>Ga0302293_10000719_pt1 | contig 17082 bp, 13 predicted proteins | sample III_Fen_N2_2_FD_198758 | JGI IMG/M metagenome (GOLD analysis project Ga0302293, IMG submission 198758) | Peat permafrost microbial communities from Stordalen Mire near Abisko, Sweden - III_Fen_N2_2 | ecosystem: Environmental > Terrestrial > Soil > Wetlands > Permafrost | place: Sweden: Abisko...
GATGTTTTTAAGCATATGAGCGACCTCTCCGGTGGCGAGTATGCGCGCATTCAACTGCTCAAGCTCATGCTCAACGGCAGCAACGTGCTCTTTCTGGACGAGCCGACCAACCATCTGGACATTCCATCCTGCGAGGCGCTGGAAGGCGCGCTGAGCGATTACGGCGGCACGATGCTGATTGTAACCCATGACCGCTACCTAGCCAACCGCATCGCCGACCGAATCATTATCATGGACGAAGACGGCATGCGCGAATTCGAAGGGGACTGGGACGCATACAAAGAGTTTTTGGCCGAGAGTATCGCACCCAAAGAAAAAGAAGCGCCCACTGCAAAGAATGATTATCAGCTATCCAAAGAGCGAAAGAGCGCGCTAGCCAAAGCAAAGTCCGTACAACGGAAAGCGGAGGAACGCGTGCACGCGGAAGAAGCCACGCTCAAGTCGCTGGAAGAAAAAGCATTTGACCCTCAGATTGCCAGTGATTTTGAGGCTGCAAAATCGATTTACGAACAGCTGGACACGCAGCGGCAACTGGTTGAAGTCTGTTATGGCGAATGGGAATTGGCGGAAGCGGAGCTGCAAGCGCTTCAAATTGAAGAGGAATAACTCGAGAATTATAAGCGGAGCTGCAAACGCTTCAACTTGAAGAAGAATAGCTCGAGAAGTTGATCATTTTCGCTTGAGATTGAAGAAGGATGACTCGGGAAGTAGAGCATTTACGCTTAACATAAAAGAAGAATAACTCGAGAAGCGGGATAGTTCCGCTTGAGGAGGATATGAATTCATGGATTACTCCAAATTTTCTCTCGGGCTTCGTTTTGCGCTGACGAGCGATTCCAATCTCTCGCCGGAGCGGTGCTGGGAGATTGCCTTTTCCGAAGTGCCGATCACACACGTTGTCGGCTCAACGCTCTTTGGCGCGTGGGACGATGTAGGCGCAGCGGAGAGTGAATCCGCCTATATCTGCATGTTTTCCAACCTGCCCCTAAAGGTCGGAAAGGCGCTCTTTTCCCAACTGCAGCACAAACCCGTTTTGCTCTCGTACTTAACGATCTACCGCCCGTTCATTCAAAACAACCGCGTGGAAAAATGCAGCACGGTGGAATACCTCGGCAGCGTTCAGGAAGACGGAAGCATCAGCGGCGGAGAGATCGCTTATGGAAGCATGCAGATATCCGGTTCATTGCCGGAGGTTTGTGAGAAGCCGGGGCAATGCAATCGAATTTTGATCGCTCCTGACGCCTGGGCGGGAAAATTTACCTCGGCGGACGCCGCACGGCACATGCTACGCTCTGCTTCACACATGCTGCCAAAGGCTATGCTTCGCACACAACTCATCGCCGACGGAGGGCAGGGGACGCTGGACGCGTTGGTCTGCTCCAACAACGGTAGATACTTAAAGGCGAAGATTTTGACCGTCAGCGGTGAAACGCTTGAGTTGCACTATGGTATTCTGCCAAACCGCACGGTGGTCATCGAATCTGAACCGCTGACAAAAGAGGAACTGGATCAGGCGCTTACACTGCCGCAAAACAAGGGTTTTACGGAATACATCATCGCCGCGGGCGCAGGCGTGCTGCCGGAGGATGTTCCGGAAGGAAAATATGCAACCGTATTGGGCAAGCGCATTCCGGCATCCCAGCGAAACAGCATTCGCATCGAATACCGCAACGGTATCGAAACGGTTCTGGAGGTATGCGAATTCAATCTGCACCTGAGTAAAGCAGATTGGTTGATTGCACTGACACGGTTGCTTGACGAAGCAGGTTCAATGAAAGACCCGACGACGGACGCGCTGCTCTTTCACTGCCGCTTACTCAATAAGCACGCCGCCGTGCTGGCCTTTACGGATGACGGGCGCTTCTTTGCCAAGATCGATGACAATCCGCTGGTCCCAATTGAAACATCATCATTTGACGAAGCGGCGGATGCGTTGTTTTTGATCATCAAAAACACACCTGTTTCGCCGCCGCCGTTATTCCCGCCGATCATGCCGGAAGAAACCGTCATCAGCGACGTATGAATCCTTAAAGAAGAAAATACTGTAAATCGGTTGAAACCATAAAAATTGAATCCATGATTGAACAAGGAGGAACCCCAAATGCGAATGGTAGATTGTATCGATAAAAAAGTGAACCATGAAGAACTGACGCACGAAGAAATCCAATATATTGTCAGTGGATTTGTCAGCGGTGATATTCCGGACTATCAAATGTCTGCGCTCATGATGGCTATCGTGCTCAACGATATGAACGAGCGTGAAGCAGCAGACTTAACGCTGTGCATGGCGCTCTCCGGCGACACGGTCGATTTAAGCGACCTGCCCGGTATTAAGGTGGACAAGCACTCTTCTGGCGGGGTCGGTGACACGACTACGCTGGTTGTTGCCCCCTTGGTTGCAGCATGCGGCGGAACCGTCGCCAAGATGTCCGGTCGCGGACTTGCGTTCTCCGGCGGCACCCTCGACAAGCTGGAGTCCATTCCTGGCGTGAATGTCGCGCAAACCATCCCGCACTTCAAGGATATCGTACGCAAAATTGGCGTTTGCGTAATCGGGCAAACGGGTAATCTTGTACCCGCCGATAAAAAGATGTATGCGCTGCGTGACGTGACAGGTACGGTACAGAGCGTGCCGCTGATCGCCGCGAGCATCATGAGCAAGAAACTCGCCGCCGGATCGGACGCGATCGTATTGGATGTGAAGGTCGGCAGTGGTGCGTTTATGAAAACGGTAGAGGATGCAAAGCGCCTCGCCGAACTCATGGTCAAGATGGGCAAGCATCTCAAGCGCGAGGTCGTCGCTGTTGTGACGGATATGAACCAGCCGCTCGGACTTTCGGTCGGAAACGCGCTGGAATTCCGCGAAGCGGTGCAGTTGCTCAGTGGTCAGCTTCCGGCGGGCGATCCGCTACTGGAAGTTTGTCTGTTGCTGAGCACGCATATGCTATTGCTCTCCAAACTCGCAACGACGGAGGAAGAAGCGCGCGCAATGTTGCAGCACGCCATCGCCAACGGCGCTGGCTTAAACAAACTACGTGCCATGATCCACGAACTTGGCGGAGACGAAACTTATCTGACGCTCGAAGGCATGGATAGCCTTTGCAAGGTAAAACGTCTGGTACCGATAGCCGCACAGGAAGCGGGCTATATTGTCAGCATGCAGGCGGAGCTGATCGGCAGAGCGGCGCAGGTGCTCGGCGCAGGGCGCGCAACAAAAGAAGATACCATCGATCCCGCCGTAGGGTTAATCATGCATAAGCGCGTCGGAGACAAAGTGGAAAAAGGCGAAGCCTTCTGCACGCTTTACGTCAACGACGAAGCGAATCTGGAAGATGCAATCGCAACCATGCGCGAGGCAGTATTCATCGGCAAAAAGCCCGATTCTGTTGCGCCAATGGTCTACGGAGTCATTCGATAACACCAACTTACCGAAAACGAAAAACGCAGGAGGAGCCGCTTGAAACAGCTGATCGCAATCGACGGAAACAGCCTCATGCACCGCGCTTACCACGCGCTGCCGCCCATGACCACGCGCGCCGGGGTGCCAACAGGAGCACTGCATGGCTTCATTAGCATGCTGCTCAAGCTGATCGAGCGCAATCCCGACTATTTGGTCGTAGCGTTCGATATGCACGGCCCGACCTTTCGGCACGAGCAATTTGATGCCTATAAAGCGGAGCGGCGGGAAACGGAAGACGATCTACGCACGCAGTTTCCGCTGCTGAAAGACTTGCTGTGCCAAATGGGCATCGCCGTGTGTGAAACGCCGCGCTATGAGGCGGACGATATTTTAGGTACATTTGCGAAGAAGTGCGAGTCCGAAGGCGTTGACGCACTGCTCGTCACGGGGGATCGCGACGCGCTGCAACTCATCGACACCCACACCCATGTACTCATGACCAAAAAAGGCATCAGCGAGACGATTGAATTTGACCGCGATGTTCTCAAGGAGCAATACGGCCTCGAACCCGACCGCATGCGCGACCTCAAAGGCCTCATGGGCGACAACTCGGATAACATCCCCGGCATCGCTGGCGTCGGTGAAAAGACCGCCACAAAATTGCTGGAAGAATACGGCACGTTAGAAAATGTGCTCGCTCACGCAAGTGACGTCAAAGGCAAGCTCGGCGAAAAGATCGCCGCGGGTGCGGATTCCGCGCGCATGAGCTACGAACTCGGCACCATCTGCACCACAGCTCCGATTACGCTGTCAATCGAGGATTGCCACTTTCACCCGGAATCGATGCGTAACGCGCACGGCATGTTGATCGATCTGGAAATGCGTGGATTAGCCGCGCGCATCGGCGGAGAAGGCGCGCCGGAATCAAGCGCGCAATCGTCGGTTTATGTCGCGCAGCGCATTGAGTTGGACTGCATCGACGCGGTGCTTGAGACGATTCAAAAAGCGTCTCCCGTGCGCCAGTTTGCAATAGACGCAGGGGAAACGGTTCAATTTGCGTTTTCACCAGACACTTTCTATGAAATCGTGCAAGGCGCGGATTTATTCTGTACTCCCATCGATGAGAAAACGCTTTATGCAGCATTTCAGCCAATCCTTGAGAACAAAAATTGTGAAGTGCTTGCGTTTGATACAAAACGACTGCGGCATTTGCTCGACAAATTTTCTATTTCTCTAAACGCCAGTGTGTTTGACGCGATGATTGCGGACTATTTACTCGACGCAACACGCCCGGCAACGAGTTTTGCGATGCTCTGTGAACGGTTTAGTGCAAACCAGAAACCCAACGCTGCGCTACTCTTTTCCATGCGCGAAACCATGCTTCGTGATCTAGCGGAAGCAAACATGACGAAGCTCTATACCGAGATGGAGCTCCCGCTCGCGCATGTTCTCTATGAGATGGAGTGCGAGGGCTTCCGTGTCGATCGCGGTATTCTCAAGCAACTGCAATCGCAGTTTAACGAGCAGAGCGAGTCGCTTGCCAAACGCATTTATGAATCGACCGGAGAAACGTTTAACATTCTATCGCCTAAGCAACTCGGCGAAGTATTGTTTGAAAAACTCGGCTTGCCAACAGGCAGGAAAAACAAGAGCGGTTTTTCGACCGACGCGGATACGCTGGAAGCCCTCATAGACAAGCACCCTGCAATCGCGTTGATTCTTGAATATCGTTTTATCACAAAGCTCAAGAGCACGTTTGTAGACGGGCTTCTCAACGTAGTAAGTGAGGAGAACGATCGTATCCGAACGCAATTTAACCAGTGCGTCACTGCGACAGGGCGCATCTCCAGCACGGAACCAAACATGCAAAACATCCCTGTGCGCACCCAACAGGGAAGGGAAATTCGCAAGGCTTTTATCGCCTCTGAAGGGCACGTACTGGTGGACGCGGATTATTCACAGATTGAACTGCGACTGCTCGCGGACATCAGCGGGGATGAGGGAATGATTGCCGCTTTCAATAGCGGAAAAGATATCCACCGCACAACGGCGAGTGAAGTTTTCCGCATACCGTTTGCCGAGGTTACGAGTGAACAGCGCAGTGCGGCAAAGGCAGTCAATTTCGGCATCGTTTATGGAATCAGCGACTTTGGGCTGGCGCGCAATCTCGATATTCCGGTCAAGCGAGCGGGTGAATACATCAAACTTTATTTTGACCGTTATCCGGGCGTGAAGTCGTATCTTGAGCGTAGCGTTGAGGACGCAAAGCGATTGGGTTACGCTGTAACCATGTTTGAGCGTCGCAGGTCGATGTTGGAGTTAAAAAGCTCCAACTACAACACCCGTTCCTTCGGCGAGCGCGTCGCTATGAATATGCCGATTCAGGGAACCGCCGCGGACATCATTAAACTCGCTATGGTGAAGGTCAGTCAGGTTCTGAGTGATCGGGGTCTAAAAACGAAGCTCATTTTGCAGGTGCACGACGAACTCATATTCGACGTGCCCAAAGAAGAAGCGGACGAAGTCGTTACGCTGGTACACGAGAGCATGGAGCAGGTAGCGAAGTTTACTGTTCCGTTGGATGCGGATGTCAAAGTAGGGCATAGCTGGTACGAAACCAAATGACACAGCCAGAGAGCGCTTTTTTGAAAATAGGACTCACGGGCGGCATCGGCAGCGGCAAATCCACCGCGGCCCGCCGCTTCTCCGCGCTTGGCGCGCGCGTTTACCATGCAGACGAAATCTCCCGTCGCGCGCTCGATCCCGGCGCGATTTGCTATGATCGCGTTGTCTCCGCCTTCGGGCCGGAGGTTGTTCAGCCGGATGGTACGATCAACCGCAGGCGATTGGGTGAAATCGTCTTTGCAGACGAGGAGAAGCGCCTTACACTCAACGAGATTATTCATCCATATGTGATTCAGGAACTCTTTTCGCGCGCTGAGCGGGATCTGAAGGATGATCCGCAAGGAATCGCGGTATTCGAAGTGCCGCTGTTGTTTGAGAGCGGAATGTCCGAGCAGATGGATTTGAACATCGTCGTTTCCTGCGACGACGAAATTCGGATTCGCCGCGTCATGGAGCGGGATCTGCTTACACGGGAACACGTGTTGTCTCGCATGCGTGCGCAGATGACCGAAGAAGAGAAGAAACTTCACGCAGATTATATTTTGGAAAACAATGATACGGAACAAGCGCTGATTGGGCAAGTGGACGCGCTGTATGCCGAACTGAAAGTCAGAGGTTTACGCGATTGAAGCAAACAGCGCCTAGGAAACGAAAAGCGAAGCGCAAGCGACTCAGCGCTATGCAGATTGCCGTCATCCTATTGGGGGCTATTTTGTTTCTTTGCGCGGCGGGCTTTGGCGCATATCTTTGGTATGAGGACGCGCAGCATCAAAAAGCGCTGCTTAACTATCCTGTTGCTTATACCGATCTCATTAAGCAGTATGCAACAAAATATGAACTAGACCCGTATCTTGTGCAGTCCATCATCAGATGCGAAAGCAGCAACGACCCGAACGCGGTCAGCGGCGTTGGAGCGATCGGGCTCATGCAAATCATGCCCGACACGGGGGAGTGGATAGGCCACAAGATCGATCCTGAACTTGCATACTCGCTCGATATGCTCAATGATCCCGCAACAAACATCGAATACGGCTGCTGGTATCTCAACTTTCTCAGCGCGCGTTTCAACGGCAATGTCATGCAGATCGTTGCGGCCTACAACGCAGGCCACGGCAGCGTGGAAAAGTGGCTCAAGGATCCGCGTTTTTCACAAAACGGAGAACTCACCAGTATTCCGTTTGAGGACACCGCGCGGTATTATAAGAGCGTCATGACCGCATATGAAAACTATACAACACTCTATCCGGATCTATTTACAACGTCTGCACAGACCGCGACGGTTGTCGGCGGTTAAATCCCGTACTATACTGAATCAAATTAATCGGAGGATATCATCTTGCTCGAACTCATTATCGTAATCGTCATTCTCGCGCTCGACCAGGTTTCAAAATATCTGATCCAGCTGACTCTTTCACCGGTTGGCAGCAGTACGCCTGTCATAAACGGTTTCCTTCAGTTGACCAACGTACACAACACCGGTGCGGCCTGGGGTATGCTGGAAGGGTTTCGCTGGCTGTTTATCCCGATGACGCTGATCATTGCCGGTTTGCTCGTTTATGTGACGATCCGCTTTCGCAAAAAACTCACCGTGTTTTCGCGCATCACGCTCGCGCTATTATTCGCGGGTGCGGTCGGGAACTTTATCGATCGCGTAGCATTATCCTATGTGCGAGATTTTCTGGATATTACGCCGTGGTTTTCGTTTCCGGTGTTCAACGTTGCAGACAGCGCGCTGAGCATTGGTTGTGTCTTGCTTGTCATCGACGCACTGTTTTTGAAAGAGAAGTCGCTGTTCGAGCGCGTTTCGTTTAAAAAAGATGCTGCCAAGTCCGTAGATAAGGTCGAGAAGCCCGCGGATAACTCCAATGCCTGAGCAGGAAAGCATCGTCTGCGGCACGTCTGTCAGGCTGGATTCGTTTGTCGCCAGTAAAACGGAGCTCTCGCGCACGCAGGCACAGCGGATGATTCGCGAAGGCGTGATTCTGCTCAACGGAAAAGTTGTTAAACCAAACGCGGTCACAAAAACTGGCGATTTGGTCGACATCACGTTTCCCGATGCTGTCGAGACCGATGTTTTGCCGGAGAATATCCCGCTTGACGTCTTGTATGAAGACGAGGATTTGCTCGTAGTCAACAAACCGCAAGGTATGGTGGTGCACCCCTCAGCAGGGCATGATAGCGGAACACTGGTCAACGCGCTGTTGTACCACATCCGCGATCTTTCCGGCATCGGCGGGGAATTGCGACCCGGGATCGTCCACCGTATCGACCGCATGACCTCTGGCTTGTTGGTTGTGGCGAAAAACGATGTTGCGCATCACGCGCTGAGTGAGCAGTTCCGCGACCACAGCGCTCATAGAAGCTATGCCGCGCTGGTAGACGGCAACATTCGCCAGGAGGAAGACACGATTGACGCACCGCTTGCGAGACATCCGGTCGATCGAAAGCGCATGGCGATCGTTTTAGATGGCAGAGAAGCTGTGACGCATTGGCGCGTCGCATCGCGATATGGGCAGTATACATTGCTGCAAATCGAGCTGGAGACCGGCAGGACGCATCAGATTCGCGTTCATCTGGCCAGCATTCAGCATCCCGTCACGGGGGACGATGTTTACGGGCGGGAAAAGCGTCCGTTCGGTCTCGCAGGGCAGGCGCTGCATGGTTACCGCCTCACATTTCATCATCCTAGAATCGACAAGCAGATGGTGTTTTATGCGCCGCTGCCGGACCATTTTTTACTTGCACTCAAAAAAGTGGGGGAAACGGGGGACTCAGATTCCATTCTCGAACGCTTGAAGCTGCTGGAACGCAATGATGAGAAATAAACGCCTTGCGTTTTTGAAAAAACACTTTAATTTTGTCAATATTTTTAATACACCAGAAAAGGAGCATTCCATGAAATCAACTGTAAAACGAATGAGCAAACTCATCGCGCTTTCGATGGCGCTCGTCCTGCTGATGAGCGTTTTCTCAGGTTGCAAGTTGCCGGACAACACGGTCACGGGTCCTGTCACCATTGAGACTGGCGAGACCGACTCCCCGGCGGTAACCGACGCAGCGCCTTCGCCTGAGCCGACCTTCACCGTTAACCAAGCGGCAGATGATGCTTATCATGCGCTGGATCTCGAAGTGTTCCGTTGGTACGCAACATCCGACGGATATTCGTTTCACATGTTTGTCGATAATCCTGCCGATTACGGCATCGATCATGCTAACGTGAAGATGACGCTTGGCGAGTTTACCGAAGAGGACTCAGCACGCATGGCGAGTGATGCCACCGCCTATTTACAGAAACTTGACGCGATAGACCGCGAACAAATTGCGCCGGAATCACAGTTTTCTTATGATGTGCTGCATCAGATTCTGACAGATTATTCTGCGGAAAACAAATACGAGTATTTCTATGAACCGCTGACCGAGTACAGCGGTCTGCATTCCAATATGCCGCTTTCGTTTGCGCTGTTTGAACTAAAAAACGTCCAGGACGTGGAAGACTATCTCACGTTGCTAGCGGATATGCCCCGCTATATGGGGCAGGTGCTTGCATATGAGCAAAAACGCGCGGAGCTGGGTATGTTTATGACCGAACCTGCTCTGGATGCGATTTTAGAGGACTGCAAGGCGATTATCGACGCGAAAGATACGTCTTTCCTATATGTCACATTTAACGACGGCATCGACAAACTGACCGATTTAACCGCGAATCAGGCGCAAGCTTACAAGGACAAAAACGAAAGCTTGCTGAAAAATGAATATGTCGATTCTTATCAAACTCTTTACGACGGACTGAATGACCTACGTAAGAGCTGCCGAACCTATGAAGAGGCGGCAAAGTACAGCGATCAGCAGAAAGAGTATTTTGAGTATTCGATGCAGACTGCAGGTTGTAACTCCCTCTCAGTAGAAGAAACGCTTGAGATGCTCAAAACCGAGTTGAATTATTTGCTCCAGGAAGTCATTCAGATTTCCAGTGATAACCCCGACATTTACGATCAGAAGATCGACGTCACCAGCGGAAATATGCAGCAGGATCTCGATTATCTGCAAACGCTGATTCAGCCGATACTGCCGACATTACCCGAGCATACTGTGACCCTGACCGACGTTCCGGAAGAACTTCAGGATCAGTTTGCGCCAGCGGCTTATGTCATTCCAGCAATGGACGACTGGAAGGACAACACAATCTTCATCAATACATCAACCCCCGATCCGACACTGTTGCTGACACTCGCGCACGAAGGCTATCCGGGGCATATGTATCAGTACGTCTACCAACGTAGCAAGGACAATCTGGGACTCATGCAGCGCGCGGCAAGTTTCAGCGGTTACTCAGAAGGCTGGGCACAGTTTGCTGAATTCCTCACGGTGGAAAATCAGACCAAGTATGACCAGGATTATGTCCGTTTCAATTTTGATTATGGTCAAATCTCAAACTCGATTCTCCCCGCAATCATCAGCATCCTTGTCAATTATTATGGCTATTCGGACACCGCGCTGGAAAATGCCATCACTGGCCTTGGCTTTGACGGTAAGCAGGTCGCGGATATCTACTACGACATGGTTATTGATCAGCCGTATTATTTCTTCGATTACGCCATTGGCTACTGCCAACTTGCGCAACTTTACCGTGAAGACGTAAACGAGCTTGGCGATAAGTTTGATTTGAGCGTGTTTTTAAAGACGTATCTCGACCTTGGGCCCGGGAATTTCGACCTGGTTAAGGAACAGATGGACGTTTGGGCAAATGGTTTACTCGAGGACGCGGCATAAGCGCTTGACAAAACCGCCTAATTCGGCTAGACTGACGTCAATCGATCCCATATGATAACGGCTGTGAAGATGAGGAGTACGCGCATTCGTCGCACAAAGAGAGACCGCCCCTGTGCTGAAAGGCGGTTTGCGAAACGGACGCGGAAGGTCGCATCGGAGCCGGAAACGTGAGACTCAAGTTTGAGCGTTTCCCGTTTATTCCACGTTACGGAAACACAAGAGGAATGTGACGGCACTTTGCCGCTTGCATTCAACAAAGGTGGTACCGCGAGCGTCCGCTTCGTCCTTTGGCGAAGCGGGCGTTTTCTATTTGAACGATAGATACATAAGTATTTGAAAAAGGCAGGGAGAGAAAAACATGCGCCCCGAAATGGAAAAAAACTATGATCATGCTCGCGTGGAAGGCACGCTCTACAAAACTTGGGAAGAGCGCGGCTATTTTCATGCCCGTCCCAACACCGGAAAACCGCCTTATACCATCGTAATTCCGCCGCCGAACATCACGGGCAAGCTGCACATGGGTCATGCCATCGACGAAACGCTGCAGGATGTTCTGATTCGTTACAAGCGCATGAGCGGATTTGAGACGCTTTGGATGCCGGGCACCGACCACGCCTCGATTGCGACCGAGGTGAAGATTGTCGAGCAAATGGCAAAGGAAGGCATCACGAAGAAAGATATCGGCCGCGAGGGCTTCTTAAAGCGCGCCTGGGCCTGGCGGGACGAGTATGGCTCCACCATCGTCAAGCAGCTACGTTATCTCGGCTCCTCCTGTGACTGGGAGCGCGAGCGCTTCACCATGGACGAGGGTTGCAGCAAAGCCGTGACTAAGGTATTTGTAAGTCTCTATCACAAGGGACTGATCTACCGGGGCGATCGCATCATCAACTGGTGCCCGGACTGCAAGACCGCGCTTTCGGATGCAGAGGTGGAATATGAGGAACAGCAAAGCCATCTTTGGCATGTTCGTTATGACGCGCCGGACAAGAGCTACTCTATCACGGTTGCCACCACGCGCCCGGAAACCATGCTTGGCGATACCGGCGTTGCCGTGAACCCCGAAGACCCGAGATACAAACACCTAATCGGCAAGACTGTCATCGTGCCTGCTGTTGGACGCGAGATCCCCATCGTGGGCGATGAATATTGCGAAATGGAGTTTGGCACGGGAGCCGTGAAAATCACTCCGGCGCACGATCCAAACGACTTTGAAGTTGCCATGCGGCATGGATTGCCCGTCATTCGCGTCTATACGGACGCAGGCTACATCAACGAAAACGGCGGCAAGTTTGTCGGGCTAGAGCGATTCGAGTGCCGCAAAGCGATTGTCAAAGAGCTTGAAGAAAGCGGTAACCTCATCAAAATCGAGCCCTATGCGCATAACGTTGGCACCTGCTATCGTTGCCATTCTACTGTGGAGCCCATCGTCTCCAAGCAGTGGTTTGTGGATATGAAGCCGCTCGCCGCGCCAGCCATTGAAGCCGTGAAAAATGGAGAAGTGCGCTTTGTGCCGGAGCGGTTTGAGAAAACGTATTTTAACTGGATGGACAACATCCGTGATTGGTGCATTTCGCGCCAGCTCTGGTGGGGTCATCGAATCCCTGCGTATTATTGCGACGCCTGCGGCGAGACGGTCGTTTCCGAAGAGATGCCGGACAAGTGCCCAAAATGCAGTGCGCCTGTGCGGCAGGACGAGGATGTGCTGGACACATGGTTCAGCTCCGGCATGTGGCCATTCTCCACACTCGGTTATCCCGAGGAGACGGAGGAGCTCAAGTATTTTTATCCGACCAATACGCTGGTCACGGGCTACGACATCATCTTCTTCTGGGTGGCGCGTATGATCGTGTTTGGCTACGAAGTCATGCACGAGCGCCCGTTTGAAACGGTCTATGTCCACGGCATCATGCGCGACAGCCAGGGCCGAAAAATGAGCAAATCTCTCGGCAACGGCATCGATCCGCTGGATGTCATCGAAAAACATGGCGCCGATTCGCTGCGCTTTTCGCTGCTCGCCGGAAACTCCGCGGGCAACGATATGCGGTTCTACTGGGAAAAAGTGGAATCCGCGCGTAACTTCTGCAACAAGGTCTACAACGCTTCCCGCTTCGTGCTGATGGGCACGGATGAAAACGCGGGCGAGTTGCCTTCGGACGACAAACTTGAAATCGCGGACAAGTGGATTTTAAATCGCCTCAACGCGATTATCAACGAGGTGACGAAGAACCTCGACGGGTTTGAGCTCGGCATGGCGGCACAGAAAATCTACGATTTCATCTGGTCGGAATATTGCGACTGGTACATCGAAATCGCCAAATCCCGTCTCTATGGCGAGAGCACGGAAGGGAAAGCCGCCGTCAGCGCGGTGCTCATCCATGTGCTCAAGGCGAGCCTGAAGTTGCTGCATCCGTTTATGCCGTTCATCACGGAGGAGATCTTCACGAAGCTCTCTGACGAGCCGACGATTATGCTCTCCGCCTGGCCGGTTGTGGACGAAAGATTCAACGCCTACAGCGAAGATTGCGCACGTATGGAGAAAATGATGGAGCTGGTGCGCTCCATCCGCAATCTTCGCGCTGAGATGAAAGTGCCACCGGCGCAGAGAATCGGCGCACGACTTGTGGTAGATCAAGCGGACGCGGAAGCGTTTGCGACCATGACCGGGTATCTGGGCAAGCTCGCCGGCGTGGAGAACGCAACGGTCTCCACCGAAACGGGCGAAATTCCGAAGAGCGATGTGCACATTGTCTGCGAAGGTATTGAGGCAGTTATTCCGCTCTCATCGTTGATCGATCCTGAAAAGGAACGCGCGCGCATTCAAAAGGAGATCGAGCGCGTCAGCGGTGATATTTCTCGCGCAGAAGCGAAGCTGAGTAACGAAGGTTTCTTAGCCAAAGCGCCGCAAAGCGTGGTTGACGAAGAAAAAGCAAAGCAATCGGCGGCAGAAGAAATGCGCGCGAAACTACGCGAACGTCTCGAATCACTCAAGTAAAAAAAGCAACAAGTGCAAGAAATTGCACAAGCAGGAAAAAATTCTGCTATAATAAGCGAAACAAACGATTTAAAGGGGATCAGCATATGCGTTCAAATACAATTCGTCTCGGCGTCATCGGCGCGGGAAACATGGGGGAGGCCATCCTGCGCGGATACCTGAATAGTGGTTATGCTTCCGGCGACAAAACGACGGTTTTTGATCCAGATATAGAAAAATGTCGCGCATTGGAGCGCGACTTTGGCGTGTCCATCGCCGAATCACTGGCGAGTCTGATTGAAAAAAGCGATCTGCTGCTGATTGCCGTAAAACCAAACGTATGTTCGCATTTGTTCGAGGAGCAGTTTGACCGCTTCTCTAACAAGGCTGTTATATCAATCGCCGGAGGATGGGGAGGGGAGCGACTGAAAAACGCTCTTCCCGCCACTGCGCGCGTGCTAAGAGTGATGCCGAATACGCCCGCGATGATTGGCGAAGGCATGATCGTGTTTGAATCCGGCGATTCGCTAGCGGCTGACGAGCGCGCGTTTGCGGAGACTTTGTTTGGCGCGGTCGGAGACGTAATCAGCGTAGAACCCAAGCTCATGGATGCCGTCACTGCGGTCAGCGGAAGCGGTCCTGCGTATGTATATCTCTTTATCGAGGCGCTGGCAGACGGCGGGGTCAAGGCGGGGTTGCCGCGTCCGATTGCGCTGAAGCTTGCCGCGCAGACGGTGAAGGGAGCCGCCATGATGGTCTCCGAAACCGGCGTGCATCCGGGTGAGTTAAAAGACCGTGTCTGTTCGCCGGGCGGAACGACCATTGAGGCCGTCGCTGTGTTGGAGCAAAAAGGCCTGCGTGGCGCAGTGATTGCAGCCGTAGATGCATGCCGAGCAAAATCAGAACTGATGAGCAAATAATATATAATATATTATTTGGAGTGAAAACAAATGAAGCAAGAAGTTACGATCTACACGGACGGCGCGTGCTCCGGCAACCCGGGTCCGGGCGGCTGGGGCGCGATTTTGATGTATCAAGAACAAAAGAAGGAACTCTTAGGATTTGAGCCGAACACGACGAATAACCGCATGGAATTGCGCGCGGTCATTGAAGCCGTGCGCGCGCTGAAGGTTTCGTGCAGCGTGGCAATCCATACGGACAGCGCGTATGTCTGTAACGCGTTTCATCAAAACTGGCTGAACAACTGGCAGGCTAACGGTTGGAAAACGTCCTCAAAACGCGACGTAGAAAATCAGGATCTTTGGCGTGAATTGCTCAGCGTGTTGGCAACGCACACGTATCAATTCGTCAAGGTTAAGGGTCATTCGGATAATTCTTACAACAACCGCTGTGACGAGCTGGCACGGCAAGCCATCAAGCAAGTGCTTGGAACAACGCTAAACACCTGATTTTGTGAATTTTTGCCTCTATCTATTCGTTAAACTTGTCTTTAACGAATAGTTAAGATAGAATTGAAGCATCGATTTTAACCATTGTGAGGCGATTTTTCGATGGCGAACTCCTATCACACCACGCTCAACAAAGATTATACGCTCAAGATTCGCACATTGATGACCGAACTTCCGGTTCTTTGCGGCTCATTTTTTCGCGCAATCGAAAGTCAAACATCCGTGTTAACTCGATATGCGTATGCAATCGACCTAAGGGGCTTCTTTCAGTTTGCGGTGCAACAGGAAGACCTTTTTCAAGGGAAAGCCATCCCCTCCCTCACCGCAAGCGATTTGGAAAAAGTGCAAGCTTATCATATTGAGCTCTATTTGAGCGAAGTTTCCTTTTATCAAAAAGAAGATCGTGAAATGGTCAATCAGGAGCGCGCAAAAGCGAGAAAACTCTCGTCTTTACGCTCATTTTTTAAGTTTTTACACAAGCAGGAATATTTGCCTTCCAATGTGGCAGCGCTGGTCGATATTCCTAAAATGTACGAAAAAGCGATTATCCGTTTGGAGCCAAACGAGGTTGCTGATTTGTTGGATTTGGTGGAAAATGGCGAAGGACTCAGCGATCGTCAAAAGCAGTATCATACCATGACGAAACTGCGCGATGTAGCGATCCTCACGCTTTTTCTCGGTACGGGTATCCGCATCAGCGAATTGGTTGGAATCGATCTACATGATATTGACTTTGATAACGACGCGTTTGTGGTGACCCGCAAAGGCGGCAGCGAAGACATCTTAAATTTTGGCGAAGAAGTACACGCGGCTCTTGCTGATTATTTTGTTGTCCGCGAAAAACTATCTGCGCTTCCGGGTAACGAGCAAGCGCTGTTTCTCTCGATGCAGATGCGGCGCATCAATGTGCGCTCGGTTGAGTTTCTGGTGAAGAAATACGCAAAAATCGCAGCCCCGCTCAAGAAGATCACGCCACATAAACTCAGAAGCACCTACGGTACTATGCTCTATCACGAAACCGAAGATATCTATCTTGTGGCGGATGTGTTGGGTCACAAGGACGTCAACACAACGCGCAAGCATTATGCAGCCGCAAGCGAGGAACACAAGCGCATCGCCGCAAAAAAGATCAAACTGCGCGACGATTAATTTAACGTTTCTTGTGCGCTCTTTTTACGCGTTCGCCATAAGTCATCGGCAGCGTTTTTGCTTGCACACTCTCTTCGATCTTCCAGTCTTCATCTAAATCCGGAACAAAACCTTCATCGCCCGATTCGACTCGAACTGCCTCTTCCCTCTCCGGGCTATATTCATCACCCAAGTAAACGCCCGAAATCGGAATCTCTACATAAGCAGGTGTTCCCTCATCGAGGCACCGAAAACAATTGTCGCAAATTTTATTTGGATCGAGTTCGCAACGGTCGTCGCACTCGCCACAATCGTTACAAACCTTATCTGCGTGTAAAATACAGCGTTTCATAAAAAAATCACCAGTCTTCCGAACATATGTTTGCAATATTTTGCAGTGTATGATAAAATCTCAATAAAGTCAAGCAGTTCTGCGCGAACGGAGGTTACGGTTCGTCATGAAAAAACTAGCCGATCCACAGCAGGTCATACTCGATTTCATGATTTCATTCACCGAGGAGCACGCATATCCTCCTTCGGTTCGTGAAATTTGCGCAGCCGTGGGCTTAAAATCTACGGCTACGGTGCATACGCACCTGAGAAATCTCGAAAAGCGCGGCATGATCACGCGCGATTCTTCCAAGCAGCGCGCGGTGTTTATCAACACCGATCAGTTGCCGGAAAAGGAGCCAAAGCAATTCGCCATTCCGCTGATTGGTCATGTTGCCGCCGGTATTCCTATGCTCGCCGCGGAAAACATTGAGGATGCTTTCCCCCTA
>Ga0302293_10000720_pt1 | contig 17067 bp, 13 predicted proteins | sample III_Fen_N2_2_FD_198758 | JGI IMG/M metagenome (GOLD analysis project Ga0302293, IMG submission 198758) | Peat permafrost microbial communities from Stordalen Mire near Abisko, Sweden - III_Fen_N2_2 | ecosystem: Environmental > Terrestrial > Soil > Wetlands > Permafrost | place: Sweden: Abisko...
ATTCCGGAGCGTTGACTCCGCATAAGAAAAATATTTTACATTTGCATAATAGCCATTAAAATAAACAGGTCCGTTTCCGGAAAAAATTAAATCAGAATATAAATGAGGAGTTGCGTTTTGATGTAAAAAATATTTTTTGAGAATTTCTGTTTGATTTTTATTTGAATGCCTGAGCTTTACGGAAGGGAAAACCATTTCCAGCTGATATACTCTATTTGATTTACCATCTATCGATTTACCGACATTTTGAAACCAGCTCAGGTCATAGTAAACCTTTAAACCCATTTTTTTTTCGACTGTCAACCCGAAGGCATATTTAAAAATCTGACTGCCTAGTCCGCCATCAATCATAATTACTGCAATTTTTTGTCTCTTATAATAGCTTAAAAGAATATATTCTTGAATTCTTATGCTCTTTTTTTTTAATCTTGATAAAAACCTGTTCAGTACCATTTCATTCTCCGTTTGTTACACTTCCGTACTCAAATCCGACTTTTTTACACACGAGTAATCCTGTTCGGGATTATATATCCCCCAACTAGAATCTATATGAAGATTAAAACCTGCATTTGCGGGATCGTACAAGGGAATTTCGAAACGATAGGCATCAGGAATATTATCAACAACTTCCTTACCGGGAATATTAAGTCCAACCGAAAGTGAATAATTTCCTGCGTACAAACCAATTGAAGCTATTTCACATGACATTTCATAAATACCCCTTTCAAGGGTGAAGGTTTTGTTTTTGATATGTCCAGAATCCAGCATAATCATATTTTGCTCATTATGAGAAATATAGCATTGCATTCCAGTTATTACGGAATCGTTATAGGATTCAACTATTAATTTGATCGTTACTTTTTCAGTAGAACGGATTATTCCTGTATTTATGCCTTCTTTAGTTATTACCTCAAATTGTATTATTTTAGCGCGCAAGGAGCAATTTTTGCTTCTAATAAAATTTTTAATCGAATTTGTTGTTGGAAGAACATTGGAACTAAAATAATCATCTATACAACCTTTAATAGGTTGTATAGATTTAATCCTTCCCTTTTCCATAAGGAATCCGATATTGCATAGTTGTTTCACGGCACCCATATTATGACTGACGAATAATACTGTTCGTCCTTGACCGGTGCTAAGGTCATTCATTTTACCAATCGCTTTTTTTTGGAAAGCCACATCACCGACTGCTAATACCTCATCGGCGATTAAAATATCACTATCAAGATGTGCTGCGACCGCAAAGGCCAGACGAACATACATACCGCTGGAATAGCGTTTGACCGGAGTGTCTATATGATGTTCAATCTCGCTAAAATTTATTATTTCGTCCAATTTACGGTCTATCTGACGCTTTTTCATCCCTAAAATCGCGCCATTCAGATAAATATTTTCTCGTCCCGTTAACTCAGCATTAAACCCGGTCCCCACTTCAAGTAAGCTTGAAATTTTCCCCTTAATCTTGATATTTCCTTCTGTTGGGGACGTTACGCGTGAAAGTATCTTGAGCAAAGTACTTTTCCCGGCTCCATTTTTACCAATAATACCTATTCGATCACCCTGATTAATATCGAAAGAAATATCCTTAAGTGCCCAAAAGTGATCAGAATCGCCAGAAAACCTGTCCTCTCCGATTTTGGAATGCGGGTCTTCTTTTCCAAGTTTGATTGCTGTCCAAGTTTGCAGGTCTTTCCACAAAGTCCCGTTATTGATAGTTCCAAGCCTATATAATTTTGAAAGATGCTCGGCTTTAATTACAATATCACTCATTCATTGAATTCCTTAACAATTTTATACAACGTCAATAAAATTTCGTTCGTTCTGATTGAACATAATAAGTCCAATAAAAAAAACAAAAAAAGTAATTAACACACTTGTCGCAATCATTTTACCTGAGACGAATCCCGCTCCATAAAACCAGATTCGAAACAATTCAATTGGCGCACTAACCGGATTGATAAAATTCAACCATGCGAATTTCTTTGGTATTTGGGAAAGAGGGTAGACTACCGGAGTTGCATACATTGCGAGGCTGAGTGCGAATGAGACAAGTTGCTTAAGGTCTCTGTACTTCGTCGTAAGCGAAGAAATAATCATTCCCATACCTGTGGCAAGCAGTGAAAGCCACAATAAAAGCAATGGAAATGCCAACATCCAAAATGATGGAGTAATCGGCGCTTTGATTAACAAATAATAGGCATAAAAAACAATAAGCGAAAGAAACTGTATTCCGATTTTCATAAGATTACCAAATACATTGCTTATGGGAACAGTTAAGCGCGGAAAATATACCTTACCAAAAAGACCCACGTTATTAACAAACACATTCGATGCATCATTAAAACAGCCAGTAAAGAACGTCCATAACATTGTTCCAGCATAATAGAAAAGCAATGACGGTATTCCGTCAGTTCCAATTTTGGCAAGATTCCCAAAAACAAAAGTATACATTATTGTAGAAAAAATCGGATTAATAACAAACCAGATTGGACCAAGTATAGTTTGTTTATATTGCGTGACAAAGTCGCGTTTGACAAACAAAAACACGAGATCCCTATAGCGAATAACATCACGAAGCTGTAGATCGAATATTTTTCTTTTAGATTCGATTACGAGATCCCATTTCTCATCTGTATTAGCGTTACTTTTCATTATGTTCCCCGTCACAGTTGATATGCCAACGATAGTTCGACACGATAATTATTACGTTTTGAAGTTTTGTTCCAGGTAATAGGATCGTACAGAGGATTATGTTCAACGCTCAATACCAAACCGCCATTAATATGAAGATTTGAAGTGATAAAATAATCAGAAGTAATTCCTCCGGAAACGACAGCCTTCATTGAAATAAGATCGGCCTCAGAAGAAATAATACCGGTATTGTATAAAGCAGAATTTATAGATCTGCTATAAATAAAATCGTTATCAATATTTTGCCGATGAATGTATAAATTTACGTTTCCCTTTTGATAGTAAACCTTAAATCCCAAGTACTGGCTGTTTCCTCCGGTTCCATTGCCCGCGCCTAACCACTGACCTTTGTTAGTGTATCCTTGAGTGATCTGTCCATGAGCATAAAAGGTCGATGGCCATTGAAATTGAAAGTCCTGGGACATCTCAAGGTTTGTCCATTCAAAAGTCAATTCACCTCTAATGTTGGTTAGTGGTAAGGCGACCGATTTTCGCGTACCCACTGTATAAACCATCGAATGAAAAGGATAGCGAATATAACCGTCGATGCCCATGCCATAATCGTTTAAACCTAACTCTCCATATATATCAATGCCAGCCTTTGGAAGTGCATATTCCGCTCCGAATGACGCGCGTTGATCCCAGTCATCTTGACCTCCATTCCCGTTCACATTTATAAATAAAAGAGCGGGAATAGTCTTAATTGAGTTTTTATCATTCCACTTTGCCAAATAAGTTCGATTTGCAAACAAAGTAAGCCCGGTGAATACCGGAGGGCTATATGCAATGCTGAGGCCGCTGAACATATTGGGATCATTTGAAGTGTCGTTATCAAAATAATCAGATTCTGAAAGATATCCACAAAATAATCTGGCTTCAATGTCTCCGAGATACCATCCCAAGTTCGGAATTGTAATCGAAGTCTTTCTCAGCCCGATATCCGCTTTCGGAAATGGTGCCGCGTTGTTTGAAAGCATAATTGCGTTTATTTTCGCAGGTCCCAGCCAAATGCTTTGTGTCCCGAATCCTGCAGTCAAATTTTTCCAGGTATAACGTATTTCTGAATCACCCCAACTAAAGTCGAAGATTTGTCGGTCTCCGAATCGCTGAGGTGCATCGATATATTGAACACCATAATACCCATAGGTATCCGCTTTTCCGCTGTAGACTTCACCTGAATAGGCTGATTTAACGGTATCAAATGGTAAATTCTGCGAATAGACCAAATCAGGCTTTACTGTCAATTCGATACCATAGGCTTCCAGTCTTGCGCCAGCGGTTAAACTAGTATTTAATCCCCGCCCCTGCCATAAAGCACCGTCATTTTGTCCATAAGGAGCTGCACTGTTAATTGAGTTAAAAATTTCTGGACCATAAATTCTGAAATTGATTGAATCAGTAATTTTCCTCGTAGAACCAAGAATGTTGCCATTCCAGATATCTTCTGTTGCGTCCTTGATTGCCCATTTCGAATCTGAAAGTGTCCGGTAATTTAAGTATGGTCTATCGGTATACCCGTCAAGTGCAAGAAAATCATAATAATTCTCGTTAGTCGAAAGCAAAGCTTCCTGAGCTGATAGAACGAAAAGGCATGATAGTATCATTACAATTATTAACTTTTTCATTTCTTCCTTGTTTAACGCTAACAGAGCGATTGTTATTTCCCCACCGCAAAGTAAACAAACCCTTTTCCCTCGACGTCATCGCGTTTATATACGTTTCTGAGATCAAAAAAAACGGGAATTTTCAATAGTGATTTAACACGCGAGAGATCGAGATTCCTGTACTGGTTCCACTCGGTCATCAGTACAAGCGCGTCAGAACCTCTGAGTGCGTCATATTCGTCGTCGAAATATTCAATTGATTTGGCGATAGATTCGAGTCGCCAGGAGGCTTCCTTTATCGCAGCGGGATCGCATGCACGGATCTGTGCTCCGCGGGACACGAGACCCTCGATAATAGTAAGGGCAGGGGCTTCGCGCATGTCGTCGGTATTTGGCTTGAAGGCGAGTCCGAGAATCGCGAGAGTTTTTCCCTTTAGGCTTCCATTACCGCCAAGTCCATTTTCAATTTTTGAAATCATTCTTTCTTTCTGTCGGTCATTTGCGGAAATGGTAGCTTCTATTATTGAAAGATTTTCTCCGGCGTCGCGTCCAATGCGTGCCATTGCCTGTGTATCCTTGGGAAAACAGCTCCCGCCGTAGCCCGGCCCCGGATGCAGGAATTTTCCGCCGATGCGTCCGTCTCTGCCCATGGCTTTCGCGACATCCTGTACGTCTGCGCCGACTTTTTCGCAGAGATTGGCGATTTCATTTATATAAGTGATCTTGACCGCGAGAAAAGCGTTCGACGCGTATTTGATCATTTCAGCGGTCTCGATATTTGTTTCGATATAGGGAGTTTCGTTGAGATACAAGGAACGATAAACATCTTTCATCAGCGAGCGAGCTTTTTCGTTTTCGGCGCCTATTACAACGCGATCCGGATGCATGAAATCCTGAACGGCTGATCCTTCACGGAGAAATTCGGGATTCGAGACTACGTCGAAACCGAAGGCCGCCAAACCGTCATTACGTTTGGAAAGTTCGTCCGAAATCCAGAGCGCTACTTTTTTCCCCGTTCCGACAGGTACGGTGCTCTTGTCGACTATAACTTTATATCCATTCACCGAACGCGCGACTTCACGCGCGACGGCCTCAACGTATTTCAGGTCCGCGCTGCCGTCGTCTGCGGGAGGAGTGCCGACCGCTATAAATATGACATCCGATTTCTTGACAGCCTGAGCCATATCCGTACTGAAGGAAAGGCGTCCGGAAACGATATTCCTCCTTACGACGTCATCAAGTCCTGGCTCATATATCGGAATTCCACCCGCTTTCAACGTTTCGATTTTGGATTCATTATTATCAACGCATATAACTATATTTCCAAAGTCAGCGAGGCAGGCGCCGGAAACAAGTCCGACATATCCGGTTCCGGCCACCGTTATCGTTGCCATATTTTTTTCTCCTTGAACCACCCGGTAAAACGTTCAAGTCCTGTCTCAAGCGGTGTGGATGGTTTCCATTCAAAATCTTTTTCAAGCGACGAGGTATCTGCAGCGGTCATATATACGTCGCCCATCTGCATGGGTAAATAATTTTTAATTGCCTTTACTCCAAGTTGTTCCTCGAGGATAGATATAAAGCGTTCAAGCTTTTCGGGATGTTCGTTGCCAATATTATAAATTCGATAGGGAGCGCTCGAACGATCAAGCGCCGGCTGCTCGGCATCAAAGCTGCTGTCGCCTCTTGCCGGAGTATCCGCAATCCTTATGATCGCCTTAACGACATCGTCAACGTATGTAAAATCCCGAAGCAGGTCTCCGTTATTGTAAACGTCTATTGGCTTTCCCTTCATTATTGCTTCGGCAAATTTGAAGTAAGCCATATCCGGTCGGCCCATCGGGCCATACACGGTAAAAAAGCGCATTCCTGTCACGGGTAATCCATAGAGGTGGCTGTATGTATGGGCCATGAGTTCGTTCGCGCGTTTGGTCGCGGCATAGAGGCTCACGGGATGGTCCACAGGATCGGTTTCGCAAAACGGTACCTTACGGTTCATGCCATACACTGACGAGCTGGAAGCGAAGGCCAGGTGACGTATTTTATGCCGTCGGCACGCTTCAAGAATCGTGAGGAATCCATCGATATTGCTTGAAGTGTATGCACCGGGATTCGTGATGCTGTAACGGACGCCCGCCTGAGCGGCAAGATGAATGACCCGGTCGAAATTGTGTTCACTGAAAATTCGACCGACAAGATCGGCATCTTCGAGATTACCGCGATAAAAAAACCATCGGCCCGAGACTGCGCATTGATCGAGAAGGGCGAGCCGTTCTTCCTTGAGGTCAGTCCGGTAATAGTCATTTACGGAGTCTAGTCCGATAACGGTATTACCGGCCTCAAGCAGGGCTTTGCTCGTATAATATCCGATGAAGCCTGCGGCCCCAGTAACGAGATAGGTCATGGCCATTGTGTCATCACCCATATATCATTCTTCTCCGGTCAATAATTTGTAAAGATGAGCAACTGCGATTTCCGAGACTTCACAGGGGCCAAACCAGTTTTCTGATACAAAAACGAACGAATCTGCGGGTATGGCGGCATCGGTCAGATATACGACAAACTGAAGGCCGGCATTCAAGGACGCGTATTCAATGATGAACTCGATATCGCTTTTCCCTAAAATGCCGATTCGGCTGAAGCCTCTGTCCCGCGCGTCCCGCGTAATGGCCATAATCAATTCTTTGTAGTCCACGACCTTTTTCATCGTTCGTTTGAGATAACGGTAAGTCTTTCCGGCAAGTTCATTCATTCCATCGGGAGTCAGAACATAAGTCACCTTTCGGGCAGATACCTTTTTGATAAGGACATAACCGCGCTGACTCAGTCTTTTAATAAGTACATTCGTCATTCCAAGCGATAAATGTATCGCCCGGGACAAATCTCTCTGACTGATTTCGGTTCTTGACCGCGTGAGTTCATTAATGCTGTTGAGCAATAGAAATTCTGAATCCTGTTCCATTTTTCCGGATTTTTTGTTTGAGGGGAGTAATGATTTTCAGGATGTAAAGGACACCGCCGAAACTGGCTATCCTCCCCCTGAATATCTGTTCAACGTATGAACACACTATCATAGGGGAAAATCAATGGCAAGAGATATAGTTACAAATGGGTACTGAATATGGTAAGATCAACGCAAGGAGATACACTATGCCAGTTGCCCCATATATCAAAGAATTGATGTCATCGTCTTCATTTATCAGAAAGATGTTCGAAGAAGGCATTAAAATGAAAGCCCAATACGGCAATGACAAGGTATTTGATTTCAGCATCGGCAATCCGGATCTTGAACCCCCAGTCAAGGTAAAAAAGATGCTCCTTGACCTCGGAAATTCCCCGGACAAAGGTTTGCACGGGTATATGCCAAATGCCGGCTATCCCAAAACAAGAGCCGCTATGGCTCAAAAGGTTTCGGGAGAGCAGGGCGTTTCGCTCGATTTTTCTCATATTATTATGGGTATTGGGGCCGCAGGAGCCTTGAATTCGGTACTAAAAGCAATACTGTCGCCCGGCGATGAGGTTCTTGTTCCCTCTCCTTTTTTTCCGGAATATACGAGTTATGCCCGCAATCATGGCGGTATATTAAAACCAGTACCTACAAAAGAAGATTTCTCGCTTGATATCGAGGCTATCGCCGCCGCTATCACGCCGAAAACCGCCGCTTTCATAATCAATTCTCCAAATAACCCCGTGGGCAAGATCTACTCGCAAAATGACATAAACGCACTCACCGCCGTCCTTGAATCAGCAAGACTCAAAACGGGACGAACAATCGTACTTATTGCTGATGAACCATACAGGGAGATTGTGTACGACAACAGGAAAGTTGCCACGGTTTTCCCCAAGTGGCCTGCATCTGTAATTGTTTCCTCTTTTGCCAAAAATCTGAGCTTACCCGGAGAGCGCATTGGTTATACCGCTGTTAATCCTGCCTGCCCCGATGCCATAACGCTAGTAGACGCAATTATTTATTCGACGCGAGTTCTGGGCTATGTAAACGCCCCGGCAACATTCCAGAGAATTGTCGCGGAATGCTGGAATGAACCGGTTGACTATTCATCCTATACATCACGGCGCAATCACCTGACTTCCATTCTCCGCAATGCCGGTATCGATTATTCGGAACCGGAAGGCGCATTCTACCTTTTTTGCAAAGTGCCAACTCGTCATGGTGATGATAAACATAGCATTGGAGACGATGCTATGTTCTGCGATCACCTTAAAACATATAAAATTCTGGGCGTTCCCGGCTCGGGATTCGGCAGAAAAGGCTGGTTCAGGCTTGCATACTGCGTTTCAGAGGCTTCAATAGCGGGTTCTGCGGAAGCTTTCGCCAAAGCGCGTGCAGACTGGTAAATTGTGTATGATAATTACGGGTGAGGAGTATTCCAGATGAAAATACTGATGATTACGAGCGAAGCCGTACCTTTTGCCAAAACTGGCGGCCTTGCTGACGCTGTATCGGCTCTTTCACTTGCGCTAGCCAAACAGGGTCACGATGTACGAATCATTATGCCACGATACTACAAGATAGACCGCAACAAGTTGACGCTCATTCCCGGACCCATGGGCGTTCATCCAGGATATCAGGAAATTTGGACCGGGGTTTATGAATCCGTTTTGCCGGGATCATCGGTACCCGTTTATTTTATCGATCATGAACAAAGCTACGGAAGGGACGGTATTTACGGAACGCCGACCGAAACTGACTTTAGCGACAATCCCCAGCGCTTCTCCCTTCTTGGGCACGCCGCATTTCAGCTATGCAGAAAATTAAGGTGGATTCCGGATATCATGCACGCACATGACTGGGCAGCTTCCCTTGCGCCTGTTCTTCTGAAGTTTACCGAACGTCACAAAGAGTTTGCCCCTACCGCGAGCGTCTTTACGATTCATAACATCGGGTATCAGGGCGTGTACGGAAAACATCAATTTCCATACACAGGTTTGAGCTGGGACAATTTTTATGCCGCAGGATTTGAAGATTGGGACCGAATGAATTTCCTCAAGGCCGGAATCGTATCATCGGATAAACTGACGACCGTGTCGCCTACGTACGCCAAGGAAATTCAACGACCGGAATACGGATTCCGGATGGACGGCATATTACGGTATCGTTCGGCAGATCTTTCGGGGATACTTAACGGTGTCGATACGGAAATATGGAATCCATCGACGGATAAATTAATTGCAGCCCAATACAGCGTGAAAACTCTTGATAAAAAAGCATTGAACAAGGCAGCACTTCAGAAACGAATGGGGCTTCCCGTTGACCCGACAATTCCACTCGTTGGAATAATCACGCGCCTCGCGGAGCAAAAAGGAATATCCGAGCTTTTTGGTCCCGCTTATGGTTCGGCGTTTCGTATTTGTTCCGAAATCAAAATTCAAATGGTTCTGCTTGGCGCGGGCGAAATCTGGTGCGAAAATGAACTGTCGACGCTTAACAAAACCTTGCCTAATTTCAGGGCTTATGTTGGATATGATGAAACGCTCAGTCACTTGATCGAAGCCGGATCAGATTTTTTCCTTATGCCGTCAAGGTATGAACCGTGCGGTCTCAATCAGATGTATTCGCTTCTTTACGGTACGCTTCCGATCGTTCGAAAAACCGGCGGGCTTGCGGATACAGTTGAAAACTACTCTGAACAGACGGGTGATGGAACCGGTTTTGTACTTGAAAATGTAACGCCCCAAAGCATTTACGATACCGTCGGATGGGCAGCTTATGCCTGGTTTAACAAGAAAGCACACATTCTGAAAATGCAAAAGAAGGGTATGGAACAGCAATTTGGCTGGGATACGTCCGCGAAGCATTATGAGGATGTCTATAAAAGTGCACTCAAGTCGGTTGAACTTAAATCAATAACCCCGTAGTCAAACTGCGGGGCAGTCGAACCATTTATTGAACAGTCAGGTCAGAAGCGCGAATTAGCTTGATAATGCCTGACTTGTCCTGCACAAGCAAACCTTTTTCGGTTACAGTGATTACCGTATATGGTTTTACTTCAATTGCAGATTTTGCTTTTGCTTCAAGATTTTTGTCAAAACGACCAATAACAAAAGCACCTGAAGCAAGCTCAATAACGGCGTAATAGTCATTCGCATTTTGAACGAGCACGCTGTTTTCCGCGATTGAATCAGAACCTTGTTTGGTTATTTCAAGACTCACAGGATCGACAAGCACCAATTTAATTGCCGCATTACCGGCCTTTTTACCGGCAATAGCCAAAAGTCCGGATCCCGTGTCAAACAAAGTCCTTCCCCTTATCGTATTCAACGTCGATGTCTTCATGATACTGCCGTCATTAAGATTAACGATTACCAGTTCTGCAAGAAAATTCTGATCATCGACGATCCTCAATCCCGTTGCGGGAAGGGCTGACGCAAGAGCCGAAACGGCAGCGGTTTTATTTTGCGCATCCTGCTGATCAATCTGTTTTTGAGTATCCGAAGCAATTTCCTTATTTTCTGTTTGGGATTCCTTTTGTTTGGTATCTGCCAATTTTTGATCGGCTTGCGCGGTAGCTTCTGTCGTCGCGGCCTTTTCCTGCGTTGCAGCAAGTTCAGTCTTTTTCTCCTCGACAGCGGCGGATTTTTCATTGGCTACTTTTTGTGTTTCTGCTGCTTGTTTCTGAGCGGCCTGGTTATCGGGATTTTCACTGGCGGTTTTGGCCGCGGTATCGGCTGCAGCCCTTGTTGTATCCGCTTCTTTTTGCGCGGCGGCAAGATCAGCCTGTTTTTTGGCTTCATCAATCCGTGCCTGAGCGGCGTCTTGCTTTAATGCGTCGGCGCGTGCCTGGGCAGCGTCTCCTTCCTTCGTTTTCAGCTCCGTCATTGCCTTGCGCGTATCCGTAACCGTGGTCGTATCCTGCTTTAATTTGTCGACCACGGCTTTTTCGGTCAAGGAAGTCGTGTCGATCGTGCTCACGGTTCCCGCAAGCCTCGGATCGGAAAGAGGGATTACAATTTGTGTCTTGCCGGGCCATTCGTCATAGCGCACGGATAGGCCGACCTTTTCGGAACTTAGGTTTTTCAAGACAACCGGTTTATATCGGGCCGTGAAAACATCTAACTTTCCGCGATAAACAGCGTTATAAACGGTAATGAATATTGATAGAGTCGTTGCGTCCTTTGCCGAGTATCCATATGCCGCGGAAAGATACGATGAAATAATCCTTCGCAGATTATCGATATGATCGACTCCGGCATTTTCGCCAAGGATGAGAATATCGGCATCAAAGCCCGTTTTCACCGCGGAATCAACCGCATGAATCACGTAATACCGGGAGCGATCGCCCACTGCCCCGGTTGCTCCAATCTCTTTCCCGAGACTGGAGCCTATTGCGTTTATCTCCGCTACAGAACTGATTACCGAATACGGGCCTGTATAATTTATAAAAGTAATCGTATCGCCTGAAGCACCGGGTTTGATCTCAGAACGGTCAACTTCCAGACCGAAAAGCGCCGGAATGGTGAAAAGAAAGAATAGTGCCATAAATTGAAGCTTGTTCATGCATTTCTCCTATAAATTTATTTTTTCAGGATATTTCCAATCAACTTCTTCGCGTATCTCTGAACCTGAAAGCCGTACGGGCTTTCCATGAAGTTTACAAGCATTTTGGTTGCTTCCTCAGCCGTCTTCCCCGATGAATACCTGATAATTGAATACAGCGTATCGCAAGCGGCTGTCTGTACAATTTCATTTCTGATACCAGCGTCACGAACGATGTTTTCGACTGCCGGAAGCACATTACCGTCATAATCGCTTCCACAAGCCGAAAGACCGAAAAGAATCCCCGCCAAAAGCGTTTCATCGTTTTTTACCGCCGATAATTCAATAAGTTCGTTCCGGTATTCGTCAGATCCGAGCTGGCCGAGCAACGACGCGGCGCGGGAGCGTTCAGTGCTGTCAAATTGACGCCCACTGACACCTTCGCCTGAATCATTATGCATAATCTCGACAAGTCGACGCGCGTAATATACTTCATTGATACCAACGGAACCGTTTGATACGTTGAACTCAACCTCGTTAAAGAAATCCTTGATTGATGAGAAATCCCCATCATATGGCATACCATACCCGGAGGATTTCTCATTAAGTATACCGTAGTTTTTCTTTTTTGGTGTTTTTTTTTCCATTTTTATCCGCGTCTCAACTTTCCATGCGTATAAAACGGAACCTTTTCCGGATGTATATGCAATCCCATTCCCTGTCAACACAGGATTACTATCTTTCATGGGAAACGGAAACCGCCACATTTCCCTGCCCGATAATCCGTAGGCGAAGGCAAAACCGGTAAAAGTAACGTTAAACTGTCCATAGTCAAAAAAAATAGTAGCGGGCGGTGTAAAAGGTATTCCGCTCGCAGACGTCCAAAGTAGAGCACCGTCAGTTGCGTTCAATCCTGTAATCGTACCGAAGGAGTCGAGCAAGGCGATGGTTCCACTCTCAATTACAAAGGCCGAAAGACCTGCATTCGAATGATATTCCCATATCCGCTCCGTGTCATGTTTTTCCGCAGCTGTCCGCCCATTCCGGACATCGTATGCATATATGGAGCCATCAGGGAAGCCAGCCATAAAGCCCCCGGGAATCGGTGAGAGTATTTTGGCCGGCAAGTCGGTTTTTATATATTCAAGCAGTTCTCCAAAGGGTGATATTCGTATAATTACCGGTTCGGAACAGGCAAGAAGCAAATCGCCATCGCCGGTTTCTGAAAGCGGTTGAGCAGGATCAACATCGATCGAAAGCGACCATTTCACGGAACCTATTTGCGAAAGACACAAAATGCTTTTCCGGTACACCAAAAAAAACCGACCATCTCGCCCTGATGTGGGCGAGAAAAGAGGCGGCTCCCGTCCCTTGATCTGCCAAAGAACGTTTCCGTCAACATTATAGGCTGTGATCAGTCCGGTTTCTGAACTGGTATATATCATGCCGGTTTCTGTTGCGCTCAGAAGAGGTAAGGGTTTTCCGGATATAGCCCTATTCCACAAAAAAGCACCGTCAGTTGAAAGGCAGGTTATCGAGCGGTCGGAGGTCACTACATATATCCGGTCATTGGACTCAACGGGTCCTGCTACGACATCCCCGCCCAGAGCCCTTTTCCATAGCGGTTCCGTCGCAAAAAAAGACTGGCAGGTTCCAAAAAAAAGAATAATACCGAGAAAAAGAAATAAACGCTTCGTAATCAAACAATTCATCGAGTAAATAACCCGAGTGTTTCAATATGATGGGTTTGAGGATAAAAATCGACAAGCACCGCATCGGTAAAGCGATATCCCCCGGCTATCAATGTGCGGGCATCCCGCGCAAAAGTCGCGGGGTCGCAGGAAACATATCTGAGATCTGAAATTGATGAGTCAATAAACCAGGAGAGAGCTTTTTGCGATATGCCCTGACGGGGAGGATCGACGATGGCCGTATCATAATCAAGCGAGGCAGCTTTATTGAGCGGCCACTTATCATCCGATACCGCGCAAAAAAGCGTCGTATCGCTTCTTTCGGTAAGGTTTTCCCGTGCGACTTCAAGTGCTTCCTTGTTATGCTCAACCAGTACGTTTTCTTCAAAATGACGGCCGGCAAATACGGAAAAAGTACCAACCCCTGAATAAAAATCCAGCATCCTTTTTCCCGGAGAAACGGGTAGGATTTTGCACACTTCGGAAATCATCTGTTCGAGCATGGGTATGTTGGACTGAAAGAATCCACGTACGTCAAAATTGACCACTTTGTCCAAAATCGGGACAGAACAGGACGTAACGCCGTCCTCATGCCATAGCGAGCCCTTATAGCCAAACACATGAAAACGGTCACCTGAATTCATATGCCTGGTGAACTGCGCAATTGAACCGTCTTTCAGAGCGTTCCTTATTTCCGGTACGGCAACAGGACAATCGCTTATCGCTATGACTTCATTGCTTGAGCCTTCTTTAAGACCACAATTGCCGGATGAGGTTCGGTGAAACTGAAATCTGGAACGATAGCCGAAATCATTATCGCTGATCATCCGGATTTTATTTTCAGGTTCGATATGCGCGCGATTGAATATGTCCTGTAAAATCGACAGTCGTAATTGACGTTGATATACCGAATCTGCCATCTGAAGGGTACATCCGCCGCATTGGCCAAAAAGAGGACAAACCGGCTGTATACGATGAGGCGAAGCTTCGATCACCGAAACGATTTTGGCAAAGGAAAAATCCTTTTTGCTGTCAATAATTTCAATAGCAAGGGTTTCACCCGGTAATGAAAAGGGAATAAATACAGCTTTTCCGTCTATTCTGGCAATACAGGATCCCCCGGCTACCATTTTCTCTGTTATAATATTCATTGAAATTAATTATATCATACCCATGGAGGCTTTATCATGGATGCCGAAACCTTTTACCTTACAGCAAGCGATAATACTCAAATTGCGGTTCACCGTTGGCTTCCAGTTGTAAAACCCCGCGGTATTATTTTGATCAGCCATGGCATGGCCGAATATGCCATGAGATATGACCGCTTCGCCAATGCCGCACTTGCTCAAGGTTTTGGAGTGTATGCCCCCGACCATAGAGGACACGGAGAAACGGCAGGTTCTTTGCTTAAACTTGGATATCTCGCGGATAAAAACGGTTTTGAACGGGTGATGGAAGACCTTCATGAACTGACTCTGGAAATAAAATCAACGCATCCGGAGATTTCGGTCATTCTTTTTGGTCATTCGTTTGGTTCTTTCGTATCCCAAATGTACATAGAAAAATATGGAAATCTGCTCTCGGGGTGTATTTTATCGGGAACGCGTGGACCCGAACCGCTGCTTGTTTTTGGGGGTAAAATTGCCGCAAATGTAATTGCGTTCTGCTGTGGCAAAAAAAAACAGTCTCCCTTTTTAACGCAGCTTTCCTTTGGTACGTACAATGACCGGATCCAGAATCCCGGAAGTCCCAATGCGTGGCTCTCGCGAGATACGGCGGAAGTCGAAAAATACGACGCTTCACCTTGGGCCGGATTTACATGCACTGTCAGTTTTTTTCAGGACTTGATGACCGGTCTTTCCCGTATTCATACATATGAAGCTTTAAACGGAATTCCAAAAAATCTTCCTGTTTTAATCATTTGCGGTTCCGAAGATCCTGTCGGGATGTACGGTAAAACAGTGAAAAAACTTGCTGATATTCTTACGGAGAAAGGAATTAGCAATCTCCTGCTAAAAACATATGAAGGCGGTCGACACGAATTGCTCAATGAAATTAACAGGGATGAGGTAACTGCAGATATTATGGGCTGGATCTCGAAATGTATTTTCCGGTAATTTGCCTGCCGTTGACAGAAAACCTTTTTCTGTAGAGAATAGTAGGCCAGATGTTAACCAGATATAGCCCCGATGCAAAAGGCAGGGCAGTTAGAAAGGCTCTGATTTATACTAAAAATGAACATGGAATAAAAAAAGAACTCATTGATCCTGATGCGATTAGAATCATCAATCATTTACGGGATTATGGGTTTGAATCATATATCGTCGGTGGCGCGGTCCGGGATTTGCTAATTGATAAAAAACCAAAAGATTTTGATATTGTCACCAATGCAGAACCGGCAAAAATTAAACGCCTTTTCAGAAATTCCAGAATAATCGGAAAACGCTTTCGTCTTGTGCATATTTTCTTCGGTGAAAACATTTTTGAAGTATCGACATTCCGGTCGTTGATTGAAGGCACAACCGGGAACAGCTTCGGAACCATGGACGAAGACGTACAAAGACGCGATTTTACGATGAATGCTCTGTATTATGATCCTGTCAAGGAACAAATTATCGATTACGTCGGCGGTATGAGGGATATTCGCTCTCGTCGGCTTGAGCCGGTAATTCCTCTTAAAATAATATTTAAAGACGATCCCGTACGCATGCTCAGAGCCATTAAATATGCCGTATCCACTGACTGTAAAATACCCTTTTTTCTGGGTCAATCAATCCACAGGCATTCCCATATGCTACAGCCTGTATCTCCGTCGCGCCTGACCGAAGAAATAATTAAAATTCTTAACTCGGGAAAGTCGCACAAGATTATAGAAAAATGCCTCCATTACAATTTATTCTTTTATCTGCAACCTTCTGCAAACAGTTTTCTTGACGGAAATAAAAAGTTTGAAAAAATATACCTGACAAGTTTTAAGGAGCTTGACGCTCTCGTCGCATCGGGCGAGGAAACACGGCTTGGCCGAAAAATTATTTTTCTGATACGCGATTTTATCGACATTATCACTGACTGGAATGGAATGCCTTCGGAAATATATAACCATGTCTATCATGAATGCCGTCGTTATATCATGCCGATGAATCCCCCCCGCGTCGAGCTTGAGTACGCAGTCAGGCTTTGCCTGAAAGAGGGCGGTCTTAATATCCGGATGCCAAGAGTCAGGGACAAACGGAGAGATGATGAAATAGCGCTGGAAAACGGGGATAATAAAAACAAACCCGTTAACGATTCACGAAATCCCCGAAGGCGGCGCAAAAAAAAACACAATCCGCCTATTTCGGCATCGAATTGATCAAATCCAGAACCTTGGTACCATAACGCGCGGGGTTTGCGGATTTTGCCGTTTCAAGAAAAACCTTTGCCTCCGTATACCGTTTCGATGCGAAAGAATTGAGCCCAAGAGCCCAATTTATGGTTGAAATTTCACCACCGTATTCCAATGCTTTTCTATACCAGAGTTCAGCAGTAATAAAATCTTTTTGCGCATACGCCACCAATCCAAGATAATAATTAGTCAGCGGAT
>Ga0302293_10000724_pt1 | contig 17048 bp, 18 predicted proteins | sample III_Fen_N2_2_FD_198758 | JGI IMG/M metagenome (GOLD analysis project Ga0302293, IMG submission 198758) | Peat permafrost microbial communities from Stordalen Mire near Abisko, Sweden - III_Fen_N2_2 | ecosystem: Environmental > Terrestrial > Soil > Wetlands > Permafrost | place: Sweden: Abisko...
ATGTGTTTGTAGTCGTCATGGCGTATGCCTATTTTGGGAATATCAGAAGCATTCTGGACGGGCACGATTGGTTGTCAATAGCATTGTTTTCACTTTTTATGTTGCCGGTAGTGTTTTATACCCTCACTTCCGAAACACTGATGGAGGGGCAGACTTTCGGTAAAAAGCTGATTAAAATCAAGGTGATAAAAATTGATGGCTTTCAGGCCGGATTTATCGATTACCTCACCCGTTGGATATTTGCGATAGTGGATATTAACATAGGCTATGTGCCCGGGCTTATTTCGATGGTGGTTACTACCCACACACGACGGTTGGGCGATTTGGCTGCCGGAACTGCCGTTATCACCGAAAAATCGAAGTACGACATATCGCATACTATCCTGATGGATGTGGATGACAGCTACAAACCTTACTTTGCGCAGCATCAGGTTATACTTTTTAGTGATAACGATATCCGGATAATTAAGGAAAATGCCGACATAGCCTTTGCGCAGGTCAATTATAGCATTATGGAAAAACTGACCCGAAAAATCGAATCGGTAATGAATATCCAAAATCCCTTCAAAACCGAGCGCGAGCTAATTAATACCCTGCTGAAGGACTATGATTATCATACGGGGAAGTAAGTTAGTGGTTGGATAAATGGTTGTTCTTTATTGAAAACTATCACCGAAAAAATATCTTCACAATTATCAAAATTGTTTAGTGATAATTAGAATGAATTTATACTGTTCAAGTGTAGCATTGGGTTGTTGACATTGAGTTATATTAGCCTTTGCTAAAAAGACTTTTAATGAAGTACTTTTAATTACAGCACCAAAGCCGAAAAATTTAATGAACGCTTGATTAAAATAGGTGCTGTCTTTTAGTGTTGTGCTGGTAGACTTAAGCTCATCAATTCTATGTTGAATATCACTGACATCAGTTCCATTATTCAAATAATCGAAAGCTGTTCCGCCGGGAGCTGATTGAACATCTAATAACTTATCGTTGCCATTGATTTGCAAATAAGCATGCACTCTTATTTCTGAGATTTGCTTTTGGTAATCGACAAAATCTACAAGCCCAAGACAAGGAACATTATTACTTGCATTTTTAAGCGCGAAGATATAGTTATTGTTACCTACTCTCATTTCTAATGATTCTCCGTACTTTAGTTCGAATACATTTACAACTTGTCCAGCATTATCTGTTGCAATATCTTCGGGTTTGCATGCAGATAATCCCACACAAGAAAAAATCAGCAGAGCTTTAATGATTTTATATTTCATTTCTTTATTTCATTATTATAGAATTCTAATTGTCCCTCATATTGAGGAGTAATACATATTGCAATTACGACATCTATCCACTCTGTATATTTAGTGATTTTAAAATAGACTATATCGCCTATTTTTAATTGTCCTTTGTATAAATTTGAATCAAAGGTGATTGTTGAGTTTACTGGTAATCCTTTGGGAATAGATTTTTCAATCTGAATTATATTATAACATGCACTAACATTTAAAGATATAATCTTTCCTTGATAAGACAGGTTATCCTCCTCACAACCAAATAACAGAAATAAAGCAATTATTGCAACTAGAATTAATCTCATTTTCATAGCTTGATAAGTTTATACGAAAAAGAATTAATAGCAAGGAGAGTTGGATGTTTTGTCTTTCTTAAAGCGATTGTTCAATAATTTCTTTCACTGACCATATTTTACAAATTTCTTTCTTATTGGAGAAAAAAGTAGTGTATTGTGGAGATGGCGAAGTCCCAGTATTCCAATGAAACAATAATTCATTAGAGCAACTAAATACATTTATTTGATAATTCTCAGAGTCTTCGTTTAAAGTATATATCACAAAATAATTTTCTTTTGTGTCTGTATTCTCATAGATATAGATTTCAACATAATACGCTTTTAGGTTATTCTTGCAGTATATATTTAGCCACTCAATATTCTCTAACGGGTCATTAATACCACACACAGATATTGTCTGGTTTTCATATCTTTCATATTGAGGTTCTTTTCTGCATCCTGATAAAAAGAACAAAATAAATAAACTGCAAATAATCTTTGTTCTCATAATCTTCTCATAATCTTAGTGTGAATAAATTGATCTTACTGTCAAGATGCAATTTTATTTAAAAACGTTGCATTTCTTCTTTCTACAAATTTAAATAAATATTTTACAGTTCATTGTTTCGTAATCATGATTTCTTTGTAGTTAAAAAATCAGGTTTTGTTGCCAACAAAAAACCGCCCTCGTCGCTATACAAAGCAACAGGGGCGGGTTGAAATGAAAAAAGTCAGATTAAAGATTTATGCTTTCCTGTCGGAGCTCTGACGTTCGATCATCCAGCCCGGATATTCGGGCGATAGTTTACTTACTGCTTCGAGTTGAGCTAATTCGTCGGCGGTAAGTTTCAAGTCTACCGCTTTCAGGTTGTCTTGCAACTGCTCCGGTCTTTTGGCCCCGATAATGACGGAGGTAACCACCGGTTGGTGAAGTAACCAGCCCAAAGCAACTTGTGGTACGGTTACGTCTTTGGCTACGGCTATTTCCTGCATCACATCAATGATGTCGAAGGCTTTGTCTTTATTCACGGGTGGAAAGTCAAAGTTTACGCGACGACCTTCTTCGGCATTGGCCTCGCGGGTGTATTTTCCGCTCAGGAAACCACCTGCCAACGGGCTCCATACCATTAAACCTACCTTTTGGTCGAGCAACATGGGCACTACTTCGCGTTCCAGATCGCGTCCGGCAATGGTGTAATAGGCCTGCAACGACACGAATTTAGCCAAATGCTGTTGAGTAGAAACGCCCAATGCTTTCATAATTTGCCAGGCCGCCAGGTTGGAGCAACCGATGTAACGCACTTTGCCGCTTTTTACCAGTGAGTCCAACGCCTCCAGTGTTTCTTCAATCGGAGTCAGGGGGTCAAAACCATGAATCTGATACAAATCAATATAATCCATATTCAAGCGGGTCAGACTTTCGTTGGCTTGTTGCAGAATATGTTTGCGGGTCAATCCCGAATTATTCACGCCGGTACCTATGGTGCCACGCACTTTGGTGGCAATCACCAGATCGTCGCGTTTCAGTCCCAGATCGCGGATGGCCTGTCCGGTCATCATTTCGCTCAAACCTTCGCTATATACATTAGCCGTGTCAATAAAGTTGATCCCTGCATCCACCGATTGTTTTACCAATTCGTTGGCTTCATCCTGTGGCAGAGCACCGATGGCTGTCCACATTCCTTGTCCGCCAAAGGTCATGGTGCCCAGGCAGAGTTCGGACACTTTGAGTCCTGTGTTTCCTAATAAATTGTATTTCATAATTGTTTATTTTGGGATTTGATGATATGATAATTTGTTGATGTGATAATAACAACACACCACACGATTATAATGAATATTACGATAACGATAAATAACAATATATAACGCTCGGTCTTGTGGAACGATGCTAAATCATTTCAAATCTTCACGCACAAAGTGTGTTGCAACTTTTTGCACTGCTTTGGGTTCAGTGAGGGTGGAGCAGGTGGCTTCGCGCATTTTCAGTTGCCATGCCATGTTCTCGCCCAACACTTCGAGGGTGTTTACGCCTTCGCCATCGTATCGGGCTTCGCCGGGAGTGAGTCCGTGTATTACCGACCAGTAATTGCTTGTAGCTAATTGCATTTCGCAGTAGGTGAGGTAATGATTCAGTCCGTCCAACGTATGCGAACCGCCCGTGCGGCGCACTGCCACCAAAGCAGCTCCTACCTTATGACGGAAAAAGTTGCCGTTGCTCAGCGACACATAAAATAATCGGTCGAGGAAACTCTTCATAGAACCTGCTATGCCCGAAAAATAAACCGGTGAAGCCAAAATAATCCCATCGGCCTGACGCAATGCCGGGATATGTTCGTTCAGCACATCATTTTTAATGCCACAGGTGCCATCCCGTTTTACCCGGCACTGACCACAGGCTATGCACCCATGAATGGCCTTGTGACCAATGTGAATTATCTCGAAATCAATTCCGTTCGACTTCAGTTTTTCTCCCACGACTTGCAGCGATTGAGCTGTATTACCGTCCTTATGCGGACTTCCGTTGATAGCTATTACTTTCATACTTTTTTTGATAGATTTTGTTTTTTCTGATGATTGACTGACGCTTTTAGATATTATGTTGTTTGAAATTAATCACCCATTATTTACCTGATTTCTCCTGCTTTACGTTCTTTGAAAAGCAGGAACACAACTCCTGCAGCAAAAAGCAGCATTTGTAGCATCACGAAGTTCCAACCGCCCCATTGCCACATCATAATGCCAATGAATGTGCCCAATGCGCCTCCGGTGAAAAACAGTGTCATGTAAATAGTGTTGATGCGGCTGTGTACCAACTCATCGAGCGTATAGAGCAGGGCGGTGTTGGTTACCTGAAGCGATTGTGCGCCTATATCGAGCAACAGAATACCTACTATCATGGCTGCCACCGAGTGTTGGAAAAACAACATAATTAGAATGGAAATGATAGTAAGACTAATGGCCATAAATCGTACACGAATAACGCTGCCTTTGTCGGCTCTTTTGCCCATAAATGGCGCTACCGATGCTCCGGCAATGGCAATAATGCCAAACAGGCCAATGGTGCTGCTCTGAAAATGAAACGGGGCACCGCTCAGATGAAAAGTAAGTGTTGTCCAGAACGAGCAGAAAAGTCCGAATTGCAGAATACCGATATATGACAACCGACGAAGTAGGCTGAACCTGCCGAACTGCTGAAGCGCCGAACTAAGCAACTGAGGATAATTGCCGCTAAACGTGCTGGTGGTATGGGGCAGATAAAGCATAAGCAACAGGGTGGAAAGCCCTACAGCACCTGCCGAAATAAGATATACATACCGCCAGCCCAGCAAGTCGGCAATGGCGCCGCTGAAAACCCTAGCCGCTAAAATTCCTATCAGTACGCCGGTAAATATGGTTCCCACGTTTTTACCCCTGTCCACCGAGCTCATGCCGGCAGCCATAGGCATAATAACCTGTACCGACACAGAAAAGAGGCTGACCAATATACTCAGAAACCAAAGCTGCACAATGCTGTTGCTGATAAAAATGCCACCCAACGCCACAAGCAGCAATACCTGAAGCGAGATGATCAGCGTTTTCTTGTTCATTTTATCGCCCAGCGGAGTGATAAAAAATAACCCAAGCCCATAGCCTATCTGCGACAACATAGATATAAGACCGGCTCTGGTTTCGGTGGTGTTGAATTCTCGGGCAATATCCATTAGGATAGGTTGATTGTAATATATATTGGCTACCGTGATGCCTGCCGATACGGCCATTAACGTAATCAGTGCGGTGGGTATGCCTGTGGCGGTGGTTGAAGAGATTACTTTGCTCATAGTTGTATTGAAATGAATAGTTTAATTATCTGCATTAAAAACACGATGCAAAAGTAATATGTTCGATATGGTTAAGCTATATAAATTTCAAACCAAAAATTGCAAAAATCAAACAACAACCCGGTCGCGGTATGTTTTGGGACTTTCTCCGTTATTTTTTCTGAAGAAGTTTACGAAATGTGATGATTCTTCGAACCCCAGGCTGTAACCAATCTCTGATACGTTCCAGTCGGTATGCCGAAGCAGCACGCGCGCTTCCTGTGTAACGCGTTCTGTTATGAGTTGCGAAGTGGTTTTCCCAGTGGTTTCTTTCAGGCTGCGGTTCAGATGATTGACGTGTATGGCCAGATGTTCGGCAAAGTCAATGGGTGAACGCAGTTTTATCCGTTGCATGGAGGTTTCCACCGGAAACTGCCTTTCGAGCAATTCGGCAAACATGGTGGTAATGCGGCTGGTGGCATTGGACGACGAATTTACTGCTTCGTGAGCAGGTTGCATGCGGAGTGCATCGTGTATTAGGTTGAAAACCAATCCTCTGATAACATCGAATTTGTACTCGAACCCTGAATTAATCTCCTCGAACATACGCTGATAGAGTTTTTCTACTTCGGCCGCCTGCTCGCTGTTCAGAATAAAAACTTTATCAAATCCGGGTTTAAACATCGGGTATTCTTTCAGGTTACCGTACTGACTGAAAAACTCTTCGGTGAAAATACAGAAGAATCCGGTCTGAAAATCGTCCAGCGACTCCCAGGTATAAGGAATCATCGGATTGCTGAAAACCAGTGCATTGCCGCTCGTTTCCAGTGTGCGATCGGCATACTGTATGTTGTATTTCCCTTTAAGCAGTGTGATTTTGTAATAATCTTTCCGGCTGTAGGGCACGCTTTTCTTTCTGCCGCACATACAATCGTCCACCCTGAAAACATTGAAATGTCCCAGTCCTTTTTTTAGATTTTCGGGTACAAAATTGAGTTTAACCCGATAAAACTCTTCGAGTGTCATTATTTTTTCCATGCGGCAAAGATACAAAATTCAAACAATGGATGGCAAATTATTCAAAAAAAATAAGGGCGCCAACTTTTTCTGTTGAGCGCCCTTATCATAGCGGTAATATTTGCGTGAAATCTATTTCTTGTTTGTGATTTCAGTAATAGGGGTACCAATGCATCCGCTGGGCATCTGGATATGAAGCTGTGCAGCCAATGTAGCCGAAATGTCGGTCATTTGGGTCGTGCGGTTGGTAGTGCCGTGTGCTATGTTCCATCCCATAAAAATGAGTGGAATGTGTGTGTCATAGGGATTCCACACACTGTGTGTACAGCCTTTTTTGCAATAGGCAGGAAGCCAACCCGGCAGATTCACCATAAGCACGCTACCGCTTCGTTGCTGGTTATATCCGTTTATCATCAGAGTTTTCAGCGGCGATGGAATAGAAGCCTCGGCTATTTTATCCTGATCAACTGCGTATTGAATTCCTTCCTGTTGGAGCAGATAATTTATGGTGGCCGATTTGATGTCGTTTAGATTGAGTTTCAGACTGTCAATCCTGTCTTTGTTATACGTGATCTGAAAATTATCTGTACCCAGAATCAGTTTTTTAGCGCCAAACTGTTTTTCAATTGTTTTTACCAGATTGTTTTCCAGGTCTTTGGATAATAATCCGGTTGGCATTTTGTGAGCGCGCGAGAAACCTTCGGCATGAGCAGCACCGTGGTCGGCAGTGAGAAACAATAAGTAGGTTCCTTTACCTATTTTTTTGTCGAGGTAGCTGAAAAATTCTGCCAGATCGCGGTCTAATCGCAGATAAACATCTTCTATTTCAATTGCATTTGGTCCAACCAGATGTCCGCAATAATCAGTTGAAGCGCAGTTGATGGTCAGAAAATCGCTCGAAGCTTCTTGTCCCAGCTTATAACCTTCTATGGCAGCTTTGGCAAATTGTAGTGTCAGTGTATTGCCGAATGGCATTTGGCGTAGTGACCCATGATCGGCCGCGTAGGCTTTTTTAGTGTCGTAAGGGAAAACCGGTCTGGTGGCTCCTTTCAGTATGCCTTCCCATTCTGCATCGTCGTCCGTACTTTCGGTGTACTGGTCTATCGGCAGCAGGGTATTCCAGCCGTTTGCAATTAGTTTGTCAATGGGTTTAGCGTCGTTGAAATTGTTTACCCAGGCCGGAAGTTGCTGCATGTAATAGGAACTGGTAATAAATTTACCCGAGGCATCGTCTATCCAGAAAGCGGCAGTAGGATTGTGTCCGGCCGGCAGAATTGAGGCTCTGTCTTTAAGCGAAATACCTACTACTTTCGATTGAAAATTGGTTGCTAGGCGCAACTCGTCGGTAATGGTTGTAGCCCACAGATTACGGGGCGACATTTTGCCGGCTTTACTGTTAGCTCCTACAGTAGTTACGGTTGAATCGTCGGTACAATAAACTGATTTTCCGGTTTTGCGGTCTATCCAGTCGTTTCCGGCAATGCCATGAATGGATGGAACCGATCCGGTGAAAATAGATGTATGCCCTAGTGCAGTAACGGCTGGAATGTAGTTTATCATGGTGTTTTCGCACGAAAATCCATCGTTGAGTAATCGTTTAAAACCGCCTGATTCATATTTATTGTAATAGCGATAAAGATAATCCCAGCGCATTTGGTCCACTACTATACCTACAACCAGTTTTGGACGTTCCAGTTGTGTGCTTTTTTGAGCTGACAACGTGCTACTTCCTAAAAGCAGCATTATATTTAAGAAAAAAATCTTTTTCATTTAGATAGAATTAAAAGAGTTTATTAATACTGTAGCAAAAGTAAAGGAAAAATACAGAAACAGCTAGGTTTTGAAAGTCTTCTTTTCGAAATTTCACAGTATCTTCATTTTGTTGCATTTCGCAAAAACATTTTTATTGGTTTTGGAAGCATAAAGGTAAAATTGTATATCTTTGCCAATAAGGAAATTAAGAAGTAAAATTATGTCAAGATTTATCAAGAAGAAAAAAGAAGAAATCGGACTGTCGCCCTATGCTTTGGTGTTTCGTGGACAAAAGAAAACTGACAAAACTGTTTTGAGAGCCATGGATTTTGACCTGGAAGATGTGACGGAACAGGAATTAAAATCAACCGATGATCTGATAGGCCGAAAAAAATCAAAAAAGCTTACCTGGCTCAATATCGATGGATTGGACAATCCTGAATTGATGGAAAATCTGGCCCGCGTTTTTAAAATTGAGCAAAACATTTTTTCCGATGTTATGAATCCGGGATCACGACCTAAGGTGCAGGAGTTTGACAACGGAATTTTTATTACCATCAAGATGCTTCATTTTGATGAGAAGAACGATAGTTTGTCGGCCGACAATCTGAGCTTAATTGTTACCGATAACACACTCATATCTTTTCAGGAACAATCGGGTCTGGTATTCGAGCCCATCCGCGAACGGATTCGCAAGCATAAAAACAAAATCAGAACTTCGGGGGCCGATTATCTGGCTTTTGCTTTGCTGGATGTGGTTGTGGATAATTATATCTATATCAATGGTATATTGGGCGATAAAATAGAGGCGTTAGAAAATGACATGACCGGCAATCTGCAGAAAGAGCTACTGGAAAGTATAAATTCGTACAAACGGGAAATGAACTTTATGCGTAAACACATTAAGCCGGCAAAAGAAATGATTCTCAACCTGGCCAAGATGGAATCGGAATTTATTCACGATGAAAACCGTATTCATTTCCGCGAGCTGCAGGACAATATCAACGAAGCTTCCGAGTTATCGGACAGTTACCGCGAAATTCTTTACGATCAGTTAAATGTATATCATTCATCCATGAGTACCAAGCTGAACGAGATAATGAGTATCCTGACCATTTTTTCGGTAATTTTCATTCCATTGACCTTCATAGTTGGAGTTTACGGAACCAACTTTGAAAACCTGCCCGAAGTGCACTGGCGACACGGTTATCTGTTTATGTGGGTGATAATGATTTTTACTACATTGGGGATGCTCTGGTTTTTCAGACGAAAGAAATGGTTTTAATTTGAACGATTCGACCGTTAATTTGTTTAAACATATACGATTCTGCCATCGACATAATTCAGTGGAATCGATGCAACCCGTTTAATTTCGATTTTTAATGGAAGAAGTAATTAAAAAAGTAACCCGAAAGATTTTTGTAGAAAGCCAGATACTGGTAATTTTCGGTTCGAATGGCGACCTGGCTAAGCGTAAGCTTTTACCAGCCATTTTTCAACTATATCTCGACAATTTATTGCCTGAACGCTTCGCGGTGCTCGGTGCAGGCAGTATGGAAAAAACTGAAGCCGAAAACCGCACTGATGTGGGCGCTTCACTGATGGAGTTTGCCACTAAAGGAGCAACCGAAAATCCTGAAAAGCTGCAACTTTTTCTGGAAAATGTTTATTATCAGAAAGTACACAACGAAACGGAAGAAGATTTTGGCATGTTGAAGCAATACATTGATGCCCTGTCGGCCAGACTGGAGCTTCCGCAAAATATTATTTACTACTTCTCCATCCCGCCGTTCTTATACGAGGTGGTGGCCGGTCATTTAGTAAAGTATGGTCTGAATGAAGAAGCAACCGGTTGGAAGCGGATTATAATAGAAAAACCATTCGGATACAGCTATGATACGGCTATCGATCTGGATAAAAAACTCCGCAACGGCTTTAATGAAGATCAGATTTATCGTATTGACCATTACCTGGGCAAAGAAACAGTTCAGAATATTATGGTTACGCGTTTTTCCAACGGTTTTTTTGAACCAATATGGAACCGAAAATATATTGACCGGGTAGAGATAACGGCTTCCGAGAAAATCGGGGTGGGCAGTCGTGGCGGATATTATGATACTTCGGGTGCCATGCGTGATATGATTCAAAATCACTTGTTGCAGGTGCTGGCTGTGGTAGCCATGGAGCCACCGTCTATTTTTGATTCGGAGTCTATCCGGAATGAAAGTGTAAAAGTACTGCAATCACTTCGACCCATTAAACCTGCAGAGATTACTCAAAATGTTGTGCGAGGTCAATACATTGAAACTCTGGTAGACAATGTGATTCAAAAAGGCTATCGGCAGGAAAAAGGAGTTGCTCCGAATTCAAAAACCGAAACTTTTGTAGCGTTGCGGGTTTTTGTCGATAACTGGCGCTGGGGCGATGTTCCGTTTTATATCCGTACCGGAAAACAACTGCCTGAACATGTAACTGAAGTGACTATACATCTGAAACCGGCACCACATCAGCTGTTTAAACAACGCTGTGTGGCTCAGTCCACCAATATGATTATTCTGCGGATAAGTCCGGATGCCGGAGTGGCAGTAGATTTTGGGATGAAAATACCGGGTGCCGGTTACAAGGTTCAAAACGTAAATATGGATTTTCATTATTCGGATTTGGCCGAAACTAAAATATCCGAAGCTTACGAACGTTTATTGTTAGACTGTATGATTGGCGACTCTACACTTTACGCCCGTGCTGATGCTGTAAAAGCCAGCTGGAAGTTTGTAGATCCGATTTTGCAGGCATGGAAAACTAATCAGGATATTCCGTTATATTTTTACGAGTGCAATACCTGGGGACCAAAAGAAGCCAATCTGCTGTTTGGAAACAAAGAACTTAAATGGCGACCTCCTTTTAAAAAGTTTAAAACTCAATAAGTTGTCAGAGATGAATTCCAACATTCATATATTCGAAACTCCTGAACAAACTGCACGGGCTGTGGCAGAGTTAATTCTGGACATGGCGAAAGAGAAGAACAAGCACTCGCTTCCGTTCAACGTGGCTTTGTCGGGTGGGAGTACACCTAAATTGTTATTCAATATTTTGGCAGAGGAATATTCTCAGTCTATTCCCTGGCATTTTGTTCGACTGTTTTGGGTGGATGAGCGTTGTGTGCCGCCTACACACCCTGAAAGCAATTTCGGGATGACGTATGAAGGTTTACTGAAACAAGTACCTGTTCACAATTCCAATGTGTTCAGAATGCTTGGCGAAGTCAACCCCGCGAAAGAGGCTGAGCGCTATCAGACCATGCTCGAAGCTCAACTGCCGCTAAGGGATGCTTTACCCCGCTTTGACCTCATTCTATTGGGAATGGGAGATGACGGCCACACCGCATCGATTTTTCCCGACAATATGAGCTTACTGTATGCCGATGCATCCGTGGCGGTTGCTGTGCACCCAGTCCGTGGTCAGCAAAGAATTACGCTGACAGGCAATATCATTAACAATGCCGATAAAGTAGTGTTCCTTATCACTGGTTCTTCAAAATCATCGGTTCTAAACCAAATTATTCACCGGAAACAGAACTTCAAAGATTTTCCGGCATCATATATTCATGCTTATTCCGCTCCGGCCGATTTTTATCTCGATAAAGCAGCCGCCTCGGAACTTTAATTCTGCGTTTGAATGACTTTACGAGAGCAGCTGGACAATTTCTACCGTACCTACAATATCCCTGAGGAGGGAGGAGTTAATGATAAAACCTTCGAAGTGCCACTTCCTTTTTTTACGCTGACTTTACCCAACTTTTCGTGGAGAAGAAAAATGCTTTATATCCATGATCTGGAGCATATTCTGAACAATCAGGATACTTCCTGGCAGGGCGAAATATTTATTGCAACATGGGAAATTGCCACCGGATTTTACAGAAGCTTTCCGGTCATCGTTTTTCCGCAATGGACTATGGGTTGGGGTTTCTGGACTTGTCCTGAAATCGTCTTCCGGGCATTTCGTAAAGGAAGTACTGATAAAGGAATCGCTCGTCTGAACCTATCTCAGGATGAGCTTCTGGAGATGGATTTGAATGAATTACAGCAGCTTACGCTCAATCGTAAACAGCGTTCACGCTTGTCGTTTTATATCCGTTTTATTGTGTATGGTCTTATCAGTCAGTTGGTATTTCTGTTTCCGGTAATTCTGCTGATCTCCTTTTTTCTTGTGTTTTTTGCGTGAAATTAGTTTTTTACATCCGCATCAAGAACAGTAATTTCTGTCAAATTTCAATAAATTTATTCCTCTTCGGTTTTAGAGCTAAAGTTATTAGCTAATTTTGTGGCTTCAAAAAAATGGAGCCGTATACAGAAATAAAACGCTAATCCAAGCTCCGGTTTGCTTTAGCTTTTATATTCTTGCAATGGTTTTTACTATAAATAATAAACAATAAAAAATGACTTTTAAAGGAGCAATTTTCGATTTCAACGGAACACTTTTCTGGGATACACCATATCACGACAGAGCTTTTGATATTTTTTTGGCAAAAAGAGGACTTCACCTTACCGACGAAGAAAAAAGAGTAAAAATACACGGTAAGGGTAATCCGGACATTATGCGAACAATTTTTGGCAATCATCTGACTGATCAGGAGCTCGAAGATTTGACGCAGGAAAAGGAGTTGATTTATCGTGAGTTGTGTGTAGATGAACTGAAGTTCGCCGATGGGGCTGAAGATTTATTTAATTTTCTCGCATCCAAAAATATCCCTCAAACCATAGCAACCTCTGCAGGTATCGAAAATGTAGCTTTCTATTTCGAGCATATGGGTCTGAACCGTTGGTTTAGTCTCGATAAAGTGGCTTACAACGACGGAACCCTGCGCGGAAAACCGGAACCCGATGTATTTCTGGCAGGTGCTGAAAAACTTGGACTGAAACCTTCCGAAACTGTTATTTTCGAAGACTCGGTTCCCGGAATCATTGCTGCCGAAAAAGCCGGTGCCGGGTTGATTTATATCGTTAACTCCTATGGCGAGAATTATAGCAGATTTTCGTACGATATAATCACTCATTTTGACAGTGTGGATAGAAAACTATTTGAACGATAGTCTATTTTAAAATAACATAAGTTTCATCTTCGTGATTTGAAGGTTCGCTTTTTAGTACATTTTTTCGTATCTTTGTTGCCCAAAAATCAGGATAAATAACACATTATGGGAAGTTTTGGAAAATGGATAGGTGGTGGCCTGGGTTGGGCTGTTGGTGGTCCTATTGGTGCATTGGTAGGTTTTGCATTAGGTTCTATGTTTGATGGGTCTGTACATGTCAATACGTCACATACGTTAGGGCAAGGCAATAACACTACTGAAGGCGATTTCAAAATGAGTTTACTCGTTTTGGTAGCCTGCATTATGAAAGCCGACGGACGTGTTGATAAAGCCGAACTGGCTGTGGTAAAGAAATTCTTAGTTGCCAATTTTGGTGAAGAAGGTGCACTGGATGCCCTGCAAATATTGAAAAAATTACTGGATCAGCCTATCGATGAAACTGAAGTTGCTATGCAGATCGGTCAGAATCTGAACTACTCTTCTAAGCTTGAGTTGCTTCACTTGCTTTTCAATATCGCCTATGCCGATGGTGAGGTGGTGGCGTCGGAGTTGAATACTATCCAACGCATTGCCCAGATATTCAGGATTGATCGTCTTGACTTTGAGTCAATAAAGGCGCCTTACATGAAGCACGTGGATACAAACTGGGCATACAAATCGCTCGAAATAGAACCAAGTGCTACAAACGAGGAAATAAAGAAAGCTTATCGCCGAATGGCCATGAAATATCACCCGGACAAAGTGAATGATTTGGGTGAAGAAGTAAAAAAATCCGCTACCGAAAAATTCCGCTCTATCAATGAAGCGTATGAAAGTTTGAAAAAGCAACGAGGAATAAATTGATTTGTTTTGAATAAATATATAGATATTAATGTTTTGTTATAAAAATAATAATTATATTTGTCCAAGATAAATTTAATAACTTTTTTTCAATTGATTCGATGGAACAGCCAATAAATGAAGCGATTAAAAAGCTTCTAAATGAAAAAATCTTAGATTTAGAGACTGCTTTAAATTCTGATGTTCTTGCTTATTATGGCTCAATTGTTGATGGTAATGAAAATGAGTTACTTGATATTATTGAAGATTTATCAAAAGATTCAAACAAAAAGGATCAATTAGCTGTTTTATTAACTACTAATGGAGGTAGTGCTGTAGCGGTTGAAAGGTATGTAAATATAATCCGAAAAAACTATTCAAAAGTCATTTTCATTGTTCCAAATTATGCTTACAGTGCGGGGACAATTTTTTGCATGAGTGGTGATGAGATTTGGATGGATTATTTTTCAGTACTTGGACCAATTGATCCTCAAGTTAAGAATAAAGAAGGTAATTTTGTCCCGGCTCTTGGATATCTTGACAAAGTCAATGAATTAATTAAGAAAGCACAAGATGGCTCATTGACAAATGCTGAATTCTTAATTCTAAAGGACTTCGATTTGGCGGAGTTAAGAGCTTATGAACAAGCGAGAGAGTTGACAGTTACATTATTGAAAAATTGGTTAGTAAAGTATAAGTTTAAAAATTGGAATACTCACAAATCTTCTGGAAACACTGTAACTGTAGATGAAAAAAAACATCGAGCAGAAGAAATCGCTAAAGATTTAGGAAATAATAAGAAATGGAAATCTCATGGAAGACCGATTAATATTGAAGCTTTAAAAGAATTGAAATTAATCATAAATGATTATAGCGATCAGCCAGAATTTAGGGATAAGATTCGAGCTTATTATAAACTTCAACAAAACTATGTAAATAACTACAAATATAATATATTCATTCATACAAGAAAATTTATATAATCATGACAACATTAGAAAAGGATTTTTTGTTAACTTTAGGGACTCAGACAAAAAAATTTTCACAAGATGAATCATTTAAAAATCTTGAAAAGTCTCTAGTTAGTTTTGATGATATGATTAAAAAAGGATTAATAAAGAAAAGAGGATATAATCTCCAATCTATTGAAGATGCCCATAAAACATCTACGTCTTACAACTTGAATTGTTGATGCAATAGAAGAGATAGGGTTGGGTATATAATCCAACCCTATTTTTTTTGTCTAATTCTAGGTATTAAATATTATCTTTGCATTCTCTAACTTTCATTGAATTATAGATTTTATGGAACACAATTTATATATCTACAACACATTAAGTCGAAAAAAAGAACAATTTATTCCGCTCCATGAAGATAGAGTGGGCATGTACGTTTGTGGTCCTACCGTTTACAGCGACGTTCATTTGGGTAATTGCCGTACATTCATTTCTTTCGATTTAATTTACCGTTATTTGCTCTATCTGGGGTATAAAGTGAGATATGTAAGAAACATAACCGATGCCGGACATTTGGAAGGCGACCGCGACGAAGGCGATGATAAGTTTGCCAAGAAAGCCAAGCTGGAACAGCTGGAACCCATGGAAATTGTACAGAGATATACTGTTGGTTTTCATGATGTTTTGAATTTTTTCAATACACTTCCACCAAGCATCGAACCCACTGCTACCGGACATATTTCCGAGCAGATAGAGATGGTTAAAGCCATTCTTGAAAGCGGTTATGCGTACGAAATTGACGGTACGGTTTACTTTGATGTTGAGAAATATAATAAAGATTTACCTTACGGAATACTGACCAACCGAAAGTTGGAAGATTTGTTGGAAGGTACCCGCGAGTTAGGCGGACAAGATGAGAAAAAAGGTCGCCTGGACTTTGCCTTGTGGATAAAAGCCAAACCTGAAACACTTATGCAATGGCCTTCTCCCTGGGGTTGGGGCTTCCCTGGATGGCATATTGAATGTTCGGCTATGAGTGCAAAATACCTCGGTGCAACTTTCGATATTCATGGTGGAGGAATGGATTTGCAAGCCACACATCATACAAATGAAATAGCTCAATCGCAGGCATGTAACCATGTAGCGCCTGTCAAGTACTGGATGCATACCAATATGCTCACAGTAAATGGTGTCAGAATGTCAAAGAGTGCAGGCAACGGATTTTTACCCAAAGAACTGTTTACAGGAGCACATCCCTTGCTCGAAAGAGGATATTCGCCCATGACAGTGCGCTTCTTTATGGCTCAATCGCACTATCGGAGTACGCTTGATTTTTCGAACGAGGCTCTTCAGGCTTCCGAAAAAGGTTTTGAAAGGCTTATGGATGGTTATACCCGTTTGCAAAAGCTTCAAGCTTCTGCTACATCTTCGGTTGATACTTCCAGTTTGAGGTCAAAATGCGAAGAAGCAATGAACGACGATTTCAATACTCCGATTGTAATAGCTCATTTGTTTGATGCATTAAAAGCAATCAATCTCGTACACGACGGAAAAGAAACTATTTCGGCTAAAGATTTAGAGGAATTAAAATCTGTTTTCAAGGTGTTTATTGATGATGTATTGGGGTTGAAATCTGAAGTTGCAACTTCGGGAGGCAGTGAAGCCTACAAAGGCGCTATCGACTTATTGCTAAATATGCGCCTGGCAGCAAAACAAAATAAAGACTGGGCAACCAGCGATAAAATCCGTAACGAACTAACCGCTCTTGGATTTGAAATAAAAGATACCAAGGATGGGTTTGAGTGGAAGATCTAAAATATATCTGTTTCTAATCGTTCTATTTCTTGATAATTTAAGCTATATGGATCTTATTATCAAGAAATAAAAGCATAAACAGAACTGTTACATACAATATTGTTACATACAATATTGTTTTAATAGGGAAATATTACTACATTTGGCATCAAAAATAGAGCAATATGAGTAATCCATTCGTTTTTGGTTCAGCCACTTCAGGAGAACAGTTCACTGATAGGGTTCAAGAT
>Ga0302293_10000727_pt1 | contig 16997 bp, 12 predicted proteins | sample III_Fen_N2_2_FD_198758 | JGI IMG/M metagenome (GOLD analysis project Ga0302293, IMG submission 198758) | Peat permafrost microbial communities from Stordalen Mire near Abisko, Sweden - III_Fen_N2_2 | ecosystem: Environmental > Terrestrial > Soil > Wetlands > Permafrost | place: Sweden: Abisko...
CCTTGCCGAGGTCGGGATGGAGGATCGGAGCGTCAGGCTTCCCTCAAATACTTCTGAATCCGATCTTCTTGCCCTGATTTCCAAACTGAACGCCGACCCGTCGGTTCATGGAATCCTTGTTCAGTTGCCCCTTCCGAAACATATTGACGAAGGGCGAATCATTATGGCAATTGATCCCGCGAAGGATGTTGACGGTTTTCATCCAGTTAACATCGGGAATATGGTGATTGACCGTCCCTGCTTTTTGCCTTGTACTCCCCATGGCGTGCTTGTGCTGCTCAAGGAAGCCGGAATCACGACTTTCGGCGCTCATGCCGTCGTCGTCGGCCGTTCGAATATCGTCGGGAAGCCGCTTTCCATTCTGCTCGCGCGCCGCGATTGCAATGCGACGGTAACCCTTTGCCATACGGGAACCCGTGACCTTCCCTCGATCACCCGTCAGGCTGATATCCTGATCGCCGCGATCGGGAAACCTCGCGTAATAACCGCCGACATGATTAAAAGCGGCGCTGCCGTTATCGACGTCGGCGTTAACAGAATAGCGGATTCGACTGCAAAAAATGGGTTCCGTCTCGTTGGCGATGTTGATTTTATCCCCGCTTGCGAAGTTGCTTCATATATAACGCCCGTTCCCCGCGGCGTCGGTCCGATGACCATCGCCATGTTGATGGAAAATACCCTTCTCGCCGCACAACGAGCAGGAGCGGCGCTGTGATCGACATACAGAGTGAGCGGGATGACCGCGAGATCCCGCTCCAGAAAGTTGGCATAAAGGGTTTGAAGTATCCCATAAATCTTCTTGACCGCGACCATAAAGTCCAGCATTCAAACGCGACTGTAAATCTGTACGTGAATCTTCCAAAGCATTTCAAGGGTACTCACATGAGCCGTTTTATCGAGGTGTTTCATCAGCACCGCGAACAGCTCTCCATGCCCCATTTCCTCGACATGCTTGACGAGATCAGGGTGTCCCTCGAAGCCGCGCGCGCGTACGGCGAAATGTCATTTCCCTTTTTTATAGAAAAGAAAGCGCCTGTCTCCGGACAGGGCGCGATGATGTGCTATGAATGCTCGTTCGAGGGTATGGTGTCCGGTATGGTGTCTCCTCCGTCTGCCGATGTACCCGGCGCGAACACCGTACCCGGCACGAACACCGTGGCCGGCGCGAACACCGTGGCCGGCGCGAACACCGTGGCCGCCGCCAGGTCTTTTTTCGTTTCCGTTTCCGTTCCCGTTCAGACTGTCTGCCCCTGTTCCAAAGCGATTAGCGAATACGGCGCGCATAACCAGAGGGGCATCGTCCGCGTCAAACTCGAACTCGGTCCTTTTTTCTGGATCGAGGATCTCGTCTCTTTGATCGAGGATAGCGCATCGAGCGCCGTGTATACCCTTCTCAAGCGCGAAGACGAGAAATTCGTGACCGAAGCCGCTTATGACAACCCGAAATTCGTCGAGGATATGGTCAGGGACGTTATCCTTTCGATTCCGAAACTCGGAAAATTTCCCTGGTATTCGGTCGAAGCCGAGAATTTCGAGAGCATTCACAATCATTCTGCCTTTGCATATGCCGAATCCGGAGAAAAGCATTGACTTTCTTTTTCGAAACCTATGGTTGCCAGATGAATCATGCCGAATCGTCCTCCGTCGAGCAGCTCCTGCTCGCCCGCGGATGGACACCTTCGCCCGTCGTTGACACCGCCGACCTCATCATTATCAATACGTGCTCTGTCCGCATTACCGCAGAAACCCGCGCTTTGGCCCGAATTAATCTTTTTTGCTCATGGAAGCGCACGCGCGATCTCACCGTTATGGTAATGGGCTGCATGGCCGAACGTCTTCGCGAAGACCTCAAGGCAAAGTACAGAAAACGGCTTGATTACGTTGTCGGCATGTTTGAGCGCGACCGGTTCAGCGATATTTTCAAGGCAATCGAGGATGGCCAAACTTTTTCGAAAACCGATGGAAAAGCCGACGAAAAAGCAGTCAATTCCTATTATTTTTCGTCTTCCTCGTATCAGGAAGGCGCATTCCAGACCTATGTGCCCATCATGAACGGCTGCAACAATTTTTGCACTTATTGCATCGTTCCCTATGTCCGGGGCAGGGAAGTGTCCCGCTCAATGAGCGAAATTCTGGATGAGTTTGATAATCTTGCCGACCGCGGCGTGCGCGAGGTAACCCTTCTCGGGCAAAACGTCAATTCCTGGCGAGGGGAAGATCCCTTAACCGGAAACGCCGTCGGTTTTCCCGAACTCCTCACCCAAATTGCCCGGCGCATCGAGAAAAAAAACCGGATTCGCTGGGTACGCTTTATGTCGAGCCACCCGAAAGATCTTTCCGACGAGCTTATCGAAGTGCTTTCCAAAGAACGCGTGTTCTGTAGATTCCTCCATCTTCCCGTTCAGCATGGTTCAAACCGTATACTCGGCGAAATGAACCGAAAATATACCCGCGAATCCTATCTTGCGCTTGTCGACCGCATTCGCACCCGCATTCCCGACGTCGCGTTTTCTACCGATATTCTGATGGGCTTTCCCGGCGAAACCGAAGAAGACGTACAAACCACGCTCGACCTCATCCGGGATGTCCGCTACGAAGTCGCTTTTATGTACCATTATAATCCGCGCGAGGGAACAAAAGCGTTTGACTTACCCGACAGGATCCCTGAGGATATTAAAATTGAACGGCTAAACCGCATCATAAAGCTTCAGCATGCGGTAAGCGCCAGTCTTATGTCACTGCGCGTTGGACTGACGGTACCCGTTCTCGTCGAGTCGACTTCGCGGAATGATAGCGACGAACTCTTCGGTCATACCGAACTCGGCGAAATGGTTGTGTTCCCGGGAAATCTCGACAAGGGCCTGATCGGTCATTTTGTCGACGCCGAACTCTCGACCTTGCGCGGGCGAACGTTCCGTGCGAAAATGATCGGTACGGCAGTAGATTAATAAATCGGAGGCTTTCGCATGCCCTGGAAATTGATATTGTTTTTGACCGGTCTTGTTCTCATGACTTTTTTTATCGGATTTAATCTCGATAACCGCTGCGATGTTTCCCTTATATTCTATACGTTCCGCAATGTGCCTGTTTATGTCGGTCTTTTGTTTGCCTATGCGTGCGGCGCAATCACATTGATTCCCTTCATTATCGTCGCGGGATCGAAAGCCGGCAAAAAAGAAGCGTCGACCAAGCTCGATAAACCGTTATGAGCAATCAGCCTGTTTTCTTTTTATGCGTAGCGCTAAGCGCGTTTCCGCTTTTTGCCGAAACTTTGCCTGCGCCTGCAACAGCGCCAGCGGCATCTGCTCCCACGCCGGCCGCACAACAGGCTCTGTCCTCCTCATTTGCCTTGGCCGACAGCGCCAAAGTTATCGCATCTCTGGTATCCCAAGCCTCAAAGGCTTCAAGTCCCCCCGATAAAAAATTGATACTATCAGCCCTTGCCGATTATGAAGAACGTCTCGGTTTTTTTTCCGACGCAAGCAAACATTACAATGAAGCGGCGTTTGCCGATTCTGCGGGGAGGGATGACGGTTTTATACTCGATGCCGCGCGTTGTGCGCTTGTCTCGGGAGATACGGAAAAAGCCGAAGGTTTTGTCCGTGCGATTTTGTTGACCAGTTTTTCCGATCCTATGCTGGTTCGCGCGCGGGTCTATAGCGCCTGGATCCAGCTTGCCGCCGGCGACTCGGCGGATGCGATTCCCCAAATCCGCTCCTGTGCGGCAAATTCCGCTTTCGCAGATTTTGCACCGGCTTTGCTTTTTACGCTTTGGTGGTCTGACAACGATTCCGCCGCAAAAGCCCGGCTTTTATCGGATTTTTCCGCCAGTCCCGAAGCTTCTATAGTCCGGGGCGAAATGCGTCTTTCTCCCGCGCCCTTTTGGTACTTGATGGTAAGGAACGGAACTCTTGTAGCGGATTTCGCCCGTGAGGGTAGCGCTGCTCTCGATAATCCGGTTGCAGTCGCGGACTCACAGCCCCCGGCAAGCGTGACAACACCCGCAAGCGTGACCGCGCCCGCCGCCGTGACAACACCCGGGACCATATGGCAACAAACGGGCTTTTTCAAAAGCCGGGATAATGCCGAGGAACTTAAGGGTAAGCTGGAAAAACTCGGGTTCAAACCGATTATACGGGAAGATAAACGTCCAAGCGGGACAATTTATTTTTCGGTTCTTGTGCCTGAAGATGCTTCCCGCACAACCGAAAAACACCTCAAGGATGCAGGTTTCGAGAGTTATCTGCTGATCGACTGAAATCTTCCGGAGGCGAGCCGGCTAAATTCGTCCCTTCTACGGCTACGGTAACCTTTGTCAGCCTCAGAGTCTGGTTTTCGGTGCTATTAGCCGGCGTTTTACCGGCAATGCTTTTTCTGGTAGTTTCAATCAAATAAAAGCGGGTTTTTTTGTCTGCCTTTTGAGAACTGGATCTCAGCTGAATAACCGGTTGGCCCTTAACTGTCATTAGCGCATACGTTCCCGCGTCTTTTCCGTCAGAATCGGTCAGAGTATAATTTTTGTTGTTATCGGTGAAAAAAACCTGTCCGTCGGCTGAAACCCAATTATTAGAGCCTGAGTCGAGCGTTTCCTGTATTTCCTGTATCGTTTGAATGGCGTTATTTTTGGGCATCGTGGAGTTTGCGCTCATTTTCCGGTACACACCGTCCCAATCCGATGCGACTCCTATCTTGAGCTTGACGTCTTCAAGAATGCTTATCTTGATTTCGTCGATTCCGGTAAGCTCAATATTGATAAGGCGGCTCATGCTGGGAATTGACTGATTTCGGGTCGTTAAATATGCGCCATAACGTCTTGCCGAGCCCGATTCGCGAACGTAAATTTCTTCGATAGAGCCATTATGAAAGATGATTTCATGATCGGGAGGATTGAAATACAGATACTTGGTTCCGTCCGTTTGCGAGGTAGAGGGCATATACCACAAGCCGCCCAAGAATTCCTCGAAAGAATCAAGATCTCCGCTTTGCAACTGCGCAACCATTTTTGACTCGATTCTTTTGCCCTCTATTTTGGATTCGGCTATCTGTTCGTATCTTTTAACCGCCTGATCCCATCGATACACCCGTTCAATCTGATCGAGGGTTTGCGGTGAGTCCGGATTGGAGTTGTACGTATATATCGGAAAACTATCGCCCTTGGTCAATCCGAGATTGTATGCGTCGGAGCGGGCAATTTCCTGAATGGTGATTGAACCGTCCGCGCGCAGATCCGCAACCGTCGTGTATCCGACAGTTTCATTCTTTTCTTTCAAAGGAACATATACCGATAACAGCTGCATGTTGTCGGCGGTCATTCCCGAGCAAATAAGCGCATTGGTGTGATCCCCGAGAATGTCCAGAGAGTAAAAAAGAAGCGTTCTTGTTTGGGTAACGCCTGTCCGGATGGGTTGAAGGCGCGTATATTCGGTGCTTATCGGATTTTGAATACCCGGTATCAGGAAGATATTCGGTTCCGACGTTTTTTTGACCGCGCAAATTTGGTCGGCCGTGCCGTCCTTGTCGATATCAATCGTAATTGCCTGAAGAAAGGTTTCGTCAGGTTCCATGGTTATAAGAGGTTGGGTTTTTGATTCGTCATACGAGGTATTTTCATCGAAAGTATGAACGTTCTCCACCGGTTTATTTTCTGCTGAGGGAATTATTGTCTTGGCATTTTGCCGTATTTCCGGAGTAAGGGATAATTCGTTGCGGTTGACCGCCAGCCAGACGAAAATTCCGGCAAGTACCACTATAAAAAAAACGAGAATTACTGTTCGTTTCATTAATAACCCTGTTATACCGTCTCTTTTTGCTCTTTCTTTTTCCTGCTGTTGCGGATTGAAACCGGAACGATAATCAGGCCGGCAATGACGATCCCGGATAGTACCACGAGAACGGGCAGTACGGGTAGTGACTCGTCGGAACTGGTTTGTTTTGCTTCGCCGGCTGTCTGGTTTTCGGCATTTTGCGTGTTTTTCGGTGACTTGGCGTCCGTTGAAGTGTAGTTTGATCCCTCAACCGTGCCGTCTCCCGATAGCTGTTCCGAATTTGCCACGATTTCACGCGGCGAGGTTGCTTCGGTTCCTGTTTGCTCGATCGTTGAAAAGAGTTCCTTTGTCGTTTTTACGACAACATCCTGTATATCCATATCTAAAGTGATTTCATACCAGTTATCGTGTTTTACGATGCGTGCTTCGGTAAGATACGGACTGTTGAACGAATCGGTGGAACCTGCATATCTTGAGGTCCAGGGAGCTTCCTGTTTGAGATCGGTCAGGAGCAGCAGGATTTTATGACGTCCATTAGTTCCGCGATCTGCCAACGCTTTTTTGATGGTATCGAGCGCCAGTCCGATATCGGTATATTGACCGTCAGGAGTGATTTTATTGATCGTATCGACGATTTTTTGGCGGTCAGTCTCATTTTGGACGGTCAGACTCAGGAGATGGTCTTCCTTTCCATAAAATTGATATACGGTTATCCAGTCGCCATCTATAAGTATTTGTCCCAAAAGCTGATCTTGTACCCATGCGTGCAAGCTGTCATATTTACCCTGTTCAGCCATTGAAAGTGATTTGTCGATCATCAGAAAAATGTCAACGGGGATAGTACGTTCGCCTGCTATCAGCGGCAAGTTCATAAAAAAGGCTGCAAATATCAGTAAAATGTGCCGAATTTTTATCATTAGTCACTCCGATGTTCAGTTTATACCATTATATGATTTTTTGCATTGCACAAAAAAAAAAAAACGCTTTACATAATTCTGTCTATGATTATAATGATAATATCAAGTCGTATAGTGTGAATGACTTATAGATATAAGGAGATTATTGTATGGGAAGTATTGATCTGCCCCGGAGCCCTAACGTATTCCATCCTGAAAAACCGAGTGCGGTTGGTTCTCGAAACTCTCTCGCGCAGGATTATCGCGATCAGCAAAAAGAAGTAAATCAGCTTCTTGAAGAAGAATCAAACAAGGTTTTGCATCATCTGAACTCAAAATTGCCCAAGGATGTCCTTGAGCGGCTCGATGTTATGGGTGGAGTAAAAGAAAAACTGTATAACTATTTCAACCAGAACTACCAGAATATGTTCAATCGTTACATGGTAACGGCTGAAGACGAAATGGTGAAGAAGGTTCGCGGATTCGTGGATCGCGAGGAAATGAAGGTTCTTAACCGCTATACACCGAAAGAGATAGCGAACCTTCTCGATGAAGTCGGTGGAGCTGACAAGTTCAACACCGGTGAAATCGAAAAATCCATGGTTAACATGTACGGACATTTGCAGGGCCATATCCAGCGCGGTGTCAACGACCTGGAAACCCTCACCAATTCGCTCCTTCGCCAGAAAACAGACGTTGGTGCGTTTGTTCGCGGTGAAAATGCGTATTCAATCGTTAAATGCGCGTTCAAAGACAACATTTACAAACCGAAAACCGTTACCGACGTAAAGCTTTCGGTCAATATTCTCGATTCCGAACTCATCAGCCCGATTTTCCAGTATCAGGCAACTGTCGAATACCTTATCAAGGATCTGATCTCCAAGCATTATATGGACGAGATCGACAAGATCCTTGAGAAAGTCAAAGATGAGCGCATTGATCAGGGTCTTGAGGAAATGTCGGACGGCGAGATCATTTTCGCCAAGATGAACAAGGTAAAAGACGTTGCGTCCGATGACGTTGACAATCCGAAGAGCCTCCGGTACCAGGTTATCGCGAAAGAACTGATGGAACGCATCAACAATCTTCGCGCAGAAATCGATCCGGCTACCTTCGACCAGATGAACATTCGCGAAAACCTCAAGAAAATCATCGATACCGAGAATATTCGGAACCGCGGGTTCAATACCGCGATCAACTCGCTTACCTCGATCCTTGATACTTCCAAAATGGGATATCAGTACATTGAAAACCTGAAAAACGCACGCGAACTTATACTTCGCGAGTATGATGACACCAATGTTGCCGTTCTCCCCGACGAGCGCTATCAGATTCGTCTCCGCTATTATGACAACGCCCAGCTTAATGCCGAGCGCGACGCATATAAAGTCATGGTCGCATCTTTCGAAACCGAAGTAGAGCATCTGTGGGATGTTCTCAGCACCCGCTACGAGGATTCCAAATTCCTTACGCGCGTAACCGACTTCAGCGATCTGGCCGCCCTTTACAAGCGCAAGATCAAGAAAGTAAAAGACCTTGAAGGTTCTCCGCTCTATGAGGCCGTCGAAAAAGTATGGGACGAAATTTCTTTCGTGAAACCCGTCGACACCGAAGTGGAAAAGATGAACCGCACGTTCCTCTTTGAAAAAGACAAGCTCCGCAAGAAACTCATTATCATGCGCGACAAGCTCAAGAAAATGTATGATTATCAGTATCCGATCGAACGCCGCGTTATGGAAGAACGCCTGACATTCCTTGAACAGGAATTCAACAAGTTCGATTACGTTATCAATCCGTTCCATCTCCAGCCCGGACTTTTGCTTGACCTCGACATTACGTCGATCAAGAGAAAGAAAGCCACTCTCGATGGTATGGCAAACTGCCTGAATGAATTCCTTCACGGCGTCTCGAAAGGTTTCCAGGATGCGGCATTCGCTTCCTTCAGCCGCCGCCGCTCCACTGTCCGCGCAGATATCGCGCAGACATTCTCGGCAGAGGCACCATCGGAAGATTCCGGGGCAAAGGCATCTGCCGGAGCTTCGCAGTATCTTGATATGCTGAATGACGAACCTGCCGCTATTGCAGCGCCCGTTTCCGCCGCTCCGGCTAAAACCGCCCGTGCTTCTTCTGCTAAACCTGCCAAGTCAGCAAAAGCAGGCGTAGTTGATGCAGGACGCGGCGCCAGAAACCGTGCGCCTGCCGCAAAAGGTAGAAAAGGTCTTAAAGAGATTTAATGGTTACGGTATGAACTGATAAAACCCCCAGAAACAGAATTAAACTTCGTTTCGGGGGTTTTTTTTATACAAAAAACAATTAAATGGGGTATACTAATTCAAATTGAGGAGGAAATTATGATGGAATCATCCAGTTCTTATATCCAGCTTGCAACCCGTGACGGTTTCAATTCTTCCGTCAGGCATATAAACAGGACACTCGATCTACTTGACTCGTGTAATCCTAAAAATAATATTGCTGACGAAGTGAATGCGCTTATTGAAACAAAAATGATTGATACGGAAGAAGTTCAGTCGGCCATAAACATGCTGTTGGTGGAAAAGTGGAAGTACAGCTTTCTGACACGTAATATCACAGGCGTTCCGCTTAAAATTTCAGCGATTGTTGAAGAGACCGCAAAATGGAAAGGCATAGATCTGGTTATTGGCTATCACCATCCGGATATTGGTTTTATAATTATAAATCCGAAAAATCCCGAAAGCGCCGCATTGATTTCAGGTTTCAGAAAGAACGAGCTTGCCGTGCTTTATGCGGGAACACAATCAGCGGATACCATGAACAAAAAAAACGCCGAACTTGCCCTTTCTCTTTTGCTTGATTTACTGGAAGACAAAACTGTAAAAACTCCGGCGAGTTTGATAAACGGTTCTTTCGTGTTTACCCCTCCAAAAAAAGCCGTGGAAAAAAAGATCCCTTCGCCAAAGACCAAAGCGACCCGACAGGTAAAGGCGCCTGTCCGACAAACAGCATACGCTTCGTCTTCGTCGACGATGAATAACGGCGCCTCATCGATGCCCAGCGCGCCAGCGGTTGAGGCGGCGCCCGCAAGACCTGTTGCTCCTCCTCCCGTAGCGGCTCCGAGCTCGTCAAGAATGTCCTCGCTCAATTCCGTTCCGGTTACGAACGAACTTTTCCATAATGGAAACGTTGAGGCATGGAAACGGATAATTCGCAGTTATAACGCAAAATATCCGAACTTGCAGGTTTTTATCTATTATGACGGTGAACGGATTGTCGATATAAATACCCTTTTCAAATGGGGTAAGGTAAAGCATGGAAGCTGCATACAATTCTGCGTGTCCGGCGAAAACATCCAGGATCTCGCGAAACTGTCCCGCTATTTCCGGCAAGGTGCAAGCTCTCAATTCGAGGCTTTTTTGCACGGATCACCTGACACAGTCATGACGCTTTTCTAGGAGTAAAGGTATGAATAATTCAATACACTATTTCAGCCAGAAAGAAACAGTAAACAAAAAAATCGACAAGAACCTTCTCGGAATTCGAGGTCGCCAGGCAAATGAATTCGCGGAATTGGGCTTGCCTATATTGCCGGGTTTTATTATCGATTCAACGATCGCTTCGTCCCTCGAACAGATGGATGTTTCGCAGCTGGTGAATGATGCAATTTTGAAATGCAGCGCAGTTGTCGGAAAGAGTTTTGGAAATACCGGAAACCCCCTGTTGGTCAAACTGGTTATTTCTCCGAATCTTGCGATAGCCAATTATCCGACGCTTCATAATTTCGGTCTTGCAAAAACGACGCTTGCCGGTTTTGAAAAATGGGTCGGGGCGAATTTTGCCGCTCACGAAGTGTTCTTTCTTCTTAAAGGAATGCTTGCAATCGAACTGCAGCGCGCCGAACTCGAAGAAAAAGAATCAGAAATCGCTTCGTTAAAATCTGCCTTGAAAGAAATCGCCGTAACTCTTAAAGACGGTAAGGTTACGCTGTCCGGACGCGAGATAATGGACCGCTATTCTTCTCTTCTTCCCTCCGGTTTCTTCGACAGCGCGGAATCACAGCTCGAAATCTCCCTCAAGGAGATAAGCAGACTTCTTCGCCTCGATGACCAGAATGACGGCGATACCGCGATCATGGTACAGCCGATGGTCTACGGAAATTATGGAAAAGATTCCTGCTCGGGTTCTTTTTTCAGCCGAAATATAGTGACCGGCGAAAAGAAACTACAGGGTAAATTTTTCGAGGAAAAATTCGACGATATCAATTCGCTCGGAAAGGACATAAATGCGATAAATCCAGTTGCCCTGAAAAAACTTCAGCAAATCGCCTGGATGCTCGAGGATGACAGCAAGGATATCCGCCAAATCCGGTTTACCATCGAAAACGGCAAGCTCTGGCTTATCGAACAAAAATCCGTCGAGTCGAAGAGCACTATCTCCCTCGTTCAGCTTTTGCTTGATCTAAATAAACGAAAAATCGTCGATGACGCGTACGTCGTAAAAACGGTTAAGCCGGGCCAGCTTAATGAAATTCTGCATCCTGTTCTTGATATTCTCAGCACAAAAGATTTCAAGAAATCTTTGGGCGGAATTGCGGGAGCTCCCGGTGCCGCCGTAGGTCGGGTGTATTTTACCGCTGACTCGCTTATCGACGCACAGCGCCTTTCGCGCCAGAACGGGCAGGATACTCGGTGCATCCTTATCATGCCGGCGACATATGCCGGTGACGTCAAGGGTATTGAGGTTTCGACGGGCGTTATATCCAATGAGGGCGGATACTCCGCTCACGCATCCGTAGTTGCGCGGCAATATGGAAAGATTTCTCTCGTTCGTCCGGACATGAAGATCAGCGGAAAAAAAGCCGTCATTGACGGAATGACGGTGAACGAAGGCGATTATATCACGGTCAACGTTCCCTATTTCGGCGAGTCAACGATATTTATGGGAAAGGCGCAGCTCATCGAGCCAGATCCCGAAACCTCGGGATTGCTCGAGTTTATCCGCCTGACGCGTTCTTTCGTTCAGGATTTTCACGTGCGGGCGAATGCCGACAGTCCGCGCGACGCAAAACTCGCATTGCAGTTCGGAGCCGAAGGAATCGGTCTATGCCGCACAGAGCACATGTTCTTCAATGAAAAACGAATCAACGTGTTCCGCGAAATGATTCTTTCGGAGAGCGCGGACGAACGCAAGAAAGTCCTCGCCAAATTGCAGAAAATGCAAATGGAAGACTTTTATGGAATCTTCAAGGCCATGGGCGACCGCGAAGTTACCATTCGTCTGCTTGATTCTCCCCTTCACGAGTTTATTCCCCATACATCGACCGAGCTTGACGGGTTTATGGCGCATCTTTCAGGAAAGAGCAAGGTGAAAATAAACAGGGCAGAGGTTCAGGAACAATGCAACGCCCTCGCTGAAATCAATCCGATGCTCGGACATCGTGGTTGCCGAATCGCGATTTCCTATCCCGAAATTTACGAGATGCAGGTACGCGCTATATTTGAGGCGGCCTATGCACTTCAAAAGGAAAAAATCCTGGTACATCCGGAAATCATGGTTCCGATAGTCATGAACTTCCGCGAGCTCAAGCAAATTGTATATGGAAAGAAAATTGAAGGACATGCCTATCAGGGAATCGTATCTATCGAAGAATCGGTACGTGCCGAGCTTGGCGTGACAAAACCGATAGATTACAAGATCGGTACAATGATCGAGCTTCCGGCTGCCGCTTTGAGCGCGGACGAAATTGCGCGATACGCGCAATTTTTCTCATTCGGCACAAACGATTTGACCCAGACCACGCTCGGTCTTTCACGCGACGATTTCACTTCGTTTATGCCGGACTACACTATGTACGACCTTATCGATGGCAATCCTTTCGCCATTCTCGATCCCCGCGTTCGAAAGCTCATCGATATGGCAGTACGCCTTGGAACCGCAGCCCGACCTGACCTGGTCAAGGGTCTTTGCGGCGAACATGGCGCTCGCCCCGAGAATATCCGGTTCTGCATGGAAGCCGGTCTCAACTATGTATCGTGCTCGTCTTATTCGGTTCCGATAGCTCTTTTGTCTATCGCGCAAATCGAATTGGATAAAGCCGAGAAGGAAGGACGTAAATTGGTTCAGAAAGTGATCAAGACAACAATTGCTGTTAAAGATGGAAAAGCCGCGACGACTGCAAAAACTGCCAAAACGGGAAAACCCGTTGTAGCGGCCAAAAAGAGCGCGCCTAAAGCTGACAAGCCGGTAAAGGCTGCCAGTACAGCAAAGAAGCCGGCAGTAAAAGCAAAGCCCGCCGCAAAAACTACGGCGAAAGCCCCTGCTGCGAAAGCCGTGGCTAAAAAGCCGGTAGCAAAGACAGCCGCGAAAGCTCCTGTAAAAAAGCCCGCCGCAAAAGCAAAGCCGGAAACGAAAGCCAAGGTGCCTGCAAAAAAATTGCCGGCCAAAGCAAAACCAGCGGCAAAACCGGCTGCGAAAGCACCGGCGAAAAAAGCTCCGGTGGCAAAAAAGACGGTTACAAAAACAAAGAAGTAGTTTTGAACTTGTAAAACTGAGGTCGGTCCATATCGGACTGGCCTTTTTTTTTATTTAAATCGAGCAGGAGTTTGAAGCGTGCTCGCCGGTAGACTGTCGTTGACAAATTCGCCTGCATTCTCTAAAATACAACGATTATGACTGCAAACGAACTCCGATCAAAATACATCGAGTTTTTTAAAAGCAAAGGCCATGCCGAGATTTCCGGTAAGTCACTGCTTCCGGAAAATGATCCTACGGTTCTTTTTACCACGGCGGGAATGCATCCTCTTGTCCCGTACCTGATGGGTGAGCCTCATCCTGCCGGAACGCGTTTGACGGATTATCAAAAATGCATCCGCACCGGAGATATTGATTCGGTAGGCGACCCAAGTCACCTTACCTGTTTCGAGATGCTGGGTAACTGGTCCCTCGGCGATTATTTTAAGAAAGAAGCCATTAATTACAGTTTTGAATTTCTTACAAGCCAAAACTACCTCAATATTCCGATCGACAAACTCTCGGTAACCGTTTTTGCCGGAGACGCTGACGTTCCCCGCGACGACGAGTCCGCCGGTATCTGGCACGCTCTTGGCATACCGAAGGAACGCATTCATTTTCTGCCCCGCGAAGATAACTGGTGGGGTCCAGCCGGAGAGACGGGGCCTTGCGGTCCGGATACGGAAATGTTTATCGATACGGGAAAAGCCGCCTGCGGTCCGGATTGCCGGCCCGGTTGCCATTGCGGCAAATATATCGAGATTTGGAACGACGTGTTTATGCAGTACAGCAAGCAAAAAGACGGAACGTACCAGAAACTCGAGCGAAAGTGCGTCGATACCGGAATGGGAATCGAGCGGACAGTCGCCATGCTCAACGGGAAAAAATCGGTATATGAAACCGAGATATTCATTCCGTTTATCGCCGCCGTCGAAAAACTGACCGGCAAGAAATACGGCGTAACCGAAGCAGATGACATATCAATCAGAATTATTTGCGACCATACAAGAGCCGCGACTTTTATTCTCGGTGACCCGAAAGGCGTCTCTCCGTCAAACGTCGGTGCGGGCTACGTGCTCAGGCGCCTTATCCGCAGGGCCGTGCGCCATGGGCGAAAACTCGGTGTGGACGGAGTCTTTCTCGGCCCCATCGCGGAAGTTGCAATCGAGAAATACAAGAATGCCTATCCCGAACTCGGAGAAAAAGCCCAGTTTGTGCTTGATGAACTGAAAGCCGAAGAAGAGCGTTTTCTTGAAACCCTGAAAAAAGGCGAAGCCGAATTTGAGAAAATGCTGCCTAATTTACAGAAAGACCCGCGCAAAATCATGTCGGGACGCCTTGCGTTCAAACTGTACGATACCTATGGATTTCCGATCGAACTGACCGAGGAAGTCGCGCGCGAAGGCGGGCTCACCGTTAATCGGGAAGAGTTTGACGAAGCGTTCAAAAAGCATCAGGAATTGTCGCGCGCGGGGAATGAGCAATTATTCAAGGGCGGACTGGCCGACCATTCGGAGCAGACGACCGCATATCATACCGCGACTCATCTTTTGCAAAAGGCGCTCCGGATGGTTTTGGGCGACCATGTCGGCCAAAAAGGATCGAACATTACGGCAGAACGCATGCGTTTCGATTTTACCCATCCGACTCCAATGACGAGCGAGCAAGTGGCTGAAGTCGAGAAGATAGTGAATGATCAAATAAAGGCGAATCTCAAGGTAACGATGGAGATGATGCCGTTGGAAGAGGCGAAAAAGAACGGGGCTATGGCTTTGTTCGGAGAAAAATACGAAAGTACCGTAAAAGTATATTCGATCGGAAACTTTTCAAAAGAGGTTTGCGGTGGTCCCCATGTGGATCATACCGGCGATATGGGAATGTTCAAGATTCAGAAAGAACAGTCCTCCTCGGCCGGTATTCGGCGCATACGGGCTGTTCTTGAGAAGGCAAATACGTAACTTACAATTCCTTGAATTGTTGTATAGGTTATATATACCAGACGGGATAAAAGAGGGTAATACATGAAGCGTTTATTAGTAACTGTTGCGATGGTTGTGATGATGGCCGGAATTCTTTCGGCTCAGATAGACCTTCAACCGATTGCAAATGTCAAACTCCAAAAAAGCGAGCCCATAACGCTTAAGCAGCTAAAATCCCGGGTTGATTCATATCAAAAAGAAATTGGCCGCACGATGACTCTTGATGAGCGCAAACAGGTGCTTGATACGATTATCAACGAACGACTTGTCGTGCAGGCAGCCGAGCGCGATGGCGTCAAGGTTACCGATTCAGAAGTAAACCAGAATTTTCAGACAATGATCTCTCAGCAAGTCGGACAGGAAATAACAGAAACTGATTTTATCGCGCTGATCAAGCAAAAGACCGGCATGACAATCGATGACTTCATGAAAGCGCAGAATGGGATGACTCTCTCCGAGTACAAGACCTTTCTGAAGAGTCAGCTTCTTGCCCAAAGATACGTGTTGGCAAAAAAGCAAGCCGAGATACAGAATATGGCCGGTCCAACCGATTCGGCAATTCGTTCGTATTATGAGCTGGTAAAAACCGCGGGCGATCCTACTTTGTTAACCGATCCGACCGTTCCGAATTTCGTTCAGTCAGACATGGTTAAAATATTTCTGGTTGTCGTCCCGAAGGGAGATACTCCCGACGCTGCGAAGGCAAAGCTTGCGGATCTCCAGAAACAGCTGAAGGCAAATCCCGCAGCGGCAAATGACATAAAGGCAAAATCGACAGCGGACAAAGCGGGTTACGACGCCGGTGTTCTGTACATCAATAAAAACGATTCTGCCGCGAAGCAGCTCGGTATCACCATGGATAATCTTATTCAGATATTCAAGATGGATTTGAATCAGGTTTCCGACGTTACCGAAACGCCGAATGATTTTCAGTGCTTCCTTCTGCAGGAAAAATACGGCGCAAAGATTCTTGCCCTTGACGATGTCGTTAAGCCGGGAACGACCGTTACCGTGTATGAATATATCAAGAACCTGATGCTTGCCCAGTCCCAGAACAAGGCGGTTAACGAAGCTCTTCTTGCGATTATCAATGATTTGAGGAAACCGGAAAATTTCCAGATCCTTAAAAGCGGTGCAGAACTCGATAAAGTTCTGACCTGGTAATCTGATGGCAGGAAGAAGAAAAGGAAGAATACTGGCTTTTCAGGCTCTATACGCATGGGATGTTTCGCATCTCTCCCTCGAAAACTTGCTCGATTTTGGATGGATCGAGCAAGAAAAACGCGAAAAGCTCGGTGAGGACGGAATAGCGTTCCCTCGGCTCATAATCGCCGGAACAATCGAGCACATAGAAGAAATAGACGGTCATATAAAAGCGCATATTACGAACTGGGATTTTGACCGTCTGAATAAAGTCGATCTTGCCATTTTGCGCATGAGCGTATACTCGCTCATTTTTCAGAGCGATATGCACCCGACTATCGTGATAGACGAAGCAATCGATATTTCCAAAGAATTTGGTTCCGATGAATCGTATAAATTCGTCAATGCCGTTTTGGACAGCATACGTAAAAAACTTCAAGGCAGTCGCGTGCAGTGAAAACCGGCAGGTATCGGTTTGGACGAATTTGTTTCATCCTTGCGTGCCTGCTCCATATTGCCTTTTTTTTTATTTCTTGCGCGTCAGAAGATCCATCGCTGAAATTCGCCGCTGCTTTGCTTTCCATTGATTCCTGTATTGCCGGCGGCAAGACCGACAAGGCAGAACGCGCGCTTGCGCATTTGCGCAAATCGGCTTCAAGCACGAGCCAATGGCTTTCGATAGTTAAAAGAGAGCGATCGCTTGGTAAAAATGCCGACGCCGTAACGAC
>Ga0302293_10000735_pt1 | contig 16904 bp, 16 predicted proteins | sample III_Fen_N2_2_FD_198758 | JGI IMG/M metagenome (GOLD analysis project Ga0302293, IMG submission 198758) | Peat permafrost microbial communities from Stordalen Mire near Abisko, Sweden - III_Fen_N2_2 | ecosystem: Environmental > Terrestrial > Soil > Wetlands > Permafrost | place: Sweden: Abisko...
AAAACAGCGGCGCCTTTTTAGGGTTAGGCTCCAATTGGTATGTGCCGATAAAATACGTCGTGTTTGTCATTATTCCTTTGGTGATATGCATTGTTTTTTTTCTATATTGCTGCCTGAGGGAAAAGAATCGTTGGCGTGCGATTTTGATCGTGACGATCGTTGCAGGCGGCATAAGCAACTTGTTTGACCGCCTCTTTAATGGCTTTTCCGTTATTGACTTTATGAACTTCGGAATCGGAAACTTCAGGACTGGAATCCTGAACGTCGCTGATTTATCCGTTACCTTTGGTGCAATCGCGCTGATATTGCTGGAATACCGAAAGCAAAATCGTTAAATTGTTTTTTTCGATTTTTTATAATGGCGTAAAATAAACAAAGCGACTAATGCGAATAATATAATGAGGACGAGGTAGTCAAGCACTTTCGAATATTTCATGACCATGCCCCAATGTTGTTTCAAAACACAGCCTATATAGGTAAGAATGCCGTTCCACAATAACGCGCCCGCTGCGGTGAAGGCGATGAATTTGGCATATTTCATCTTTCCTGTACCCGCGGGAATCGATATCAGATGCCTGACAACCGGAATGAAACGGCAAATAAAAACGGTTATTTCTCCATGCTTGCGGAAAAACTTTTCCGTCGTCGCCAATTCTTCCTCGTCGAGCAGGAGATATTTGCCGAACTTGCTGACAAATGGTTTGCCTAAAAAATAACCCGCGATATAGGACAGGCTGGATCCTATCAGACTTCCAAACGTTGCGATTAATACGACGGCTATATAATTGAAGCGGCCCTCGACGACCAGAAACCCCGCGAACGGCAAAATTGTCTCGCTGGGGAGCGGAATGACCATGCTCTCCATTATCATGCCGATAAATACTGTAATATAGCCCGTTGAAGAAATAAATTTCGTTATAAGTTCGGAAATCAGCTCCGTAAGGTGCATTGAAGACTCCTGTCTAGACAGTATAGTAAAATAAACGCAAAATTAACAGTATGAATGGAAAGGTATTAAGGGGTTAGGATGATGAGCATGGGCTGGATAAACGGACGAATATTGCTCGTTTGTTGCCTTTTGGCGGTTTGTTTGTGCGGCATATTTGGGCAGGACAGCGAAACTCTGATCAGGATTAACCGGGATGGTATTCCTCTCAGGGTCTCGCAGGCAAACAATGCAAAGGACATAACGGTTTTGAACGAGGGCAACCAGGGAACTGTAATGGAAACCGAGTCGCCGGAATCCGATTATGAACATCGTGTTTTTAACTGGTTTAAGGTGAGCGTTAATAAATTTACCGGATGGGTGTATGGTGAGTATGTTGATTTTAATCAAATAAATATGACCGTTAAGAAAAACAGGGTATATAACTCAAGCGAAATAAAGGTTTTGGTCGGTGGGAAGACAATCTATTTGGGTATGAAAGAAAGCGAACTGATTTTGAAAATCGGATCCCCGGAGAAAAAAAATACGAAGGAAGGGATCAGTGTCAGATCCTATGAGTATTTGAAAGGCGGACTATATATTGAAATTAACGATGCGAGCAAATGCGTTTCATATATCAAGATCTCAGATCCCTCGATCGAACTAGCCTCGGGAATAAAAGTTGGAACGGGAATTGGCGAAATTACGAGCGCAAACGACGCGACGAAGATGCTTATCAAGGACGACAATCTTTCCGTAATATCGATATATTCGCCGAGTTATAATCAATGGTACAGCCCTTTTGCGATATTCGATATTTCGAAGGCAAAGCAGGTTGAGCGGATATACTTGGGAATAAACATGGATTGATTTGGATTCCAAAGACAAGGGGGATGCGTATGAAAACAAAGGTCGTATATTTTTCTCAGACAGGAAATACGAAGAAAGTAGCTGTTGCGATTGCGGATGCATTGGCGTGTAAAGTTGAGTCCGTTGAGGCCGTTTCAGAGGATGGGGAAGCGGACGTTCTTTTTATCGGAGCCGCTGTCTATGCGACTTTCGATCATGACGTCAATCCTGCAATTAAGGCATTTTTAAAAACGCTTAAACCTTCCAAGGTTAAAAAGGTTGCGGTTTTCAGCACGTATGCATTTGGAAGTTCCGTGGGGAATCTCGTTCGGTTTGTCAAAGACCTTGGTTTTAATGTGTCGGATGAGCCCTTTGCCTGCAAGGGGCGTTTTCTGTTTTTCAACATGGGGGCGCCGAATAAAAAGGATTTGCAGAATGCAAAGGATTTCGCGCTTCGCGTCGTCGGTTGAAAGCGGGTCAAAGGAATCCGTATGAAGTATGTTTGCGCCCTCGTTACCGTCGAAGATATCTCTGTGGCTCGAAGCTTTTATGAATGCGTTCTTGGACAAAAAGTCATTAACGATTATGGAGAGAACGTCGCTTTCGAGGGTGGTTTTGCGATACACAAAAAGGCGCATTTTGAAAAACTGATAGATAAATCCGTAACACAGGGTTCGAATGGCTTCGAACTGTATTTTGAGGAAGACGATCTTGCGCCGGTCGAGAGGCGTTTGATCGGGAACGGAACCGAGTTCATCCATCGGATTATCGAGCAGCCCTGGAGACAGAGAGTCATGAGGTTTTATGACCCGGACGGAAATATCGTGGAGATCGGTGAGAGCATGGAATTCCTTGCTAACCGCCTTTGCCGGGAGGGATTGACTGTCAGCGAAATCTCCCGGATAACCTATATCGAGCCGGAAAGGGTAAATGCGATGCTTGCCGAAAATAAACCATGAGCTACAGATATTTCAGGAATGACAGTTGCGACTACTATCCATGCCACAGGATCGCGGATATCAATTGTCTGTTTTGCTTTTGTCCGCTATATCATTTGGACTGTGGCGGAAACTGTACCTTTACGGAAAGCGGGAAGAAGGATTGTAAGGACTGTCTGCTGCCGCATGGCCCGGATGGGTATCGATACGTGATCGAAAAACTTGAGGGAATGAATAGGAAGGAGTCCTGTGAATGATACCCGAATACGAACAGCTCGTGAGAAAGAGTAACCTGAGAAGCAAAGATATCATGCGCAACATGAAGCACATTTCGAAAATGAACAAAGTAGGATTTGACCGAATCGTTTCAGGCTACCATGACGAAATTTTTGCCAAGATTGATTGCAGGAAATGCGGGAACTGCTGCCGTACGATGAGTCCCCGCTTCAGGGAAATGGACATCAAGCTGTTATGCAGGGCAACTGGCCTTAATCCCCGTACCTTCGAGGACGAGTTTCTGAAGGATGACGAAGAGGGCGTAGGTCATGTCTTGAAAGTTCTTCCCTGCCCGTTTCAGAATTCCGACAATGACTGCACCGTTTACGAGAACCGCACGCTGTCCTGCAGCGACTTCCCCCATACCCGAGAGCGTAACATCCAGAAAAACCTGGAGGGGCTCGCCTATGACAGTCTGATCTGTCCTGCGGCCTATTTAATCGCGGAAAAAATCATCGCGGAATACTGAAGAAAGCTACGCTCGTTTTTCCATCATCTCCGACGTTGAATAGAATTTGATCCCCGGATTATTCTGCTTTATCCGGTTCAGGCTCCACTCCGAGTCCGAAACGATCACGTTGTTTCCGCGGATATCTACGAGTATATAGCGGGTGTTCGCGTCGACGAAATCCTGCAAGGTCTTTTTGCTGTCCGAAGTTATCCAGTGCGCGATCGTCATGTCGATCGGCTCGTATTTGCACGACGCGTTGTACTCGTCCTCAAGTCTGCTCTGGAGAACTTCGAGCTGAAGCTGTCCGACGACGCCGAGCACGCGCGCGTTTGGCTGGTGAATCTTCGAGAATATCTGGACGACGCCTTCCTCGGCGAGCTGATTGAGTCCCTTGTGGAACTGCTTTTCCTTCAGCGGGTCCGCATTCATTATCAGACGGAAAATTTGCGGCGCGAAACTGGGAATGCCCTTAAAGTTGACGCACTCGCCTTCGGTGAGCGTGTCGCCGATCTTGAACGTTCCCGTATCATGCAAGCCGATGATGTCTCCCGGCCATGCTTCGTCAATGATCTCCCTGTCCTGGCTCATGAAAGCCGTCGGGTTCGCAGCGCGGAAACTCTTTCCGGCCCGCACATGGTAATACAGCGTGTTTCGCTCGAATTTTCCCGACACGATGCGGAGAAACGCGATGCGGTCGCGGTGCTTGGGGTTCATGTTCGCGTGAATCTTGAAAACGAAACCGGTGAACTTTGGCTCTTCGGGCGCGACGAGCCGCTCGTCCGCGGCCTTCGGCGTCGGGTAGGGGGCGAGGGCGATCATATTGTCGAGAAGCTCGCGCACGCCGAAGTTATTCAGCGCCGAGCCGAAAAATACCGGTGTAACCGCACCGGCTTCGTATTCTTCTTTCGCAAAGGGCGGATAAACGCCGTTTATCATCGCGACGTCCTCGCGGAGTTTTCTTGCGAGCGAGATGCCCACCTTTTCGTCGAGCGTCGGGTCGTCTACGCCGTCGATGCCGACGATGTCGGTCGGAAGCTGGTCTTCGCCCGCGCGGAAAAGATAGAGCTTGTTTTCAAGAAGATTATACACACCCTTGAAAAGGCGTCCCTGTCCGACGGGCCAGGTTATCGGACGAACCTGAACCGCAAGCTCGCGCTCGATCTCGTCGAGCAATTCCATCGGGTCCTTTCCTTCGCGGTCGAGCTTGTTGATAAACGTTGCGATCGGCGTTGCCCTCATGCGGCAAACGACGCAGAGCTGCCGCGTGCGTTCCTCGACGCCCTTCACCGAGTCTACCACCATGAGCGCCGAATCGACGGCGGAAAGTCCGCGGTAGGTGTCTTCGGAAAAGTCGGCGTGCCCGGGCGTGTCGAGCAAGTTGACCTTTCGGGCTTTGTATTCGAAACCCATCACCGAGGTGCTGATCGAGATGCCGCGCTCTTTTTCCATTTTCATGAAGTCGGACACGGCTGTTCGTGCGGTTTTCCCGCTTTTTACGGCTCCGGCGATATGTATAGCTCCTCCGAAAAGGAGCAGTTTTTCAGTAATCGTCGTTTTTCCGGCGTCAGGATGCGAAATGATCGCAAAAGTCAGGCGCTTGTGGATTTCTTGCGTAAGTTCGGTCATAGGCAGACAGAATAGCCGAAACCGGCATGACTTTCAATGCAAGGTGTGGATTTAACAATCCACAAAGGATACAGTGAGCTATGGCCAACCAGAAACATCCCCTAGCGATTGCTCACATCCAGATCGGTTTTTCCCAGATCGTGATGGATTCAAATTACGCGGACAGTCATCAGGCATTGAAACCGTTCGGTATGAAGTGGGGACGCGGTATGCTCGTCCGCGGAAGTAATTACCTCGAGGCGGTAACCGGTCCCTACGGATGCTCCCATTCCGCTCTCAAGACCGATCTGGGCGAAGATGAAAGCTCTGGAGGTTCTTATTATTATGGCTATGTGATTGAGTCCAAAACTTTATATCTTGAGTACGCTTCCGACCGTACCTTCGATTTCCACGATCCCGGGGTTCTTTCCGCTATCATGGAATCGCTGCGGCACGGAAGCGGACCCCTTATGAATTTCACTCTTGTAAAGGAATAACTTCGAACCCAAGCGATCTGGACGGTTTACTTCATGTCCATCTGATAAACGCCATCCCACAGTTCGGGCGGCGGAACTTTGATGTACTCCTTGCATGTCGCTACGAATCTGGTTGACGGACCGTCACCGGGTATACAGACGAAGACTTCATTAAACTTGTTCATTGCCTTGACCCATTCGCGCTGTTCGAACAGTTCGTGTGCCTGTTCGAACAATGCAAGTCCTTTTGCTTTTTCGTCGCTGACTTTTCCTTCTTCGTCGACAAGTTCGTAAATCTGGATCGGAACGGCTTTACCGACAACCCGAATTCGGTCCAACCTCCTGAATATGAATCCCGGACCGGCGTCTTTCATAGTCGTTTCGGAGACGCACATATATGTTCCGTACCGTTTGTTAACGCCCTCGAGCCGTGCAGCAAGATTGACCGCGTCCCCGATGACGGTGTAGTCCATTTTTCTGTCTGTCCCCATATTCCCGACGACCATTTCTCCTGAATTGATACCAATGCGCGTCTTGAGGGGAGACGGTGCAGTTTTTTCCGCGAGAAATTTTGCGTTTAACAGTTCCTCAATCCGCTTCATTCTGATCGCTGCGTGCAAAGAGCGGGCTGCGTGGTCTTCAAGATCGATCGGAGCGCCGAAAAACGCGATTATTGCGTCTCCTTCATATTTATCTATTGTTCCGCCCATTTCAAGTACTTGATTGCTCATGTCAGTCAGGTATCTGTTCAGAAGATCGACGAGCTCGACCGGTGACATCTTTTCGGAGATAGTCGAGAATCCCTGAATATCGGTAAACATCGCCGTCATGTATTTCTGTTCCCCTCCAAGACGAAGTTTGTCGGGGTTGGCGATAATCTGCTTGATGACGTCGGCGGAAAGATAATGGGAGAACGCATTTCGGATAAAGCTCTTTTCTTTTTCGGCCACGAAAAATTTGATAAAGGTCGTGGCGATAAAGGAGAGAAGTATTGGGCCTGCCAGGGGGACGATGGCGAGGTATCTTCCCGTGAGCACAAACAGTATTCCCGCGAATATCAGAGTTCCGACTGTTATCGCCAAGCCCGTGCTGATTGACCGGGACGGTCTCATATCCTTTGTGATGATCGTGGTTCCGAGTCCGAATATGAGAGCAAAGAGCGCGGACCAAAGGGGTGAGAGCTCCAGCAGGAATTTTCTGTTCATGATCATGTTTACCAGCGTCGCGTGTGTACCTATGTTGGGATAGGATTTGGCGAACGGATTAGCTCCCAGATCAGTGCTTCCCGTATTTGTCTGTCCGACTATGCAAAATGCGCCGGCAAGATCGGCTTTCATCATTTCGCGTTTTTTCATGAGTGTTTCGTATATATCGCGGGTTTTTACGTAAAAGTCCGGGATATCTTTTTTCAGGCCTTCAAACTGCGTTCGTGAATCCGCGTCGAGCGTTTTGTCGGAAAGAATGGCGTCGAGATCGGCTACGACTTTGGTTTCGGGTTTTGTTGCGAGAAAACCTCCAAGTTCCGAAAGAAATTTCTCCCGGAGTGCCGTGTAATCAGCCACTCGGGAGACCGGTTCCGAACCATCCATGATCGCGTTTCGCAATACATCCGATTCATGCGCGAGTTCAGACAAGGGAATCTTTCCTGTATATGCATGCAACCAGTCTCCCGACTCGCCTACTTTCAGGTTTTGCACAAGGTCGGAAAAAAGTTGGTCATGTGTATAGAGGTTATAAAAGCTTACGTGCTTGAAGCTGGCGTCATATGTTGAATGCGGCCAGTCCAGAAGTGTCTTTCCGTCGGCGGATATCGGAATTTTGATGTCCGTCACCGTTCCGTCGGGCATCTTTGCCCCTCCAAGAACGATCCACCTTGGCATGATGGTTACTTTCGGGTTACCCAGTATATCCAGAAGGGGTCGGAATACAAGCTGGGGAAACCAGTTGCCGTTGTACTGCTGAACGAGCATGATACGCCGCCTGATCCCGTCGCTGTCGATATCCGCGTTGGTAAAACCAACTCCCCTTGACTGGTCAATTATCGGATGCAGGACGGGAAGTATGTCGACTGCGGAGGTTATTGCGTTCTTCTGTACGTTGGCGTCCTTCAGGGCGAATCTTTCGATAGTGTACGCCCGGAGCTCCTGGCTGACGGAATCATCCGGTTCCTGGAGCATATGTATGGTAAAATACGCAGAGCCGAAAAAGCGCGCCGCGTTGGCGAGATACTGATCGTTGTCCAGCGCAATTCTCTGGATGGCATCCTTGATTTCATTCTTGGTCTGATCGGTAACGCCCGCAAGATCCTGTACGTAATCCTTTGCGTCCTTTATGGATATCTGCCCGCTCGCCACGGCGCCGAACAAATCGGTAATGCTGGTTTTTAATCGGCCCATTTCCGTATCGAGAATTTGCGGTATGTCCTGCTCGAGGATTTCCGCATTCACTCCCCGGGGACTTTTATCCGTATATTCAATATCGAAAGTGGCCTGTTTTGCTCCCAGTTCTGCCAGTAGCATAAGTCCGTTCGCGGTGATGTTTCTGCTTATGGGCCAGGTTCCGATCGCCCTGATCGCAGGATCGTCGATGTCGACCAGGACAATGTGCGGGTTTTGTTGTGGCGCAGGCCTTAATGCCAGAAATCCGTCCAGAATGCGGTATTCCAGAATACTGGACATGCCTGTTATTGCCAGAATGGTAAAAATCAGCGCCAGAACTACGGGAATGGCAAATACGAATTGAATGCGTGTTTTCATGTCAACTCCAATTGTATTGTTATGTTTTTTTCCATAATCATACTATAATATAACAGGTATACATTTTGTCATGCGAAAAGGAGTATTCTTTGAAAACAATTCAACAGAAAATGATTATTACGCTCAGTGTCCTTTTTTTATCCAGTTTTTATATGTATTCACAATCCAATGATCAGATTGATGTGTTATTGGACGAGCCTCAAGCCAGACTGGATTCAACAGCTTATATCGTATTGTCTGCCGGAAAGATAATTGAAGAATCAACTGATGTTGCAACCGCGTTTGCCAAGGCTGCCGAGATTGGCTTGTTTCACTCCGGCGAGAAAGCGGAAACCCCAGTTCGGGCTGATGAGTTTAGTTATATGCTCATGAGGAGTCTTTCGCTTAAAGGCGGGTTGATGTATATGTTTTTTCCCGGACCACGTTATGCATATCGGGAAATGGTCTACCGAAAAGTTTTGAGTGGAACAGGGGGGCCTTCCCGCATTGTGAGCGGCGACGAGGTTGTGAGATCGCTGAGCGCTGCCCTTGACCTGAAAGGAGTGAAAGAATGAAAGTTTGCATAAAACTTCAATGTAATCATCATTTACTTAAGGTTATTTTGTTCGTAACTATGTTGCTTAACTTATCTTTTCTCAGTTTTGCTGTTGAAAGCGGGGTAAATACATCTACAAAAATTAACTTGAATAGATCCTCGTCAACGGTATTCAGTACCGGAGAGCGACTTGATGGTTGGTGGAAGGTTCCTTTTGGAGTTAATGGCTCGGTTTTCGAGGGATCAGCCCATTTTGACGGGTCTCTGTATAGCGACGATGACCCGGCGTTGTCTTCCACTGAAAAGACAACCGTCGTTCCTACTGGCGATATTGATCGTGTACGCGCGGCTTTTGTTTTTCCGTCACTTATGCCAGCCATCAAGACTTTGAATTTTGAACTCGGACGTCTGAAATTTAACGATAAAAATGGATTGATAGTATCGCATCCGGCTGATGGCGTTAAGCTTGGCATCGATCTGACGTATTTAACCTTCAATTTTCAAACTGGTTATACCACTCTTATATTACGAAAATCCAACGGAATAAACCTTTCTCTTTATGACCAGGACGCCAAGTCCGATAAATCCCGAATTTTTGGCAATTCCCGCCTTTTGGTACAGACCGGTGCTGAATTTCCCGATGTCTATGGACAATCAATCAATGTGTCTTTTATTGCACAGCAAGATTTGGCGCCAAATTCCCGATTGATTCCGGAATGGTCAACCGAGGAATATTTTGGTATGGAATCCCGGGGAGGTCTGGTAAATACACAGTATACAACCCTGGATTTGAACGGGCAAATTATTAATAATCTGTTTTATTCCACGTTTGCGACCTATGGCTCAGGAAAAACGTTGACCTGGTTAAAGGACAATGACTCGCCCACGGGGTATTCATATCAATATGTACCAATCTCGTCTGTTTTGGCTGGCTTGACCTTTGATTATTTCATGCCATCCTTTTTAAACTCGTCTTTTAATTTTCGTTTTCTGTATGCATCCGGCGATAATGACTACTCCCGTTCGATTGAAGGAAATACATCGGGTACCGCATCTCAATTTATTCCATTAACGGCTTCTCCCCTTGGAAATGTCTTCTCGCCCAAGCTTTCAAATCTTGTCGTTGCTCAATTAGGAGGGTCCCTTAAACCCGTTTCGTCTCAAGCATTACAAACCGGTGTTAAATGTCTTGCTTTTTTTAGGCCAACTTATGGTCCCGTGAATGTGTCAGGTCTTTTACCGGGAAGCAATGCGTCCTGGCTAGGATTTGAAGCTGATTTATATGGAATGTATAGAATTATGTCGGATTTGGGTCTATCATTAAATACAGGGATATTCCTGCCAGGAATAACTCCAAATGGGGCATTCAGTACTGGAACTGCTGCAGTTCAGTATTCGATCAATCTTTCAATTGCAGTGGATTTGTAATCCGGAGGCACATACATGAAGATACAAAAATTTCGTTTTTTTGCGATTTTTATCGGTCTTGCTTTATTTTCCCTTTGTGAGCTTGGTGCAGAAACACAAATTATCCTGAATGATATTAAAGGCAAGGTTGAAGTCAAAGCCTATGATGCGACAATTTGGTCTCCTGCCACCGAAGGAATGACCGTAGCCTTATCGACAACGGTCTCAACCGGATTTGACTCGTCCGTAACCATTAAAATGGATAAAAACAACTTATACATCAAGCCGCTTACGCGCATGGCCATCGACAAACTTGTCGAGGATCAGGGAACCGTTTCGACAACGTGCTATTTACGGGTTGGATCGGTTAAAGCATCGATCAAATCCGCCGAGGGCGTAAAGCAGGATTTCAAGGTTCAGTCACCGTATTCAACCGCGTCTGTTCGCGGTACCGTATTTACATATACTGGCTTGTCCTTGATAACTACCGAGGGTACGGTTCTTCTTTATCCCGGGACTCCTGTCCGCGAGTTTTCGGCAGCTGTTATAAATGGCATGTCTATAAGGGCCAATAATGCAGGGTCTGCCACCTCTGCTACTCAGATTCAAACTCTGAGTCCTTCTGCTGCTGTGACGTTTGCCTCTCTACCCCCAATCACGGTTATTGCAGGTGCCTCTGTAATAATGAGTCCTACCTTTACCGGTGATTCGGTCATTCAAAAATCCTCTGACCTGGATTCCTTGAGACAGAGTTCGACTCTTGACGGTTCCAGTACAATCACTTCTGCGGGCACGACGCCCGTGGATAACCGTGACAAAGGTGTCAATTATGGATCGTTAACCGTTACCGTTACACTGCCTTCCGGGGCAAAGTGAGGTTGAAAATGAAAAGAATACTTTTTCTGGCCGCGATTGCGGTTTTGGTGATGTCCTGTTCGATGCAGTCGACCGAAAACAATGGAAGCCTTTCCATGTCGGCCAATCAAATTCGCGCAGCGATTGGTGGATCCACCGGTGCATCAGATTTGATTCATTATAGTTTATCCAGAAATGGACATATTGTACCAATCAATAATCAGGATACTGTTGAAAGTTCACTGACGGGTTCAATTAAGATAGACAACCTGTCTCCAGGCGGTGGTTATAAGTTGGCGATTTCTGTCGGCAAGAAAACTGATAAGGTATTTATCGTAAATTATTATGGAAACAGTTCCAGTTTTTCCATTTCCGAGGGCTCCAATACGGATATCAGTATGACTCTTGCCCGGGCTCCTGCATTTAATTATTTGAGATACACGGGCTTGGCTTCCTCCTCCATATTGGTTGGGGATATCCTGTATGTGCTTGATGGCTCGAATTTATTGAGCATTGACAAGGGTAATGCGGTTTCTCTACCGGTTGAACTTAAAATCGACGCAACAGTAAATTCTCTTGCTTTGGGAAAGTACTTCAAGACGGACGCCGCCGGTACGACTATAGCGGACGAGCTTTGGCTGAATACGAGCAAGGGTATTTATCATCGGGACGCAACTGGATCTTTTGTCTCGAATATGGGGTCAGACTTTAAGCCGAACGTAAATATGTCCGGTGCGATCACGATTAAAGATGCCAATGGTGACGTAACCAGGGATCAAATTTTTGGGTTATACTCCGGCGGTATGAAGACGCTTGGCATGATAGTGACATCAAGTCAGTCGGACTTTACGCTTAACCCTGACCCTGACCCCGAGTCAAAGTCGCAGTCTGGTTGGTATACACTCGATAGAGGTATGATAAAATATCCGGATATTAAGGACTTTGTTTCTGTCGTTACTACGGATCTTGTCGGTAGCATCAGTATCAACGCATCATATGACATGTATTACGTATCAACTCCACTGGGTGCTTTAATCGGTAGCTTGCAGCTCAAGAAAATAGCGGATGATGCGGATGCTTTCAAGAAAGATCCAATCGGAAAACTGAAGGATTTTTGGCTGAAAATCGGCGATGGGACAAAGTCAATAAAACTGGTTTCAACCGCGGGCAACCGGGTGTATGCGACGACAAACAAAGGGCTGTATACGTCGGATGTATATACCGATGGCATGAATATCGGAGTTCCGAAATCCGGATTGGCAATCATACCTGGAACCGAAGAAAGCTCCTTTACTTCACTTAAATCTTTTGTGCTGCCAAATGGTGCTATTGCCACTGCAGCTGTAACTTCGGATAATTTTGTTATGATTATAAAGAATAACGCAGTTTCTGAAACACTCGATTCGGCAACTGGTATCCCGCAGAATGCCAATACCGCTTTCTATGTGGATAATGCTGGCAATCTTCATATAATTGTCACAGGTTCCAATGGCGTGATTGATTATCAACCTTCCGGATTTTAATAGTTGAAGGGAATGCAAAAAAAGCTGCCCGCAAGGCAGCTTTTTTTTATTTTTTCGAGCAGTTTTTTTTGTGTCAGAATTGCCAACGGATTCCGGTATTTACCGTAAACCCGCGGGTGGTTATTCCGGACAGTGAAAAATTGGATATATCAAGCTTCGCTCGTCCCAGGTCAATCATTGTGTTTGAGTTCAGGATAAATATTTTGCAATTGATTTCATATCCTAGTGTAAACAGTGACGAAAAATCGGAAATGACCACTTCAGGCTTACCTTTAATGTTTACAGTAAAAGAATCACCGAGCGTCGCTTTCATATTAGTATCGGTTGTGGCGATTGCGTATTGGTAAACTTCGGAAAACTTTGCGTAGGGAGTAAAAAAGCCCAGATGCTTTGAAGTATGAAGGTCAAAACCAAAATTGTGAACCGAGTATGAGGAATTGATTGATCCTGCAAGGTTTAATGACTGTCCACTGATTTGTATCCCTTCCTTGACGAGATCCGATAGCGAGAAATTATTCAGGTTCATATTAAATCCACCATAGTTGTATAAAAGCCCGAACGAAAGAGCCGGTATATGGTTGGCATCCTTCAGGAAGGATTTTCGAACCTCGATACCAAAATTCATAGCGTCGAAAGAGAGGCCGATTTTGGAGATGGGTTCGCCCGCTTGCCCGATTGCTGCTTCGCTTATCGCTTTGGGGAAGTACATCCCTGAAACAATAAAATCCATATCATTCATAAATCCCATTCCAAATCCGATTTTCATGGCTGGATAGGCAAAGATTTTACTTTCGATTGCGTGTATCGTATCCTGTGTCGAACCGGAGCCCATTTTTTTGTCAATTAATTCGGGAAAGTTGACCTGATCCCATTGTTTCGCTCCGGGTCTCATAATGTTTCCGAGCCCATCAGAGAAGGAAAATCCAAGTGAGGGGATATAAAACATGTAGTGGTCAATCGTGGCATCGCCGACGATATTTCCTGAAAGGGCGATCATTTGAAGGTTTGGGGCGATGTCTTGTGTGATTCCTGTCATTATAGCCTCAACGCCGTCGGTAACGCCGTTGAGGTCCTGGGCAAAAGCGCCTGTAATCAATATACCGGATATAAGGAAAACAGAGAGTAGTTTTTTCATCTGTAAATCTCCTGCAAACAAGTATAGGTCATTTTTCCTCAAAAAACCATTAACATTTACCTGAGAATAGTGTGTAGCTCTTTCCCTGTTTCGTCCCTAAAGGTGAGTTTCATGTGCCCTTCATATAGATCAAGGTCAAGAAATCCAAATTGATTTCCTTCGTACCAGGATGACCATTCTGAAGTATAGCTTCGCTCCGGTTCGGATTTTCCGCCCATCGCGCCCACGACGGCGTACGCTGTGCCGTTTCCTTGCTTCTCCAGATATTCCATGAAATGGTTGTGGCCGGAAATTACAAGATCCACTCCTCCTTTTTCAAGAATGGGCGCGAGATTGCTGATGAGTGCGCTTTGGTCGTACCAGTCCTTGCCCGTATCGTGATCGACATAACCTGATGCCCGGATGAAGCTGTGCGAGATAACGATTGTCGTGTCTGGCGGAGGAATGGAAGCAAGCGTAGCAATCAGCCAATCCTTTTGGGCCTTGTCAAAGGTATCTTCTCCCCATAGAAGATTGAGAGCGAGTATGTGAACGGTCCCGGAATCGATGCGGAAATAAAGATCGGGATTGAATATTTTCCGATAGAGGTATTCACCTCCGATGAGGGCATCATGGTTGCCCATAAGGGTGACAAGCGGTACTTGAGTAAGCTTTTGAGCAAACAGCTCGGCGGCCGTTTTGAAAGCGGATCCGGGCACGCCTATTTCAGCTATGTCCCCAAGAAGGAAAAATGCGTCGTATCCGCCTTCGTTGACGGTTTCAAGAATTTTCGCGGTTATATCAGGGCGTGAAGCGGCATTTCCAATGTGGGGATCCGACGAGAACGCGAGGCGAATAAGCGGTTTGCCCGAAGCAGCGTCGTAACGGTTCAGGGCGGGAATTCCGGATGGGAGCGCATGCATCAGTTTTGAGAGATACAAAGCCCCTCCTGTCATTGCGGCGATTACCGCTACCGAAAAGATGACGGTACATAATCGAATAATTAACGCGGAAATACGTTTGTTTTTCCTTGTAAGAAGGATATATAAACCCAAAAATAACAGAGGGATAAATCCTGTGAGTTGAATAAAATGGTATATCAGCCTGTAGGAAGGCATCCATTCAAGAAGGCCGCGCACGCCTGATAGCGAGCGCAGCCAGAATGCGAACGCTAAAGCGAAAAGCATCGCAAGAAAGGGAAGTGCGATGAATAGCAAGAACAAGGGTGATTTTTTGCGCATGGATTCCTTCTGTTGAAAATCCATTATAAGGATACCTCCGTCTTCCGTCTATCTTTTTTTTCCGTCAGTCGTAATAGTCACGACCTGCCAGGGAATGAATTTTCCGCTCGCCTTGAGCGCCTCGGTTGTCGCATTAGCAAGCCCTCCGCAGCAAGGTACCTCCATCCGGACGATAATCAGGCTTTTTATATCATTCTCACTAAGGATTGCCGTCAGCTTTTCAGTATAATCCCCCGTATCAAGTTTTGGACACCCGATTATCGTGATGTGATTGCGTATGAAATCCTTATGAAACGATGCATAGGCGTAGGCCGAGCAATCCGCCGCGATGAGCAGATTTGCCCCCGCGAAGTATGGGGCAGTCACCGGGACGAGCTTGATCTGTACCGGCCATTGCATAAGGCAAGATTCGGTTTCAACGTTGGCTGTGGTGATCGGGTTCTGCGCATATGGGGCTAGTGACTCGGGTGATGTTGGCTTTCTGATAAAAGATTTTGACTTCGTTCCGGGGCATCCGCAAGAAAGTAAAGGGTCTTGTGTTTGCTGATTAACCTTCAATGCGTCTACATTAACGGCCTTTTCATTAAATGCCACCGCTTCCCTTTCTTCAAATGCGATCGCATTAGTCGGGCAGACCGGGAGGCAATTGCCAATCCCGTCGCAGTAATCGTCGCGGAGTAATATAGCTTTGCCGTTTTTCATGCCGATGGCTCCTTCGTGACAGGCGTTGACGCATGCAAGGCAGCCGTTGCATTTATCGGTATCAATCTTGATTATTTGTCGTTTCACTTCGTTCCTCCTCGATTCTATAATGTAAATATAGTAGATATACGATATATGTATGTTGCAAATGCAACACATGAGGAGAATTATGCAAATTCCGGGGAATGTTAGCCTGTTTCAGGGGATTGAGGCCAGCTCAGTTCAGAATCTCCTCACTTGTGTGACTTATACGCTGAAAAGTGCCAAGAAAAACGAATTGATTATAAGGGAAGGTGATCCTGTAATGGCTGTAGGAATAGTGCTTTCGGGATTTGTTCATATTGAGCGGAATGGATATGACGGAACCCGAATTATTCAGGCCGGCCTGGGTCAGGGTGCTATTTTTGGCGAGAGTCTTGTTTGCGCGGGAATTAAACGGAGCCCCGTTTCGGTTATGGCTTCCGAGGATTCATCGGTTCTTTTGATACCTTTTGCCAAAATGATACGCAGTTGCGATTCTGCATGCGATTTTCATCAAAAGATAATTGAAAACCTAATCAAGCTTGTCGCCGAAAAAAATCTTATGCTCAATGCAAAGCTTGAAATTGCCTCCCTCCGGACTATCCGTGAAAAGATTTTGGCGTATTTTTCAAATACAAAAAAAGCGCGGGAATCCTATAGTTTCGAGATACCGTTTAACCGAAATGAACTTGCGGATTTTCTGTGCGTTGACCGGAGTGCCCTTTCCCGGGAACTTGGACATATGCGGGATGAGGGTTTTTTGGAGTATAATCGTAATTTCTTTGACCTTTCCCCGGAACATTTTTAATTGACAAAGCAGATTCTCGCCCGTAGTATGTTATCCACATGCTTGAACGAAAATTCTCCAAACTTGGCCTGCAAAACTTTAACTACAAAAAAACCGGATGGTATCGCACCATAAGTAATGAAAACCGGGAATATAAATATAATCTGATCAAGTATGCGCTTCTTGCGTGTATTAGCATCGTAGTAGTTCTTGGGTTGATGTCATTGGTTGCAGGAAAAGATCTCTCTTTTCGTAAATATTTACTTGCGCTAGCATTTTATGGCGTTTTGATCATTTTGCATGTGCGGACAAAACATATCAAGATAATGAGATACTGGATTTTAGCCCTGCCTTTTGTGGGTCTTTCCCTGATGCTGTATTTTTCCCGCGGAATGTCCCTGCATCGCCTAATCTTCGCGGTGTATCCTCTCATGTGCATTCAG
>Ga0302293_10000737_pt1 | contig 16884 bp, 14 predicted proteins | sample III_Fen_N2_2_FD_198758 | JGI IMG/M metagenome (GOLD analysis project Ga0302293, IMG submission 198758) | Peat permafrost microbial communities from Stordalen Mire near Abisko, Sweden - III_Fen_N2_2 | ecosystem: Environmental > Terrestrial > Soil > Wetlands > Permafrost | place: Sweden: Abisko...
GCTTTTAAATAAAGAAAACATCCTACAATGTTGATGTTTCAATACGGTTTTCTGACAACATTTATCCCTGAGCTTCTCATGGTGGTAGGTTTTGCATTGTGTATAATTCCAGCGGCTTTTAGGCTAAATGATTATACCAATGATGATTTGGTGTTAGACGTGGTTCATGTTATTCAATTTGAACCACAGAAACACTGTTCAGCCTATCAGGTAACTATAGCTGAATTTCAGAAAATTGAAGTGACAGTTGATAAAAGACAAAGTTTTCCACCAGTCGTTGAGAAAACATTAAGAATTCGTTCCAATTTTCATTTCTCAACGTCTAATGGTTTGACATTTGTCGATTTTTCACGTCCTCCTCCCACATTTTTTTTCTTAATTAAATTGGACTAACGGATTTTGCTGGGAAGCTGTTTGTTTCCCGTGAAATGTTATTGTCTTATTTGCAATAAATTCACAAAAAACATTTTTAATTTAAAGAAAGAAAAATGAAACAAATTCTTATTCTTACGCTTTTTGTTTTATTTAGCTGTAACTTATCAGCTCAAAATAAAGCAGATACGCTAAACATCATAAAACTTAATGAGGTCTTAGTCAAATCAAATAAAGAAACCTCACCTCAACAAACACCTGTGTCGTCAACTCTTTTAAGTGCTGATCAGATTAGCAATGCACAGATTGCTAATATCAGGGATATCAGCGTAATCGTACCTAATTTCTTTATTCCCGATTATGGTTCGGCCATGTCAACAACCTCTTATATCCGGGGTTACGGATCGCGAAACAGCGGTCAATCCATAGCGTTGTATGTGGATAATGTGCCTTATTTTGACAAATCAACCTTTGATTTTGATTTTTATGACATAAAGCAGATAGAAGTGCTGCGAGGAGCCCAGGGAACGCTTTACGGACGAAATGCCATGGGTGGCATTGTGAATATTTACACACTTTCGCCTTTTGATTATTTGGGAACCAAGCTGTCGGTTTCGACTGGGAACTATGGTTTTCTGAACGCAAAGTTGTCCCATTATGCCAAATTATCGAACGATTTAGGTATTTCGGTTGGCGGCTTTTATAACCACACTGATGGTTTTCTGGTAAATCAATACACGCACAAATCGCAGGATGCTACGACTTCGGCAGGTGGTCGTTTGAAACTGGACTGGAATCCAAGTCAAAATTTTAGAGCTCAGTATTCCGGAAATTTTGATTTTGTAGATCAGTCTGCTTTTCCGTATGGCTTGTATGATGCTGCAACGGGTAAAACCGCTTTACCAAACTACAACGATCCAGGCAGTTATACCCGCTCAATATTAACAAATAGTTTGTTTTTGCAATACAAAAACGAAAATATTGTATTGAGTTCCACCACTTCGCATCAGTACTCTTCTGACAACATGAAACTGGATAATGACTTCTCGCCACTTTCCTTGTTTTCTATGGAACAAAATCAGAAGCAAAATGCACTGAACGAAGAGATTATTCTTAGATCGAATGTCAAACACGATTATCAATGGAGTCTTGGGGTGAATGGATTTTACCAACAACTCAACATGGATACTCCTTTTTATTTCAAGAAAGACGGATTGAAATATATTCTTCAGCCAAGTTTTGGATCGAGTATGTTGATAACAGATACGATTATGAAAACTCCCGGTACGTTTAATACACGCACCATGGGTGGAGCTATTTTTCATCAATCCACTTTTAATAATTTATTGATTAAGGGGCTATCATTAACCGCGGGATTGCGGCTTGATTATGAAAAAGTAATGCTGAATTACAACACCGGAACTTCCCTGAACCTGAATATGAAAATGGGAAATCAAACTTTCCCTGTTCACATGGCGGATTCGCTGAAAGGTGATTTGAAAATTCAGTTTTCGGAATTATTGCCCAAATTAGCCTTGAAATACGAATGGAGCAACCGTCAATTTGTATATGCTAATATATCGCGCGGTTACAAAGCCGGAGGATTCAATGTACAAATGTCGGCCGATTTGGTGAGCAAGGGTTTGGAACCGGGTGGAAGTGTGGCAACAACGCCTGAAACGATGATGAAAACCATATCGTATAAACCTGAGTATAGCTGGAATTACGAAATAGGCGGACAATGCCTGGCGTTTAACGAACGGTTGAGGTCCACCATCGCGCTGTTTTACATAAATATCAATGATTTGCAGTTAACGCAGTTTGTACCCAACGGATTGGGACGAAAGATTGCCAATGCAGGTCAGGCTGTGAGCAAGGGATTGGAATTATCCTTTGACGCCAACCTGGGTGCCGGTTTCAGTGCAACGCTGAATTATGGGTATGCTTATGCCACTTTTTCGAACTACACAGATTCTGTGCAAACGATTAATCCTGCGACGCACCGACCGGTTAATTCAATGGTCGATTACAAAGGTAAAATTGTTCCTTATGCTCCTCAGAATACATTGAGTCTGAGCTTGAATTACGAGCATCGTTTTAAAAATGCCTGCATTGATCAATTATCGGCATCAGTCCAGTATTCCGGTCAGGGAAAGATTTACTGGAACGAAGCCAACGATATTTCGCAGAATTACTATTCGTTAGTCAATGCAAAAGTAGGAATAACCAAGGGCGTTTTCGGTTTGGAAGTATGGGGAAAGAATTTGTTTGATACCCTTTACAATGCCTTTTACTTTGATTCCTCCGGTAGCAAATTCTTCCAAATCGGCAGACCGGTGGAATTCGGCGCTACATTGAAAGTTGAACTTTGATAATTAATTTAATAAATAAGAACGCATGAAAACATTTTCCATTATCGGCTCGATTGTAGTGCTTCACGCGCTGTTGTTCTACAGTATCGGATTCTATCGGTTGCAACGTAAGCGGGTTATCAATAAACGCGTACTGTTTGCTTATTCACTGGGACTTGTGCTCGATGTTGCCGCCACCGTTTTGATGATTTTAGGCTCCACCAAAGGGTTGTTTACCCTGCATGGTGCCTTGGGTTACTCGGCTTTGCTGGGAATGGGAGTTGATATCGTTTTGCTTTGGAGGCATTTCAAACTGAACCTTTTGAACGAAAAAGTAAATCCAAAAATCAACTTGTATTCAAAAATTGCCTATTCCTGGTGGGTGGTGGCGTTTATCACCGGCGGGCTAATGGTGGCATTCAGTCACATAAAGTAACCGTGAATTGTATTTGCCCGTTTCGTTCAATTTAAAAATCGGGATTTTTCATTAAAAACCGGTTGGGTTTAATCGCTCAACCGGTTTTTCTGTTTTTGCTCAAACACTCCAATACCAAACAATGCATAGTCGTACTTAATCGGGTCGGTCGGGTCGAATTCCCGAAGAACGGCTGTGATTTCTTCCACCGATTTCCAGTCGTTTTGTTTCCTCAGCAGCAACTCCAGTCCACGGGCCACATTACCTGTATGAACATCGAGCGGAAGCATAAGCGACGAAGCCGGAATATTTTTCCAAATCCCAAAATCAACTTCATTCTTATCGCAGCGAACCATCCAACGCAGAAACATATTCAGGCGTTTAGCCGAGGAATTGGCCGAAACATTGGACACGTGTTTCCCGATTCTGGTTTCGTGGGGAATGGATAGAAAAACACTTCTGAAATGCTGCAAGGCTCCGAATATGCTTTCTGTTAACTGATAACCGGTATTAAAAACCTCTTCCAATCCGCCGTGATTTTCGTACATGTTTTTTAGCGAATGCAAAAAGAAAAGGCAATCATTCCCATTGAACGTGCGGTGAACAAAGCGGGTCACAACCTGCCAGTCCTTTTCCGAAGCCTGTGTAATAAATTCAAACGGCGAATTATCCATCCAGTTCATTAGCCGGTTGGCATTGTTGATAATACTCATCCGCTGTCCCCACGAAATGGTGGCAGTGAGAAAAGCCGCCGTTTCAATGTCTTCTTTACGCGAAAAACGGTGCGGTATCTGAATCGGATCGGTTTCGATAAAATCCGGGTTGTTGTATCGCTCCACGCGGCTGTCGAGAAAATATTTCAGCTGAGCCAGGTCGGTTGTACGATTCATTTATTTCAGTTCTGTATTTACCGCATCCTTGTAATTGTCGGTAAATCCGTTGTGAGCCGTGAAAATGTATTGCGTTCCGGGCAGGTTGTTTATCTTGCTAAATGACTCGGTGGCGGTTTTCATATCCTTGCTGAAAAAAGAATTGGCTTTGGATACTTTTCCATCGGTGAGGTTAAAGGCATCGCCAACAAAAAGGTATTTGCCATTAATTAAATAGCTCATTGATCCAGGGGTATGTCCGGGAGTTAGAATACAGGTAATATGGGTATTGCTAATTGTTATCTTTTGTCCGTCTTTTAGAAAAATGGCTCCTTTGCGTGGTAGTTTATTGTGAAAAAACATCATTTTGGCAGTTTTGCCGTTAATCATCTGTTGTTCTTCTTTCGCGAGGAATATACTGGCATTTTTTAATACCGAAAGTCCGGCCGTATGATCGCCGTCGCTGTGAGTAAGGAAAACGGCAATTACTTTGTTTTGCTTTACATTCAGTTTATCAAGTTCTTGCGAAATAGTTTTGGCGTCGGCTCCGGCATCGATGGCAATGTAATAATCACCGGTTTTTATGAGGAACATGTTTACAAATTCGTCTTTGATGGCAATTACATTGGAGTTAACTTCGCCCGTTTCAATTACATGCATCTGCTTAACTTCCGATTTGAATTTAAGTCCGAATCCGACTGCAATTAAAATTAAAATTACGAAAACTGTAACGACTGAAAAAATTACATATTTTACTGTCTTGTTCATACTTCTTTGGGTTAAATTGTTGTTTCTCTTGTGTTTGAACTATTTGATTTGAATTTTATTGGGAAAAATTTCGGGACATTTTGTTTGTAAACAGAATAGTCGGGATATCTCTTAGAACTTATACTCTCGGTAAAATTTGTACTTCCAACGAAAAGCAGAACCAATAAAACCGGACCGGATAAAGTCCAGTTTATCCAATTTCCCGAAGCTGCTACGCCAAAGAAATAGAACGAAATCCAGATAAGCTGTTCCGATATGAAATTGGGGTGGCGCACATATTTCCACAATCCATCCACCATAAAACCGAATTTCAATGAACTCTTAAAATTCTCATTTGCAGGGATTTTGTGTTGTTTCTGTTGGTGAAAACTGAATAGTTGATTATCGGCAATGGTTTCGGTCAGAATGAATAATGCCATAAAAAATGTAGCTAAATAATCGAGGTTATTCAAATCGAAGCTTGAAAACTTTGCTGCCAGAAGCAAGGGCGTTGAAAACAAAAATATCAATAGATTCTGGTATAACGAAATAAACAGCAGGTTAAAGATAATTCTTCTGTAGCCTTGTAATCTGGGGTTTTGGCGAAGGATATTCCAACGGTAATCTTCTTCACCTTTCCAGGGAATGACGTGATAACCGCCTTTTCGGTAAAAATTATAACTTAACCGCAAACCCCAGGCAGTTACCAGCAAAGCCATTAGCCAAACCCTTGATGAATGAAGGTATTGAAACAATGTTATCAAAGCGTAAATAATGGGCATTACGCTCCAGATTTTATCAACCTGGCTGTAGTTTCGGGTAAGCTCTCCAACTATAAAACAAAGTGCAGCAGTACCCAGCATTACAAAAAATAATGTTTGGAACAAATGCACCAAACCCGGTTCCCCAAATTCAAGATATTGTGTGATAGGTGAAAGTATATTCATTTTATAACGTTTTAAAAGATTGAAATCACACTTTGTAACAAAATAATACAACAATATGTTTTAATCTCCAAAGTCAATAACAATAAAAAATTAACCCTGATTTTGTTTCCCACTTCGAAGCCACGCCATAAACATTTTCACCTCTGTATATTCCATAAATACGCTTAACGTTTCGTAGATTGAACCGGTTTCACTGCCGTTTTTGATCAGGTTCATTGCCTTAGCCTGTTTTTCGGACGTGACGAATTCATTTACATTCAGTTCGCCGCTGACGATATATCGCTCTAAATGCGTAATAATGGTCGTTTTATTCAAATTACGGGTAAAGGCAATTTCGTCAATGCTTTTCCCGCTTTGATACATGGCCAGCGAGGTGCGGAATGTTTCGCCCACGGGCTTTTTCTCTTTTCTCTCCCTTTTGGTAGATGTTTTTTCGTGAATCAACGATTCGAGCTTGTTTTTCAGGCAATATTCCTGAATGACCTCTAAAAATGCTTTGCTATACTTTTCCACTTTTGCCGGACCGAACCCGCTGATCTGGAGCAACTCTTTTTCATTCTGCGGCAGAAAATCAGACATTTCATTAAGCGTTTGACTTCCGGCCACCAGGTAAATAGGCAAGTCGCGAGGTTCGCACAGTTGATTTCTTACAGCGAGGAGTTGTCGGTAAAGTTCGGGTTGTCGGGTTGTCAGTTTCTTTGAAGAACTTGTTTTAGAATATGCGTTTGCACTGAAATCAGGCACGATGAAGGTATTTTTCAGGATGAAATAATCTTCCACCGTAAATTTATGTTTCAATCCTTTGAGTAAATGCACTTTTTGAGCAGCAATTGAGAAAATATCCCGAATGGCATCGTTGTATTCCGAGGCATTTTGTCTGCTATCCGATACTGCTGGCGATTGCTTCAAAGTTTCCATTAACAGTCCGATTTTTTCGCAAAAGAAATCGGCGGCAGCAGTGATTCTGGATTGCAGGTATTCTTCATCAACGGGAAGGATTTGCACAATTCCATAGATTTGATTCTGAAATTTATCCGACACTTCCTGAATAGATTTTGTAAGTCGCAAAATTTCATTCAGAAAAGGTATTGTTTCCTCGTTGAATGAGCTTTCTACATCAGTCACCTCATTCAGCAATCGGTTGGTGATGCCATGCAAACTTCGGAAATCGAACAATTGGTTCAATACAAAATTCCGATAAACATTTCTGGATTCGTCAAGCTGAATTTCAAGCTCCTTGTGCGGAATTTTGTTTTGTTCATAATCCACAATCTGGCGGTCGTTTTGAATGCTTTGAGGATTTATTTTACTCAACAAAACCATGCCTTCCAACGATCGGCATCGACTTAACGCTACATAAACCTGACCGGAGGCAAAAGCTGATCCGGCATCAATCACCGCTTTATCGAACGTCAATCCCTGACTTTTATGAATGGTGATGGCCCAAGCCAGCCGCAACGGATATTGAATGAATTTACCCAGTTCACTTTCCTCTATTTGCTTTGTAACAGGGTTGGTTGAATACCGTATGTTTTCCCACACGCCTTTCCCCAATTCTATTGCTTCCGCATCATCCGGACATTTTATAGTAATTGAATCATCATCGATGCTTTCTACGACTCCAATTTTACCGTTAAAGAAACGGCGTGGTGTTTCCGTGTCGTTTTTCAAAAACATGACCTTGGCACCGATTTTCAGTTCAAGCACTTTCTCGGTCGGGTAACTTTTTTCGGGATATTCACCTTGAATTTCAGCTTCAAAAGTGTAAATTTTCCCTTTTATTTTGGACAATTCTTCGGCGTTTATCAGATCGGCTTTGTAATTATGAGTTGTCAGTGTAATATAAGTATCGTCCTGAGGTGGCACGAACAAAGGATTGTAGCGGCTTTGAAGCAATTTCAGACCAAAATCGGACAGGCAGTTGTTCCTCACTTCGTTCAGTACCTGAATGAAATCAGCATTGGTTTGTCTGTATATTTTATCCAACTCGATATAAACCGGTTGTTTTTGCAAAATAGCCTGACTATGAAAGAAATAGGGACTTTGATAGTATTCCGAAAGCAGCCGCCATTCATCATCGGTTGCTACCGGTGACAATTGAAACATGTCGCCGATAAAAATGACCTGAACGCCACCAAATGGTTCATTGTTCCGGTAGCGAATGTGGCGCAGAATCGTATCCACCGAATCGAGTACATCGGCGCGCACCATACTGATTTCATCAATCACCAGTAATTCCAATTCTTGCAACACTTTCCGGCGATTGCTTTGCATTTTCAGCTTGTCAATCAGGTTTCTGCGTCCTTCGGCGGTAGGGACAAACGGAGTGAATGGCAGTTGAAAAAAGGAATGCATGGTGGTTCCACCCGCATTGATGGCAGCTACCCCCGTGGGAGCTACCACGGCAATTTGCTTCTTTGTAGTCTTTTTCAGGTTATGCAAAAACGTAGTTTTTCCGGTTCCGGCTTTCCCTGTCAGAAAGATGGAGCGGTTGGTGTATAAAGCAAAATCCTGAGCCAGCTGGTAGTATTGCGAAGTCGATTGCATAAGCGTTTTTATCGGGTTGAAAACCGTATGCAAAAGTAGGAAAAAACAAGGAAAATTTCGTAGAGAAATTAAAAAATCTTTAAATTGCTCAAGGAATGGTTTCGCTTAATCACAAGAATTATTGGTTGTTAGGTTTGGACATGCCTGCAAGTGACTGGTGTCAGCATTATTAAGTAATTTATTCACCAATTCATTGTCAAATCCACAAACCCGTTGACCTTCCACTTCAATCAAAGGACGGCGAATCAATAACGGATCGGCTATCATAGCTGCAATTGCCGAATTTTCGTCGAATTCCCCGGGGACAATTTCTCCATTTTTTACTCTAGGTGCAGCTTTATTAAACCATTCGGCCACAGCCATCGAACCGAAGAAACTTCTTAACCCTTCGGCTTGCCATACTTCAGTAAGCAACGAATGAGCAATCACCGTATGCCCATTCAATTCCAGCAGTCTTTTTTGTTGGGTGTTGTTTATGCAACCCGGTTTTTCGTAAAAATGTATAATCATTGCTTTTTGGCTTCAATTAGTTGTTGGTTTAGTTTGTCCCACTCCTGACAAGCTTCAAAAGTATCAGCAGCATATTGTGGAATTTCTTTGTAATCGGCTGGTAATCGGTCTTCAATCAAATCGTGCAAAGCACCTGCCTTTTGCGACCAAACAAAACGGGCTTTACTCACTGCTTTTTCTAATTCTTTGATTTTTTCTTCATCCATAATTGATTTTTTTTCTTGTAATCATTTCAAATTACATACCACAAATTAATATTCATCTAATCAAGTGTTTATGTTTAGATCGTTAGATACTTCGACTTCCAAAAAGTAGCTTGTGTTTTATTAAAAAACAAAAATGTAGGAAACGAGAATTAAATTTCTATTAAAAAGTAGATAACATTGATAACTATTAAATTTTATAATTACTTTTGTAATCCTTTACTTATTGAAATGATAGAAACGTACAAAAAAGAAATTACTGAACCGGTTGGACGGGTGATGGCGAAAATCAGCAAGATATTTCAAGCCAAACTTTTAACCCGATTGAATCATTTAGATATTAATCGTTCGCTCTACCCATTGTTGTTAATTGAATCAAAGAATGGAATGACGCAACAAGAACTTGCTCGTGAATTGTCGTGCGACAAGGTTCAGGTGGTTCGAATCATCGATTATCTTTCCAAAAACGACTATGTTCAACGAGTTCCAGACACAACAGACAAACGTAAACACATACTGAAAATAACTCCGAAGGCAGAGCTTGTCATTCCTGAAATAAAGAATGCCATCAACGAAACCTCTAGAATTGCTTTCAAGGGACTATCAAAAAATCAGGTTGATGAGCTATATAAAGTGCTTAGTCTACTGGAAATAAATTTATTATAAAATCAAATCTAAATAATATGAATAAAAAAACCGTATGGATTGCTGTGATTTTTGTCATCATTGCAGCTCTATTAATTAAGGTTGCCTTCACCAAGCCTGCCGAAAAAGAAAGAGGAGGCAGAGAAGGAGGCAAAGAAAAAGGAAAAAAAGAACGACCACAAAAGAAAGTGGCCGGTTTTGTTGTTAACCCAACCACATTGATCGACGAAATATCTGTTTCTGGATCGTTGCAGGCTTTTGAAAGTGTGGATTTAAAAAATGAAGTCTCCGGACGGGTAGTTGCCATTAATTTGCCCGAAGGTAAATTTGTAAAAAGTGGAACTTTGTTAGTAAAACTTTTTGACGATGATCTGCAGGCTGCATTGAAAAAAATGCAAGCCCAATTAGCTGTTCAGCAGGAAATTTTTAAACGTCAATCGGAATTGCTTCGAGTAAATGGTGTGAGTCAAAATGATTATGAACTGACAGGACTTCAAATTAACTCGCTGAAAGCAGATATTGAAGTTGAAAAGGCTATGATTCGGAAAACCGAAGTTCGTGCTCCTTTCGATGGTGTGATTGGTTTACGCACCATCAGTGTAGGAGCAATTGTAACTCCATCAACACAACTTGCAACAATTCGTACTGAAAACAAAATAAAACTGGATTTCTATGTTCCAGAAAAATACGGAAGCGAAATTAAACCGGGAATGAAAGTGAAGTTTTCATTATCCAATTCAAAGAAAGAGTTTGATGCCAGCGTATTTGCTACTGAGCGGGGCATTGATAATGCTACCCGTAATTTGAAAGTACGTGCTCAGGTTTCCAACTTGTCGAAAGAATTGCTTGCCGGAGGATTTGCAAATGTTAAGTTGCGCATGAGCGAAAAGAAAGATGCTCTTATGGTTCCTTCTCAGGCACTTATTCCTCAGGATGATAAAATGCAGCTTGTAGTTGCCCGTCATGGTAAAGCTAAATTTATTAATATCGAAACAGGAATCAGAAAAGCAACATTTGTAGAAATAAAGAATTTGTTACAGCCGGGCGATACGATTGTAACTTCGGGTATTTTATTTGTGAAAGATGGAGCTAAATTATCATTCTCAAACGTTCAGAATATTCAGGATCATCAGTCTAATCAGGATCATCAGTCTAATCAGGATCATCAGTCTAATCAGGATCATCAGCCTAATCAGAATCATCAGCATAAACTATGACATTATCAGATATAGCTCTTAAAAGACCCGTAGGTTCTATTGTTCTCAGCTTGCTTATTATTTTGCTGGGAGTGGTGGGGTATAACTTTCTGGGTGTGCGGCTGTTCCCATCCATCGATCCGCCGATTATTACGGTGTCGACCAGTTACATGGGTGCCAACGCAGAAATTATTGAATCGCAAATCACCGAACCGCTTGAAACCTCCATCAATGGTATTGAAGGAGTTAAATCAATTACTTCTCAATCGGCGCAAGGTTCCAGTACCATAACCGTTGAATTCGAAGTAGGATCCGACCTTGAAAAAGCAGCCAACGATGTACGTGATAAAACCTCGAGGGCTATGCGTAGCCTTCCACAGGATTTGGATTCTCCACCTGTAGTGACTAAAGCAGATGCGAATAGTGATCCTATCATCATGCTGGCAGTGGAAAGTAATACATTAAATCCTCAGGATATGAGCGTATATGCTGAGAATGTACTTCAGGATAAATTACAAACAATTTCCGGGGTTAGTACTATTAGTATTTTCGGACAACAACGTCCGGCAATGCGTATTTGGCTGGATCCTAATAAAATGGCCGCATTCGGAATTACTCCGGGCGATGTGAATAATGCATTATCCAAGGAAAATGTGGAAATGCCTGGTGGAAAAATTCGCGGCTACAAGACAGAACTTACCATTAAAACGCGTGGACGTTTAGTTACAGAAGATGATTTTAATAATTTGATTGTGAAGCAGCAAAGCTCTGATCAGGTTATCAGATTACGTGATATAGGCGAAGCTTCTATTGGAACTCAAAACGATGAATCAGAAGCATTAATTAATGGAAAGCCAGGTTTAATGCTTGCAATTGTACCATTACCAGGTGCTAATAATATTCAGATTGCCGACGAGTTTTACAAACGGTTGAGTCAGATCAAGAAGAATTTACCCAAAGGTATGGAACTAAATATTGCCCGTGACAGATCAATATTTGTACGTCAATCTGTTCAGGATGTAATTGAAACATTATTGATAGCTATCTTCCTGGTTGTTACAATTATCTTCCTGTTTTTCCGAAACTGGATTATTGCGCTGCGGCCGTTGCTCGATATTCCTGTCTCGCTTATCGGGACATTCTTTGTCATGTATATTTTCGGATTTTCGGTCAATGTGCTTACCTTACTGGGTATTGTGTTGGCCACCGGATTGGTGGTGGACGATGGTATTGTGGTCACCGAAAATATTTTTAAGCGCATTGAGCAAGGAATGGATAAGTGGAAAGCGGCTTTTGAGGGAACTCGCGAAATCTTCTTTGCAGTAGTTTCTACTTCGCTCACTTTGGCTATTGTTTTCGTTCCGGTTATTTTCCTCGAAGGATTTACCGGTCGTCTATTTCGTGAATTTGGTATCGTGGTGGCAAGTGCAGTATTAATTTCAGCATTAGTATCTCTGACGTTAACTCCTGTGTTGAATGTAGTTCTTGGAGGTTCCGCATCGCACCATTCCAAATTTTATGTCGCAACTGAACCATTTTACGTTGCTGTTGAAAAGAAGTATCGTCGGTATTTATCTTTCTTTATTAAGTATAGATGGATATCGTTAGCCATTATTAGTCTTTGTCTTTTGATGATTTTCTCGTTCTCAAAGGTGCTTAATTCCGAGCTTGCTCCGCTTGAAGATCATAACTACCTTCGTACATCGATTACAACCCCGGAAGGTACAGAATTTACAACCACTAGTCTGATTGTAAATAAAATAGCCCGGATAAACATGGATTCAGTTCCTGAATCAAAATATGTACTTTCACGTTATGGTGGAGGTGGTATGTCCTCGGGAGTAAATACCGGTAATGTAATGACTTTTTTGAGTGAGGCTTCAGAACGTAAAGTTTCTCAACAAAAAATTTACGATAAGCTGACTAAGATGTACACCAGAAACGCTGATGCAAGAGTGATTGCCAGTCAGGAACCAACCATATCTACTTCGAGTGGTGGCGGGCTTCCTGTGCAATTCGTAATCCAGAATATCGACTTTGATAAACTTCATGAAATCTTGCCCAAATTTATGGAACAAGCGCAGGCAAGTCCTGTTTTTAGCAGTGTGGATGTGAATTTAAAATTCAATAAACCGGAACTAAACATCTATGTTGATCGATTGAAAGCTAACACGATGGGTGTTAATGAAAGGGATATAACCAGCGCTATTAACATGGCATATAGTGGAAGCAGGTATGCATATTACCTTCAGAATAACCGCCAGTATTATGTTATCGGACAAATGAGTCGGGAAGACAGAAATAAGCCAAGTGATATTACGTCGTTATATGTTAGGTCTTCAAATGGAAATATGGTTCAATTGGACAATTTGATTCAGATGAAAGAGAGTAGTAATCCGCCCGTGGTTTATCATTACAATCGTTATAAATCGGCTACTGTTTCGGCTAACCTTGCCGAAGGTAAAACGTTGGGACAGGGTATTAAAGAAATGCAACGCATTGCCGACAAAATGCTCGATACATCGTTTAATACTTCTTTGGCAGGAGCTTCGCGCGACTTTGCCGAAAGTAACTCGAATATCTTGTTTGCTTTGGTTTTGGCACTGTTGCTTATTTATCTTATTTTGGCAGCGCAGTTTGAAAGCTTCCGCGATCCATTTATCATAATGATTACAGTGCCAATGGCTATTGCCGGGGCAATGCTCTCGCTTTGGTTGTTCAATCAAACGCTGAATATTTTCTCCGAAATCGGTATGATTCTGTTGATTGGTATTGTAACGAAGAACGGTATTTTGATTGTGGAATTTGCCAACCAAAAACGTAAACTGGGAATGAACAAACGTGTAGCTGCGTTTGAATCGGCTTCGGCTCGTTTCCGACCGATTATTATGACTTCACTTGCCACTATTTTTGGTGCAATGCCTATTGCATTTGCCCTCGGGGCGGGTTCAACCAGTCGTGTTTCACTTGGGATTGTAGTGGTTTGCGGATTGTTGTTCTCGTTAATCCTAACCTTGTTTGTGATTCCGGTGATGTATATCATGATGTCAAGTAACTCTAAAAAAATTGTAGGACAATGAAATCGAAAAATATATATAATTCACTGAAATATGGCATTTTGATGGTCTTCGGTTGCGTTTCCGCGCTGTCGAATGCACAAAACGTAATAAGCATTGAAGATGCAATAAGCATTTCATTGAAGAACAATTACGATATTCGTATTGCCCAAAATGATGCTCAGGTTTCAAAAGTGAACAATACTGCCGGAAATGCCGGTATGTTACCTACTGTAGGTGTTGTTGGTTCGGGAAGTTATACCCTGAATAATACCAATCAGAAACTGACCGGTGGTACCGAAAATTCAATTCTGAACAACTCCAGTTCGTCGCTGAGTTTAGGTGTGCAACTTAACTGGACGTTGTTTGATGGTGGAAAAATGTTTGTGACCAAAAGTAAGCTGAATGAAATTCAAAGCCTTGGCGAAATTCAGTATAAAGACAATGTATTACGAACAATATATACTGTTATTTCAGCTTATTACGATGTTGTCAGACAACAACAACAACTAAATTTCATTAACGAAGTTTTAAATTACAACCAAAATCGTTTGATTGTAGCTCAGGCTAAGTTCAATGCAGGTTCGTTGGTTAAATCGGATTTGCTTCAGGCCAAAATTGATTTGAATGTTTCTGCTGAAAACAAAATCAGCCAGGAGTTTGCCGTAAAAGAATCACTTAAAACATTGAATCTGGCTTTAGGTAGGAATGCTGATGAGCCGGTAGCTGTAAGCGAAACCATTCAGTTAGGTTATAAACCAGACAAGGATGAATTATCGAAAAAACTTCTTAACTCCAATACGAGTATTCTGACATTGCAAAAACAATTGGATATTGCTAAATTGGCTCTGAAAGAAAACAGAAGTTTGTATCTTCCCAATTTGGGATTGAAGGGTGGGTATTATTTGTCGCAATCTGCCAATGCCAATGGTCCGGTTTTAAACAGCACATCCACTGGACCTCAAATCGGAGCTACATTATCCATCCCAATTTATGCTGCCGGCGAAACAAACCGGAAAGTGAAAGTGGCTCAAATTCAACAGCAATCCAATGAATTGAGTTTGCAAAAGTCCAAGTTGGAAGTCAATTCTCTTTTCTTGCGTACATTGAGCGATTTTGAAAATCAGGAGCAACTGTTGAAAATTGAAACTGAAAACAACGATTTGGCTAAAGAAAACATGGTGATTAGCTTGGAAAGACTAAAACAAGGTCAAACCACTTCGGTAGAGGTTCACCTGGCTGAAGAAAATTATGCGCAATCCAGTGCCCGGTTGGTGAATTTCAGATATAACCTGAAAATGGCCGAAACTAAGATTAAACAGTTGGTTGCCGATTTATAATGCTTGTTTTTTGCTGATGATAAGCATACCAACGAACGTTATCAGTCCGTTTATCATCAACAGTTCATATCCGAGCGGATAGTTGAAAAGTGACGTAGTCAGAATATTTACGCCGTAGCAAGCTAGAGGCGAAGCGATAGCAACAACAGGTACGAGTTTGTCTTGTACCTGTTTTTTTGTGAACAAACCGAAAGCAAACAAGCCCAGCAACGGACCGTAGGTGTACGAAGCCACCGTATAAACCGCATCGATAATGCTTTTATTGTTCAGGGCTTTGAAAACGAGCATAATTCCAACAAAAAGTACCGACATCCCGATATGGGTGTATTTACGTTTGCGTTCAGCTTTTTGAGCATCATCGTGTTTCACTTCCAAAATATCTACCGAAAAAGAAGTGGTAAGCGAAGCCAGTGCCGAATCGGAACTGGCGAATGTAGCCGCAATAATGCCGATAACGAAAAGTAAAGTTACCAACGGTCCCAGATATTGCGTGGCAAACAGTGGAAGAATGTCGTCGGTGGAAGCTGGTAGAGCAATGTTATTTTTAGTGGCCAGCATCAGCATCATGGCTCCCAGGGTAAGAAACAACAAGTTGAGCGGCACAAAAGTAATTCCGTACCAGTACATATTTTTTTTGGCATCTTTCAGTGTTTTGCAAGTCAGGTTTTTTTGCATCATGTCCTGGTCGAGTCCGGTCATAACAATGGCAATGAAAACTCCGCTGAAAAACTGTTTGAAGATATTTTGCTTGGAGTGCCAGTCGTCGAACACAAAAATGCGCGAATGCTTGAAGTTGACCATGCTGTTCACAAATTCCCCGGCATTGAAATGTAATTGTTTGGAAACCTGAACCACCATGAGTATCAATGCAGATACGAGGCAAATGGTTTGCAACGTATCCGTCCATACAATGGTTTTAATCCCGCTGCGATGGGTGTACAGCCAAATAAGAAAAACCGAACCGAAAGCGGTTACTACAAACGGAATATGCCAGGTGTCAAATATCAGGTGCTGAAGAATGACGGTAGCCAGAAACAATCGGATACCCGAACCAATGGTGCGCGAAAGCAGGAAGAACGATGCGCCGGTTTTGTAGGAATATTTCCCAAACCTTTCTTCCAAGTAAGTGTAAATACTGGTCAGGTTCATTTTGTAATAAAGCGGCAGCAATACATTGGCAATAATCAAATAGCCGACAAAAAAACCGAAAACGGTTTGCATGTACGTGAAGTCGATTTTTCCCACCATGCCTGGTACGGAAACAAAACTAACTCCCGATATGGACGAACCAACCATCCCGATGGCCACCACCCACCACGGTGATTGCTTGTTGCCCAGAAAAAAGGCATCGTTATCGGAGCTTTTCTTTCCCACGAAATAGGATATCAACCACAAAATGGAGAAGTAAACGACAATAATTATCAGTATGGATGAACCGGACATTGGATTTACGATTTACGATTTTAGAATTACGATTTTAGAATTATGAATTGTGCATTATGAATTAATAATTACCTTGCTTTCGCTGCAAAATTAGTGAAAATGCGGCTAAACGAAATGCCTGTCTGAAAAATAGTTCGGAACCGTTTTTTTTTATATTTTTGCAGTGCTTTGAACACACATTATGAGTCAACAACAATTTTCATCTTCTTTGCTCGAAAATGCAGTCAATGAGTTTGCCAAACT
>Ga0302293_10000738_pt1 | contig 16868 bp, 19 predicted proteins | sample III_Fen_N2_2_FD_198758 | JGI IMG/M metagenome (GOLD analysis project Ga0302293, IMG submission 198758) | Peat permafrost microbial communities from Stordalen Mire near Abisko, Sweden - III_Fen_N2_2 | ecosystem: Environmental > Terrestrial > Soil > Wetlands > Permafrost | place: Sweden: Abisko...
GGGCTTCTAAAAAAACCCATTATGAAAAAATTTATAGTAATTCTGATTTTATCCTTTTGTGCAGCTTTTTCCAGTCCGGCTTTCAATGCTGTGAGTTTACAAAATCAGGTAAGCGCTGAAAAACAAATTGCAGTTGATAACACTGATGTAACCAAAACCAAAACTACGGTATCGGATGATTTGAAAATTGCTTACGAAAAGCAAGTAGAAGCACAAGCCGGAGGGTTCAGTATTCTGGGGATAAGCCTTGAAAACATTTTACTGGCAGGACTTTCGTTGAGTGAAATTATTGTACGGCTTATTCCTTCGGCAAAAGACAATTCAATTTTAAACTTCTTTACCCGCGTGGTTAATTTCATCGTGCCAAACCTGCGCAAAGGAGGAGGTGTATTCTGATTTTTATATCCCTTGTAAAAACAAAAGTCTAATATAAAAATTGCCACAAAGACACCAATACACCAAATTACACCAAGAGTACCGGGGAGTAATCAAGCTGTAAGTCTGGTGAAACTTAGTGTTTTTGTGTCCTTCCCGTAAAAACGGGACAAGGTGTGGCAATTTTTATTTTTAGGTGTGTACCCAACTCTAAAATTAACCCAGTTTGAGTCTTCCGGTTTACTTTTTTTAATTAGTGACCGATTATAAATTGAACAAAGATATTTCGCTACTCTGTAGCTTTTGGTGGTCTTTTTTAACCATCTATCTATAAGTATGTCGCTGCTGTGCAGCTAATCCAAAAACGACAGAGTCGCCAAACAATTGTAGAGAATATCGTAAAACAAAGAAATCAAGCTCCAGCGGAGCGAAATATAAGTGTAAGAATTACCAATATTGAGATATCAAGCAAATTCAAAATAATTCGTCGGTCACTAATGTTTTTTTAAATTTTCTAAATTCACAAAGACCATGATAAGCAAAGTACTTTTTTCAAACAGGTCATTACAAAACTTTATAAACAACGGTCCTTACGATGCGTTGCTGATCCAGGAAATTATATGGCGCTCAAATACAGACGGCACTTGCGAGCCATCCATTGTCGGCAGGCTTATCAGCACCAGACAAAAAGCAGAAGTTAAGCCCCGTCCTTTAATAACTCCGTTTTTGAACATCGAACCCTTTTTAAACGTAAAGCTATGCAACTAAAAAAAGGAATTTCATTATCTGGTTTACGTGCAGAACTGATCCCGGCCATGATTATTGCTAATGATTATTTTAAGCATATCAATAAAACTTTTGTAATCACTTCAGGCTCTGAAGGGGTACACATGAACGGGAGTAAACATTACATTGGCGAGGCTTTTGATCTGCGAACCTTTGAATTAACACCTGCTGAGCTTGATGATTTGGTAAACGACTTAAAAGTATTGCTCAGCAATAACTATGACATTGTAAGGGAATCAGATCACGTTCATATTGAGTGGGATGAACATTTTTAAATAAAGTTGAGTCCGCTCTGAAAAGTCTAAAATAAAAATTGCCACAATGACACCAGGACACCAAATTACACAAAGACATGATAATCAAGCTGTATGTTTGGTGAAACTTAGAAACAGTTTAATTTTATTCTATCGTTCCGTTAGGAACAAAATACGGGTAGATAAAGAATGATTTTTAATGATCTTTTGTCCCGTACGGGACAATATAAGAGGGTTAATAGCAATTTTTCTACCCATATATTTTCCCTCCGGGAAATTTAAACAGTCTCTTAGTGTTTTTGTGTCCTTCCCGTAAAAACGGAACAAGGTGTGGCAAGAAAAAGAATTTCAGGAGTGGACTAGAAGTTACACTATAAAATTAATTATCTAATTCTAAAACCTTAATCTTATGGAACGTACAAAAAAAGAAAGCGTAACAGCCCTCGCTTTTATCGAAAATTGTTTGCAGGAATATGCCAATTTAGACGCCGGCATTAAATTCAGCAACTCACAAATGGACCAGGAAATCCTTGAAATACGGGGAAAGTATTGTGACGAGCTGACCACTTTGGGGGAGCAAAAAGAAAAAAGATTCAACGAATTACGGGATTTTGCCACAGAAAATCAAGATGCTCTTTTCTCAATCAAAAGATCTTTTGCAACCAAATTCGGTAATTTTGGTTTTCGCACCGGAAAATCAAGATTTAGCCTTTCCCCGTTTCAGAACTGGAATTCAATAACTGCTATACTGAAAGAAATTTTACCACAGTATGTACGGATTGAATATTCTCCGGCAAAAGATAAGTTACTTCAGGATCGCAACATGAATGAGATAAACAAATTCTTTCCTGTTCTTGGTTTATCGGTCATTCAGGATGAGAATTTTTTCATTGACATCAATAAATGAATCTCTTTAAACCCGCATAATAATTAACTACTGCTTAGCAATAAAAGCTGAGCAGTAGTCTTTTTTATTTTATCTTATAATTGGTCATTTCTTTATACCCCAACCTCCTGATCTTCTGCATCCTGTTTCTTTAAGGTCATTTTAAGCCAGATATATCCGATAAGTCCTGCAATGGTTGATGCTATAAGAATTGCAGTTTTAGAATGATCCACCAGACTGGCATCATTGTAAGCAAGAAGGGTAATAAAAATGGACATAGTGAATCCGATGCCGCCCAAAAGACCTGCACCGAAAATATTTTGCCATTTTAAGTCACCTGGTAAAGTACAAATGCCCAATCCAACACCGATAAAAGAGAAAAGCCAGATACCCAATGGCTTTCCGATCAGGAGTCCGGCCATAATCCCCATACTGCTTGTAAGACCCAATCCTGCGGTCCAATGATCACCCATTGCGATGCAGGTATTCGCCAATGCAAAGATTGGTAGAATAAAGAATGCAACCGGTTTGTGCAGAAAATGAAGAACAATGTGTGAGGGCGTTTTTGCCTTACCATCACCAAAGGGTATGGCAAAGGCCAGCATTACTCCGGTTATAGTGGGATGAATACCTGAATTCAGCATGAAATACCACATAGCCAGTCCGCCAATTAAATAAGGAATCAGATTGAAAACTTTCAGCCGGTTGAGAAGTATCAGGAATCCAAAGATGCCCAATGCGATAAATAAATTGGTAATTACCAGTGAAGTAGTATAAAATATAGCGATTACTATTATAGCACCCAAATCATCAATAACGGCAAGGGCAGTTAAAAATACTTTTAATGAAGTTGGAATTTTATTGCCCAGCAGAGATAGAATACCGACTGCAAAAGCGATGTCTGTCGCCATTGGAATACCTGCACCTGACTGCTTATCTGTTCCATAATTGAATAAGATGAAGATTCCTGCAGGAAGAAGCATCCCGCCCAATGCCCCGGCTATGGGTAAAGTGGCATTTTTAAGTTCGGATAATTCTCCCTGATATATTTCGCGTTCCAGTTCCAAGCCTATGAGCAGAAAAAAGATTGTCATTAAACCGTCATTGATCCAATAAGTTAGGCTGTAACCCCCGATATCAGATTTCCAGAAATTAATGTAATCAATCTGGAAAACTGAATTGGCCAGCACCAGAGATATTACTGTGGCGAAAACCAAAATTAGTCCTCCTGCCTTTTCACTGTCAAAAAATTCGGTAAATAATTTCGTTAGTCTCATTTTGTTTTCCTCACTAATTAATGACTTCAGAATTCCCCGACTTTAAAATTATCCCTTAAATAATCGAATCAAATGCAATGTCCATTATAATAAACAACCAAGGCTCCGGAAATTCAGAGCCTTGGTTGTCTTTTTATGTAGAAATTTCTAATATTCAGCCGGCAATAATTTTAGTGCCTCATAGCTGAAAACGGGTCCGTCTTTACAGACATACACTTCACCGACATTACACCTGCCGCATTTGCCAAAGCCACATTTCATGCGGTTTTCAAGTGTAGTGTATATATTCTCTTCCGTGAATCCCAACTTTTCCAGAACAGGGAAAGTGAACTTAATCATGATTGGCGGACCACATACAATGGCAATGGTGTTTTCGGCTGATGGCGCTGCTTTCTCAAGCACTGAAGGTACAAACCCCACTTCACCTTTCCAGTCAGGAGTTTCACCTCCCGGGTCAACAGTAGTAACCAATCGTACATCCGACCGGGACCGCCATTCTGCAAGTTCGTCCTTATAGACCAGGTCGGCAACGGTTCGTGCACCGTAAACAATGGTAATATCCTTGAAGTTTTCACGCAAGTCAAGCGCATTCCAAATGACGCAACGCATGGGTGGAAGTGCAATTCCACCTGCAATAAACAACAGGTTTTTGCCCTTCCATTCCTCCATCGGGAAGGTGTTTCCATAAGGTCCCCTGAAACCAATCACATCGCCCTCTTCGGCTGAAGCCAGGGCATTGGTGACCTTGCCTGTCTGGCGAAAGGTACATTCAATATATCCCTTGCGTGTGGGCGAGGATGCGATGCAAAAAGTTGATTCACCTACGCCAACAATGGAATATTCTCCAAATTGTCCGGCCTTGAAAGTAAACTCCTCAGCTTCCTGCTCGTTCTCGAATTTCAACCGAAATGTCTTTACCCCCGGGGCTTCCAGTGTAATCTTATCGATTCGCATCAGGTAAGGAATATATATGTTTGGATTGCTCATAATGCTAATCTCCCGGATATTTATTATTTTTTTGTTTCAAATAAGATTCATTCAATTCCGTCCGAAACAGACATTTTGCCTTGAATTACAAATTTGCGAGGACGGATTCTTCTTTTTATTTTCATCCCCGGGGTTAAAACCCCGGGCTACTTATGCTCCTATGGAGCTATGCGTTTTCTCCTCCTCCCGGTATACCGGGATTGGGAGGGGCTTCTTCTTATATCGCTGTAACCGTATCCAAAATATTGATGTCTGCCGGGCATGAACGGGAACAACGTCCGCATCCGACACAACCGGCCACTTTCGTTTTATCGGGCATGTACAAAAACTTGTGCAGAATTCGTTGTCTCCACCGTGCTCCCTGTGTTTCGCGTGGATTGTGTCCCGAAGTATGCAGGGTAAACAATCCAAATCCACACGAATCCCAGCATCTCAAACGAGTTCCTTTGTGTCCGTGAGCCTCATCCTGAATATCGAAACAGCTGCATACCGGGCAGACATACGCACAGGAACCGCATCCCAGGCAGGCCCTCGATTTTTCATCCCAAACCGGATTCTCAAACAGGTTCTGCAATTTGGCCTGTATTTCTTCCTGGTTGAAATACGCTTTTACCAGGGCAAGATTCTGCGCCTTGCTTTCTTCAGGCTGGGCTTCAAACAGGACGCTGTTTTCAGTTACAAGTAATTTTCCCTTTTCGGTAATCACTTCAGCCAGATAATCACCGGTCGAAAGCCTGGTAAACAGGATGTCGCTTCCGGCAGTGTTTCCAGGTCCTCCATTAACAGAGGTACAAAAACAATAATCATCACAACGGCTGCAGCTAAAACTCAGCACCAGCACTTTCTGCTTACGCTTATTAAAGATAATATCCTGATAATCCTCGTTAAAGGTATTGTTTAAAGGAATGAATGCCGCTGCATCACAGGGCCTGGTCCCCCATAAAACCACATCCGGATAGGATTGGTCTGCCGCATCGGTGATCGCGGTACTTTCTTTGGTTTTCTTATAGGAGAATACTTTTTCGGTGCGTGGAAAAACAACCGACTTTGCAGAGTTGGTCGTTACAATGTAATCTTCGGTTATTTCGCTGAAAGTTTTTACATCATCAAACAGCACCAATTTTCCTTTTGCTTTGGGGGCGTATATCGTTTTCCCGTTCCCGATTAAATTGTTGAACAATTTTTCGAGAGAGGTCTTTCTAATCAGGTGATTTTCTGTCTGCATGGCTACCTTATAAAAGATTCTTTATCATCGGGGTTGAAACTCGAAAGCGTATTGTCCATGTGGAGCGACGGACCATAAGTTCCAAAGTTATCGCTCACATCCTGAAGCATACTTTTTGTAAGCAAATGTATTGGGATACCCATCGGGCAGGCATTGTAGCAGGCTTCACAATCGGTACAGCGTCCTGCAAGGTGCATGGCCCTCATGACGTGCCATTCCAGGTTTCCCAGCGGATTAGAAGCCACTGAAATCCATTGCGGCTGGTTATTCTCAACGGTACACCTGGTGCAATAACACAAGGGACAGGCGGCTCGGCAGGCATAACATTTAAAGCAAGGTTCCAGTTCTTTTACCCACCAGGCAAAACGTTCTGAAACAGGCATGGCTTTAATCGCTTCTATAGTAGTCTGATATTTTTCTTCAATGGATATTTGTTTGGTCGACAAATAAGTTTCAATTGCTGCCAGTGACTCCAGTTCTACCAATTCGCTTTCAGGAGAAACTCCCAACACGATCAGGTCATCCTCTTTAATCTGATTTTCGGCAGCTAACTGAAGTATACTTCTTAAAACAGGAAGGGGCGCCATGATGGCTGGTTTACCCAACTTTTTAATTTCGGCTTTGGTCAGATAAACGGCCAGATTCTGAATGCAGCGACTGTCAAAAATCAATTGTTCGCATTCAGCAGCATTTGTAATAAAGATGGCACGGGTGCGGTCAACCGAGCCCTTACCATATCCAATAACTACCTGGACAGTATTCGATTCGAGCAGGCTTGCTGCTTTTTTTATGAGTTCCTTCATACGTTAGCCTCCTTTTCCAGATAACCGGCTACTTTAGCGTAGTCTGTGTATGGTCCAAGTTCACGGATAGCCGTCACTGTTGTGTTGACGATATCGGCCCATTTGGCGCCTTCTGCAGCCGAAACCCATGAATACTGTATTCTGCGGACATCGATGCCCAGCATATCGAGTAAGCCGCGAAACATGATCCAGCGACGCCGTGCATGAAAGTTCCCGGAGGTATAATGGCAATCATTCGGATGACAACCCGAAACGATGATTCCATCCGCTCCTTCTCCAAACGATTTCAGGAGCAACATGAAGTCAATCCTTCCGGTACAGGGGAAGCGGATAATTTTCACATTCTGTGCATATTTGATGCGGCTGGTTCCTGTCAGGTCTGCTCCTGCATAGGTACACCAGTTGCATACAAAAGCCACTATTTTAGGTTCGAATTCACTCATAATCTAGTTTTTTAGGAGCCCCTCCCAACCTCCCCAAAGAGGAGGGGTAATAAAGGGCAAATCCATTTATTATTATTTCACTTCTCTGCTTCATCCAATTCCTCCCTTTCCTTTGGAGAGGGCTGGGGAGAGGCTTTCTAGTCGTTTAGCAAGGCCATTACTTCTGAATACATCTGCTCATTGGAATAGCCGTCAATGTCAATAGACTTCGAGCGACAGAATGCCACACAAGTTCCGCACCCCTGGCACAAACCGGGATTCACTTTAGCTACCCGTTTGATGACTTCCCCTTTTCGGTTGGTGATCAGCTCCTCTCCTATGGCCTGGTATGGACAGGCAGTTGCGCACATGAAACAGCCCACACAGGTTGAATACAATGGCGGAGCGGAACGATTGACCACAGCAACTACCGGTTCACGACTCAGTTCATCCTGAGAGAATAAAATAGCCACTTTGGCTGCCGCTCCTGATGCCTGGGAAACAGTCTCAGGAATATCCTTAGGTGCCTGGCAGGCCCCTGCAAGGAATATACCGGCCGTATTTGTTTCAACAGGCTTTAACTTCGGATGGGCTTCGGAAAAGAAATTATAGGCATCATAAGATATATGCATCTTCTGGGCCAGTTCTTCGGCTCCTGAATTGGCAACAGCAGCTGTTGCAAGAACAACCATATCGGCTTCAATCTCGACCGGTTTGGCATTCAGCAGGGTATCAACCCCTTTAACAATTAGTTTGCCGTTTTCTTCATATACTTTTGAAACACGACCGCGAATGTATTTTACTTCATCTTCAACGATGGCACGCCGGACAAATTCCTCGTAATTCTTCCCTGCGGCCCTGATGTCCATATAAAATATGGTTGATTCGCCATGATGCACTTTATGCTGATAAAGCATGGCGTGTTTGGCCGTGTACATGCAGCAGATCTTGGAACAATAGGGTTTGCCTTTAGCCGGGTCACGTGATCCGGCACAGGCAACAAATACAATTTTTTCAGGAATCTTGCCATCCGAGGGACGACGAATTTCGCCCAGTGTTGGTCCTGATGCTGATGCCAGACGTTCAAACTGCAATCCTGTGATTACGTCCTTATATTTTCCATATCCATACTCCGAAAATTCAGAAGGTTCCATCACATCAAAACCTGTGGCAACAACCACTGCACCCACTTCGAGTTCTACCAATTCATCCTCCTGATCAAAACGAATAGCTCCGGTTGGACAAACCTTCTCGCAAATCTTGCATTTGCCGGTTTTGTAATAGAGGCAGTTTTCTTTATCAATGACTGGTTTATTGGGCACTGCCTGTGGAAACGGCACATAAATAGCTGTTCGTTTACCCAGTCCTGTATTGAATTCGCTGGGTATTTTTTTAGTCGGACATTTGGTGGTACAATGACCGCAGCCGTTGCATATATCCTCATCAATGCTTTTTGACTTCTTACGGATCGTTGCCTTGAAATTCCCGATAAAACCTTCCAGCTTCTCCAGTTCAGCGTAGGTCAGCAATTTAATGTTGGGATGTTGGGCCACTTCCACCATTCGGGGAGTGAGAATACACTGTGAGCAGTCGAGTGTCGGAAAAGTTTCCGAAAGCTGCGACATATGACCGCCAATCGATGGATCTTTTTCCACCAGAACAACCTGGTGACCCGCGTTGGCAATATCCAGACTGGCCTGAATCCCTGCAATACCCCCACCGATAACCAGGGCTGTTTTGGTAACCGGAACTTTAATTGAAAAAAGCGGCTTATTATATTTCACTTTCTCAACCAGTGTGCGAACCAGATCAATCGCCTTTTGGGTGGTCGCTTCACTCTTGTCGTGTACCCACGAACAATGTTCGCGGAGGTTCGACATTTCGCACATGTACGGATTTAATCCAGCTGAAGAGCATGCCTTGCGGAAAGTCGGTTCATGCATACGCGGAGAACAGGCAGCCACCACAACTCCTGTGAGGCCTTTCTCTTTGATCATTTGCTTGATGAGCGTTTGCCCCGGATCGGAACACATATATTTGTAGTCGGTGCTGAATTCAACACCTTCCAATTTCCCGACAGCTTCAGCTACCCTGACAACATCAACGGTTGCGCTTATATTTTCGCCACAGTGACAGATAAAAACACCAATTTTAGACATACCCGTTGATTTTAACGATTAACAGTCAGGTTTACAGGAACAAAATGCCGTTGTGTACCGGCCTGCTCAGGCGAAAGCCCCATTGCCAATGCAATAGCCTGGGTAATATAGATGACAGGAACATCGATTTTCCGGTGCAGGTAACTCTCAATGGCCGGCCTACGCATGTCCAGGTTGGAATGACACATCGGGCAAGCAACCACAATCGCTTTGGCTCCCCTGTCAACCGCACTGCGGACAATTTTTCCTGACAGTTCACCCACAATTTCAGTTTTGGATACACTGAATCCCGCACCACAACATTCGGTTTTAAAGGGCCAGTCGATGGCATTAGCTCCCAGCTTCTTCATGATCACATCCATGCTCATCGGATCTTCAAAGCGTTCGTCCTTCATGATCTGATTCGGCCGAACAAGTAAACAACCGTAGTAACATGCCACATCGTAAGTTAGTGGACTCTTTACCAGTTCATCCAAACGGGGAACAATATGCTTTTCAAGAAACTGCAATACATTTAAAATCCTGATGTCGTTTTTTAAGGACATCTTCAGTTTCCCTTCGATGAGAGCTTTGATTTCAGGCTTTTCAGAAAGTTCATGCTGAGTCATTACCAACCGGTTGTAACAGGCGGCGCAGGGAACGAGCAGTTCATCCATCTCTTCGAGTTCGGCAAGAGCCAGATTCCGTGCCGGAAGTGATACCGAAAGTTCCTTGTTCAGGTTATGGGCTGCAGTGGCTCCACAGCAATTCCAGTCGTTAATCTCGCAAAGCTCAATACCTGCCACTTTGGCAATGGCAAGCAACGATTCGTTATATTCACGGGAAGAGCCGGTTAGCGAACAGCCCGGATAAAATCCTATCTTCATGATTTATTATTTTTAGTCTGGCCTTTAAACAGTCGTGACAGGCCTTTGCGGTCTTTGATCCGTTCAGGGAAAATAGAAAGCTTACCCTTGCCAAACATTTCGGGAGCAAGCATTACATCCTGAAACAAGTTCCCGGAGTGCAGTTTATAATCGATAACGAGACCCATTTCGTGCAGACGCCCGTTACTTTCGATGGTATTCAGGAATGATTTATGGAAAGTCACAATATCACGGGCATCGCGATGCACTTTTCCTTCGTTGTAAGACCGTACACGCAAGTAATCCATTATTTTGGGGATATCCAGTTCCATCGGACAGCGTGAATAACAGGTTTCACAGGTTAAACACAGCCAAATGCTCAGCGACCGGAGTATTTCCTCTTCGGCATCAGCATCACCAGACTGAAGCATGCGCATGATGACACTTGGACGAAGATCCATGTGTTCGGCAACAGGACAGCCAGCCGTGCACTTGCCACACTGGTAGCATTCATTTATATTGATTTCTGTCGATTGCCTGACTTTAAATGATAAACCTTCCTTATTCATTGATATACAATTAAGATTCAATATTTATTTGGTCCCATCCTTCTTGGAAGTGGCTAAAACCATCTTTACGCCTGCCTTGGTTCCCAGTTGCAGCACATCGACCATCGATTGCACGGCAATGGTATGATCACACCGGACAATAGCAAACGATTCCTTGCTACCCTTCTTTAATTTAACTAATTCAGGTTCAATCTGGGAAAACGGAACCTCTTTGTCGTTGACGTAATACTTTAAGTCTTTGGTAATCGAGATGGCAATCTTTTCAGGTTGTTTATCAATTGCCGGTGATTTATCAGCCTGTGGAAGTGCAAGTTTGATGGCCCCCGGAGTGATCATGGTTGATACGATCAGGAAAAACAACATCAGGAAAAACATGATGTCGCTAAAGGAATTTGAAAAGATCTCAAAATCCTGCTTCTTTCCGCCTCTGAAGTTCATAACGGCCGGATATTAATCAAATCAATAAACCTGACCGAGCGAAATTCCCAGTCGTGTACCAGTCTGTTGATCCTGCTATTTATATAGTGGTAGGCCACGTAAGCCAGAATACCAATGCTCAGGCCGACTCCTGAAGTGATCAGTTTTTCATACAGTCCTCCTGATATCAATGAAATACTGATATTATCAGCAAGTGAAATGTTGTAAAAGATCTTTATTACCCCTGAAATGGTACCAATAAATCCCAACATGGGTGCAACTCCGGCAATCACTCCCAGGAAATACGTATTGCCTTCGTACTTGTATACTTCCAGCCTGCCTTCCATTTCCATCTGTTCATGAATATCCCGGATGGGTGTTCCCAGGTTTAGCAAACCTTTCATCAGGATGCGCGATTCAGAACAATTCGTCGATTTGCACAGGGCAATAGCTGCTTCAATTTTACCAGCCTTGACCTGCTCATTCAGCATTTCAAAAAATGCCGGATCTGCTCTTTTTTGTCCCCTGATGTAAAAAAACCGGTCGAAGAATATAAAAGCCGCAATAAATGACAACAGGAATAAGGGAGCCATCAGCCAGCCGCCCTTCATAATCAGGTCCAGATAAGACACTTCGGCGGCAGTTGCGAGTAATAGTATCATATAATAGTTTTTAAAAAAGCATTCAGTTTGTTAACGTTCAGAATTTATCCATAGTATAATTTCATGCCAGAGTTTATATAACCTGGAAACGAAAATTATAAAAAGGACTTTATGGTAAAGTATAATTGGTGAATATCTTTGATATAATTAATATCGATCGAACCATAAAAAATAATCTTGTCAATACTTCTCCTCTAACCCATCCTTCAATCCTGAATTTCTCACTTACAGGAAAGAATAAACCCTGTAAAATGACATAAACCCTCATTGACTAAACTTTAATTGTTCAAATATGAACAATTTATTTCAATAAAAGAAGTGACAAAACTAAGGATCATTCAACAGAACTAAAAAACATATATACTTATCTGATTATGTGTAACTTATTGTTTGTTAACAGCTCATCACAAGTGTCTCCTCCAGGCTTCAGAAGTTCATTTTAACAGTGAAGAAATTCCATATTAATTTAATATTAAAAGTTTCGAATCAATTTAATAAATTTTCGAATGCCCGATATTTAACCCCACTTTTGTATAAACCATGTAAACTTCAATTCAATGATTCAGAAATTACTAATAAGGGATGTGACTATGAGGGATGGACAACAATCCCTGTTTGCCACACGAATGAAACAAGCTCAAATTGAGCGCCTTCTGCCCATCTACAAAGAAGCCGGATTCTATGCCCTCGAAGTTTGGGGTGGAGCAGTACCCGATTCGATTATGCGTTACCTGAACGAAGATCCATGGGAACGCCTCGAAAAAATAAAGAAAGAAATTGGGACCATTTCCCACCTGACTGCCTTATCCCGTGGCCGCAACCTTTTTGGGTATAATCCTTATCCCGAAGAAGTCATCGAAGGCTTTAACCGGAACGCAGTTCAGTCAGGCATCTCCATCATGCGTATTTTTGATGCCCTGAACGATACAAGCAACATCAAATCAACCATTAAATATGTGAAGGAAAACGGTGGCCTGGCCGATTGTGTGACCTGCTATACCGTAGACCCTAAGTTTACCCGCAAAGAGAGGATCAAAGCCCGACTGAAAGGCAAGCCTCTTCCCAAAGAAATATTCACCATTGACTATTTTGTCAATATGGCCAAGGAGCTGGAGGCTATGGGCGCCGATATGATCACGTTAAAGGATATGGCTGGTCTGATTCCACCGCTTAAAGCCGGCAAAATCATCAAGGCCTTCAAAGAAAATGTAAAAATACCAATCGATTTCCATACCCACTGCACACCGGGCTTCGGCCTGGCTTCCGCGCTGACCGCAATCATCAACGGAGTGGATATACTGGATACAGCCATTCTTAATTTTGCCGGAGGACCCGCAGCTCCAGCCTTTGAGCTGGTTCAGATTCTATGCACCAAAATGGGTATTGAAACCGGGGTGAACCTGGATGCCGTGGTTCGCATCAACAAAATTCTGAAGGAGATCCGTCTCGAAATGGCCGATATTGACAGTTACAAGGTATACCCTATCGATTTTGACATCACCAAGGATCAGTTACCGGCCCACATCGACAAATATTTCGATGATGCTATTGAATATGCAAAAGCAGGCGATGAAGCTGGCCTGATGGATGTATGCGGAAAGATTGAAAAATACTTCAACTTCCCTGATCCTGACGAGAAAGTAAAATTTGCTGAAGTGCCAGGGGGGATGTACACCAATATGCTGGCCCAGTTGAAACAATTGAAACAGGAAGAATTATTGCCTCACGTACTTGAAGTAATACCTACCGTTCGCCTGGCTGCAGGATGTCCGCCATTAGTGACACCAACCAGCCAGATTGTAGGCGCCCAGGCTGTAAATTGTGTCATCGACGAAAAGCACGGGAATCCGTTTTATACCAACAATTCAATTCAGTTTGTAAACCTGGTCAAAGGATCATACGGCAAAACGCCCATTCCAATTGATCCCGATTTTCGCGAGAAGATCGCCGGCACCCGTGAAGAGATTCCATACAATACAGCCGCCTATCAGAAACAGGATAATCCATCCTTTCCTCAATACGGCGATAATGTAAAGCTCGCTTCCAATGAAAAAGAAGAATTGCTGCTCGAGTTATTCCCGATGGTGGCCAATAAATTCCTGTACGACAAAATTGAACGTACATACGGGGCTAAGCTGAGAGAGACGGAATTGCAAAAACAGCTTGCTTACGAAGCTGAAGTTCAGAAATACATGAATCTCTCTTCCGAAGAAAAACAGGCCAGGCTGGTCGATGGTTTGTATCACTGGAATTAAAAGAAAATGAATATCCATGTTTTTATCTATAGTCATTCAATAGTCATACAATAGTCATTTTAGTAATCCTTAAACAATAAATGACTACCAAATTACAATAAATGACTCCATTTGACTGTACGAGAGGAACAAACAGGTAAATAGACGGACATTCGTGAAAATAAATACCCGTCCTGTAAAAGCGATGCAGATTTTACCGGGACAAAATCAATAGTTTAACAGGTGGATGCAGGATAAGCCCTGCATCCACCTTCTTTTTTGCAGATACCCATCAATCCATCCTCTTTTCCTAAAAAATGTTCCTGAAGCCACCCTGCATCGGAAGTGAAACGGGTAGTACCCAAATGCCACCTTGTGTATACCTTGTGTGTACCTTGTGTATACCTTGTGTGTTCAGAAATAAATAAGGTACACATAAGGTACACTTATAATATACTCAACATACTCGCAAATACACACTCGTTTATACGCAGATACGGGCACAGTGGGTTTCAAAAAACAAGCAGAATAAAAATTGTATGGGCAGACGAGTACTTCTGAAACTTACGTAACAGTTTCGGTGATAGGTCATCTGTGTTTATTCAGTGAATTCGTATGATCAGGGGAGATCCACCTTCTGAAAAACAAAGACTCAGGAATGAAATTTACGGGTGACAATTACATAGAGTATAACCCCAACGCCGACTCCTGCCGAGTTTGCCAGGATATCGTAATAGTCAAATGAACGGCCCAGACGCATTTCCCGCTGCATGATTTCCATAAATATGCCCCAGCCGATTGTCACAGGAACAGTCATAAACAATCGTTCATAGTTATGCTCAGTCTTAACCGACCAGCTAAAAAGCAGAGAGAAAATGAAATACATCATAAAATGGACCACTTTATCAAATCCTTCAAACAAGGGTAATTTGGGAAAGTCCTGTGGCGGAAGAAGGGATAAGGCTGCAATGCACCCCACATAAAGGATGACCAGGATGAAACGAATGGACTGATTTATGCGGATCAGAAAAGATATCATATCAAAAATTGATTACAAAGTTTAAAGCATTGTTCGACATACATAGCCGAAAAATATGTTTACCCAAATATCGGTACTTTTTCTTAAATTATTATCCCTTCGAAGTGAATTTGGTGCAACTTTTTAACTCAAAACCTATTCCCCGGAGACTCATTCGTTTTAATCACCCCGAATGAATCGCAAACTCAACATTACTGTTTTACAACAATTCTGTTGATTTTTGGTTTCGAATAGCAGGTTGTTCAGCAATAATTGCTAAGTTAGTCATTCGCAAATCAGGATCAGTTAATTACCCTGCAAAGCGGCCCAAGAGATAATAATTTTTTCATAACTGATGCGTCAGGTGAGCTGTTTGTAATCGACTCCTCTTAGAAATGTATAAACTAAATGCTTGATACTATGCAGATTGATTTATCCAAAATTCATATCCGTGAAATCGGGATCGGTGAAGTGGAACTTTTAACGCATTATCGGATGGCTTACCTTGCTGAAATGCAGGGGGAACGAAGCGAGGAGTATCAGCAAAAGCTGAAAATTGCACTCACACAGTATTTTATACAGTCGCTTTCGGAGAACCGAATTTTTTCTTATCTGGCCGAACTGGATGGAGAAATGCTGAGCTTTGGAGCGATGGTACTCAAGAAAATACCGGGAGATTTCAACCAATCGTCCTATCTTGAAGGCGACATTCTGAACATGTACACCATCCCTTCTGCCCGCCGTAAAGGCATCTCGGCAATGATCCTGGAACAGCTCCTAATCGAAGCCCGATGGCGGGGAGTCAGCAAAGTGGCGCTTCACACCTCGAAAGACGGCGAAAAACTTTATCGCAAATTTGGATTCAAAGAACCGATTTATCCTGTTCTGGAATTGAATCTGTAAGAGGGAATGAAATGATTAGCTACATGCTATCATAGTCATTAATAGTCATTTGTTGCAAGTCATTTAGGATCATTAATAGTCCTTACAAAATGTAATTGATACTGCATGACAAAAATTAAGCGCATAAAAATTAGAAACTTAACGATATGACCGAACCACAATTACGCATTGGAATCATGTACCGGCAGGAAATAATTTTCAGGCTGAATGAAAGATATTTGCTTGCCCCCAACGGAGTTCCATTTGAAGGAATTCATAAGGTAGAATACCGTGATGGCCTGATTTGGCTGAATGATGAAATGATCGATGAAGAAACCCTTGTTTTTAATCCTGTTCGTTATCATGAAGCCTCTTTTGAGTTGAATGATGTGATTATTGGCATCAATTTCCATTGGGAACGAAAGGAGGACCAGCAGTTTAAAGGTTCGCTGGAGATCAGCATTGAGGATGGAAAACTGACAGCCGTCAACATTATACCGCTGGAGGATTACCTGGTGAGTGTGATATCATCTGAAATGAGCGCCACAAGCAGCATGGAGCTGCTGAAGGCTCATGCCGTTGTTTCGCGCTCCTGGCTTGTAGCACAGATCGAAAAAGGCAAGGTACTGAAAAAGAATCCAAGCGATCACAGGAGTATTTCAGAAACCCCTGAAGAATATATCCGCTGGTACGACAGGGAAGATCACCTGAATTTTGATGTTTGCGGTGATGACCATTGCCAGCGTTACCAGGGAATTACGCGCCAGACGACATCCGAGGCAGAGAAGGCTGTCACTGAAACCAGGGGAATGATGGTGATGCACAACGACCGGGTCTGCGATGCCCGTTTTTCAAAATGTTGCGGGGGCATGAGCGAAAGCTTTGAAAACGTATGGGAGCCTGAAGTTCATCCCTACCTGGCATCCATTATTGACAATCCACAGCCGCCGGCAGGGTTTGAAACGGACCTCACCAGGGATGAAGCCGCTGAAAAATGGATACGGAATGCACCGGAAGCATTCTGCAATACACGCGAAGAGGAGATTCTTTCACAGGTGCTGAATGAT
>Ga0302293_10000744_pt1 | contig 16818 bp, 17 predicted proteins | sample III_Fen_N2_2_FD_198758 | JGI IMG/M metagenome (GOLD analysis project Ga0302293, IMG submission 198758) | Peat permafrost microbial communities from Stordalen Mire near Abisko, Sweden - III_Fen_N2_2 | ecosystem: Environmental > Terrestrial > Soil > Wetlands > Permafrost | place: Sweden: Abisko...
CGTGTTACGGTCGAGCTAATACCATCCACTTGGGTTGAGGATTCTCCGGAACAGATCACGAAGAAGTCCGTTACAGCATTGGCAATGTTTCGTAAATCGAGAACAACGATGTCCTTTGCCTTGTTTTCTTGCATTCCTTCTACTATCGCGTTGCACAGTATTTGGGAATCAGTATCTTGTTTTAATTTATACATTCGTAATTTTGAATTCACAAATCTAAGCAATTATCGGCTTGAAATGTTTGAGTGTTATTTGCTAATCATTGTTAAATTGCCATGATAGGACAGAAATTCATCCTTCTTGACGAGGTAGACTCTACGAACAATTATACTGCCAAGTTGCTCAGCGAAGGAAAAATGGCACATGGCACTGTTATTTTGGCAGATAAACAAACTGCCGGAAGGGGTCAAAGAGGTAATTCGTGGCACTCTGCCTCAGGAAAGCAGTTCACAGGCTCTATTTACGCCGTGACTGCTTTTTTGTCAGTTGAACGCTATTGGTACCTGAATTTGGCGGTTGCTTTGGCTGTTCAAGAAACCATTCAGCGGTTTATTTCGCCTGATGTGCAGATTAAATGGCCGAATGACGTACTCGTAAATGACAAAAAGATCGCCGGTATTCTTATCGAAACGCAGTGGAATTCGGGAAGTATTGTCGGTGCCATCATTGGTGTAGGAATTAATCTGCAGCAAGAATCGGAACTTCCTTCCAGTTGCAGTATCAGTGAATTTACCGATCAGGAAATGGAAACCTTGGAGATTGCACGTCAGTTGGCTGTCTTGCTTGAATTGCAATTTGAACGCTTGCGCCAAGGGAACTGGACTGCCATTTTAAACGATTATCATGCATTGCTTTGGAAAAAAGATGTGCTGATCGACGCACGGATTGAAAACGATTGGCAACAAGGCTATATTCGTGGAATTGACGGAATCGGAAATTTATTGTTTGAGATTAATGGCGAAGAACAATCGTTTGGGTTGAAGGAAATTTCGTTTAGCTACTAGGAGGATTTTTAATGTTGAATGTTTAATGTTTAATGTTGAATGTTGAATGTTGAATGTTGAATGTTGAATGTTGAATGTTGAATGTTGAATGTTGAATGTTGAATGTTGAATGTTGAATGTTGAATGTTGAATGTTGAATGATTTTAGATAAACACTAAAATTTTCGGATATCTATTCAAATTCTGATTAATGGACCAATCAATTTACTGTTTTAGTATGATTTCCATTAAAAATAAAGCATTCAACATTAAAAATTTCGTTAAGTCTTCCAACTTAGAACTGCTCTTTCAATTTCGCTGACATGTGATTAAACAAGCCGATCAACGGTTTTTCAACCATCATTTTCAGGAACATGTTTACATCACCTATAAACTCAATGTGACCGTGGGTTTGGTCGTTTTTTTCGTGAAGGTGAATCGTTAATGAATAGGCAAACGGTGCTCTGTCTCCCGATTTCATGTGAATGCGGTGCGGAGCATCTTTTTCTACGTAGAGTAATGAAATCAAAAATCCGCCCTGTACTTTGAACGTACATCCTTCTGAATGCGCGTGAAAGTCCGAGATTTTATCATCGGGAAGTAACGACTCAATGTTGTGCGATTGTGAAAGAAATTCAAACACAACAATGATCGGTGCTTTTATTGAAGTTGTTTCACTGATGATTTTCATGTAATCTCAATTAGCTGACCAAGTGCTGGGTGAATTTTTCCACTTTTTAAGTGATTGCACATCGGCTTCGTTGATGTATTCCAATTTCAATGCTTGATCGATCAAATGATCATAGTCTGTAAGCGTCACAAACGGACAATCTGCCGTTTTGAAGTTTTCGGCTGCTACGTCAAATCCGTAAGTAAAGATGGCAACCAATCCTTTCACGTCGCATCCAGCTTCGCGTAAGGCTTCAACTGCCACTAGGCTACTTCCGCCGGTAGAAATTAGATCTTCAATGACAATCACTTTCTGACCTTTTTCGAAATGTCCTTCAATTTGATTTCCCAAACCGTGACCTTTCGCCGAACTACGAACGTAAATAAATGGAATGCCTAATTCCTGTGCAACCAATGCTCCTTGAGCGATTCCACCTGTAGCAACTCCGGCAATCACATCCGGTTTACCGAATTTCTCCAAAATAGCTTCTGCGTATCCTTGACGAATGTGCGTACGGATAGCGGGAAACGAAAGTGTTTTACGATTGTCACAATAAATAGGAGAAGACCAGCCCGACGCCCATGTGAACGGTTGGCTAGGTTGTAACTTCACTGCTTTTATCTGGAGCAAAAATTCTGCTACCTTTAACGCTCTGTCCTTATTTAAAATCATGGCGACAAATGTACAAAGTTTTTATAGATAACAAGGTGATCATTTTTACCAATGAGTGGAAAAAATCCTTGATAACACAGGAATTCGTCTTATTTAACACACTTTCACTAGGTGAATTTGATTTAGTGAAATGCAGGAATGAATTACCAATCGGTTGTTGGTTGATTGTGCTGACTGAGACTCCCGAACAGACCATTAATCAGGTATTTGCTCACTATGACCTCATTGAGGCCGCGGGCGGTATTGTTAAACGAAAAAACAAATACCTTTTCATAGAACGACATGGTCTTTGGGATATTCCGAAAGGAAAAATGGAAAAAGGAGAATTACCGGAAGTGACCGCCGTTCGTGAAATTGAGGAAGAATGCGGGATTCAAGCACCTAAAGTGCGAAAATTGATTGGAGTTACTTTTCATACATACGATTATAAAGGAACACCTACGTTGAAGAAAAACTGGTGGTATGCCTTGGATTATAACGGCCCTAAAGTCACTGAACCCCAGTCTGAAGAAGCGATCACGCAAGCTGTTTGGCTCTTGAAAAAAGAATGGAAAACAGTACGTGAGAATACGTATGATTCTATTCGTGAAGTGCTTGATTTGGCAAAGAAATGGTGAGTCACCTTAAGAAAGTATAAAATCATCACTTAATTTTTTGTTAACGAGCAACCATTTACCAAAAGAGTTCGTATTCTTGTAAAGTATAAAAACTGTAAACATGAAAATTATTGTAACAATAGGTGTTTGTTTGTTCACGTTAGGAGCATTCGCACAACAAGATGCAAAACCAGCAACGCCTCCTGCAACTCCACCAGCTGCAGCAAAATCAAAAGCTAAGCCTACGAAACCGGTTGTGGAATTCAAAACAATGACTATTGAGCGCGCTGATATTCCTTACGATTCTCAAGATCAATTCGTTTTCGAATTCAAAAACAACGGTTCAACTCCGGTTATCATTACCAATGTTCAAACAAGCTGTGGCTGTACAAAAGCAGAGCAACCTACCGAACCGGTAGCGAAGAAAAAAACAGGTAAAATCGCTGTGAAATACGATACAAAACGTGTTGGTAACTTCACGAAAACAATTACGGTTACTACCAATGTTTCTACTGAGCCGATTATCTTAACGATCAAAGGAAATGTTTTGGCAGCTGACCCGAATGCAACTCCTGCTACAGGAACTCCGGTTGAAAAAACAGGACATTAATTCGAAAGAATTGTATAGTACAGAAAAAGGCGATCCTAGGATCGCCTTTTTTGTTGTATCAAGTTTGTTTTTAATCGATAATTGTGATTGACTCGATGCGATCTCCTTGTGTAATTTGATCGATGACGTCAACACCTTCTACCACTTTACCAAAGCAAGTGTGATTTCTGTCTAAGTGTGCAGTGTTTGTGCGGCTGTGACAAACAAAAAATTGCGAACCACCTGTGTTTCTTCCTGCGTGAGCCATAGACAATACGCCACGGTCGTGGTATTGGTTGTCGCCAGTCAATTCACAATCGATTTTGTAACCCGGTCCGCCTGTGCCTGGCATTCCTGTTGCTCCTTCGCGTGAATTCGGGCATCCACCTTGAATCACGAAATCAGGCAAAACGCGGTGAAACGTCAAACCATCGTAATATCCTTCTTTCGACAATTTCACAAAATTTGCTACCGTTTTTGGTGCATCTGCTTCGTAAAATGTCACTTTCATATCGCCTTTGGCGGTTTTGATAATTGCTTCCATTGTTCAAAAATTTTAGGCAAAAGTACCGAAAATCAAATGGACATGGATGAGCGAAGCTGATAAAAACTACAAAGACACAAAGACACAACACTTTCGCCGAAGCTTTAGCGGAGGAGCAAAGAAAATGGACAAGTTTGTCGTGTTAAAAGATCATAACGCTTGCGCTAAAGCTTCAGCGTAAGCGTAAAGGGATTTAAGTAGAACACCTTTGTGTCCTTAACAAGTCGCGTTCATCAAAAAAGCTTTGTGGCTTTGTGGTGAAAAATCAATGGGAGATTTGTGTTGCTGCCTTGAATTCCTAACACGCGCTATGATTCAAAAGCTTTGTTGCTCAGTGTGAAAACCGTGTCGTGAATGATGTGTACTTTTGCAGTATGACAACTACAATTTCAAGAGAGGCGTTATCATCATTTTCAACATTTTCGAGCGCCTTCGGACAAGATCAAACTCCCTTCAGTGCATTCATTCAACAACCTTTCGGTTCGGTTGAAGATCTTACAGCGCAAGCCAAACGCAAACTCCCTACATATTCTTCCGCTTCAAGGAAGGTATTAACGGATACCATTGCACGACAGCTTGAAAACACGCTTTCGGATGCGCAACTCCGCAACCTCGAATTACTTCGGGAAGAAACAACAACAACCATTACAACCGGCCATCAATTGACTTTATTCGGCGGACCGCTTTTCCTGCTCTATAAAGTACTGCATGTGGTGAAGTTGGCCAACACGTTTAACGAATCGCAAAACGAATTTAAAGCGGTTCCCATATTCTGGTTAGCAAGCGAGGACCATGATTTCGAGGAAATTCAATCGGCACAATTGTTCAATAAAAACCTAACGTGGGAAAGTGAGCAAAAAGGTCCGGTGGGTCGCTTCTATATGACCAATTATGATCTTGTTCTGGATGAATTAAAAGCATTTTTCACGACCAAAGAAGCCTGTGAATTACTGGAATTGGTAAAAAACCTTCCTGATTCCGATTACGGAACACATTACCAGCAACTCATGAACCGTTTGTTTGCCGATTTTGGGGTGTTGGTATTGCAGCCGGATGATCACGCTTTAAAGCAATTATTTATTCCTGTTTTACAACGAGAAATCAGTGAACAACCGTCTTTTAGTGCCGTTCAGGAAACAAACGCGTTGTTACAAAAAGCAGGTTGGTCACCGCAAGCGCAAGCCAGAGCTTGTAACCTCTTTTTATTAGATGCGACTGGGAGACACCGCATTGATCCTTCGGTTAACGGATTTACTGTTGACGGGAAAACGTATTCAAAAGAGGAATTACTGCAATTGACTGAACAACATCCGGAATCGTTTTCACCCAATGTGATTTTACGGCCGGTATACCAAGAAACCATACTTCCCAATTTAGCTTACATTGGCGGTGGTGGAGAAATGGCGTATTGGATTCAACTAAAAGGCGTTTTCGAAGCACATCAGGTACTATATCCCTTGATTCAACAGCGTAATTCGTTATTGCTGGTTGATGGAGCAACCGCAAAACGTATAGAGAAAATAGGGTGGGAGTTACCGCGCTTTTTTGAACCGAAAGAACAATTGAGGAAGGCTTATTTGTTGGAACACGATGCTGATCAGTTGAATACGGAAGCCATTCAGACGCAATTTCAAACCTTGCGTTTGTCAATGATTACCAAAGCGAAAGAAATTGACGTGAGTTTGGAATCCTTTGCAGAAGCCGAAACGGTGCGTATGTCGAAACAATTGGAAGTGTATGAACAACGTTTGTTGAAACAGATCAAACAACAACACGAGCAGGCATTGAAAGCCATTGATGGTGTGTGCGATCGGTTCCTTCCGGGGAATGTACTTCAGGAACGGGCGCTTCATTGGTTGAATTTTGCTCCTTCAGGCGATTATTCGGGTTTGTTGAGTGCCATTGAAGCTGCTATTGATCCGTTTCAATCTGATCTAATTGTGGTGGAATTGAAAAATTAAGAGGCATTTACACTATTTTCACCGCTCATACGTTTCAGCTACATGACATTTTTGCGTTATCGAATTTTTATTGTTTTCATAGCTGCCTGCTTCTCGAGCGTTTTTGCGCAAGTGAAAGTAACCGGTAAATGCGTAGATAAAAAAGGGAATCCCTTGGAATTTATGGACGTAAAGGCTGATCAAGGTGGGATGCCTTATATCGTTAAAACCGACTTCGATGGAAATTTCCAGTTGTTGATTCCAAGCGGAAAAACCAAGTTTCTCTTCCGTTATGATGATTCCAATAAAATGGAAATGGAATTGTTTATTCCTGATCAAGCAACCTATGAGTTGGAAACCGTACGCTTTAATTTCGAGAACCTCGATAGTGTGATTATCAATCGTGATCGAGATATCATAAATGGAATTCCGTCTTTGCCACCGTTTGATTACCAGCGAAATCCGTTGAGTTCGGTTGAAAAATACATTACGTATACAACAGCAGCCACATCGAGTAATGAGCTTACGAATAACTACAATGTACGTGGTGGGAATTACGACGAAAACTTGGTGTACGTCAACGGGTTTTTGATCAATCGTCCGTTTTTAACGCGTTCCGGTCAGCAAGAAGGAATGAGCTTTATCAATACCGCTTTGGTGAAAGATGTACGCTTTAGTGCAGGAGGTTTTCAGGCATTTTACGGTGATAAATTGAGTTCCGTACTCGATATTCAATACAAACGTCCGGATACACTCCACGCTTCTGTTATGGCTTCGTTGCTAGGAGTAGAAGGTCATGTAGAACAAGGAATTGGATCGCGTTTCCGGTATTTGGTTGGCGGACGTTACCGTTCCAACGGTTACTTACTCAATTCATTGCCGACAAAAGGAAATTACAATCCGGTGTTTTGGGACGGGCAATTTGTAACCGAATTTGATATCACCGACAAGTGGCAATGGACTGTTTTGGGGCACATTTCGTCAAACAACTATCAGTTTTCGCCTGTATCTCAGAAAACCGATTTCGGAACAGCGAATGAAGCCTATTCGTTCAATATTTATTTCGACGGAAAAGAAGATACGCGCTTCTTAACCATGACTGGCGGAACGGCATTTAAGTATACCGGAAGAAAACTCAGCGCGAATACGTTTTTCACGGCATTCAGAAGCAATGAACGCGAGTATTTCGATATTCAAGGTCAATACTATATCAACGAATTAGAAACCGACCCTTCGAAAGAAGAATACGGAGATTCGATTGCGGTATTGGGTGTTGGAACATTTATGAACCATGCTCGAAATCGATTGAAAGCTTCTATTTTGAGCGCGTATCACGATGCGACGTATTCATTCAATAAAAACAGTGCGTTTCGTTATGGTTTCGGAATCCAGCACGATGATTTTAGAGATGTATTGAGCGAATGGCGAATGATTGACTCTGCAGGATATTCTGTTCCTCAAAACACAGCGGGCGTTGATTTGTATGAGGTCATCAAAGGCAACCTGAAACTGCAAAACAATCGCGTTCATGCGTATGTGCAACAACACCAGGAATGGTCGGGAGAAAAGAAAAAACGATTTGTCACCAAAACCGTTAAAGTCAAAGATCGTTCTACCGGCTTAAAAGTGATGAAAACCTATTCGGACACCATGAGAGACGGTGTTACGAAATGGGAATTGGATGCGGGAGTTCGTGCCTTGTATACCTCATTCAACAACGATTTTATGGTGACGCCACGTGTATCGGTGAATTTCATTCCGGTGAGATATGTATACAACAAAGATCACTTCGAGCGCCGGTCTATGAAGATTCGTTTTGCTGCTGGGGCGTATTACCAACCGCCTTTTTACCGTGAATTCAGAACTTTTACCGGTGGTTTGAACCCGAATGTGGTGGCACAGAAATCACTTCACTTCGTGCTTGGCGGTGATTACAATTTCTTTATGTGGGGGCGCGAAAAACCGTTTAAAGTATCTGCGGAAACGTACTACAAATATTTGTGGGATATCAATCCGTACGAGATCGAGAATGTGCGTACACGTTATTATGCTGATAATATTGCGAAAGGTTACGCCGTTGGGTTTGATGCCAATATGCACGGAGAATTTGTGAAAGGATTGGAATCATTTTTCAAATTCGGTGTATTATCGACTAAAGAAGATATCAAAAACGATTCATACTGGAATTACTACAATGCTGCAGGTGAACGCATAACCGGAATCAGTGAAGATCAGGTGGTAGCCGATTCTGTTCAGGTATTGCCCGGCTATATTCCGCGACCTTCAGACCAGCGATTAAACATGGGGATTCTGTTTCAGGATCACATGCCCGGATTGGAGCGTTTCATGGTGCAAATGGGCTTGAATTTCGGTTCGCGCTTGCCTTATGGTCAACCAAATCATCAGCGTTACGACGATACACTTCGCTTAAAATCGTATTTCCGTGTCGACATTGGTTTGTCGTTTGATTTATTGAAAAAAGACCGCAGTCTCATTAAAGATAAATGGTACGGAAAATTCAGCGATGCCTTGATCTCGTTTGAAGTATTCAACCTTCTAGGAATCAATAATGTGCTTTCGAAACAATGGATTCAAGATGTAAGTGGCGGTTATTATGCCATTCCGAATTACCTGACACAGCGGCGGTTTAATCTGAAGATTATTGTGAGGATTTAGCTTCGCGCGAAGCGCTTCGCAATTTTGAATGCTTGATTTTTAATGTTGAATTAGATTTTAGGTAAGAACCTCAGTTTCGGAAACCGTTAGGGAATTATCAATTATGAATTGAAAAATCATCAGAAGGATTCACTTGTTTCGTTGAGTTGGTTTCGAAAAAGTATTCAGAAATGCTGATAATGTGGTGAACACAAAGCCCAAAACGATCAAATAGTAAAAGTTGGTAGGATATATACCATATGGACTTCCAGGACTTATTCTTATTAGAAAGATCAAAAAACAACCTAGTAAAAGAATGATTGGTAGTAAAACGATACTAAGAATTCGATTTGCTTTTGATCTTCCAGAAAGACAGGGAATTGCGACAACTGAAATCAGAATGAGGTTGTAAAACCAATACTTTGAATCAAACCCATTAATGAATTCGACATTATATTCGTCAAACTCTAAATTATCAGGTATAAAGGTAACAAGGATTGGACAGAATCCTGAGATAAGTAGTGAGACAGCCCCCAAGATAAACAAGAACTGAACGACTCTCCTCATGATTGTTTAGCTGTTTTTACTGGCGTCCAATTCATTTGTAGTATAGAACTAAGAACCAAAAAACTTAGGAAAGCCCAATTAAAATGTAAATCCCTAAAATAGGTTGACCGGTTTTAAACTATATTCATTATCAAAAATAGTAAACTTTGGTCTTTGTTCAGGAATCATGTTTTTCCATTGTTGAATAAACTCATCAGGACTTTTCATTCTTAGGTTTACATGTGGTCTGTACGAGTTGTAATGTCTCACAGCTCTAGCTACACTTGTTTGCAACTGAGAAAATGATCTGATCCACCAGTGATCAAGGTATTCCTCTTTGATGGTTCTGTTGATTCGTTCAGCGTAAGCATTTTCCTGAGCAGAGAGTCCCATACTCACTTTTGTTCCACCATCTTCAAGAAGTTTAATGTAGGCTTTACTAATGTACTGACTACCTCTATCAGAATGATGGTAATCAGGTCTATTTCTTTTTCCAAGGGCCATTTTTAGCGCTTTGATATTGGCGCTAGCTCTCATGTGGTCCGACACAGCATAGCCAACTATTTCTTTGGAGTAAACATCAATAATGAATACAGCATAATAGTGTCTATCACCAACAGGAATATAGGTGATGTCGGATTGCCAGATCACAGATGGTGCGTTCACACTTTTCCCTTTGATCAAGTTGGGGCGGTAGATGAGTGAAGCAATTGTTGTTCTTCGATAGTTCTTCTTGCGTTTTAGACGATAACCTAGCGACATAAATTCTTCTATAAACCGATCTCGTCCTAGGAAATCCGGTTTCAAGGTATAATACATTTTCTCAACCCCACACCCAGGATGAGCTGCACGTAACTCGTCTGCACGAACTACCAGATCGGTTATTCTCCGATCATGTGTTGATTGCAAACCCGCATACTTATGCACAGCCTGTTTGCTGATGCCAATGGCTTCATACAACTGATTCATGGAGCAGCTTATTTCTTGCCTGTTCTCCCGGAACCACCCGATTGTGAGGTGTCGTAGTTTTTTTTGATATCGATCTGAAGGTCCGTTTTTGCAATATCAATCATCTTCTCCAGATAATCGATCTTGATCTGTTTCTGACCAACAGCACGCTCAAGGTCCTTGATGCGCTGTTCCATCTCTTTAAGCTTTGCAGCACTGCTGTCTTTCATCTCTACGATTCTTGATCCATGTTCGTTAAAAGTAGAAAATTTGTAAATCCAGTTGTAGATTAACTGATAACTCACTCCATATATTCGCGAGAGCTGAAGAACACTGAATTCTCCTGTTTCAAACTCTTTTACCAACTGACGCTTGAAATCAGCGGTGAAACTACGGTGGGTTTTGACAACCCGAATTGTTGTTCTCATATAAATTGACTTTTGTGGTCAACCTATATCAGGGACATACAAAAATTCAACATTAAGCATTCAACATTAAAATCACATCTGCTCCAACACCGCAATCCGTTTTTCGATAGGAGGGTGCGTAGCAAACAATCCGCTTAGAGATTTGTGCTCGATGAACATTTGTTTAACATCATCGCTTTTTACTTCTTCTACTTCGGCGTGACCTGATATTTTGCGCAAGGCAGAAGCCATGGCTTTGGTGTTTCGGGTCATTTCTACCGCTCCCGCATCGGCAAGGTATTCACGCTTACGAGACAACGCGAATTTGAAGAGAATCGACAATAAATAAGCCACAGCAGCAATAGCCAAGGCAACAAGCATGAGTTTATCGTTGTCTTTGTCTTTTCTGCGACCACCACCATAAAGCAATGAACGGAATAAAATCTGTACCACAAACGACAAAATTCCCACGAAAACAATACTGATAATCAGCAAACGAACGTCTCTGTTGCGAATGTGTGTCAATTCATGTGCAATTACAGCTTCTAGTTCCTGATCGTCTAATGCGTCAATGATTCCGGAAGTCAGGGTAACTGCATACGATTTTTGATCAATCCCGCTGGCGAATGCATTCAGTGCCGAAGAATCAATGATGTACAATTTAGGCATGGTCATGCCAATAGTCATGCATAAGTTCTCGGTAAGGTTGTACACCCGCATGTTTTCTTTCCGGTCGAGCGTATGAGCTTGTGTTGCCATACGAATCATGGCTGTATTGCCGAAATACGCGATGATAAACCACAAAAGCACACCACCAATCACAAACGGAATGGTTTTAATGAAAAGTGCGTTTACTTGCTCTATGTGTTCTTTTCCGCCACCGGTAAAAAAGAAAAAAGCGTAAACCCCCACTAAAATAAGCAGGGGAAAACACGCTAAAATAACTGTAGAACGGGCATTGTTCCGGCGGATTTGCGCCTGGAGACCGATATACGCCATGCAGAATAAGGTTTTAGACTTTTAGAATTTTACTTCGGGAGCTTTGTCAAGGGTTTGACGTTGTTCAACACCTAAGTCAAACATCGGTTCTGTTTTGTACCCTTTGAAACCTGCAATCATGTTGCTAGGAAATTGCTCAATACCGTTGTTGTATTCTTTTGTAGCCGAGTTGAAAAAACGACGCACAGCAGCCAATTTGTTTTCAATATCACTGATTTCACCTTGAAGGTTCATGAAGTTGGCATTTGCTTTCAAATCCGGGTATGCTTCTACCTGAATGTTGAATCCGTTTAATGCAGCACCCATATTTGCTTCTGCGGCAATTTTTTCGGAAATGGTTCCGGCTTGCATACAGCGTGAACGAGCTTCTGTAACACGGGTTAAAACGGAACTTTCGTGATCCATATACCCTTTTACCGCACCCATTAACTGCGGAATCAAATCATAACGTTGTTTCAACTGAACGTCGATGTCGGCAAAGGCGCTTTCACGGTTGTTTTTCAATGAAACCAAGCGGTTGTTGATTGATATCATCCAGATAATCAAGATCAATAAAACACCACCACCAATTAATAATCCAATTAACATGTCTTTTCTAAATTAAGTTTAGACTAAGTTACTTGTTTTTTGTTCGTTACGAATCAAATTGAAGGAAAAGTTGAAAAGTTGGGAAATCTTAACGACTTGCGATACTGGAATTACCACAAAGGCACAAAGTTTTTTTTGAAGGATAGGCGTGTTAAGGACACAAAGATGGTCTACCTAAATCACTTTCGTGATCGTAATAAGTTTGGTTATTTTTCTTTGGTTTATATGTTAGTCCCACTTTTGAGCGACGATTTTGCATTCCACCGAAATCACCTTTGTGATCTTTTAACACGCCAAACTTGTACTTTTCTTTGCTCCTCCGCTAAAGCTTCGGCGAAAGCGTTGTGTCTTTGTGCCTTCGCTGAAGCTTTAGCGCAAGCGTTGTGGTGAACTGTCACACCCTGATCCCAAGAATACACACATCATCCACTTGTTCCAAATCGCCTTTCCAGGTTTCAAAAGTATTTTCAAGCAGTTCTTTTTGTGCATCCATCGAAATGGTTTTCATCCCGAAAATGAGGTCTTTCATGTTTCTGGACTTGTACTTTTTGGCGTCGGGACCACCGAATTGATCGGCAAAACCGTCGGTGAACAAATAAATTGAATCACCTTCGTGTAACTGAATGTCGTGTGTATCGAAGGCTTCGTATTTGGAGTATTTACCGATCGGTTGTTTGTTGGCTTTTAGTTCTACCACTTCTTCTGATTTGGAACGAACCACCCACAATGGATTGTTGGCTCCCGACCATTTCAACTCAAGTGTTTTGGTATTAAGCGTACAGAGTGAAATGTCCATTCCATCGTTTACATCGTCTTCGCTTTTGGCAAATTCTTGAATGATGATGTCGCGTGTTTTATCTAAAATAGCTCCGGGATCAATCAACCCGAATTCACGCACGGAGCGGTTCAACGCATTGTGACAAACTACGCTAATCAATGCTCCCGGAACGCCGTGTCCGGTGCAATCTGCAGCTGCGAAAATAATGGTGTCACCCAATGCTTCCATCCAGTAAAAATCGCCGGCTACAATGTCTTTGGGTTTGTAAATGATAAACGAATTGACCAACCATTCGTTGACTAGTTTTTTTGGAGGCAAGATAGCCGATTGAATGCGTTTGGCATAACTGATGGAATCCAGAATTTCCTGATTCTTCAATTCAAGCAAATGATTTTTTTGCGCAATGAGCACTTGCTGTTCTTTGGCAATTCGCCAGCGTTTGTATAAGGAAAGCGAAAAGATGAAAATGATTATGGCAATCACCACCACCGACCAGAGAATGAGCTGCACTTGCTCACGTGCTTTTTTAGCGGCAAATTCTTTGCGGGCGTTTTCTTTATCAAATGCATACCGCATTTCAGCTTGGGTTTGCGCACGCGTATTGGCTTCGTTGGAAATGCTGTCTCCGTAGGTAATGTAGAGTTTGTAAGCGTTGAATGCTTCATGGTAATTACCCAATCGCTCTTCAATGGTAAACAATTCCTGATAACCATATTTGATCATGTCTTTTCCACCGATGGCCTTTCCGATAGCAATTCCCTTTTCAATGTATTCTTTTGCTTTTTTTAGGTCGTTTTTCTTTTGATAAAGTGTTCCAAGGTTGTTGTATGAATTGGCCAATCCCAACTGATCATCGAATTTCTCCCGAATAGGAATGGACAGTTTATAGTAGTACTCGGCACTATCCAACACGTTTTGACGCATGTAGCAAACACCGATATTGGTATAAGAGTCACTCAGCCCGTAATCGTCTTTCAATTCGGTATCAAGTTTCACCGACTCAAAGTAGTTTTTGAGTGCAAGGTCAAAATTGCCTTGATACATGTATACAATACCAATGTTGTTGTGAGAGGCCGAAATTCCACCCTTAAACTTTGCTTTTTTGCGCAATTTCAAAGAGCGTTTATGGTAGTAAAGTGCCGACTTGTAATTCTTTTGATTGGTATAAATCAACCCAAGATTACTACATGTATAGGCAATTCCAAGATCATCATGAATGGCTTCTTGAATCTTTAGTGCTTTGTAATAACTGCTAAGCGATTGAGAAAAATCTCCTTGATAATCGTAAATAATCCCGATGTGGTTTAACAGATCTGCTTCTCCTTTTTGATAACCAGTTTTACGCGCAATCTGTAGTCCTTTGTTGGCATAAACCAATCCTTTCTCATACTTCCCCGTTCGCCAGCATTGTTCGGTAGCTCTACCATATTCATCCACCTGTTTGTTGGGTTGATGAATCTTTTGTATGCGGGTTAATGTACTGTCTTTCAATACAGCCAATGCTTCCTTTGGCCCTAAACAGGCTAAAAGCACTAAAAAACAATAAATGAACCTCTTCATTTGCATGGCGAAATATACGGAAGATTCATCAAATTCGGGAGGTTATTGGAAACTTCAAACTGTTTTGATTGACTTGTTTTATTGATTGATTCACTGAATTAAGATTGATGTCATCGCGCTAAGCGAAGCAGTTTATCAAGACGCGTATTTTTCGTTTTTACCGTAAGCAAATACTGACCAATGGCCACGCTGTTGTCAATGTTAATGACCATTTCTTTTTTGTCTTGGGCTTGAAAGGTTTGTACTTTTTTTCCATCCATCGAGTACATAATAATCGATTCGATTGGTTCTTCTGCCAAAATAGTTACTTCAGAACCGGAAACCATTGTGGGGAAAATTTGAATACCCGCATTTTGAGAACAATTAACGGATAACGACTGGGAATAAGTTGTTTCATTGGTGCCTGTGGTGCGTTTTAATCGGATGTAAGCACTGTTTCCCGTATAAGCCGTAGGAATTTCCGTTGAATACGACTGCGGTTCCTGGGAAGGGTATTCGCAAACTACTTGTGCTACATCGGTGAAAAAAGAACCGTCTTCAGATTGTTGTACATCGTAAACTGCACCTGAAGGTTCCGAATCGGTGAGCCATTTTACTTGAATTTTCAAGTCAGTGCATTCAACGCTTGTGGAAACAATTCCGGTGGGAAGCATGACGGAACAAGAAATACAAGGAGTATTGAGTGTGGCACTTCCGAATGCCGGACCTACGATGGTATTTACCGTGGCAGCATTGTAGCAAATGTTTACATTCGAAGAGTTGGTCATTTGTTGTGGATTGATGATTTGATTACCGATCAGAATACAAGAAGGTCCGTTTGGTGAATTAAACGCATTCCCGAATTGATTGATCATGGTATTGGTGGAAATACTGGAACCCGGACCTGAGCATATGACATTGGCAGAGTTGGTACTTTGAACAATGAAAAAACTGGAAACAAATGATCCGTTGTTAACGAAGAAGGTATTCGGACCTTGCACCACCATTTGATTAAACGGAAGATTGAATTGCGAGGTTGTCAAACAATTATAAATAATGTTGTTGGGTCCGGTAACAATACTACACGCAAACGAGGCAATTCCGTAATTATAGATATTGGAATTGGCTCCCATCACCAGTGCGGTACTTCCGTTGGTGTAATTGAAAAATCCACCAGTAGGAATATACATGCTTCCGGAATTGAATGTTAGGTTGGCCAGGTTCAGCGTACCACAAACAACAAGTGTTCCACCACTCATGGTTAAATTATTGATGTTTAACGTTCCCGTTACGGTATAGGTATTTCCGGCTGTTAGTACCATTCCTTCACTTACGGGAATACTTCCTGCTACCGGACAGTTAATCGGAGTAGGAACGGGGAGGCATTGACTATTGAGTTGTAAATGAGGTGATAGGAACACGAATAAAAGTGCTATTCGGATAAATCGATTTAGTGTAGTTGACCGTAGTTTGGTACCTGCAGTTATTAGATCATAACCGGAGATGGATCTGGTGAGTTTTTTCATAGAGCCGCTTTTGTAGTTTTAGTTTCGCAAGCCCAATTTCAACGATATTCCGACTTCCCTCAAATGTGATATGGTATTAAACAGCATTAATGAATGTTTAAGCGTGTTTTTTGATGAATGAAACCGCATTATTTGGTGAGAGGCATCTATTCTATCGAAGAATAATTATTCGTGAAGTTTACATGAAATTAGGGTGAAAATTGAAGGACAAACTACCGAAAATTCCATTGTTTATTTTAGGCTGAATCCCTGTGTTTGCTAGATTGAGCCGTACTTTTACCAAAAAATCAAAGAACTATGGAATTGATCACCACTTACATTTGTAAACAGTTTGATATCGGCATTCATTCGAATATGTTTGGGGGACGAATCATGTCGTTAATTGATGATGCAGCTGGGTCGTATGCCGCTCAATTGTGCGATACACCGAATGTAGTGACCATCAAGTTTGACGAACTGGTTTTCAAGAAACCGGTGAAAGTGGGAAGCATACTCAAGATTTATGGTAAAGTGCTTCGATTTGGGAATAGTTCGCTTGAATTGTACATGGAAGTACGAAGACACAATGTGTATACCGGTATTCAAGAAATTGTGACGCATACGAATGTGAAGTTTGTGCGCATCGATGAAGACGGAAATGCCATTCCGATTTCTGACCGGATCAAAGAACGTTATGCCTACCGTTTCAAACAATTCGGAAAAGGATTATTGACACCCGAAACGCGTGAAGTGACCATGGTTATTGAAGAAGTAACCACCTGATTGGTTTGTGCTTACGCGTTTGAAAATCGTATGGCAATTTCTTCCTTTCATAAGGACTTTCTATTTCGTGACTTTCT
>Ga0302293_10000746_pt1 | contig 16785 bp, 8 predicted proteins | sample III_Fen_N2_2_FD_198758 | JGI IMG/M metagenome (GOLD analysis project Ga0302293, IMG submission 198758) | Peat permafrost microbial communities from Stordalen Mire near Abisko, Sweden - III_Fen_N2_2 | ecosystem: Environmental > Terrestrial > Soil > Wetlands > Permafrost | place: Sweden: Abisko...
CGCAATCGCAGACACACGTGGAAACTGCGAACCATTCAAGGTGTATTCGTACATACCCACATACATCTGGACGCCTTCTGGAAGGCTGTCGAAGCTGTACTTGCCGCTATCATCAGCAGTGGTGGTATACAAAGACTTCATGTATGTATCTGCACCGAGATCGATAAACAAGTTTGCGCCCTTAGCTGCAACCTGGTTGCCATTAGCATCGATCACATAGACCGAGCCAGACTTCTTTTGGCCGATCTTAGGAAGACGAACAGGAACGCTGACATCCTGCATTTCAACACGCTGATCAACATTCGAAGAGATGTTAAACGAAGCAATGCGACTTGCATAACCATTGCGAACAACTTGAACGGTATATGTACCGGCATCAAGGTCGCTAAAGGATGCAATGCCATTGGCATCTACAGCCACGGGGCTTTTCTGACCTTGCAGAAGCACCTTCGCGCTATCCAAGGGCTGGCTAGTCAAGTTATTTACAACGCGAATCACAGCTTTCGCAGTCTTGCGCTCGCTAGCATCTCCGCTCATTTTTACGTCGCTGCCACAAGCGGCAAGCATAAGCATTGCGCCACCGAAAGTGAGCAGTGCTAGGGTTTGTTTCATCTTCATTATGGGTTCTCCTCTGGGGTGAATGATCGGCAAGATACTTCACTGCACGAACACTCCAAAGGGGCTTAGTCACAAATAACGTTGTCAAAACATCTGTTTCTGCGGAAATGTGAGCTTTATCACACTAAGCAAAAATGTAATCGGTCTATCTATACTTGGGCGATCCTATGGCCAGATATTCTGAGGAACTCATTGCGCAACTCAAAGCCAACGCGGACATTGTTTCCGTGTTGCAAACCTTTGTTCCCTTGCGCCAACGAGGTAAAAGTTGGTTAGGCATCTGCCCATTCCATGATGATCGCAGTCCAAGCATGTACGTCACCCCTTCCATGGGCATTTTCAAATGCTTTGCTTGTGGCGCTGGTGGCGATGTTTTCAAGTTCGTGATGGATCATGAAAAAATTGACTTCAATTCTGCGGTCGAAATGGTTGCGCAAGAATCCGGCTTTTCGTTGCCAACTCTTAAGGCAGAAAACAAAGCCGAGATGGAAGATCGCGCCATTGTGCTTGCACTCAACGAGCTCGCACACGAATATTTTTGCGAACAGATCAAGCACGCGAAGACTGCACAAGATTATATCGCAAGGCGAGGAGTTTCTGCAGAGATTTGTGAACGCTTTGGAATCGGATACGCTCCCGACAACTGGGATAGCCTCGTGAGCCTTGCTGCAAGCAGGGGATTTTCCCCCAAGCAATGCGTACTCGCAGGCCTCGCTAACGAAAAAGATGCCGGTGGAGTCGTCGATAAATTCCGTGGACGCCTCATGATCAGCATTCAATCGTTGACCAATAAGATCGTAGGATTTGGCGGGCGAATCATGGTCGATGGCACCAATGCGCCCAAGTACATGAACAGTCCCGAGACGCCTCTCTATCACAAGAGTGACATTTTGTTTGGATTAAATCATGCGCGACAGTCGATTGAAAAATCGGGTGAAGTCATTGTGGTGGAAGGATATTTTGACCTCATTTCACTCTATCAAGCGGGCATACAAAATGTTGTCGCAGTTTCGGGAACGGCACTCACCGAACAACACGCGCGGCTTTTGGCGCGATACGCAAAACGAATTTTTTTGGTATTTGATGGCGATGGACCAGGGCGCAAGGCTGCACGCAAGAGCCTAGAAACCCTTATGCCCATGGGTATGGAAATCCGCATATTGGTTCTTCCCGATGAAGATGACCCCGATGAATTGGTGCGCGAAAAGGGTGCGCAAGCTTTCCGCGATCTATTGCAAACACGTGCCCGCGATTTTTTGGATCACCTTTCTGCAGAACTTCCGCAACGCACTCCCGAAGAGCGCACGGTATTCCACAGCGAAATTCGCCGACTCATCGCAGCCATTCGCGACCCGCTTCTCAAACAAGAATATCTGAACCTAGCAACTCAGCGCTATCCAGTTTCTCGGCAGCTCATGGCTTCGATGCCAACGCTAAGCAGGCCGCCCAAGATCAAGCTCCCCGCCCCCACTGACGAAAATGAAATGCCTCCACCCGAGGCGATAATTCTCTCTCCGATTGAATCACGTTTCTTAAATCTAATGACCCGGAATCCGTTTCTCTGGAAAGCGCTTCATGCATGGTTTGATCCAGATATTTTTGAATCGCGAACACTGGTAGAACTACTGGATTCAGGGCTTGCAATCTATGAAGAAGACGGTGCGTTCGATTTGGCGAAACTGAGTTTACGCTTACCGAATACGTCTCTCGATTTGATTCAGCGCTTGCCCGAAGAAACGTGGAATGCAGAGACGGCACAAAAAGAATTTCTGGCAACACTTGTGCAAATCACCATCTTTCGCTTAGGCCGCGCACGCCAATCATTGCAAGCCCGCACACCAGAAACAAGCGAGCAACTTCGCATTGTAACAGAACTTCGCCTTGAATGCAATCGTTTTGTGAAACAACTTGAAGTAGTGAAGATCAAACTTGCTGGTGAGGCGGATAGTCTACAATCTGCATCATTATTATGGGCTGGATTACGTGAAGGACTCCCGAAATTTTTTTCCAAAATTATAAACGCTTGATTACATTGTTTTGAAATAGGAGTAACAGAAACCACATGGCGACTGCATCCAGCTACAAAAAATCAGCGACCCGAAATCTCGATCCAACATGGATCTATTTGAATTCCGCATCCAAGGCTCCCTTGCTTACCCGCGAACAGGAAGGTTCTGTTTCGCGCAGCATTGAAGAGATTCAAAAAAAGATTTGCCAAATTGTCTTTGAACTTCCCTCTGTCCTTGAAAGCTTGGTATTCCTTGGCGCAAAGCAGAAGGGAGAAAATCTCAAGGTTGAAGAAATTGTTCGATTGCCTCCACAAGCTTGGGAAAACCCTGCGAATTACAATCGCGAAGTAAAAAAAATCCAAGGAATCCTAACCGAGATTGAAGTTGATTTCGGAGTTTGGAAAGAAGCGATCGCAGTCTACACAGACGCTTCTCTCCGCGGAACTTCGGGCGCAGCTCTAAAGAAATTGTCGGATAAGATGGACGCTGCGAGCAAGACTGCACGCGAAACAGCGATGAAGCTTTCTCTCACCCATCGGCAAACAGATCGCCTCATTGAAGTTTTCAAAATGAAGGCTCTCGCGAATCCAACGCTCATGAAATCAATTGCCAAACTCGGCAAGTGGGAATTGCTGCGCAACACAGCGAAAGAGCGACTCATCCGTTGCAACCTACGTTTGGTGATCAGCATAGCCAAGGGTTACAGCTCGGGTGGCATGGAATTCATTGACCTTGTGCAAGAAGGCAATGCAGGCCTTATTAAAGCCGTCGAAAATTTTGATTACACGAAGGGTTATAAGTTTAGTACCTACGCAACATGGTGGATCAAGCAAGCCATTACTCGTGCGATTGGCAACAAAGGCAAGGTCATTCGCCTACCTGCCAATATGCAAGACATTGTGCGCAAGATCATTAAAGCTCAACGCGCTTATGTGCAAAAGAATGGCTGCGAAGCAACACCCGAAGAGCTTACTCAGATCACACAATTATCGATGAAGAAAGTCGTGATTGCCATGGAAGCCGCGCAAGATCCAGTGTCTCTCGATTCCTATATGGACGACGAAGACAAGAGCAAGCTTTCGGATTTCATTGAAGACCCAGCAGCAGGTCGCCCTAGTGACGCAACCAATTTGCAGACTCTGCGCAAAATGATTCAATCCGTTCTCGAATCTCTCGATGAGAAAGAACAAGAGATCATTGAGATGCGCTATGGCTTAGACGATGGTCGTGTACGTACTCTGAAGGAAACTGGAGACTACTTCCAGATCAGTCGTGAGCGCGTTCGTCAGATCGAATCAAAGGCGCTAGCAAAGCTCAAGCACCCTTCACGTACCAAGGCGTTAATGGATTTGGTACAGGACTAGGGAAAAAAATGATCAAAAGAAAGCCCGCAGGAATGAAACCGCGGGCTTTTTTTTATGGGTGTTATTTTCGCAGATATCCAAGCATTGAGATTGTCTCTTGCTTCTTATGAATCACAGCGCCTTTCTTGATCGATTTGTCACTCACATTTCCCGAAGCATCATAGATGTTTAAGTCAACTTGAGCGGTAGAGATAAGATCTGCTTGCACTTTGGCTAAAATCACTCCGCTACCGACAGCACGACCACTGCGCGTGATCAAACCTTTCTTGGAATCTGGAGTCCAAATGAGTGCAAAACTGGTTGAGCCTGTGCTAGATATTTTGGACGTATCATCAATAGAAACATGCGCGGTCTTACAAGTGATGAACTGCCCAAGCTGATCATAGAAGCACCCCTTCACCTGAATTTCAGTCGTCCATGCGAGCTTCCCATCAACGAGCATTCCTTGTAATACACGGCCATTACTATCTAGTCCATAAAGCTGAGGAAGGGATGCATCCACGCGCAGAGTTGGCATGGACTTCGATATATTTTGATCAACACTCTCACCCGTCGGTTCAGTGAAATTATGCGTGCTTGAATTCTGCAACAGCACATGGAAGTCACCCGTGGAGTCGCCGGCTTGCGGAACAAGGTTTACAACAACATTATCCCCATGCACCAAGGCTTGTACAAAGTTGGTGGTCATGCTATTTGAAGCGCCTCGAGTACCCCGCACAAGTACAAACGGATTATTTGTTTCTGCGCCATTCCCATTCAAATCTTGCACCCCACCCTTCGACGAATAAATCAAACGCGCACTATCCCCACCCAAAACACGATTGTCTGGGGAATCCTTGAGGCGCATGGAATAGATCCCAGTAACCTCACTGAAGCCAACGGAATCCACCTGCGGCGTCCATTCAGGAGCTCCGCTGCGCGAGTCTAGCACCCAGTTGCCCGTATAGGTGGTTGAAAGGGGCTCAGAGACGCGGAAGTAGGAAAGAGTGACATCGGTAGGGTCGATCCACATTTCGGTAAGCACAGGGCCGACCTTGTCTTCGAGGGGGATCACACGCTCAATATTGCGATTGTCAAACCACCCCTTCATCACAAGGGTTCCCTGCCCGCGCACGCCATTGCCACTCGTGTGCGCAAACGGAAGCGGAGTCAAGTCAAAAAGCCATTGTTCTCCACCCGAAGATGTCTTGGTAATCTTCACAATATCGCTAGAAAGAGCTGGGTTCAAACTATCTACGCGCAAGAACATGGTGTCTTGATTTTCTGCACCCCAAATGACTTGGAAGCTAGGGAAATGCTGGCTTGCAGCGGGTGAAGTTGCATAGGTAAGCTTCAATTGATCAGCACGACCATCACCATCGGCATCGAGCATCCAAGCCACAGGAAGCACTGGTGTTGAGAAAACAAGGGTTGCAGTATCGGTGTAGGTCGTGTTGAACAAAGGATCTACATAGACAACCACAAGCTTGTTGGTCAACTCTGAAAGCAACTGAGATTTAAGGTTGGATGTCGTGTTAAAGCTGAGTGAAGAATCGATGCGGCGTAAGTCTTCGGCAGAAACCGCTTGCCCATTAGACCAACGATATTCCACCGGTGCAGTAAGCCCGCTAACCGAAGCGTCCGTAACCGTCGCGCTGATTTGATCGATGGCAAGTGTGTCCGAATTGAACATCACTTTCGGGGTTGAATACAGCAAGAGGTTTCCGAAAATTGTGTCGCGAGGGTCGCTAGGATTTTTCCAACGCAGCACAAGAGTATCAAAGGGGGCGACTTGTAAAATTGAGTCCACACGACTTCCAGCCTTAGGGACTCCACGAGAATCTTGCCCAGAAAGCTTAACAGCTAAAGCAAACTGGTAAAGCCCATTGGTATTGACAGCAGGAAGCGTCACTGTCACAGAATCACCTGTCCTACGCGCGTACACAGTCATCTGTGTAGACGTTGACACATAGCGACGTGTATCGAGTTTTATCGCAAGGCTCTTCAGTGTATCTGAGTCCAAATGCGGAGTTTGTGCAAGAATTGTTTGGCTCACCAGCAAAGGGTTCGTGAGACCATTTACAACCAAGGAATTTCCGATTGCACATGTGGTCGAGAACATCGAGTCGATTGCAAAAACACCAGTATCTTTAGCCGCACCGCTTACAGACAAGGTAAAGACGGTGGTCTTTGTGCGAGGAAGGCCTGCGGAGTCTACGTAGTTCACATCCATTTCCACAGGGTTGGTGCCTGCAATTAAGGGGATCGATTGTGGGAACGTCACTTGCGCACTGCCACCAGGCACGGGAGTAGTTACACCAGCATAAGACGCTCCATTGATTTGCAAGTTCACAGTAGTTGGCTTCGATACATTGGAAATCATCTGAATGATTTTATTCATTACAGCTTTCATCTGAGCGGTATCGCCTGGGTTCACAATATTATACTGCCCGCCTGTTGTATCCGAAAGCTTGGCAAGGGTTGCGCCATCTGCAGTAGTGTCTGAGCCCAAGAAAATGCCATAGATCGGAGGAAAAACACCTGGGATTGAATCGGTCACACTCATGGGATTGAATGTCTTCTTGGTATTTTGATTAGGATATCCATCACTAATAAAAATGACCACAGGATTGGCGATGACATCACCCGGATTAAAATTCACCGCATAGGACTTTGCTTGCTCAAGTGCAGAATAATAGTCCGTGCCCGATTGACAACGATTCTGAACTGGGCCAGTCACCGCGGTCCAAGCGTTCACAACACTATCGCTCATGGAAAGAAAGTCGGATGAGAACAACTTGGTTGTGGTGCCATTGATCGCTGGGTTACAGTCGTTCGTTGATGACGCGGTCAAAGTAGAGTTTACCCCGGCAGCAAATTGGATATAACTGAACCAACCCGATCCAGAAATGCTATGCATGTATTGAATTGCATAGCGCACAAGCTTAGAGCGCCAATGGGCAGGATCACCGGCCGCATAACCATTCAAGGCCGAATCCATACTCGCGGATTCATCTACAACAAAAATCACCGCAGGCAACTGCGAGGCTGACGTTTTGAGAGGACAAAGGGTCAGGCCATTTTGGTTTAAACGCGTTACGTTCGATGGAAGCACAACCGTATCGCCGCCAAGTTGCGAAACGTTTAAGCAACTCTGGTTCGTGGACCAGTCAAGGGTACAGGTCTGCGCCATCGCAGTTTGGACAGCGAAAAGCAACAGCAACGCCACGAACAAGGTTCTATGCATAAGACCCCCACTATCAAAATGATAGTCGAAAGGTACTCTCAGATCTGAGAATAAATTCGGGCATTTGCTTTAAGCACCTGAATTAGTGAACAAACTGTGTAAAAAGCGTAGAAAACGACAACTTTTTGTGATGTCAAAACTTACAGTTTGAAATTCGCCTTAAGTTCAGTCAAGAATGTGAGCGCCTGTAGCGGAGTCATCTCTTCGGGCTTAACTTTGCGCAACTCGCTCAACACAAGCGAAGAATCTTCGTCGGGAGCAGAGAATAAATCAACTTGCGGCTTCTTCTTTACAAGCTCAGTCTGAGTACGATCAGAAGGATCGATTTGGTGTTTCTCAAGGCGCAATAAAATTCGTTGAGCCCTACGCACCACTTCGCTCGGAAGCCCTGCCATTTCGGCGACATGAATACCATACGAGCTATCGCATGCACCTGGAATAATCTTGTGCAAGAACAAAAGCTTTTTGCCTTCTTCACGAACAGTCACTTGGTAGTTACCGGCCTGCGGCAAAGATTCTATTAGGCCAGTCAGCTCATGGTAATGCGTGGCAAACAAAGTTTTTGCAGCACGCCGTTGATCATCATGCAGAGTTTCTGTGATTGCCCATGCAATGGATAAGCCATCAAAAGTCGAAGTCCCTCGGCCAATTTCATCGAGCAAAACCAAGCTGCGCGGGGTCGCATTGCGCAGAATATTTGCGGTCTCAATCATTTCAACCATGAAGGTGGAAAGTCCACGCGCCAAGCGATCCGAGGCTCCCACACGAGTAAAAATTCGATCCACAACACCAATGCGCGCCGATTGTGCTGGTACAAAAGAACCCATTTGCGCCATGAGTACAATAAGCCCTGTTTGCCGCAAGTACGTAGACTTACCCGCCATATTCGGCCCAGTAATCAGCATCAATCTCTTTTTCCCAAACCCCAGTTGCACATCGTTGGAAATAAAAGCCAAATCAGGATTCACGGCACAAATGACAGGGTGCACTCCACCTTGGATTTCAAGGGTATCGTCGTCGGTCATAAGAGGCTGTGTATAGCCTCGTTTGCGAGCCGCTGTGGCAAGACTTAAAATCGAATCTAATTCTGCGACAGCCTCTGCAGCGAACTGCAGCGCGGCACGCCAGCCATTCACTTCATCGCGAAGCGCACAGAATACTCGATATTCTTTATCATGAATTCGCGACTCTGCATTTAAGATCAACGCTTCGCATTCTTTCATTTCTGGCGTAATGTAGCGCTCACCATTGGCAATGGTTTGCTTGCGAATATATTCGGCAGGAACTTTTGCCGTATGCAAATTTGTGATCTCAAGATAGTAGCCAAAGACCTTATTGAACCCGACCTTGAGACTAGAGATACCAAGGCGTTCTCGTTCACGAGACTCTAAGCCAGAAAGCCATTCACGCGACTCTCGAATATCATCGTTGAGCTTGTCGAGCTCGGCATCGGCACCGGGGCGAATCATGTCACCTTCGCGCACCGTGATCGGTAATTCTTCTTGTAAGAACTTGAGGATATGTTCGCCTTGACCTTCAACGGCACAAAGCGTATTGCCTAATTCTTGAAAGCGCGCCTGCGGCATGCTGCGTGCAACAAGCCCCACAGCACAAGCCCGCACAAGGGATTTGCCTAAGCCCTGCAAGTCTCGCGAGTTTGCGCGGCCCGAACCCACACGCCCAAGCAAGCGCTCCATATCTTGAATCTCGCGCAGACAGGTTTTCATTTCATCGAGCGCTAAAGCTTGATCTACAAGGCCTGCTACGCATTCTTGTCTTTTGACAATGCGTTCTACCGACACTAAAGGGTGACTAATCCAATCGCGAAGTTTGCGACCACCCATTGCTGTCACCGTAAAATCAAGAACCGAAAATAGCGTGCTTGCTTTATCCTCGGAATTCAGCGGGCGAATCAGCTCTAGATTTCGCAAGGTCGCGGGGTCAAGAGTCATCGCATCCCCAAGGCTCACCACCTCAAGGCGAGTAATATGATCGAGCGAATTTTTCTTTTGATCGAGCACGTAAGCAAGCGCTGCACCAGCAACTCGCGTCTCGTTTTCACGTCCGTCGAGCCCAAGCCCTTCAAGGCTTTCCACCTGAAAATGTTTGGCAAGAATGGGTGCTAAAATTTTCTCATCAAAGAGCTCTGCACCAAGTTCAGTCAACAGCGCATTTTCACTCTCTAAATATTCTTTGACAGCAGAAGTAAGCACAGTACCCTCTGCCCACAGGATCTCGCGCGGGAGCCTGCGATAGAGTTCGCTTTCAAGTTCTGAACCATTTGCACTTGCGACATAAAAATGCCCTGTGGTAATATCGAGCATAGCCAAAGCCCAGCAGTCCTTGGCATCACGTGCGGGCCACAACGCGCACAGATAGCTCGGAGCCTTAGCCTCTAAGTTCGATTCACTCATGGCTGTGCCGGCAGAAATAATCTCGACCACATCGCGCTTCACAATCCCCTTAGCAAGCTTGGGGTCTTCGATTTGTTCGCAAATGGCAACGCGATAGCCCGCAGAAATCATTTTGGGCACATAACGTTCTGCGGCATGATAAGGAAATCCACATAAAGGCGTTGCACCCGTGGCTCCATTATTGCGACTCGTGAGCGTAATTCCCAATACTTTAGATGCAACCACCGCATCATCTTCAAACAGCTCGTAAAAATCACCCATGCGAAAGAACAACACGCAGCCTTGGTGCTTCGCTTTAATCTCATAATATTGGAGCATTAGAGGGGTGGTCATAATTCGTCAATCAGTGGAGAACGTTAAAGTTTTATAGTGGAGAGTTCCTTCACCTTGCTCGCAAGATCTTTTCACAAGAAACGATGAAGTGCTGCAATTCTCCACTCTAGAATTATAGAACTATCGAACTCTTCTCAATGTTCACCCATCGATAATTCGACCTGATTTGGATCGGGCTTCACAATCCATTCGGCTTGCTGCTCTTGTACGGCTTCACCCTTGCGGTATTGGGGCACTAAGGCTCCTGCTTGCAAGAGATCATCAAATTCAGCCAAGCGCGGTAGGTCTTCGGGAATGCGATTGATGCCGAAATATTTGAGAAAATCTGCTGTTGTAACATACGTATATGCATTGCCCACCGCATCGGAACGTTCGCCCAAAGCAATGAGTTTCTTTTCTAGTAAACTACGCAAAGGGCCATCGCAAGATACACCACGCACAGTCTCAAGTTCTGCACGCGTAATCGGTTGCTTATATGCCACCACAGCAAGCGTCTCTAAGGCAGCCTGCGAAAGGCGCCGCGCATTTAAATCGGGGAATAACTTACGCACCCATGGGTAATACGTTTGCCTAGTGCGAAAGCGGAAGCCTCCTGCGTGCTCCACAATTTCAAAGGGTGCGTTGATGGAATTTAGGTTATCGTTTGCTACCTGCAAAGACTCGGTGACCATGCGCAAATCCACGAAGTCACCCACAATTTCGCGCACCCGCTTTATCGTCACCACTTCGGGAGATGCAAAGACTAAGGCTTGGATGATGTTCGCTAGATCTTCACGCGATTCGATTTGCGGAAGAGGCTGCGCGGCATCATCATCGATGAGATCCTCATCGGGAACCGCGGGCGCAGTATTTACTTCGCCAAGGTTCAAGGGTTCTTCAGGTGTTTCAGACATGGGCAAAATGTACATAGGGCACGCTGAAATTTTCAAATCAAAGTGCAGCAAGCCCTATTTTTTTGATAGAGAAGAAGGAAAAATAGAAAGAGTTCCCTTGAAGAGCCCTTTATTCTGCCTCAGCATTCATCTTAATTTTTCTGGATTCTTCCCAAGAGGTCAAACCGGCTCAAGGCTTGTAGAACCTTGGTTGTTTGGGTTTGCTTTATAATTCCTGCAGTAGAAGACGATTCCACCAACACATATGTGACGCTATATTTTGGCATGGAAAGCTTAATCGAACCACCCACAATGTTTGTCCCATAAGGCTTCAAGGTTGCGTAGTCGGTAGGACCAAGTCCACTTGCAGTATTAGATTGACCATTCACATAGACTGAACGCGAAAAATCCCCGTTGTCTGTTCCACCCGTGAGTGTGTAGTAATAGTAATAGCTGCCGACATTAAAATTTGCAAGCTTCAAATCAATCACTTGCGCTGTTGCCGACTTATTCACCAAGACGATTCCGCTTTGTCCCGACGAGAATGTGGATGCATAAGACACAACACTAGAGTTACCAGTCACACTCGATGAAACCATTTGATCACCGAAATATTTTTGGAAGTAATACATATAAAAGAATGGGGCTCGAGGAGTGTACTGCGCAATGTCCGTTTCACCATCAGCAAAAAGTCCCATATTATCGCCATTGTTCCAACCATTCAAGAAGTCCCAACGCGAACTTTCTCCATATTTATGTTGCATCAATTCACCCAATTGTAGCGCGGCATGCATACCATTAATAAATGACACACCTTGTCCACTACCGGTGGCGTTGATATTCCATTCAGTCAACGCGACAGGCAGAGAATCATGGTTCGCATAGGTTTTTAAACTGTTCATGAGATAGGTCATTATCGTTTTTGTTTCGCTGACCGAATTCAAAATGGCTGCCACGGCTGAATTTTGCTGGTACACTCCGTAATAATTATGCACAGACAGAAAGTCAGCTTTATTGACGACATACGGCATCATTAATTTATTCCAATTCTTTTGCGTCACATCCCAGCTAGGTTCCGTGCCCATGGTAACAACGCCGATGCGAATTGTGTGATTTAATGCTGTTGCTGCTGCACGCATGGAATCAATAAAAATGCTCGCGTGTTTTCCGTAAAGGGCTCCGGTAATCGTATCGGGTTGACCATCGTGATTCGTTGCAGGATTGATTGCAAAGCCCTTTTCCCAGGTGCCAAAGTTTTCGTTGCCCACTTCCCAAAATAGTGTTCGTCCATTATCGTAACGCACCCACTGAGCAGCATAATGCGCAGCTGTAGCGACAGGGTCTGCACTGATTCCGTAGCGCGCGTAGCCATAGTTAACAGTGATACAGCCCTGAGCTTTCGTCTTGGCAAGCATGTCGTAGTAGGCATCCGTAGGCATGGTCCAATTCGATTTGTTCGAACCAACGTCGAGATCTGATGCGGTAAAGGTCGCTGGTAAATCTGCAGGTACAGTGGTTGTGCTTGTCGCATCCCAAAAATATTCGTCGGATAAACTTCCACCGGGCCAACGAATCAAGTTAGGAGACAAGTTCGCAACATCCGTCATGAAAGCATCTTTCGAGACAATCGCTCCGTCCCAAGCTCCTGCATTGTTGCCAAAGAGGTACTTGCTGACTTTGGTGATCGTTGTTCCTGCATCGACATTCACTGTTGCGGTAACTGCATCGGTCGGAATCGGTGCGGCAACATAGTCTGGCGAAGCAATTGTTTTCGCAACCCAATCGTTTAAAAAGAACCCTTGTGAAGCTTCGGGGGCTGAACCCAACGCGAGCATAAACCCTAAAGAACATAGAGCTTGCGGTAAGGTGCGAAATGATCTTTTATTCATTCAAATTCTCCGATATTCATTCAAATCTATTTGATATTCCAATTGGCAGGAAAATATAGAGAGCCCATAATGCTTTTCCCAAACATTTCATAATCACTCAATGTCTTTTGATTTTGCGCTCTTCGATTGCTTCGACTTTTTTGAACTATTGAAAGACACAGCTTGTCGAATCAGCGCTTTGAATGCGGATTCGTTCACAACCTCGCCTTCGTAAATATCGATTGCGCGACGTGTTTTCCCATCGAGGCTTGAATTGAAAATGTGCGTTGGATCGTTCAATGCCGCACCCTTAATAAACGTGATCTTCACAATATTTTGATACGTCTCGCCTGTGCAAATGATGCCGTTCAAAGACCATACAGGTGTGCCCATCCACTTCCATTCTTCGACTACACGTGGTGCAGCTTCTTTGATGAGCTTGCGCATTTTGGCAATCATTTCGCCGCGCCAATCTCCAAGCTCGAGGATTCGATCCGTGATCTGTTCTGACGCCGTTTTCATGTTCAGATTCTCCAACATTGAACATTTAGAATGTAGTTAAGGCGGAAATTAGTCTTGTTCATAAACGCCACCTGCATATCGACGTTGTTTTGATCCTTTGCAAGCGTTCCTTGTTAGATTATAGGTATGCAAAAAATTCTTTCGAGCCTCGTTATATTGGGCGCAATAGCCTTGCCAGTGATGGGTTGTCCTTTTGATGACCCTAAGAGTCCAAAATGGAATCCACTTGGACGCGTAGCATATACGACGTCATCGTTCTCGGAAAGCCGCGGAGATCGCTATCATGCGGGTGTAGACTATTCCACCAACATGGAAGAAGGCTGGCCGGTACAAGCTCCCGAAGATGGGCACGTGATGGAGCTTCGTCAAACACCATTCGCATACGGCCGCAATCTGGTGTTCAAAGGCAACTCAGGTCACATCTGGGTGTTCGCACATCTTTCTGGTTTTATCCCTTGGCTAGACACCGCTTTTGAAGCGCAAAAGATTCACGGCAAAACAAATGATCTCACGTGGAAACCAACCGGCAACGCGGGCAAGCTGATCAAGGAATACGACACCATCGCTTACAGTGGAAGCACAGGTATTGGCAATCCACACCTGCACATGGAAATGCGGGATGCATCGAACCAAGTGGTTGAAAATCCTTGCGAACGTGCTGTTGCTTGCACCGACACTTTGCCACCAATGCTTATGGGCGCTGCTGTGTGGGATGCTGCCCCCGGTAATGCTCAAGTCTCCATTACCAGCGCAGACGAACTTGCAAAAGGCTGTCTTGAGGTTGACCCTGCTTATAAAGATCCTCGCGTCGCATTTAAGATTGTGGATTACTCGCGCACACCTCTTGAAAACCCAATGAATGTCGAGGATATTTCGCTGCGCTTTGGTTCCAACCAAGTGTTCCATAAGGAATATGAGAAGCAAACGTTTGGGAAAATGGCTCGCATTCGCGAAGAGCTTCTTTGGTCTGAACGTGCGGATACCGCGGGCGATTGGCACATTATGGCGCGTGGCATAGAGCCCAATTCCAACATTGAAGCAGCAGATGTAAAAAAGATTTCAGACATTCTTCGCGCGGGCACGCAAGCCACAGCACATAAGCGTAAGACGCAAGTTCTCAAACTAGAACTGATGGATTTCGTATACAATCCTTCACGCTTTCATTTGACTCCTAGCCCTTCTTGCAAAAGCGCTAGCGATTCCTTTGTACCTAAACTAACCAAGCTGCAAGACTCTGTTCTCTTTACATTCCTTGCTCGCCCTTGGATTAATCTTTCCCAATGCAAACAAGGCGCACACCTGCAACTGCTTGATTCTGTTGGTGCCACAATTAACGATTCTATTTGTCAACAATTCAGCAATACAGCGCAACCATTGGCAATGCTTACAACCAAGTGGCCTGCTGCCCGCACACTGGTTTTAAACTTGCCTAATAAGACCGTTCGCACCATCCATATTTTGCCTTTGCCTCCCAAGGCAAATCACCCTATCACGTGGTCAACAGCTGGCGTTAAAATGACCTTGGTTCCCTTCCCTACCCCATTTGCCAATGTGCTTGCGTGGGAACATCGCGATAGCATTAAAGACAGTATTCCAGGCAAACATGCAGGCTTTGAAATTCACCCGAAAGGGTTGCACATTTTGGGAGACGTGCATACATGCATTACCCCGCAACTCAAGCAAGACAAGGCTGCGCGGCTGTATTACCTAGGTGAAACGACTCGCCGTTGGTTCTATTTTTCCAAGCAAAGCAAAGAAGCTGATTCGACGCTTTGTACGCAAGCAGATGAGATTCGCGATCTTGGTATTTTTGTTGATACTACAGCTCCACAATTAGGAACTCCACGCGACACCACCACATTCTTGGCTGGCAAGCGTATGCCAGCACTACGCATTCCCGTGCTTGAACAATGGGCTGGAATCCCTGATGGCAACGCGATTCAAGCCTTTGTCGGCGACACGTGGATCCCTATAGAATTTGATTCCGACCCATCAGAAATCGTGATCGACAAGCGTTACCTAAAAGCCGGCAAGCCCTTGCGCATCGATATCCACGACGAAGCAGGCAACAAGTCTTCGCGCACCTATTCGTTCTAGACAAGCAGAACGGTACAATTCATTTGCTTGCGGGATTTGTCACCGCAGGAGTTGCGGGTGGAGGTGGAGGTGGTGCGACAGGTGGTACTGCGACAGGTGGCGCAAGTGTTGGCACTGTAGCTGCGGAAGAGGAGTTTGATACTGATACAGCAGCAGATGATGATGAGGTCAAAGCACTCGACGAAGCCGAAAGAGACGATGAAGGTGCAGTAGCAGAGCTTGACGAATTAGAGGAGCTCAATGGCTTCGCAGGTGCAGTCACAGGAACAACAACCGTCGAAGATGAGCTCGTCTTTACAGAAGAACTGAGATCCGATGGCAAAATTGTTTTCACGACTGGTGGAGGCACCAGAACGAGCGTCTTGGGCGCACTCTCATTGGCGTTTGCTATGATCTGGCGCATGGTTCCACCAAGCAACACAATACCCTTCGCAGTAGCAATGGAATCGTGCTTCAACAAATACACTTTGATTGAATCCAAGGAACGACTTTGGTGGCTAGGAAATGCACAACGGAACCCCAATGAAGCCCCCCAATAGCGCGGGTCTTCATAGTCTTTTGCTGTAAGCTTAATGTCATCAACATCATTCATCCAGCCTCCACCTTTAAACACGCGATCGCTGCCCCAGAAGGCACCATCTGGGTCTTTACTATCCACAAAGAAATGCAACCACGAATCATAGTCATGAGTCCATTCTGCAACGTTGCCATGCACATCGTATAATCCCCATGCGTTGGGGCGACCTTGTGCAACATCGTGCGGGCCATAAGCGGGGTCTTTTTTGCCCTTCTCAAGGGAATTGGCTGCGTACACAGCATAGTCCGCTGGAGTAGACAGATCGTTTAACCATAGTTCACCATTTGAAGAACCTGCGCGAGCAGCATACTCCCATTGAGCTTCGGTGGGGAGTTTACCTCCAATTTCTGTGCAAAAATTATCAGCTTCTTCCCAAGTGATATTGAACACTGGCTTATGTGCGCCAATGATTTTTCCATGACGACGCTCCGCAGGATTTTCAAGCATGATGCGCTTATAATGTTCTTGAGTCACCTCGGTCTTGTCAATTGCAAAGGGTGACATTTCTACCGACTTGCCTTTATAGCGGAAGGTTCCACCATCGATCTCCGCAACATCACCACGTAAAGCCTTTAACCAAATTGGGCGCTCATCAATTGCCTTGGGGGCCTCCACATGAATGACTGCAGCATTTTCGGCGCCCAGTTTTTGAACAAAGCTACCCAGCCATGCTTGCACTTCGATCTGACGTTGGATGTAATCGGGAAGTACAAACGAGCCTTGCAAGGTAACGGTACGTGTAGGGCCAATCAGCTGTAGGGAAACGAGGCGATATTGTCTGCGAATTTGAACGGTATCGGATTGAATTTTCACAGGCTTATTTTGGAATGTAACCTCGAAAAGCCAAGGGTCGCTAATCGTAAGTCCTACGTGTTGAAGAGAATC
>Ga0302293_10000747_pt1 | contig 16758 bp, 15 predicted proteins | sample III_Fen_N2_2_FD_198758 | JGI IMG/M metagenome (GOLD analysis project Ga0302293, IMG submission 198758) | Peat permafrost microbial communities from Stordalen Mire near Abisko, Sweden - III_Fen_N2_2 | ecosystem: Environmental > Terrestrial > Soil > Wetlands > Permafrost | place: Sweden: Abisko...
CTCTTCGAATTTTCTCGCATTGGTCTATTGCGCACCAATAAATCCGAGCAACGCCAGTTTGTCCTCGATCTCTTTTTGATATAACCGTAACTGCTGTTATAAGTGAAGAGTTGCAACTTCTAATCCACACGAGGCGTTTCAAAGCGAGTAGCTAGTGGAGAGTGGAGAATTGCCCCTTCTAATCCAATACGAATACGGAAAACCGTGGAGAGTTGTAACCTGCGACGTCTCATGCTTTTAGGATTAGACATTGCAACTCTCCACTATCGAACTATCGAACTCTCAACTCATTGCTTTGGTGGATTCGCTAAGATTGCGCGAATGTCTTTGATTTGCTTGTGTAGCTTCTGCAAGCGATCGCCTTCGAGTTTGGGCGTTGCGATCATGCGTTTGGTGAGAGGATTCATCCAAGCACCGTTGGGTTGCTTAAAGCCGAAATGAAGGTGGGGGCCGGTAGAACGCCCTGTGTTGCCCGAGCGTGCGATGACTTGGCGTGAAACGACGTGCTGACCTTTGTTGACGCCACGTACGGAAAGGTGAAGATACCAGCTTGAGGATTTGTCTTTGTGCTGGATCGCAATCTTATTTCCGCTGAGTGGATCAAAATCGCTCACAATCACAGTGCCTTCTGCAACGGCATAGACTGCTGTTCCTGGGGCGGCAGAGTAATCGACGCCGTTGTGCATTTCATGTAAGCCGGTAATAGGGTGCAAGCGCATTCCGTATCCACAAGAAATGTGCAAGAGATCGAGTGGGTAGCGCAATCCCGAGAAAATAAGGGCTTCGCCGTCTTCGGTATAGTGTGCGTTGAATGTGCTCTTGGGGTCGCCGTCATCGTAGTTAAAGGCTTCGTGAGTGCCAACGAGTTTGCCAGAAAATTGAGCGTAAAGAACCGTGCCTTCAATAAAGACGCTATCTTGAAACAGGCGTTCTTGCACGAGCACTTTGAACTTATCACCAGGATGCGCTAGGTTAAATGCGACTTTGCACATGAGCACGCCAGTGACCACATTGATCATGCGTGGATTGACACCGACAGTACGCAGTACTCCGCCAAGGTTTGTGCCTTTTTGTAGTTCGCCTTCATAGACATGATAGCGAGTTGTTGTTGGTCTTTCGATTTTGGTGTAAATGAAGTTGCCATCGGGTCCAAGCGCAAGATTATGAGACAACGCGCGGTTTGGAGAGTAGCGAAAAGAAAGCACCTTGTGGGCATCTAAGGGATCGAGGCCTATTTGAAACGATTCGCCCACGCGGAGTTTTGTGAATTCAACTGAGTCCGAAAGAGCCGCGATGATTTTAATCATCGCCTTATTATCGAGGTCGGCTTGCCCTAAAACTTGATACAAGCCTTGCCCGCGCTTCACTGTGGCAGTAACGATGCGAGGAATATGGTGCAAACTCTCGATCTGTGCTGCTTCGACTTTGTGAAGACTATCGAGAATGGCTTGGAGCTCTGGGGCGTGCTTGTTTTGCAGGTTTTGCGTAGGGTCTTTTTTGCAGGATACCAATGCAACCAAAACTATGCTTAGGACAAGAGTCAGAAGCATTAGACGCGGGGCTTGTTTTGGCGAAGCGTACATGGGTGACTAAGATAAGGAATAATTTGGGAAAAGCAAGCCGTAAATGTCTTTTGCCTATTATGAAAGTGGACTCGTGTACTATGGGATAAAGAATGTCCTTCGGAGGGATGGCTCGAAGACCCCCACCCAGCCACCCATTTAGCAAACTTAATTCGCGTTGTTAAGGCGACACGTGTTTGCAATCGCCAATGTCAGATTCGCAAAGGCCGAGAAGAATGACGGCTAAAAAGCAAACTTCGATTGCAGTACCAGAGTGTTCATGTCGAGTTGGGTCATGAGCAGCGTTGCGCGATATGCGATCTCGGTACCGAAAGAATTTGAGAACCAATAAATCCCTCCGAGGCCTAGGCGCATCTCGCTTCGGTTTTGTGGATCGACATTTGCAATGCTGGAGATATTTTGCAAAAGGATCAATTTATAGAGCACTTCAACCTTGGTTACAATGCTGGGTTGAATGTTTGCGAGCCATTGTGCAGAAAGTCCTAGATTCGTTTGCGTTAAATTTCCTGCATAGACTTCTTGCAACAACGCGCCGCCGGTAAAGCTATGGATGCCCACCCATTTTGCTGCACGCCCATAGCAGGATAGTTGACCACCAGCCCGCGAATCGAGCATAACCTTGCTGGCAAAGGTTCCATCATAAAGAATTAGGTCAAGAGATGCCCCCGCTGCCACTAATTGATCCATGGATTTCACAAAGTTTTTTCAGCATAAGCGCCTGGTGCAAAATTCCAGAAACCATAATTTGTTGTGCCAAGGCCCGTCATAGATGCTGATTTGATCGAAAGATATTGCACCACACCGCGCAGACCATAATCAAGGCTTGAGTTTTCGCGGTAGAGAGCTCGCGCAAATCGCAATGTGTGTGAGGTGCCGCGCGCAGTGAACCCTTGCGAGGTGAAATTCTCGTATTCATAATCAGCAACGGCTGGGTTGTTGAGCTTCGGTGCCCGAGAATCTTCGGGGGCAAAGCGCGGGTTATAGTTGGGTGCATCGAGGGTGTATTGAATTGCGCCCAAGCTCAGGTTTGCGTTGGGCTCAGCAGGGTTCGCGGCTTCACCGGGCCACATGCCTGTTCCCAAAATGGCCACTTGGGCTCCTTGGGCAAAAAGCGGTACTTGCGTGAGCAGTACACACAATCCTACCACAGATAAAAGATGTTTCATATCAATAATTCCTCGCGAATTTCTGAAAGACGGTGCATGATTCAAGGTAATATCCCGAGGGTTATGTGCACAGAAAATCCTTAGCTTAATGTTTTGTCGAAATTTTGCATGAGGTGAACAAACCGGCGATTCTACACGGAATTTGGGCTTTACAAGGAACGCGTTGATCGGTTGCTCAACGCACACATATTTCAACATGGATGATATGCTGTGAGGTCGGTCTAGATTACACACAAGGTCGTTAACTACAACCCGCAGTTGATTTGGGTGGCAAGTGCGCCATAGCAACTGCGGGTTGTAGAATAAAAGGGGTGTAAACTATGAAATCTTGGCAGAGTATCAAAACAATAGTCGCAACAGCAGTATTGTTCTGTGCGGTGCAAGTTATGGCGGTGGGGCCAAGACAAATGGAAAACCTTGATCGCGGCGTTGTTGCTGTGAAGGTTACTGGTGGTGTATATGTTGGCTGGCGCGTATTGGGCACAGATCCTAGCACGCTTAGCTTCAACGTATATCGCGGCACAGCGAAGGTGAATGCAACGCCAATTACGGGTGCAACCAACTTATTGGATGCTGCAGGCACAACAACATCATCTTACACTGTGCGCCCTGTGCTGAATGGGGTTGAACAGACTGCGTCGCCTGTGGCAACCGTGTGGGCCAATTTTTGGAAATCCATCCCATTGCATATTCCTGCGGGTGGCACAACTCCCGATGGCGTTGCATACACGTATTCGCCTAGCGATATGAGCACTGGTGATGTCGATGGCGATGGTCAATACGAGCTTATCGTGAAATGGGATCCATCGAATTCCAAAGACAATTCTCAATCGGGCTATACGGGCAATGTCTATCTCGATGCATACAAGCTCGATGGTTCTTTTCTTTGGCGTATCGACCTTGGCGTAAACATTCGCGCAGGCGCTCATTACACACAATTCTTAGTGGGCGACTATGATGGTGATGGCAAGGCCGAGGTTGCGTGTAAGACTGCTCCAGGCACGAAAGATGGAGCCGGTGCGTATATTAGTAAGGGCGCTGCAGCCACAGCAACAAACACCGCTGATTATCGAAGTGCTGCTGGCTACATTTTAACTGGCCCAGAATATCTCACCATTTTCAATGGCAAAACGGGCAAAGAAATGGCGACCGTTAATTACAATCCAGGTCGCGGAACCGTTTCTAAATGGGGCGATAGCTATGGCAATCGCGTGGATCGTTTCTTAGCAACTAACGCATATCTCGATGGAGTGAAACCCAGCATGGTGTTTCAACGTGGATACTACACTCGCATGACTCTGGCTGCATGGGATTGGGATGGAACGACTCTCAAGCAACGTTGGTTCTTCGACTCCGATAGTGCCGGCAACTCAGCATTTGCAGGCCAAGGCAATCACAATCTCACTGTTGGCGATGTTGATGGTGATGGTTACGATGAAATTATTGAAGGCGCTTCTGCCATTGATCACAACGGCAAAGCCCTTTATGTGACGGGCTTAGGTCATGGCGATGCGTTGCACATGGGTGACATGGATCCAACCCGCGCAGGCGAAGAGGTGTGGGAAATCCATGAGGATTGTTCGACCGCGGCGCCTTGTACATATGGCTCTGAGATGCATGACGCCGCAACCGGAAAGATCTTGTGGGGCTTGGCTTCAACGGGTGACGTGGGTCGTGGCATGGCTGCAGATATTGACGCAAATTCTCCTGGTTATGAAGTCTGGTCTGCCAATAGTGGTGGCGTATATTCGAGCACAGGCACATTGTTGTCGACCTCTATGCCTTCCAATAATTTCCGCATCTATTGGGATGGAGACTTGCAAGATGAATTGCTCGATGGTACTAAGCTTGACAAGTGGAATGGAAACGGCACTTCGCGTTTGGTGAGCTTCTATAACTACCCAGCAGGCAATGGAGCAACGCAATGTAACGGAACAAAATCAACGCCGAACCTACTTGCAGATTTGTTTGGTGATTGGCGTGAAGAGGTCGTGTACCATACCGCCAACAATGATTCCTTGTTGATCTTTACCACCACCACACTCACTCAGTATCGCTTGTATACGCTCATGCACGATCCACAATACCGCGATGCAATTTCGTGGCAGAATGGTGCATACAATCAGCCGCCGCATCTCTCGTTCTTGCTGGGCAATGGTGTCGATAAAGCTCCTGTGCCAAACATCGTTCTCGTAGGTGCGTCAACGTCTTCTAGCTCTTCCGTGGCATCAAGTTCAAGTGTTGTCGTATCCAGTTCCGTAGCGGTTTCGAGCTCTGCATTGGTGTCATCAAGCAGCAAGGCATCGAGTTCCAGTGTTGCTGGATCTAGCTCCGTGGCTATGTCTAGCACTGCGGTTATCTCGAGTTCAAGTAACGTCATTGTTGTTTCATCCAGTAGTGCTATGGTGGTTCAATCGAGTGCTGCGTCGTCTGCAAGCACGGGAATCCTTCATTCTCAAAACCTTACGAACAATATTCGTGGAGTCTTTGAAAATGACATGTTGGTGCTCTCGGGTATTGATGGCGGTGTGACTCAAGTCCGTTTGCGCAATGCTAAGGGAACCATTGTGGCGACAGCGGAAGCTACGCAGGGTGTGATCGATTGCCATGATTTGGTGCAAGGCTTGTATTTGGTCGAAGTCGTGCAAAATCAGCATACAGTAAACGTCTTTACCGCCATTAAGTTTTAAAACTTAGGATGAAATAAAGTTGCGAGGATCTTCAACGATTCTCGCAGCTTTTGTTCATGGAGATTTTATGCGAAAGTTTATACTTAGTTTGTTTGCAATGCTTGCCTTTCTTTTACTCTGTGCAGCCACACAAAGCCCGCAACGCATTGTGATCATTGGTGATTCTACCGTGTGCAACTACGCATCTTCTGCGTATCCGTGGGCAGGGTGGGGGCAAGAAATTGCGCTGTATTTCAACACAGGTACAGTCTCTGTGACAAACAAGGCTATTGGGGGCCGTAGCTCGCGCTCGTTTTATACCGATGGGCATTGGGCTTCAACGCTTAGCGTGCTTCAATCTGGCGATATTCTCATGATCCAGTTTGGTCATAACGACCGCAGCACAGACACTTCGCGCTATACCGACACGCTCAACTATAAAATGTACCTGAGCAAGTATATCACCGAAGCACGGGCACGAGGTGTCCATCCCATTCTGGTGACTCCTATGAATATGAATACATGGACAGGAACTACAGTGCGTGAAGTCTTTTGTGAAGGGGCAAATAATTACCGCATCGCGATGATTCACGTAGGCGATAGCTTAAAAGTGCCGGTGCTCGATCTCGAAAAAAAATCCAAGCTGCTTATGGATACCATGGGGCAAGCCTACATGACCAAATTCCATTTCATGGGACTCGATACTGGTGAATACCCAAACTATCCTACAGGCAATGTAGATGGAACGCATTTCCAAGAAGTGGGTTCGCTCGAAAATGCTCGCATGATTGTGGAAGAAATTGGTCGCCAATCCACCGATTCCATTTTGAAATTACTTGCACCAAATATTGCGCCTCTCTATCCCGTGAATATCACTACCAATAAAGCTGGTGCGGGAACCATTACCAAGACGCGCCGTTTTCCTTTGGGCGCTACGGTGACTATGAAGGTGAAGTCCGCTTCTGCTAGCAATGTCTTTGCATACTGGGCAGATAGCACAGGAAAGAGTGCTACCACCGCAACGCGCTTTACCTATGTGCAAGTTGCCCGCGCAACTACGTGGCAAGCGGTTTGGCAGGGCACGCCACCGCTTTCGAGTTCATCCATCGCGGTTTCCAGTTCAAGCGTCGCTGCATCAAGTTCTGCTGCGGCATCCTCGTCGAGCAAGGTTTCTAGTTCAAGTATTCAAGTTGTTTCATCTAGTAGCCTAATTGCATTATCGAGTTCGAGTGTCCTTAATCAAAGCTCTAGTACGGTCTCAAGTTCTTCGAGTGCTGTTACTACGTCGTTGATAACGATTCATGGCGGAATACTTTCGAGTCGTGGGCACATGCAGGTATTTGATCTGCAAGGCCACAAGGTGCGAGAATCTATTGGTGATGCTGATTGTCGACAATTGCCGCGTGGTCTTTATATTGTGAGGATTGTCCCATGAAAATTTGGAAAGACTTATTGCTCTTGCTTATGTTCTTATGCACGAGCCTCGCATGGTCTAATGTGACTGTGCCGCTTCCTTTTGCAAGCCACATGGTGTTGCAACGTCAAATGGCTGTTCCTGTGTGGGGAACTGCTGCAGCAAGTGAAGCGGTTTCCGTAACCTTCAACGGACAAACAAAAACCACCACCACCACTGCCGCGGGCACTTGGCGCGTTAGTTTAGATGCAATGGTTGCGGGTGGGCCATATACCATGACAGTGAAGGGTGCAAATACTGTCACGCTAACCGACATCATGGTAGGTGAGGTATGGCAATGTGCGGGGCAATCCAATATGGATACTCGCATGAGCTATTACCCCATCAATGCAGATACGATTACCAAAACGAATATTCCGAACCTGCGCTATTACACGGAGCGCCAGCCAGGAGTGAGCGGTAATACTTGGCAAGCAGTGACGCCCACATCGGTGGGTCGCTTGTCTGCGCTTGGTTTTTATTTCGGTGGCGAGATCATGAAGAACACGGGCGTGGCTGTGGGCTTGCTCGTGACCGCGGTGGGTGGCACTAAGGTAGAACAATGGATGGACCCCGCAACCGTTGCTGCACAAGGCTTAACAGCCGATACAACTGCGGGCAATATGTATAAAGCATGGATTCCACAAGTCGCAGGGTTTGCTATGCGTGGCGTGGTGTGGTTTCAGGGCGAACAGAATACGAGCTCTGCGCTCTACGCTTACTATGCAGCTCGCTTTCAAGCCATGATCAAAGGTTGGCGTGCCATTTGGGGGCAAGGTGATTTTCCATTCATTTATGGGCAACTCGCGAATACGCACACTGCGCAAACTACTGCAAGCACACCAGGTGCAAAAAGCAATTACGCAGAAATTCGCGAAGCACAGCGTTTAGCCCTTGTGCTACCAACAACCGCCATGAGCGTGAACCTCGACATTGGAGTTGCAGACAGCTTGCATTTTCCAAACAAGAAAGAAGCCGGGCGCCGCCTTGCCTTGGCTGCGCGTCACATGCTTTATGGCGAAACCTCGCTAGTCGCTTCTGGGCCCATGTATGAATCCATGAGCATTGTGGGCTCCACCATCCACTTGCATTTTAATCATACAGGCTCAGGGCTTTCTACCAGCGATGGCAACGCGCCTGCGGGCTTTGTGATTGCGGGCAGTAACAACACATGGTCGTGGGCGACTGCAATCATTAAGGGCGACACAGTGATCGTTTCGAGTGCTAGCGTTGCAGCACCCACGCAAGTCTTGTACGCGTGGTCTGATAATCCTATCGCGAACCTCATCAATAAAGAAGGCTTGCCTGCATCTTCGTTCCGCACCAGTACCACTCAGCTTCCCATATCCTCCAGTTCATCGACTGCGGTCAGCTCATCACAGATAGTCTCATCCAGCAGTATCAGAATTTCAAGTTCGAGCGTTGCTGTCTCAAGCTCAAACGTCGCGCAATCGTCCAACACAATTCTATCGAGCGTGAGTGTTGCGCCCTCAAGTTCATCTTCTGCACAAGGCCTGTCGAGCAGTGTCACAGTGGCGATTCTCACCAGCACAAATTCAGCGCCTGCCATACGCGGAGAATTCCGAGATAATTTGTTAGTGCTCACCAACAATCCGCAAGGGTCAGTGCTTGTGCATATATATAGTGTGCAAGGAACGTTACTCACTACCCTCGAAACCTCCGAGCCTCAGGTAAATTGTGGGGCGCTAAGCCGAGGTTTCTACTGGATCGAGGTTGTATCACCATTCCGCAAACTGGGCGTTTTTGGAGTACAAAAATTCTAACGCGCATCGCTTGTGTTCACGCTTGGCACAGGATCCGTGGCTGCGGGGTACTTTTTGTAAAACAGGTTTTTCGCAGTCTCTTTTGCACGCTTTTTCCCTTCGGCCATCCAAGTGCTAATGACTTCGTGGCTTAAACATTCACGAGGCGTGGAAAGTTCTAGAACAGCGACGCTCGCAGTCAAAAGTGGGAAATGCCGCGGCTCTTGGGAGTCTCTGTCTTTGGAGAGGATAAAGCCGTTGTCTAGATCTTTCTTGTCGTAGAAGGACTCTACATCGGACTTGAATTTTGCGAGCAGTTCCCGAATGGTTTGCTCGACTTCGTGCATGGTGCTTCCGCGATAGCCAAGGAAGAAGTCGTCGCCACCAATATGTGCGACCAGATCTGCGTGGCTAAGTTCCGAAATAATCTTTGCGAATAGAAGGATTACCCGATCCCCCTGGCGAAATCCATAGCGATCATTAAAGGGTTTGAAGCGATCAAAATCAAAATAGGCTAGCACATAATTTTCTTCAATGTGTTGCAACGCTTCCGAGACGTATTCAAAGATGATTGTATTGCCGGGCAGGCGTGTCAAAGGATTCTGGTCGCGAGCGAGGATTAGGTTCTTTTCATGCAATACATTCAACAAAGAAGGTGCGCTCAGAAAACCGATGTAATGCATCTGATCCGTCACAAGCAAGCAGTCCATGCTTCGGCTCAGCGAATAGATCTCAAGAATTTGTTCCGCAGGGGTATGACAGTCCACAATGGGAACGGCCTGTACAAACTTTTCCAAGGGCTCTCGATGAGAGGTGTTTTGCAGCAGTTCCCGGCCAAAGCGCGAGTAAGCATAACGTTTGAAGTTGGCTTCGTGCACAATGCCGATCGGTTCGCCCAAGGCGTTCACAACAGGGATGAAAGGGTGTGAGCCGTTCTGAAATTTAGAGAACACCTCGATGATGCTCATGCCAATGGGAACCGCATCCACAAATTCGATGCGAGACTCGAGCAAAGACCTATCCGACTTTACGCCTCTACGGTTGCTTGGACTTGATCGTTGTGTAAGCGGATACTGCAATTTCATTTCGCTCAGATCCATTCTGGGGTGTTGCACCAGAAAGCCCTGAATCAAATCGCACCCCACGGCCACGCACTCATAGAACTCGCGCTCGGTTTCGACACCCTCAGCTACGACAAGGCTTCCCAGCAAGTGAGCGCTTTGCAGCAGGCTGGTCACAAGATGCTTCTTCTTCAAGTCTGTTGCGATATCCTGAATGAAGAAGCGGTCGATCTTGATGTAGTTTGGCTCGGTGTGGTAGAGTAGTTGCAAGCCCGAAAATCCAGTGCCATAATCGTCAATCGCAATGCTCAAGCCTGCTTTGCGGTAGGTTCTTAATTTTTCGAGAGAATCACCGTCATAGTGCAATTGATGCTTTTCAGAAATTTCGAAGCATAGCCGATTTTCCAAACCATACCGTTTTAGCAACGCGAGGGTTGCGGCGGTGTTGTAATCCGTAAGCTCAAGGATGCGATTATCCAGATTATAAAATAGATGGGTATGATGATGCAGCTTTGATTGCGTGAATTTCGCGACGGCCTTTTCACGCAGAGCCTTTTCAACTTCGACCAAGTTGCCGCTCGCATAGGCCTCATCGAAAACAGCATCAATGCTCGAGAAGCCTGCGTCTTGGGTGTTACGCAGAAGGGCTTCGAACCCATAAGTCATGCCAGTATGCGCGTTGACGATTGGTTGGTAGGCGAAGTCCAGAATGTCTAATGCTGTTTTCCAGTCCTGCACACTGCCAATTCTATTGATTTGCTGTTGCGCAGATGTTTCAACGCGAAATTTTGACCTACATACAAGATGTAAAACCTCTTTAAACACAAGCGTTGCCGCGAAAAACATGCTCATTCATGTCATGTTGATAGGCTTAACAATTGTTGGGCGCATCCGTCCAAGGCCGGATCGGGCACTATGCCGTAAGCCAGCAAGCTAGCAACGGCACTAAGCCTCAAAGGCTGGTTCATCCTTCGAGTCTCAGCCCTGCGGGTCACGATCCCTTGCGCAAAGGCAAAAACATCGCAAGAAGTCTCATAGGGGTGCAAAAATCAGCTTGTCCGCTAAGGCAATTCCTCGTTCAACCTATCGCGACAAAGGTCGCTCAATCTCATCACGTTGCTCCTCGACAGCCTTTGGCGTACAACTGATTTCCGCACCCGCGCGCATTCCTTTGCGGACGTATTGCTCGGGGAGGCTAGGAAAAACAAGTGGAAAATTGCGACTTCTCATGCTTCTAGAATTCACCTACGAGACGCTTGCCCACAACTTTCCACTTTCAGTTAATCCAGCAACTCTCCACTATAGAACTCTAGCGCTCTCAACTATTTCCGCAACTCCCAATTCTTTTATTACATTTGTCCCCACTTTACCGAAGTTCAGGGTCCCTGATCCCGATCCCCTGAGCGATTTCACATTTGAAGGATTGTATATGAAGACCGTAATGGTAAATCCAAGCAAAGTCGAAAGACGCTGGAAGATTGTTGACGCTGAGGGCAAGGTGCTAGGCCGTGTTGCTTCTGAAGTCGCTCGCTTGCTCATGGGCAAGCACAAGCCAATTTGCTCACCAAACGTTGATACTGGCGATTTCGTCATTGTCATCAATGCTGAGAAGGTTGTCTTGACTGGCAACAAGGCAAACGTGAAGTCCTATTTCCATCACACTGGCAGGATCGGTGGCGAACGTTGGACAACTTTCCAGCAATTTATGGAAGGCGAGTCCACTTATCCACTTATGGCTGCGATCTGGGGCATGCTTCCGCATTCCTCTCTCGGCCATGAAATGATCAAGAAGCTGAAGATCTATGCGGGTGCAGAGCATCCACATGCATCCCAGAAGCCAGAAGCCGTCACCCTGAAATTTTAATCGGAGGATAAATCTATCGCTACCGCAAAACCAAAGAAAATCTACCGGGGTACCGGCCGCCGCAAGAACGCTATTGCAAGCGTGATCATTAAGCCAGGTACAGGCAAGCGCGTCATTAATGGCCGCGAATTTTCGGATTATTTCCATTCCGAGACCCAGAACATGGTCGCTAATTTGCCATTCCAGATTCTGCAAAATGCAGAAGAATGGGACGTCGAAGTTTCCGCTAACGGCGGTGGCATCGCAGGTCAAATGGGCGCTGTTCGTTTAGGTATTGCTCGCGCTCTCATTTCCAATGATGAGACGGTCAAGTCTGTACTGCGCAAAGAAGGCTTGGTCACTCGCGATTCTCGCGTTGTCGAACGTAAGAAGTTCGGTCGCAAGAAGGCTCGCAAGCGCTTCCAGTTCAGCAAGCGTTAATTTTGTTCATTGGCATTTGGCTGTTGCTTCCAGAGTGGATGCAATGGCCTTTTGCTTAAAAAAACACCGGTATGCAGGGCGCCTCGGTGGTCGGAATAAAAAACTGACTTTGGTGGCCTAGTACATACTGGGAAGTCAAACCGAAAGGAGATCTATATGGCACTGCCATCCGTTGAAGACCTGCTCTCAGCAGGATCCCACTTTGGTCACCAGACTCAGCGCTGGAATCCAAAAATGAAGCCTTACATTCTCACCGAGAAGAATGGCATCTACGTTATTAACCTTGAAAAGACCAATGCGTTGCTCAAGGCTGCTGGCGAAGCGATTCACCGCATCACCGCTGAAGGCCGTACCGTGTTGTTCGTCGGCACCAAAGTCGCTTCCCGCAAAGTCGTGGAAGAAGCTGCTGGCGCTTGCAACCATTTCAGCGTTTCCAATCGCTGGCTCGGTGGTATGCTCACTAATTTCCAGACCGTTCGCAAGAGCGTGAAGCAGATTGACAAAATCGAGCAAATGGAAAAAGATGGTCTTTTCAAAGCCATGTTGAAGAAAGAAGTTTTAGATCTCGGCCGCAAGAAAGAGCAGCTGATGTCCATCTTTGGTGGAATTCGTGAAATGGCACGCCTTCCAGGCCTTGTGGTTGTTGCTGATTTGCAACATGAGCACATCGCTGTTGCAGAAGCTCGCCGCTTGAACATTCCCATCATCGGTGTTTGCGATACCAATGTGAATCCAGAATTGGTCAACTACCCAATCCCAGCGAATGATGATGCTGTGAAGTCCGTTAAGTTGATCCTCGACTACCTTGCTGAGCAGGCTGTGCCTCGTTCCGTCGGTGGTGATAAAGACGAAGCTTCTGCTGTCGCCGCTAAGTTCGAAGGTGCGGAGGGTTAATCATGGTTATTACCGCTTCGATGGTCAATGCTCTGCGCGAAAAGACTGGCGTAGGCATGATGCAATGCAAGAAAGCTCTGACCGAAACTCAGGGTGATGTCGAAAAGGCTGTGGAACTTCTGCGCAAGCAGGGTGCTGCAGTGGCAACCAAGCGTGCTGACAAAGAAGCCAAGGAAGGTGTTATCCTTCTGAGCGCTCAGAACGGCAAGGCTGTGGTCGTCGAAATCAACTGCGAAACAGACTTCGTTGCAAAATCCGATGACTTCAAGGCTCTCTCGCAAGACGTGCTCAATGCGCTCCTCGCGAATGAGATTGAAACTGTTGACCAGCTTCTTGCGGTCAAGGTCGGTGCAATCGACATCAATGGTCGCTTTTCTGATGTGATGGCTAAGATTGGCGAAAAGATTAGCGTTCGTCGCTTGTCTTCGTTCAAATATACAGCCACCGATTCTGTCTTTGCTTACTCTCACTTGGGTGGCAAGGCTGGCGCATTGGTGAAGCTCGCGTACACAGGCACGCCTTCGGACGCTGCAGAGTTGACCGCGTTGACTAAAGATGTTGCAATGCAGGCTGTCGCGTTTGACGCAGTTTCTATCGATGAGACCGGTGTACCTGCCGAGCTGATTGCTAAGGAACGCGAGATCGCAAAAGACCAAATCATCAACGAAGGCAAGACCAAAGCTGAATTCGTGGATCGCCAGGTCGAAGGCCGCATCAAGAAGTTCCTGCAAGGTGTTTGCTTGGAAAGCCAAGCGTACCTTCGTGATTCCAAGGTGTCTGTGAAAGATCATGTGAATGCAACCGCAACCAAACTTGGTTTGTCTTCATTGAAAATTTCGCAATTCATCAAGTACGAACTCGGCAAATAAAGGATATTCTATGTCAACAACGCCTCGGTTTTCCAGGGTTCTTCTGAAACTTTCAGGTGAAGCTTTGGCAGGGGCGAAGGGGCATGGGATTGATTCGACCATACTAAGCACCATGGCTCGCGAGATTGCGAGCGTGGTGCGTTCTGGTATTCAGGTTGCCGTCGTCATTGGCGGTGGCAATTTGATTCGCGGAGTGCAGGCCAGTGCTGGTGGCATGAACCGTGCAGCAGGTGACTCAATGGGCATGCTGGGCACAGTTATGAATTGTATCGCCATGCAAGATGCGCTCGATAAAGAAAATTGCCCAAGTGTTGTGATGACTGGTGTTCGCATGGAACCCATCGCAGAATTTTTTGATCGTCGCAAGGCTCTTTCCCTACTCTCATCTGGTTCCGTTGTGCTTTTTGGCGCAGGGACTGGCAACCCTTTCTTCACTACCGATACCGCCGCCGCGCTTCGTGCAATCGAAACCGAATGCCAAGCGATTATGAAGGCCACCAAGGTCGATGGAATCTACACCGCAGATCCTAAAAAGGATTCTACGGCAACTCGTTTCACCACGATTTCGTATAAAGAAATTTTACAGCGCGGTTTGGCCGTAATGGATACCGCGGCTACGGCCTTGTGCCAAGAGCATGCGATGCCTATCTTGGTATTCGAAATGATCGAAGGCAACTTGACGCGTTCACTCACCGACACATCTGTCGGTACTTTAGTGACCTGCTAGATTTATATTCAGACTGTTCAAGGAGAATCGTATGGATTTCGCTCCGAAAATGGAAAAAGCTATTGAAGCCACTCAACGTGAATTTGCTCGCATCCGTGCAGGGCAAGCCAGCCCAGCAATTTTGAACGATGTACGCGTCGATTATTATGGAACGCCAACCCCAATTCCAAACGTGGCAAAGGTCTCTGTGCCCGAGCCTCGGATGCTGCTTGTGACCCCATGGGAAAAGCCTTTGGTGGAAATGATTGAAAAGGCCATCCTTGCTGCGAACATTGGTGTGACTCCAATGCGTGACGGTGGCTCTATTCGCATTGCGCTCCCTATCTTGACCCAAGAGCGTCGTCAAGAACTTGCGAAACTCGTGCGTAAGCATGCAGAAGAAGGCCGCGTGGCTGTTCGCAACATTCGCCGCGATGCAATGGATCAGATCAAGAAGACTAAGGATTTGCCCGAAGATCAGGTCAAAAAACAACAAGACGAAATTCAAAAATTAACAGACAAGTATATCGCCAAAGTCGACGAGCTTGCTCATGCGAAGGAAGGCGATTTGCTGAAGGTGTGAGATGAGTGCCAGAGTGTTGCTGCTGGCGATTTGTCTTCCCTAGTTCCAAAATTCCGGAGTATAGGAGGTTTTCCACTTCGTAACTCTGGAACTTCGTAACTCGTGATAGAATATTTCTGCAACTATTATCCCTAAGAATTGACGCGTCGCAACTCTCCACTTTAGAACTCTCGAACTCTCCACTATTTTTCAATTTTCAACCCTATGTCCAACATTCGACACATCGCGATTATCATGGATGGCAATGGCCGTTGGGCCAAGTCGAAGGGCTTGGAGCGTTTTCTTGGGCATCGCTCAGGAACGAAGTCCACGGTCATGGCTGTAGAAGTCGCTGTGGACATGAAGCTTGAACACCTCACGTTGTATGTGTTCTCTAGTGAGAACTGGAACCGACCCGGCATTGAGGTGAATTATCTCATGGGCTTGTTGGTCGAGATGATAGAACAAGAACTTCCTCATTTGATGGAAAAGCAAGTCCGCTTAAAAGTGATTGGCAACATCAATAAATTGCCTGAAAAGCCGCGAGCAAAGCTTGAAGAAGCGATCCGCAAAACCCAAGGCAACACAGGTATGCAACTCAACTTAGCCATCTCTTATGGTGGCCGCCAAGAGATTGTAGATGCGTGTAAAGCCATTGCGAATAAAGTCGCGGCAGGCTCTTTAAAAATTAATGATATCGACGAGCAACAATTCGCCAATCATTTGTATTTAGAAGGTGCTCCAGATCCCGATTTAGTGATCCGTACTGGCGGTGAATACCGCCTCTCCAATTACCTACTATGGCAAGCTGCCTATAGCGAATTCTACATCACCGACGTGTTATGGCCGGACTTCACGCGTGCTGATATGGAGACAGCCGTGCAGTTCTACTCTTCGCGTCAGCGTCGCTTTGGCGGAGTCGTCGATGAGTAATCTTACCGTTCGCATTATTTCTGGTTTGACCGCGGCACCGTTGTCGCTATTTCTTGTCTATTGGAACAGTTACACTCGTTGGGGCATGATGGTGGGCATGATCGCCATCGCAGCTTGGGAATGGGCGCGCATGGTTTCCAAAAAAGTGGAAGGCCCGCGCATGGTGATGCTATCTCCTGTGCTCACAACACTTTTTACGCTAGCTTGGATTTTTCAGTCCCATTGGGCTGGCTCTGTTTTACTGGCGGGTGCGATTACTGTTGCAGTCCTTGTCGCAGTAAGCTTTGCACGCGTTCATATCGATAACCTATTTCCTTGGATTGCTTTGCATGCTTCGGGACCTGTGTACCTTGGTCTTTGGGGGGGCATGGTGTTAACGCTCATGGGCGAAGGCGACCGCACCTTTACGACGTCTTCCGCGTTTATTGTGGTGATGTCTGGGATGTGGTTCTGCGACTCGTTTGCGTATATCTGCGGGCGCTTGTTCGGCAAGCACAAAATGGCACCTCAGATTAGCCCTAAAAAGACTTGGGAAGGCGCTATCGGGGGAACCTTCTTCACGATTATTTTCGTTGCTGTACTGGGTCCATGGGCATTCCATACCAGCCTCGCGATCAACGTACTACTAGGCATCGCTTTCTCTGTTGCAGGGCAAGCTGGTGATCTGCTTGAATCCGCGCTCAAACGCTGGGCTGGCTCCAAAGATTCCTCCCAAGTATTTCCAGGCCACGGCGGCGTGCTAGATCGCCTCGACAGCCTCTTCCTTGCAGGGCCATTAGTCGCCGTGATCTTAGCGATCGTGCGCGGATAATCCT
>Ga0302293_10000748_pt1 | contig 16720 bp, 7 predicted proteins | sample III_Fen_N2_2_FD_198758 | JGI IMG/M metagenome (GOLD analysis project Ga0302293, IMG submission 198758) | Peat permafrost microbial communities from Stordalen Mire near Abisko, Sweden - III_Fen_N2_2 | ecosystem: Environmental > Terrestrial > Soil > Wetlands > Permafrost | place: Sweden: Abisko...
GCCATATCGCGGTAATGTTTTAGGAACATAGGTCGGTATTTACAATCTTTGGGCATATCTTTCAGCACTTTTGCCAGTCCGGCAAAAACCCAACCATCGCCACGTGCCCAAAAGTCTTTCTTGTCATTCGTACTTTTATGTTTTGGATATACGTATTTTGCATCTCGATAGAACAGTTTTGCTTTGGGATCATACATGATTCGTTTAGCATATAAAAAATACTCGTTCAATTTGTCTAAATACAATTCATTGCCGGTTACTTTGTATAGCTTAGTCATCACGGGCATAACCATATATAAACCATCGGCCCACCACCAGTAATCATTGTTCGGAGTGCTCATTTCGTATTCTATCACCTCACGGGCACGTGCAATTTTATTACTGTCGGGCGCCAGATTATACAGATCTATATAGGTTTGAAAGCAAATCTGCCAATCCCCAAAAAGCACATGATCAGGTGTTTCGCCATAATTGTATTTCCATTTCGATGTATCTGTAGTCTTTGCACCTTTCCATTCATTCCGTACAGCCCACAGTTCGGAGTACGCGCGGTATTTCTCATTTCCGGTGACGAAATAGGCTTCCATATTTCCGGTGTGGTAGGCGGCATTATCCCAAAATGGATTTCCTGGATTTGGATGTGTGGATTGCCAATAATCGTTTGTCTTCTCAATTATGCCGATAAGTTCAGATTTAGAAGGTCGGTTTTGGGCGGTTGCCAGTGAACTACCGGTCAAAGCCAGTATCAGGATTAATTGGTAAAACTTCATGCGGGTAATTTAGAATGTTGATTTATTTTAAGTAGTGCTATTTCAAATTAATAAAATACAGCATACAAAAATACCTAGTTAATTTGGATTCAAAGTATACAATTCGTTCAATAAAGTGGATTATATCGATAAATTGAAAGCTAAGCATTGTGAACAATAGGTTTGGGATGTAATCTGAATTGTTTGTTTCCTCTACCTTTTTGACCTTTTTGTTACCGAAAGTAAACGCCGAATTGACTATTTTTGTAGCATAGATTCAGCACTTTTTTATGTGTTTCGTTTATTCTCTGCTTTTGAACCTGCTTTTCAATAACATTTAAACTTTAAATATAATGAAGCTTACTACGAAACTCACTTTGCTTTCATTTCTGCTTACTTTAACCGTGATCTCTGTTTGTGCTCAAAGCAATCCTTCTTCAACTAAATCTACCGGTCAGATTTTTGAAATCAACCAACCCGATTACAAATTAAGTCCGAAGACAGGAATGACCCGGCAGCATTGGAAAGATGCCGCATTGTATATGCTGAAGGGTGCATTTGGATATATACATCAGATGGACGATCCGATGAAATTTCCTAAACAGCCCGGAATTAGCTATCCGCGTACCGATGACCAAATACCTACTGAAAAGCTGGAAGGACTTAGTCGCACTTTGTTCGTGGCAGCACCGCTTTTGAAAGAAAATCCTGAACTGGTGGTCAATAATATCAAGGTAGCCGACTATTATCGTCATCAGATGTGCAATCTTATTAATCCATCAAGTCCTTCGTTTATCAAACATCGTGCTAAAAACGGTGGTCCACACCAGAATTTGGTAGAGTTTGGTGCCATGGCTATTTCGATGACTGCCATTCCTGACGTACTATGGAAACCACTTCCTCAACAACAGAAAGACTCATTGGCTGCGTTGATGCTCAGCTATGCCGATGGCCCTACGGTAGATTCGAACTGGAAATTTTTCAATATTTTCGTGTTGAGTTTTTTCAAGAGCCAAGGTTATGTAGTGAATGAAAAATTACTGGTGGAATACCTGGATAAAACGCTTAATCATTATCGTGGCGAAGGTTGGTATAACGATAGTCCGGCTTTTGATTATTACAGCATGTGGGCATTTCAAATGTACGGTGTGTTGTGGGCGGAATACTATGGCAATAAATATTATCCCGAACAAGCTAAAAAGTTTATGACCAATTTCAGTGATCTGAAATCCAATTATCCATACCTCTTTAGTCGTGATGGCAAAATGATTATGTGGGGACGCAGTATATCCTATCGTTATGCTTCGGTGACTGCTTTCCCATTGATGGGATTTGAGAATTCCGCGGAGACAAACTATGGTTGGATGCGACGCATAGCTTCCGGCACTTTGCTACAATTTTTTCAGCACCCCGGTTTTATGAAAGATGGTGTTCCTACCTTGGGCTTTTATGGACCATTTGAACCGGCAGTACAGATGTATAGTTGCAGAGGTAGTGTGTATTGGGGTGGCAAGGTCTTTCTTGGTTTATTGGTTCCGGCCGATAATCCTTTCTGGACGGCTATTGAAAATGAAGGAGACTGGGATACAAAGTTGGTCAAAGGAAAAGTGTATAACAAGTTTGAAACGGGGTCACAGATCCTGATTACCGATTATCCAAACATTGGTGCATCGGAAGTGCGGGCGTGGTGCCATGCACCCGTGGTGGGCGACTGGCAGAAATTCCGAAGCACTGAAAATTACAACCGCTTATCTTACAACAGTGCATTCCCATGGCAGGCCGACGGAGTAAATGGTGAAGTAGCAATGAATTATGTTGTCATGAATAAAGATAATAAATGGGAAGCACTTCGTCTTTACACTTTCAAGAAGTTTGAAGATGGCATTTATTATCGTGATGCAGAACTTGAAACCAACAGTGCCATTCAATTCAAACTAGCCGATATTCCTCTTCCAAACGGTATTCTTCGGATAGATCGATTAGTAAGTCCTTCGGATGTAAATTTACATTTGGGTCATTACTCATTGCCCCAATTAAACAGACCAATAAAAGAAGAGATTCGGAAAGTGAAGGGCTATCAGGTTCGTATCATTAATAATGGAGTTTATCAATTAGCTATGGTTTCATTGGAAGGATGGAAGTCGATGGAATTTGTACACGCAAAAGGATTGCATCCCGAGAGTGAGATGAGCGAAGTCATCAATGTGACGGATAACTTCTCTGCCGGAAAAACAAATCCGAAAATTTACAATACACTGATGCTTTGGAAAAAAGCCGGAGAGAAATGGACAAACGATGAATTAGTACCGGTAAAGAAAATACAGTATGATACCGCTAAGAATAATACAACGATACTTTTTAGTAATGGTGAAAAGAAAGTCGTAAGCTTTGATTGAGTACTGAGCGAGAGTTCTATTTAGTCTCAAACGAAAAAAGAGGATATTCCAAAAAACTGGAGTATCCTCTTTTTTGATGTCTATGAAAATCACAAATAAATATAAAAATGCAGCGCAGATTGACATCTTGTTTTGTAATTAAAGTATCTACATCTCATTATGATAAGTTATAAGTTGTTGTTTTTCAGTGCAAAATAAGGAGTGAATGAATTTTAGACCTATTTGACTGAATTGTTCCCCATCTTGAAAACCTGATGTAATATATTTGTAGCCGTTAATAACTGTAAAAAATAGTATAAAATACGGCTCGTTAAATATAGGCTGTTCGTATCTAGTTAATCAACTCAATTTAAACATGAAATCATTATGGTGCAATTATTTATTTTTACGTAATCTTTTTTTATTGAATTTGCAAATTCCTAGCTTACAGGTATTTTAATGTCTATGAAATTAGACTCCTTTAGGGTATTTACAAACAATCTATTTTTAATTATTCATCTAATTTTTTTAATCTTAAAAACATGAAGAACACACACAAAGTCAAAAGACTTTTATGTGGAAGACTGAAAAGTGATCCGCATGAAACTGTGAGGTATTATTTATTTTTGATTCTTATTGGATTATTCTTTATCTCTCCGTCAATGAGTGCTGCAGAATTTTCAAGCCAAACCGCCCAACAACAATCTGTAAAGAAAGTAACAGGCACTATTGTTGACGAGAAAGGTGAGCCAATTATTGCGGCAAGTGTATTGGTAGACAAAACTACAATTGGAACAGTCACGGACGTAAATGGCAAATTCCAATTAAACATTCCTAGTTTGAATGCAACGCTGAGAGTTACGTATATTGGCTATGAAACTCAAAATGTATTAATAAATGGGCGTTCAAGCTTAGCAATTATACTAAAAGAATCAGCAACCAGTCTTGATGAGGTTCAAGTAATAGCTTATGGTACACAAAAGAAAGTGACTATAACTGGTGCAATTTCATCGATGAGTGGAGCAGATCTTTTAAAAACGCCGGTAGCTTCACTCGGTAATGCTCTTGCAGGTAAGATAAATGGCGTTTCTGCGGTACAATATTCCGGTGAGCCTGGAGCTGACAATCCTACTATTCTTATTCGTGGAATGGGATCATTAAATAGTAATAGTTCTACCCCGCTAATTTTGGTTGATGGGGTTGAACGCGATTTTACGCAGATCGATCCTAATGAAGTGGAAAATATCAGTGTGTTGAAAGATGCGTCTTCTACAGCTGTTTTTGGAGTACGTGGAGCTAATGGCGTTATTTTGGTAACAACCAAACGTGGTGCTGAAGGTAAGCCTAAAGTGTCATTAACTACTTCGTTTGGAATGCAAGTCCCTACCCGCTTATTGAAATTTGCCAATAGTTATCAATATGCAAGCTTTTACAACGAAGCACAGGTTAACGATGGAGTTACTGATCCAGCCAAACTAAAATTTCAACCCAATGTGTTGAAAGCATTTCAAGATCATAGTAATCCATTACTCTATCCTGATACTGACTGGCTAGATATGGTATTGAAACCATCAGCTATGCAGTCGCAGCACAATATTAACATTTCCGGTGGTACTGACAAAGTACGGTATTTTGTATCCTTAGGTGCAATAAGCCAAAGCGGATTGTTCAAAACATTTGATTCTGGATATAATTTTAACTTTGACTATAAGCGTTACAACTACAGAGCAAACTTGGATATGGATTTGACTAAATCCACGCTGTTGTCAATTAATATAGGAGGATATTCGGCCACAAAAAATACACCTATTTCTAACGAAGATCAAAACCAACTTTTCCGTCAACTCTATTGGGCTACTCCATTTTCTGGTGCCGGCATTGTGGATGGTAAATGGATTAAAACCAATCCTGATATAATTAAGGATCCCGGATCGGACGGTCTATCTCCATACTACGGAAAGGGTTATAATGCTAAGACTGTAAATTCATTAAATCTCGATTTGGTTTTGCAACAAAAATTAGATTTTATTACACAGGGATTGTCTGTGAAATTAAAAGGTGCGTACAATACTGATTATACCCATACGAAACAACGGAGTTCATCGATCCCCTATTATACATCGCTTCTTGACGCTAATGGAAACGTAGCATTGATGAAAAGTGGGGATAATTCGCAACTAGGATTTAGTGAAAGTCTTGATGCGGGGCGTAACTGGTATGCTGAATTTGGAGTGAACTATGCCCGCAAATTTGGAAACCACAATGTTACTGCTTTGGCATTATATAACCAATCTAAAACTTACTATCCTGCAAGTTATACTGATATACCTTCCGGTTATACCGGATTGGTTGGACGTATAACGTATGATTATTTGTCTCGTTATCTTTTTGATGTTAACGTTGGTTATAATGGCTCAGAAAATTTTGCGCCAGGTAAGCGATATGGTTTATTTCCGGCCGTATCAGCTGGTTGGATTATCACTGAGGAGAGTTTCATGAAGAATCAAAATATCGTGAATTATTTAAAATTAAGAGTTTCTTATGGCGTCGTTGGGAATGACAAACTTTATATTAATGGTACAGCTCAACGTTTCCTTTATCTGCCAAATTCATACACAATCGGTGGCACTGGCTATAATTTCGGAACAAATGTTGGTTCTAATCAACCAGGGGCATATGAAGGTAATATGAATAATCCAAATGTTACATGGGAAAAAGAACGTAAACAGAATTATGGTTTTGATGCAACGTTTCTGAAAGATCGTTTGAAATTATCCGGAGACTACTTCTTTAATCGTCGTAAAGACATCTTGATAACCATGAATTCTATGGCTGGATATTTAGGAATGTCCCTTCCTCCAATGAACAAAGGGCTTGTTGAAAACCATGGGTTTGAAGCCTCGTTAAAATGGCAGGATAAATTAAGCACAAAGTTTACTTATTGGATAAATGGTAATCTCTCTTTTGCTCGCAATAAGATTATTGAACAAGATGAAGTTACACCTAATGAAGATTATTTATGGCGCACAGGTCATTCTGTAGGTCAACCTTTTGTACGTACATTTTGGGGATTCTATGATGACACTGCCAATGCACGTTACAAAGCTCAATATGGAACTGATATTGCTACGCACGCAGGTGGATTAAAACCGGGCGACTGCGTGTATGTTGATCTTAATAAAGATGGAGTGATTAATTCCGATGATGTATCTGCCCAAGGCTATACTGATAATCCCGAATATACTGCAGGATTAACACTCGGATTTAGTTACAGCGGGTTCGATTTAAGCATGCAGATTAATGGAGCTTGGAATACTTCACGTGTACTTGAAGAAACTTTTAGTAATCCGATGGGTGATACCAATGCAAAAGGTTTATTGCTATCGCAATATGAGAACCGTTGGACGCCGGAAACTGCAGCCACAGCTACTTTACCTCGCGCTTCTATACAAGCTAAATCAAATAATACAGTAGCTTCTACTTTGTTTTTAGTAGATGCAAGCTACATTCGTTTGAAAAATATAGAAGTTGGATATAATTTCAACTTAGATATAATTAAACGTGCAGGTATCAGTTCATTAAGAATATTTGCTAATGGGTATAACCTAGTTACGCTGGATAAATTGAAAATATCAGATCCCGAATCACGCACTAGCTCCCGACCAAATTATCCTTTAACAAAAGTGTTTAATGTAGGTCTAAAAGTCGGTTTCTAATCATTTAAATTTAAAGAACATGAAAATAAAATCATTAATAATATCGTTAGTTGTCCTGGTTTTAGGATTTTCATCTTGTGTTGACGATCTGAAAGTCGGCGATAGCTCGTTAGAAAAACAGCCAGGTGTAGATGTTACGTCAGACACCATCTTTAATAAAGCAGAATATGCTCGTCGGTTTTTGTGGAATACTTATAGTTCGTTATATTATGGTTTACCGTCCTATTGGAACGATATTGATGGTAAAATGAATATGGGAATGTTCGAAACTCTGTCTGACTGTTGGCAAAGCCACTTAAGCTGGGATGGAGTAAACAGGTCCTATTATTCTGGTAGTTATAGCGCCGGTTCGGAGGAATCAGGCAATGATTCTCGCTTTGGTTATACTAAAGAAGGTTGTTGGCAAGGTATTCGTAAAGGCTGGATCTTTATTGAAAAAGTTGATAAGGTACCTGATATGACAACCGAAGAAAAAGAACGATTAAAAGCAGAGGCCAAGGTAATTATTGCCAGCCGATATTTTGATATGTTCCGTCATTTTGGAGGACTTCCAATTGCAGATCATGCATGGACGACAGTAGAAACTTTTCAGAATCCAAGAGCTACTGTTCAGCAAACTCTAGATTTTATGGTCAAATTGCTTGATGAAGCTGCAGGTTCGTTGCCTTGGGCATTGACTGATGCTGAAATCTCGAATTGGGATGGCCGTTTTACAAAAGCAGCTGCTATGGGGTTGAAATGTAAAGTCTTATTATTTGCAGCCAGTCCTTTATTTAATGATAATGTACCTTATTCCACCGAGCAACCTCAAACTGCTGTTGAAAAACGTCAGGTGTGGTTTGGTGGATATAAACCCGAATTATGGACTCAATGCTTAAAAGCATGTCAGGATTTCTTTGCAGAAATGAATACGCAAGGTAAATATGGTTTGTTTCAGGCTGCTGCAAGCAATGGGAAAAATGTTACTCAATACGACAATGTATATCGCACGGCTTTTCGAAATGCTTATTCGTTAAGAGGGTCGGGTGGTCCAAATCCGGAAATTTTAATTTCTACCCGGATACGCTATACTACAGGTAATGGTGACTGGAACTATTATTTCCCAACATCATGTTCAAATGGTGCTTTTACCCCTACACTCGAATATGTCAATATGTTTCCAATGAGTGATGGAACTCCATTTGATTGGAATAATCCTTTACTTGTCAATAAAATTCACACAGACAGGGATCCTCGTTTGTACGAAACTATATTAGTAGATGGTGCTGAGTATAAAGGAAGACAAGCTGAGTTATGGGTTGGTGGACGTGAGGCTTTGGCTAGCTCAAAAAGTGAAGATGGTCAGTTTGCAACCGGTTATGCAAATTATAAATACATTCTTGACTTTGAAAAAAATAAATCCAAACCAACAATGTGGCCATACTTAAGAGTTGCTGAGTTATATTTAATATATGCCGAAGCTCTCATGGTGAATGAAAAATATGATGAAGCAATTGCGCAAGTTGATGCAGTTCGTGCACGCGTAGGTTTAAAAGGATTAGTTGTATCTAATCCAACCTTGAATTTACATGATAAAGCAGTACTTAAGAATGAAATTTTGCGTGAGAGAGCCTGTGAGTTAGGGTTGGAAGATGTGCGTCTCTTCGACCTTATTCGAAATAAAATGGAAATAAACTTCACAGCTCCATTGCATGGTCTGTTGACTAAACGAGCTGATGGAAAAGAAGAGTCATGGTCTGATAAGCCTGCTGCTACAAGAGGAACCAGACCTTCAGCCTTCACTTACGAAAAGTTCACCCTGCAAAAACCAATTCAGCGCAACTTATGGGTTCCTGGAAATTTTAAATCTAAATGGTATTTGTCAGCATTTCCTCCTATCGAAGTGAATAAAAACTATGGACTTTCTCAAAATCCGGGATGGTAATTTATAAATCAATTATTTGTTAATAACATTGTAATGTATGAAAAATAAAATATTAGCATTAATTCTATGCTTTATCAGTATAGGAAGTTTTGCTCAAACCAATAATATTACAGGTAAAGTAATTGACAGATGGGGGAAGCCTGTTTCAGGTGCAACTGTATCTGTTGTTAACAACCAGTCTGTTCAGGTGTCAACCGATGCCAATGGAGATTTTGTAATTTTGGCAATGCCGGGTGATAGATTGACCGTTTTAACTCCTGGTCTTGAAAGTAAAACCGCCAATGTTCAGGATAAAAAAAACCTTGTTGTGGTCATGGATTATGCCTCCCAGTCAGTAGAAATGGGCTTCGGAATTAAGCAGACTGTCGCAGAATCTACATCAGCAATATCAACAGTAAATTCGGAGCAACTAATGAAAAGTTCTGCATTGAGTTTGAGTAACTCACTTTTTGGTAATGCACTCGGTTTAACTGCTATGCAAACCGGAGGTTCTGTATGGGAAAACTATGCGAACTTTTCTATTCGGGGACTTAAAACCTTGTCTAATAATGGTGTTTTAGTTCTGGTGGATGGTTTGGAACGTTCAATCGGAACTCTTACCCGAGAGGAAGTGGAATCAGTTTCGATTCTTAAAGATGCTGCTGCTGTAGCATTGTATGGATTTAAAGGAATAAATGGAGTTGTTTCAGTGAAAACCAAAAGGGGTAAGTATAACTCGAAAGAAGTCAATGTGAGTTATGATCATGCCTTTACTTCGGCCGTGCGTTTACCTAAATTTGCCAATTCGTATACATATGCCAACGCAGTAAATGAAGCATCAGCCAATGATGGTAAAGCGCCAATTTATAATCAATATGCATTGGATCAATTTAAGAACGGAACGTCTCCTTCATTATATCCGAATGTGGATTGGGTAAATGAAACCTTGAAAGATAAAGGTGCTTCAAATATTTATAATTTGAGTATACGTGGAGGTGGTACCAAAATGCGATACTACACCATGTTGAATCTTGAAAATAATAGTGGCTATTTTAAAAATACTGAAACAAACGATGGATATTCGACCCAAATGAAATATTCGAAGGCGAATGTTCGTACAAATTTGGATATTGATTTATCGAATACAACGAAAGTGGAGGTAAACGTGCTCGGAATTATAGCAGAGCACAACAGACCCGGACGTATGTATAGTACTTTGATAGACAATTTATATACCTTGCCTTCTGCTGCTTATCCGGTTAAAACTTATGATGGTATCTGGGGTGGAAATTCGACCTGGAGCACAACTAATCCAGTTGCTGGAGTTCAGAATACAGGGTATGCTCGCTCTCACTCCAGAAGTTTATATGCTGATGCTAAACTGACTCAAAAGTTGAATTTTATTACGGAAGGGTTAAGGGCTTCTGTTCGGGTTGGGTATGATAATTACGCTGAATTTTGGGAAAGTCGTGACAGAGGATATGTTTATGCTGCAGATCGGTTGAATTTCAATAATGGAGTGCCAGCTGACACAGTAAGAACAACAGCCGGCGAGGTAAAGAATCTTGCTTTTTCTCGTTCTTTAGGGACTCAGAACCGACACTTTAATTTTATAGGAACTGTTGATTACGAAAAAAAATTCACAGATAGTAAGTTATTTACTTCTTTGATTTATACTCAGGACGGTGCCGTTTATGTTGGACAAAACAGAACTTATAACCATCAGAATTTATCTGGATATGCACATTACACACTTAAGGACAAATATATAGCAGATTTAGCATTGGTTGTATCTGGATCTAACCTATTGGCTACAGATCATAAATATGGTTTTTCTCCGACAGTATCAGCTGCATGGGTGATTTCGAACGAATCGTTTATGAAAAACGTCGAGTTTGTCGGATTGTTAAAACTAAGAGCTTCGGCAGGTATGATCAATACAGACTATACGCCAACAGTAAATATCTGGAATCAAAGTTTTGATGGAGGTAATAGTTATCCATTTACCGATGGATTTACATCCTTCACTGGTACACAAGAAGGACGTTTGCCTACGAGCGAATATAAATTAGAAAAAGCTTATAAATACAACTTAGGACTTGATGCTGTTATTTTTAAAGGGCTTACAGTGACTACAGATGTGTATAAGGAGCGCCGCAGTAATATCTATGTAGATGCATCGGGACAAAACTCAGCGGTACTTGGGGCTAATTCAGCCTATGTAAATGCAGGTATTGTTGATAGCCGTGGTATTGAGGTGGGACTTGATTACGAAAAGTCACTGAATAACATGACTTTCTTTGTTGGAGCAAAATATACTTTATCAAAAAATAAAGTTATTGAAAGATTAGAAGCACCCAAAGCATATGACTACTTGAGAAGTACAGGTCAGTCGGTAAATCAACCATTCGGATTGCAAGCTATAGGATTTTTTGTAGATCAAAATGAAATAGACCATAGCCCTGCACAACGCTTTTCAGTTGTAAAACCTGGTGACATAAAATATAAGGATCAAAATGCTGATGGATTTATCAATGAATTTGATGTTGTGCCAATGGGATACAATACTTCAGTTCCAGAGACGTATTTTTCATTTAATCTAGGCTTTGAGTATAAAGGTTTTGGTTTTGATGCAACATTTCAAGGTGTAAGTAATTATAGTACTTTACTAAATACTAAGAGTGTATTTGTTCCATTAGTTGGTAATACAACTATTTCGAGCAATTACTATGAAAACCGTTGGACTCCTGAAAATACTTTTGCTAAATATCCTAGATTAACTAATGAGAGCAACGATAATAACTATCGAAGCAATTCAATTTGGATAGCAGATGCATCTTATTTGAAGTTGAGAAATTGTGAAATTTACTATAAACTGTCTAAATCGTTTTTAGGAAAGATAAGGATGAAGTCGGCAAAACTTTATGTAAGAGGAATAGATTTATTCTGTTTTGATAAAATTGATATTGCAGATCCTGAAGTTATAGGAGTAACTTATCCAGCTTCAAAATCAATTAATGTGGGCTTTGCTTTAGGGTTATAATTATTCAATCAACATTATATCATTGAATTATGAAAATAAAACATATAATTATCGGTTTTTGTGCTATCGCATTTTGTTCCAGCTGTAATGATGGGTTGGATTATAATGAAATTGCAAGCTATAATAAAGAAGATGTGTTCCAAAGTTTTACCCGGTCAGGGAACTTTGTTACCAATATTTATGGATATTTGGACTATGATTTTGGTAATTATGGTAATGGAGCTATGTTGGCTTCAGCATCAGATGAGTCCGAATTTGCATGGTCAATTTCAGCTATTCACGATTTCTACAATGGTTCGTGGAGTAAAATAAATAATTTGTCCAATACCTGGACCAATTCGTACGGAGCTATTCGTGCTGCGAACTTCTTTTTGAAAGAGTCTCAAGGTCAAACTTTTGATGAATTTAAAAATAATAAAGATTATTATGAACAACTTCAAAAGTTTAATCGCTACCAGTACGAAGTTCGCTTGCTGAGAGCTTATTTTTATTTCAATTTAGTTCGTGAATATGGCGATGTACCCTTGGTAACAACCGTACTCACTGCTGATGAAGCTAATGTCGTGGTACGCACCCCAGCTACTCAGGTAATTGATTTTATTGTAAGTGAATGTAATGATCTGGTCAGCAATTTACCAAGAAGCTATTCAGCATTGACTTTCCCTGAAACAGGTCGTGTTACTCGGGCGACTGCTTTGGCACTTAAGGCAAGAACCTTGTTATATGCCGCTAGTCCGCTACTTAATCCAAGTCAGGAATCAGCTAAATGGGATGCTGCTGCTCAGGCAAATAAAACAGTATTGGATTCGTGTGCAGCTTATGGTATTACACTTGGTAAATACACTGACCTTTGGGGTACTAATAATTACAAGGGAAGCGAAATCATCTTTGTTCGTCAAATTGGAGAATTGAACTCGCTAGAAAAATATAATTTCCCAGTCGGTGTCGAAGGTGGGGCCTCAGGTAACTGTCCAACTCAAACATTGGTAGATGCTTATGAAATGAAACCTACAGGTTTATCGTGGGATGCAATCGGAAGTGGTTATAACCCAACCAAGCCTTATGATAACAGGGATCCACGTTTTGCACTGACAGTAGCCAAAAATGGTGATACAGGGTGGCCTAGTTACAATAGTAAACCCATTGAAACATTTGAAGGTGGAGCCAATGCAGCTCCGATTTCGGGTGCAACTCCGTCTGGGTATTATTTGAAGAAGTATTGTGATGCGTCAGTTAATTTGCAGCCAACTAGTACTAATACTAAACGTCACTCGTGGATTACTTTCCGCTTGGGTGAGTTCTATTTGAATTATGCAGAGGCAGTTCTCCATGTTTTGGGTTCTCCTGATGCAAAAAATGCGACTTATACGATGTCAGCTACTGAAGCAGTTAATAAAATTCGTCAACGTTCTGATGTCGGGATGCCAGTTTTTCCTGTCGGATTAAATAATACTGATTTTGATAAAAAGTATCGCAATGAGCGTATGGTGGAATTAGCATTTGAAGGTCACCGTTTCTGGGATATTAGACGTTGGAAAATGGGTAATGTGTTGAAAACAGTTACTCTGATGAAGATCACCAAAGATTCTGGTACTGGTAGTTTAGTTTATACCCGCGTTATTAAGAACCGTCAATGGGATGATAAAATGTATTTTTTCCCAATTCCTGATTCAGAAATTAGAAAGAATGCTAAGTTAACCCAAAATCCAGGTTGGAATTAACCTGAATATTCAACATAAATACAATTAAAAAGACAACCATGAAAAGATTATATATTTATATAGTGAGTCTTATAATTGCGGCATCTGCCTTGAGTAGTTGCAACGATTATCAAGCCTTTGAATATCCTTCAATTGGCACCAAAAATCCTACAGCAATTTCGAATGTGGTAGCGACTTCGCTTCCAGGTCAAATTGCTTTGAAGTGGACTGTTCCAACTGATTCGAATTATTATTTTGTGAGGGTAAGTTACTTTGACCATCTTAGCCAAAAGACAATTGTGCGAGTTGCCAGTGTTTACAAGGATACTCTTCTTATACCAAACACTAGAGCAAAATATGGAGAGTATGAGTTTAAATTTAAAACATTTAGTAGGTCAAATGTAGGTGGTGATATTGTTGTGAAAAAGGCTGTGTCTGGGGTTGCACCTATCGTAGTCACAGTACTTAAAAGCAAAATCCCTATAATCGCTGATCAACTAAGCACAAACGCTCAGGAGCCAACCGAAGGAGCTATTAAGAACCTTCTAGATGGAAGTCTTGATACTTATTTCCATACGGCATGGAGTGTAAATATCCCTGGTCCGCACTGGATGCAAGTAGATTTGAAAAAAATAATAAGTAACTTTCAATTTTATTTTGGAAACAGGAATAATGGATCAAACAAACTGCAGACTGTTGATTTGATGGGAAGTGTGGATGGAACTAATTGGCAATTGATACAAACTATCAGTCAAGGTATGCCAACTGGAGCAAAATCGGAATATACGTCTCCTACTATTAATACAACTATTCCTTTTAGTAAATTACGTTTAGTTGTTCAGAAAACAAACACTTCAAGTGTTTATTTCACAATGTCCGAATTCTCTGTATTTGAGATAACGACTACTATTGTCGATCCTGAAAAATAATTTATAAATATAGGTGTATTGACCAAGCACTATTGTTTTATAAAGTGCTTGGTTGATACCAAGGGTCATTTAAATTTAGACATTACTTTTATATATAAAAAAGATTAAGTGTTGTTGTTTGTTTCAGAAAGGAGTGCTTAGATGGCATTCCTTTCTCATTTGATTGAGTAAAAACAGAAGCGTAACCGTATAAATAATTTTAATAAATACCCATTAAATATGACTTTTATGATGAAATACATTTGTCTTATATTCTGTTTCTTTGCTCTTGGATATATGTCTGTTGAAGCTCAAATCAAAACAGCCCTCATCAATGGTACTTCATTTACCGACAATGAAGGTAAGGTTATCAATGCTCATGGTGGTGGATTTTTAAAAGTGGGCAATTACTACTATTGGATAGGTGAAAACCGAAAACAAGGGGTTTTTGTGTCTTGCTACCGGTCAAAGGATTTGATGAATTGGGAGTTCAGAGGAGATTTATTGACCCGCCAATCGCACCCCGAACTTGATAGTGCCAACATAGAACGTCCAAAGGTGATTTATAACTCCAAGACAAAGCAATTTGTGATGTGGATGCACTACGAGTATGGGCGTGATTATAGTTATGCACGCGCTGCAGTAGCTACTTCAAGCGATATAGAAAAACCATTTACGTTCATTAGAAGCTTTCGTCCGTTTGGTAACATGTCGCGCGATTGTACGCTTTATAAGGATAAAGATGGAAGTGCCTATTTTTTCTCATCAGCACGCGAAAATTATGATATGATGCTGTATAAACTTACCGATGACTATACAGATGTAAAGAAACAGATAGCAACGCTCTGGCCCGGAGGGCATCGCGAAGCACCTGCATTGGTAAAGCGAGGTAAATACTACTTCCTGCTGACTTCCGGTTGTACAGGTTGGGCTCCGAATCAGGCAATGTATGCTTTTTCGAAATCAATATCAGGTCCATGGTCGGAATTGAAGAATATTGCTAACTCCACCACCTTCGATTCACAATCTACTTTTATTCTGCCACTGGTTGGCAACAAAACAACTAGTTATCTTTATGTTGGTGACCGTTGGGATGGAAAACAGTATTTTAAATCCGGCTATATTTTCTTACCTTTGGCTTTTGAAAATGACAGCACTATGACCTTGAGTTGGAGGGATAAGATTAGCATAGATGTCAAAACCGGAAAGGCAAAATAGTGTTTAGACAGATTACGAACAAAATTAATACAAATAGAAATACAAATGAGAAAAAAACTAATGTTGGGGAGTTTATTCGTGGCACTGCTTTTACCGGCAGCAGCTCAGAATACTCTTGTTGTAAACGATTGGGAGAATCCCGCAGTTTTCCAGATTAACAGGGAACCGGCACGCGCTACCTTCCTGCCTTTTGCTGATAAACATTCGGCAGTTGCTGATAACTACGAAAGTTCTCCATGGTATGCTTCCTTGAACGGACAGTGGAAATTTCAATGGTCGCCTACGCCCGATCAACGTCCGAAGGACTTCTATAAAACCGATTTTAATGTGGTGAACTGGAAAGAAATTCAGGTGCCATCTAATTGGGAACTGAAAGGATACGGTATTCCGATTTATACAAACATGACCTACCCATTTGTCAAGAATCCACCTTATATCGATCACTCCGATAATCCGGTAGGTTCGTATCGCCGCGATTTTCAGTTAGAATCGTCTTGGAACGGTCGCCGCGTTTACCTACATTTTGAAGCCGGAACATCGGCTATGTACATCTGGGTGAATGGAAAGAAAGTGGGTTATACCGAAAATACAAAAAGTCCGGCCGAATTTGATATTACCAACTATGTAAAGCCTGGTAAAAACTTGCTGGCAGTGGAGGTCTATCGCTGGAGCGACGGTTCTTACCTCGAAGATCAGGATTTCTGGCGTATCTCGGGTATCGACCGCAATGTGTATCTATACAGCACTTCCAATCTTCGTGTTGTCGATTTTTTTGCCCGTCCCGATTTGGATAGCAACTACAAAAACGGCTCATTGGCTGTGGATGTAAAACTGAGTAACTATAACAAATCTGCGAAAACTGGAATAGTGGAAGCTTCGTTGCTCGACGCTAATGGAAAAGAGGTTTTCAATCAAACATTGAAAATTGCTACACCTGCCGAGGGTAAGAAAGAACTTACTTTCAGCAAGAATGTCTCTTCTCCTCAACTGTGGAGCAGCGAAACGCCTTATCTGTACTCGTTGGTACTGACTTTGAAAGACGAAAGTGGTAAATTTCTCGAAACAGTTGCTACTAAAATCGGTTTCCGCAAGGTGGAACTGAAAAATG
>Ga0302293_10000756_pt1 | contig 16633 bp, 16 predicted proteins | sample III_Fen_N2_2_FD_198758 | JGI IMG/M metagenome (GOLD analysis project Ga0302293, IMG submission 198758) | Peat permafrost microbial communities from Stordalen Mire near Abisko, Sweden - III_Fen_N2_2 | ecosystem: Environmental > Terrestrial > Soil > Wetlands > Permafrost | place: Sweden: Abisko...
GACAAGGCTCTATATATCAACGCAGGATGAAAAGGAAGCGGCCGAGACCCGCGCCCCGCGTACACGCACGGGGTCGAAAAGCGCACCTGAACCTGGCGTTCGCGTCAATAAGCCGGAGATGACATCTTTAGGCCGCATCGGTCTAATCATCAGCGGATTCATCTTCGCTGGAATGGTGCTCTTTACGCTATCCGGTTACGAGCGCATTTCGCGTGCGTATGCAGACATCAATGCGCTCAATGACGAATGCGACACGACCGACCTGCGCATCAACGAGCTGAATGTACAGATTGAGTGCGCGGTGACCATTCAGGACGCACAGAAGGTAGCCGAAGAATACGGCATGAAGTATCCTGACCAGAGCCAATATGTGCGCATCGGCGATCCTTTGCCGTTTGACAATACGGTTCCGACGACTACAGATGCACCTGCGAGCGGGACGACCACAACGCCGGAATCGACACCGGAACCGACGCCGGTTCCAACCTCTGGAACAGGCACTTCGGGCGGGGGGGAACAGCCGCCTGCGGGCGGTTGATCTTACGAAAGGACGATTGACCAATGGCTAAAACGACGGCCCCCGCGCCGAAGATTAAACGCAAACTCGTACTTTTGATGGTATTTGCAGGTGTGCTGATGCTGTTGCTGTCGTTGCGCCTGACGCAGGTTATGATCATTCAGGGACCTGAGTTAAAAGCCAAGGCAGAGGTACAGTGGACACGCCGTCAAAATCTTGCCGCGCAGCGCGGAAAAATCACAGACCGAAACGGTCTTGTGCTCGCGCAGAGCGGAACCGCCTATCGCGTGCTTGCCAACCCGCCTTATATTGCGGCGGATGACCGCGTGCGTATCGCCACCGAGGTTTCGGATATCCTCGGACTCAATTATGATTATGTGCTCGAACGTATATCCGACCCAACGCGTCTACAGGTGCAGCTCAAGAGGCAGGTGGAGAGCTCGGTCGTCGACCAGCTGGAAGCGCTGCAACTCGGCAACGGTATTTCCTATACGACCGATATGAAGCGCTATTACCCCTTCGGGCAACTCTTTACGCAGCTCATCGGTTTTACCGGCATCGAGACGGAAGGGCAGACAGGGTTGGAAGCGGAATATAACACCGATCTCGCTGGTACCGCGGGACGCCTCGTTCAAGAGGTAGACCGAAAGAACAACCCGCTTTCCTATAGCGACCCGGACTATTTAGCCCCGACGGAAGGCTATAATATGACGCTCACGGCGGATTCCGTGACCCAGAGTTATCTGGAGAAATATCTGAAGCAGTGTTATGATCTCAATCGCGCAAGCAGCGTCTCCGGAATCATCATGGACCCGAATACGGGCGAAATACTTGCGACCGGCTCCTATCCGTCCTTTGACCTCAACGATCCGCCGCGCGATACGGTCACAGACCTTATGTCTATGTCCCGCACACGCATTGTGACGGATACTTACGAAGCAGGGTCGATGTTTGACGTGATCACTGCCGCAGCCGCGCTCGATGCGGGCGCAACGACGCAGACAAGCCAGTATAATTGCATCGGATACAAAATTTTCCGGTTGGAGAAGGTGGTCTGCTGGAACACGGCCGGACACGGAAACGAGACGCTCTCCGAAGCACTGGGCAACTCTTGCAATCTTGCGATGGCGGATATTGCACTCGCGACCGGTATCGATCAGTTTTACGATTACATCTACGCGTTCGGGTTTAACGAGAAGACGAGTGTCGGTATTCCCAGTGAAGACACCGGCGAAGTCATCCACCGTAAGTATATTCGCGAAAGCGATTTGGCGCGTATTTCATTTGGCGAGAATATCACTACGACCGCTCTGCAGATGGTAAATGCGTTTTGCGCGATCATCAACGGCGGAACGCTCATGCAACCGTATGTGGTGGATAATATTACGTCGACAGACGGCACGGTCATCACAAAAAACGAGCCGACCATCTTGCGCCGGGTCATCAGCTCCAGCACATCTGCCACCATGCGCACACTGCTGGAGTCCGTTGCCGAAACCGGGAACGCCAGCAATGCGCAGGTGCTCAATTACAAGGTAGGCAGTGTAAACGGAGTTTCTCGAAAGTTTGAAGAGGATGGGGTTACTCCGTCGCGCGTGCGCGTGGTCGCCTCTAACATCACCTTTTTGCCGGTGGTCAACCCGCAGCTAGTCTGCATGGTCGTCATCGACGAGCCGCAGGTGCCATATATGGAAGCAAGCAGCATAGCGGGATATTGGTCATCCAAAATTCTGACCGACCTTGTGCAGTATTATAGCATTTTACCGGATGCCGACACGGACACCTCTAACGTGCCGGATGTCACCGGCATGACGTCAAGAGACGCGGTATACACGCTCAAGCAGGCTGGCTTTCAAGCCTATGCTGTGCCGAGTGAGGACGCGGCTGCGATCGTTTCGCAATATCCTGCGGGGAATACGGATGCGGCATCCGGCTCTGTTGTGATTCTTTACTCGACGATGACCACCTTTAATGAGGATCAACTCTACAAAGCGCAGGCAACTGTACCAAACCTCATCGGCCGACGTAGGCAGGATGCGTTTGACCAACTTGCGAAACTTGGATTGCTTCTAAGCTTCGATAAAACGCAGTGCACCGGCATCATCGACACCCAGTCCGTGCCGGAAGGCACAAAGGTCGATCCGGGGACGACGATTTATGTCACGTTCCCCAAGCCGTCGCCTTCGCCTTCGGTATCGCCTGATGCATCCACCACGCCGGCCGCACCCACGCCGCTGCCGGAAGGATAACCCCGCAGCGCCGGATATTCACGATTGTTGCGTTTTACGCGTCATTTCTCGTAAAACGAACGAAATATCGACCAATTTTCAAACGGCGCGGAGGTCCCCGCGCGACGGGAGGTAACGACATGCTGCTTTCGGAACTGGCAATGGCATCGGGCCTGCGCTATGAAGGCGAAGACACGGATATCGTCTCCATTGAATATGACTCAAGAAAGGTGAAGAAGGGCAGCCTGTTTTGCTGCATCGTAGGCTCGCTGTTCGATGGCCATACGTTCGCTGAGGGCGCGGTGCAAAACGGCGCGACGGCGCTGGTCGTTGAGCGGGAACTGCCTGTTTCTGTGCCGCAGCTCGTCGTTAAAAACGCGCGTAAGGCAATGGCGGAGATGGCAGCTGCGTTCTACGGATATCCCCAGCGGGAGATGATGATGCTGGGCGTCACCGGCACCAACGGCAAGACCACCACGACCTACATGGTCAAGGCGATTGCCGAGCAGACCGGCAAGAAGGTCGGCGTCATCGGCACCATCCGAAACCTAATCGGCAACGAGAGCATCCACACCGACCGCACCACGCCGGAATCGGTCGATTTGTTTCGCATTCTGCGTATGATGGCGGATGCGCACGTTGACCTCGTGGTGATGGAGACGAGCTCCCACGCGTTGGAACAATATCGCGTGCACGGCATCAAGTTTGACGTTGGCCTTTTTACTAACCTCACGCAGGATCATTTGGATTACCACAAGTCGTTTGACAACTATCTTGCCGCGAAGAAGATTCTCTTTCTCAACAGTAAGAAAGCGGTTGTCAATGTAGACGATCCCTATGCTGCCCGCATGATGGAAGGGCTCACGATTCCGATTCTTACCTTCGGCGTGCGCGACCGCGCGGATATCTCCGCGACGGATATCGACATCACGACCGACGGCGTTCGTTTTGACCTGCATACGCCGGAGGGCGAGGTACTCATGAACCTCGCGATTCCCGGACTCTTCTCAGTGTTTAACGCGATGGGTGCCGCGGGTATGGCGCTTGCGGTCGGCATGAAGCTCAGCACCGTCAAAGCCGGACTGGAGTCACTCACAAGCGTTTCCGGTCGGCTCGAGCCGGTGAAAACGAACAAAGGCTTTTCGGTCTTTGTGGACTATGCGCATACGCCGGACGCGCTGGAAAACGTACTCAAAACCGTTCAGCAGTTTGCCAAGGGGCGTGTGATTTGCGTCTTTGGTTGCGGCGGAGATCGGGACCGCGCCAAGCGCCCGATTATGGGCGAAATCGCGGGGCGTTTCTCCGAGTTCGCCGTGATTACGAGCGATAATCCGCGCACGGAAGATCCAATGACGATCATCGAGTCCATCGAGGACGGCATGAAACGCAGCGGAACGAAATATACCGTAATCGAGAACCGCAAGGAAGCAATTCGGTATGCGCTCGCCGCCGCACAAAATGACGATGTGATCATGATCGCCGGCAAAGGCCACGAGAATTATCAGGAAATCAACGGCACAAAGTATCACTTTGACGACAAAGAGATTGTCGAAGAATTACTCACAGAGCTATAAGCAATAAAGAATACTTTTAACCCGCAAGCAGAACTTGGTTATTCTAAGTCTCTTGCGGGTTTTGCATGTCACCGCGCTGCAACTCAAAATCCAAATTCCCCGATGCCGTGTTTTTTGGGGGATTGTCCCATGCGCGTTTACAGGGGTATAATACCGTTATGTTACAAATACTCATGACCGCGTTGACGGCGTTTTTCATCGTTTGGCTGCTTGGCCCGCTGCTGATCCCCATGTTAGCGCGGTTCAAACCGGCCCAACCGGAGCGAGAAATCGCGCCGGAACAACCGCCGCAACAGTCGACAAAGAAAAAGCAGGCACCGCCACCCAAACCGCCCGTGCCAAGCATGGGTGGCGTGATGGTGTTGCTTTCTGTTACGATTGCGACGCTGATCTTCGGCTTGGACGGCATGGAGTTTGCGCTGCCTGCCCTGGTCGCGGTGCTTGCGCTCGGCGTGCTTGGGTTTGTGGACGATTTTATCCGTGTGCGGGATCCGGACGGGATTGGCCTGCGCGGGACTATCATGCTGGGGGCAGAGTTGGTCATCGCGGCGGTGATCGCGATCTGGGCCTACCGCTCTCCTTTGATTGGTTCCGCGCTGCAGCTGCCAATTTCCGGCGGGGAATGGGACATCGGGTTCTGGTATGTACCGCTGGTGATCATCACCGTGATGGCAGAGGCAAACGCCGCGCATCTGAGCGAGGGCATGGATGGCTTGGTGACAGGCGTCAGTACGATTTACGCGCTGTTTTTGATTGCGATTCTCGCGGCGCTTGCAACCGTTGCCAACCAAAACGGAGAACTGCTACTCGGAGACAATCTCAAAGGCAGCGCGATTTTTGCGGCCGCAGTTGCGGGTGCGGGCGTTGGGTTTTTACGGTATAATACGTTCCCCGCGCGGGTGCAGGCCGGGTCATCCGGTTCGCTTGCGTTCGGTGGCGCGGTTGCAATGCTGGCCATTCTCAGCCGTTCGCTGATCATCTTACCGCTGATGAGCTTTTGCCTGCTTGCAAGCATTGGCTCCATCGTATTACAGGCGTTCAGCAAAACGCGCGAGGGGGGGAAGAAGCTCTTCCGCGCTGTTCCGATCCATCGACATTTTGAGCTTTCCGGGCACCCTGTACCGCAGATTGCAACGATGTACGTTATCCTTACCACGGTGATCTGCGCCTTCTGCCTGCTGCTTTATTTCAGATAAAACGCTTCGCCCGAACAATTCATGCGGGCGCAATATTTTCGGAGGCAATTTTAACATGGAACAACACAAAAAAGCGCTGATCGTCGGCATGGCAAAAAGCGGCGTTGGCGCGGCAAAGTTGCTCAGCAATACCGGCTGGGATGTCATCATCAACGACAAAAAGACCGAGATTGAAGGATTAAAAGAGGCGCTCAGCGGTGTAGACGTTGCTTGGCGGCTCGGAGAAGACCCGCAGGCGTTGTTTGAGGGCGTTTCGCTGATCGTCATCAGCCCCATTATTCCAATGACGGTGCCGTTTGTGCGCGCGGCGCAGGAGAAGGGCATCGAGGTCATCAGCGAGATTGAGTTAGGCTACCGCTACAGCCACGCAGAGTTCGTTTGCATCACCGGAACAAACGGAAAGACGACCTGCACCGCGTTGACGGGAGAAATCTTCAAAAACGGCGGGCGGCATACGTTTGTGCTCGGCAACATCGGCGTACCGATCACCGAACACGCGCTGGAAACGCGCGAGGGCGACGTGGTGGTCGCCGAAACAGCGGGCTTGCAGCTTGAGGGCAACGTACACTTCCACGCCCGCGCGGCGGGAGTTTGCAACATCACCGAAGATCATCTGGATCATTTCGGCACGATGGAGCATTATATCGCCGCCAAATGCAAGATTTTTGACCACCAGACGGCGAAAGACATCGCGGTATTGAACTATGACGACGTGGTGGTGCGCGACATGGCGCGCTTAACGCCCGCGCGCGTATACTATTTTTCGCGCAAGAGCGAGGTGCCGCGTGGCTTGTTTCTGCGCGGGGATACGGTGGTTTACCGCGACGAAAGCGGCGAGTATGACTTGATTCGCGCGGACGAGATCAAGATTCCCGGCGGGCACAATATGGAAAACGCGATGCTGAGTTCGCTTCTTGCGCTTGGCATGGGCATTTCTGCCGATGCGGTGCGCGAGACACTTCGGACATTTCCCGGTGTGGAACATCGCATCGAATTCGCGCGGGAGTTTGACGGTGTGCGCTACATCAACGACTCCAAGGGGACCAACCCGGACTCGACCATCAAGGCGATTCAAGCGATGACGCGGCCGACGGTGCTCATCCTTGGCGGTTACGACAAGCACAGTGATTTTCACGAGCTGTTTGAGAATTTTCGAGGCAGTCAACTCAAGGCTATCGTGGTGCTCGGCGAAACCAAGCAGAAGATTCTCGACACCGCGCGAGACACGGGCTATCTTGGCTACTGCCACGCGACGGGTACGTTTGAAGACGCGGTTTCCTGCGCGCGCGTACTCGCAAGCCCCGGCGACGCGGTGCTGCTCTCGCCCGCCTGCGCGAGCTGGGATATGTTTGACAACTTTGAGCAGCGGGGCAGGGTGTTTAAGGAGATCGTGAACCGGTTTGCGTGATCGTTTCTACAATCCAGATTGAACATCCAAACAAATTATGTGTGCACAAAAAAACGCCCCTGCGGGCGTTTTTGCTTGCGCGGAGCGCAAAACTAACTTGGATTATTCGTTGATGATGTCAATGTGGCAGGTTTTCATCGCGGAGAGGGCGGTCTTGTGCCCCTCCAGCGTTGCTCCAGCGCAGGCAGCGGCATCTACCGTAATCGTCGATTCGGGGTAAAAGGCTTTGAGTAAAATTGCGTTGCTGATCACGCAGATATCGGTACAGAGGCCGACCAGATCGATCTCCTCGGGATCGACGCCTTCCAGCATCTCGTGAATGCGCATCGGCAGGCTTACGCCGCCGAATGTGTCCTTGGCGATCATGTGCTGCTCGTCCGCCACGTTTTTGTGCATCAGCGCCATCCAAACGGCGGCATTCGGTGCCCAGCCGTCGGTACCGGCGATACAGTGCTCAACGGGGAGCTTTTGCCCCTCTTTCGTCGTGAGGTAGAGTGTGGTGTGCGTGTCCAGTGTATAGAGGATCAGCCCGTCGAAATCGAGAATGCGCTTGACGACGGGTTCCACCACCGCTTGCGCTTCCTTGCTGCCCAAAGATCCTGAGATAAAGTCGTTTTGCATGTCTACGACGACTAACACTTTTTTTGCGATTGCTTGTTCCATATAATTATTTCCTTTCGGGTGGATTGATGAAGAAACAGATTACCGAAATCAGCATGGTTACTTCCTTTCGGGTGGTTTGGTGAAGAAATAGATTACCGAAATCAACGCGGCATTGCCTCCGAAACAACATAGAGCAACACCCCTGCCGCGACGGATGCGTTGAGCGACTCCGCTCGCCCGCGCATGGTGAGGCGGAAACTTTCGCACAGCGCGGCGACTTCGGCGGTGACGCCGCTGCCTTCGCTACCGATGACGAGTGCTACGCTTTGATTCAGTGCGGGCAGAGTTTCGCTGCCTTTAATATCGCCGCACAAGGCCGTAAAGCTCTGCTGCTGCATCTTTGCCAGTTCGGTCACTAGTTCTCCTTGCCAGACGGGGAGATGATAGGTGGAGCCCATGGCGGCGCGCAGCGTCTTTGGCGCATACGGATCGGCACACGCGGGGGATAGCAATACCCCAACCGTTCCAAACGCGTCCGCTGAGCGCAGGATTGCGCCGACGTTGCCGGGGTCCTGCACACCGTCGAGAACGACGACGAGTCCGGCGGGGTAAAGTTCCGGCGGGATGAGCGAAGGCGTTTCCACCACGGCGACGACTCCCTGCGGCGTTTGGCTCTCGCAAAGGGATTCCATCACCGCGCGGGTGACGGTGTATATGGTTGCGCCTTCCGGCAGGGCAAACGAAAACCCTTCTTCCAAATAACACGAGACGATCTTCGCCCCGGAAGAGACGGCCTCCTTGACGAGCTTTTCACCTTCGATGAGGTGCAGCCCGCTCTCCTTGCGTTCTTTACGCAGGAGCAGCTTTCGCGCTTCCTTCACGCGCTCGTTTGCGCGGCTTTCAATGACCATCAGCTCAAAACTCACTTTCTTTTGATGAAATCGCACACGATTCTGTCCGCGATGTTATCCGTTTGTCTGTCCGTATAGCCATTCTTCCCGTGTCAGGGAATAAACTGCTTCGTCAAAGATTGCGCCGTCATAGCGTATAAACGTCTGCCGAAGCGTACCTTCGTAGACGAAGCCGCATTTTTCAATCACGCGGCGGGAGCGGTCGTTGAAGGTGTAGTGCGAAATGCTGATGAGCCGGAGATTCATTTCTTCAAACCCAAACCGCATGGCGCGCTTGACCGCCTCGCTCATGTAGCCATTGCCCCAGCAATCCTGCGCGAGTACGTAACCGATCGCGATCACATCCGGCAGGTTGCGGCTCTTATCCTTGTGTAGCCCGAGAGAGCCGATCACGCGGTGATCGCTCTTCCGCTCAATCGCCCAAACATTGTCATCCGCGAGGAACATTTGAATGATCGAAAGCGATTCTTCGCGGCTCTCGTGCGGTTTCCAGCCTGCACGCGGGCCGACCTCCGGATCGGTTGCGTAACGATAGAGATCGTCAACATCCTGCTCGGTAAGATTGCGCAGGATGAGCCGTTCGGATTCGAGCTGTTGCATGACTGGAATGCTCCTTGCTTTTCAATACAGTATAGCATAATTTTGTAGCTGAACAACCGTGACAATGGGCACGCATACACAAAAACCACTCAAAAGTGCATTAAAAAACGGATCGCAACAGCGCAAAAAAAGAACCGTCTTGCGACGGTTCTTGATTTTTGCGTTTCTTACGCTCTGGCCTTCATGGCGATATCGACGAGTTCCTTGAACGCGTTCATATCGGTGATCGCGAGATCGGCAAGCACTTTGCGGTTGATGTTGATATCCGCGAGCTTGAGTCCGTTGATCAGGCGGCTATAGGTGGTGCCGCAGATGCGCGCACCTGCGTTGATACGGGCAATCCAGAGACGGCGATAGGAGCGCTTCTTCAGCTTGCGGCCGACATACGCGTACGCCATGGACTTCATTACCTGTTGGGATGCTGCGCGGTATTGCTTGCTCTTTGCACCGTAATACCCCTTGGCAAGCCGCAGAACTTTGCGGCGTTTCTTGACAGCACTGACTGCTCTTTTAATTCTAGCCATAATTTATTTTCCTCCTTACGCGTACGGCAACAGCTTGCGGATCTTCTTCTCTTCGACGGCCGAAATGTAGGCGGTCTTCCGCAAACCACGCAGGCGCTTGGTGGACTTCTTGGAGAGGATATGGCGCTTGTAAGCCTTGCTACGTTTGATTTTGCCCGATTTCGTGAGGGAGAAGCGCTTTGCCGCTCCGCGATGGGTCTTTAACTTTGGCATGGGTCGGTTCCTCCTGGTTCTTTCTTCACCACAATATTTTTTGCCGCTCCCGGGAGCGAATCTTGTAACCACATGTTTTGGTAGGGTTATTTTTTGCCGCTCTTTCGAGCGAAGCCGATAAGCCTTGGGTTAGTTGGGCTGCTTCTTTTCAGCCTTTGGCGCGAGGATCATGAACAAGCTTCTGCCTTCCATCTTTGGTTCGCGTTCTTTGATCGCGCTGTCGCCAAGCATTTCGAAGAAGCGGACCATGACATCCATACCGATCTCGCCGTGCGTGATCTGACGACCGCGGAAACGGATAGAAACCTTGACCTTGTCACCGTCTGCTAGGAACTTGACGGTTTGCTTGGCTTTGATCTCCATGTCGCGCACGTCAATGGTAGCGGAAAGGCGCGTTTCCTTGAGTTCGATGATCTTCTGATTCTTGCGCTGTTCCTTCTCGCGCTTGCTCATTTCAAAACGGTATTTGCCGTAGTCCATGAGTTTGCAGACGGGCGGATTGCTGGTTGGGGAGATCTTGACCAGATCCAGTTCGCGATCGTCGGCCATTTTTTGCGCGTCGCGGACATCTACGATGCCGAGCTGATCGCCGTTTTCGCCGATTAAGCGGACCTGCGGGTCACGGATCTCTTCATTGATCATCAATTCCGTGATAGCGATGGCAGTACACCTCCAAATAATATAAAAATAGTGGGCGCAAGTTATGTTGCGCCCACTGAACAAACCATCATAAACAAATGAGTGTTGCTACCATGCCTGACAATCGTCGGCAGGTGAGAAGCGGGCGCTTCTGCTTGAACATGACCTATTATATGGGTTGGGATGTCCCATGTCAAGCAAAATCGTCACAATCTCGAACGAAATTCTCAGGAAATACGCGGATTTTTAATCTTCCGCACCCTGCAGCGCTTCCAGCTTGGACTGCGGTTTGCCGGGCTTGCTGTCGCCATACTTCGTGAGCGCAATCGGGATGATCGCCAGCGCGATGAAAAATGCAGCATAGGGGAAGAGTGTATCATAGCCGACGTATTGCAGCAAGTAGCCCGAAACGATTGGCGTCACAACCTGCGCCGCCATGGAGCAGGTATAGTAGAAACCGGTGTATTTGCCGACATTACCGGCGCGCGAAATCTCCCAAACCATCGGGAAGGTATTGACGGTGACCGCCGCTTGCGCAAAACCGATTGCCGCGAACATGACGTAAAGCAGCGGGGAGAAGGTGCGCGCACCGACCGCGCCAAAGACAAAGCACGCAAATGCTACGATGAGGCCGATGATGATCGTTTTCTTGCGCCCAATGCGGGCGGAAAGAAAACCGATGGGGAGATACGAGATAATCGCAGCACCCGTTGCCACAAGCAGGCAGGTGGAGGCGCCGCTTAGTCCAGTAGCCCACATCTTGGTTGCATACTTGCTAAATGCGGTTGTGACCGCGTTGTAGCCGATAAACCAGAGCGTGATGGTTGCGAGAATGAGAATGAGGCTGCGCATGACTTCCGGCGGAAGCTTCTGCTTGCCGTCTACCTCGATGGATTTGCTTTGGTCTTCCTCTTCCGAGACGCCGTAATTGATGTCTTTCATCTGCTGGACCAGTTTCTTTTCCGGCACGAAGAACATGACCGTCAGCGCCGCGAGCACCATGAGGATGGCGACCGCGAGGAAGAGATAGAGATAATTGGAGCGGCCAGCTGCACCGCTGGTGATGAGTATTTTCACTGCCACAAGTGTAAACGCACCGCCGACTGCGCCCATGAGGTTGATGATCGCGTTACCTTTACTACGCACCGGCTTTGGCGTAACATCCGGCATCAGCGCGACAGCAGGCGAACGATAGGAACCCATGGTGATCAGCAATAGGCCGAGTACGACCATGAATATAGTCAGCGACATGGAAGGAGACCAAATACCGTAAGAATTGTCGAGCGCGGGGATGAACATCAGCAGCACGACCGCGGTAAATGTGCCTGCTATGATGAACGGTATGCGCTTTCCGACTTTATCGCTCAGCGCGCCGAAGATCGGCAGCAAAAACAGCGCGACGATATTATCCAAACTCATCACGATGCCCGCTGGACCGTCCCCAAGATGATAGGTGTCCCGCATGATCAGCGGCATTATGGTGTCGTACATCTGCCAAAATGCGCTGATTGAGAGAAACGCGAAGCCGACAAGGAACGTGCGCTTGTAATTCAATTTCATTTATTTTTTCTCCGATTTATAAGATGAGAACAACGATGAGCTGGCAGTTTCCCTGCCTCTGTGTTATATACATGGTAGCGCAATTATCGTATAATAACAACTAAAATCGACGTAAAAAATCAACCGGAGGATGAATATCATGTGGATCACGCTTGCGGTCTTGCTCGTGCTCGTTACGCTCTGGCTCGCGCTGATTATGCCCGCGCGTAGTACGAAGGCGCAACGCGCCCCGTTTTGCGGGCGGACGTTTGCGCACCGCGGACTCTTCACGGCCGATCAGAGCGTACCCGAGAACTCGATTGCCGCGTTTCGCGCCGCGGTGGCGGCTGATTACGGCGTGGAGCTGGATGTGCAACTCACGCGGGACAAGCAGGTTGTTGTGTTTCACGACGACGATCTCAAGCGCGTTTGCGGCGTGGATGCGCGTGTGGACGCGTATTCGTATGACGAACTGTTGCAGCTTTCGCTCTGCGGGACAGGGGGGCGGATTCCGCTGTTCACCGAAGTACTCGCTGTGATCGGCGGCAAAATTCCGATGATTGTCGAACTCAAAAGTGGCGGCGACTGGGAAACCCTCTGTCCGAAAACGCTGGAACTGCTCAGCGCATATGCCGGAGACTACTGCGTGGAGAGCTTTCATCCGCTGCTTGTACGTTGGTTTTACCTGCATGCACCGCAGCTTTTGCGCGGACAGCTTTCCGAAGCAGCGCGATATTCGAAAGAAGGCTTGCCGGTTTATCAGGCAATTCTGATGAGCAGGCTGTTTACCAACATCCTTGCGCATCCGCAATTCATCGCCTATCGCGTTGGGCCAAAGTGCCTATCCGTTCGCATTTGCGAGTGGTTGGGCGCAATGCGCGTTGCCTGGACGGCGCACGCGACCGACGATCACGCAATGCTGACGAAACAAAACGACGCGATCATCTTTGAGCACTACCGCCCTGAAACACATTTTTAAACAATGCCAAACGAACCTGACACGATACTGTCAGGTTTTCTTTTTTAGAATGAAGGTAGCAACAGCGCAAAAATATACGAAAGCAAAACGAAGGAGAAATTGAGGATGGAACAACCGTTTGACTTCTTAAAAGAATACAAAGCGCTCTATCAGCCAAAGACCACGCCCGCGATCATCGACGTGCCGGAGATGGCGTTTTTCGCGGTGGATGGCGCAGGCAACCCGAACGAGGTGGACGGCGCATACGGCAAAGCCGTCGGGCTGCTCTATGCGCTGAGTTACACGGTCAAGATGAGCGACAAGGGGAAGACGGCGCTACCGGGCTTCTTTGCCTATCGCGTTGCGCCGCTGGAGGGGTTCTGGCAGATGTCTGGCGGGCAACCGGGGGTCGACTACACCAACAAGGATAAATTCGAGTGGACGAGCGTGATCCGCCAGCCTTCGTTTGTCGATGAAGCGGCGTTTGAATGGGCTTGTGGTGAGGTACGCCGCAAAAAGGGGCAGGATACGTCCAGCGCGCGGCTGCTGCGGTTTCGCGAGGGTTTGTGTGTGCAGATGATGCACATCGGACCCTACGATGCAGAGCCTGCGAGCGTTGCCCGTATGGACGATTTCCTCGCGGCGAACGGCTACCGCAACGACCTAGGACTTCGCCGCCACCACGAAATCTATCTTGGCGATCCCGCCAAATCCGCGCCGGAGAAGCTGAAAACGATCCTGCGGCATCCGGTAATGAAGATTTGACTCCTACTGACCTGTAGATACTTCGCTTTCCAGGTGGTCAATGAATTAAAAATTTAGAATCTAAGAATTTAAGAACCAAAAATCAAAGCACCTACAAAATCAGTAGAGCTGCTTTTCAATCAGAAAAGCAACTCGAAAACAAAATCTCCTGAACCAACGCCCAAAAATCAAAAGCACCTACGAAAATGTAGGTGCTTTTGATTGGGATGGGATGGGAGGTAATATTGGGGGTCTGTTAGTCTATGTCCTTGCTCTGGATATAATGTACTCTCAGCATGTGGAATAGCAATGGATAGAAAGTGAACTTCCTGTTACACACAAAAAGGTATACGCGAACTCGCTTTTCCCCATAATTTCCTAGGCAAACTCCTTCAAACGACACATCCATCATCTCGCCAAAAAGCGAGCAATGACGCGGAAAATTATCTATTTGGAGACGTTGTTTCTCTCCTATCAGACGGCAAACGTTAAAACCGCGAAATCCAGACTTGATTTTTATGTTCTCAAACGAGAAAAAACGTCTTGCTTTTTCATCCTCCTTGTGTATAATAATATTTGCACTCGGGGTTATAGCTCAGCTGGTCAGAGCGCTACGTTGACATCGTAGAGGTCGTTGGTTCGATCCCAATTAACCCCACCACCTTCAAAATTGAATATCCTGCGGTGTGCGTTACGTTTTCGGTTATAAACCCACAAATTAACATCGGGAGCGTTTCGTTGAGAAGACAAGATCAGGCCCGTTACGGATGGGAAGATCGCGGCGATCACGGCGTACCCACCTGCCGAGAGGCGGGTGTTATAAAGAAAGCGAACGGCACTTCGGGATACTCAAATGACCGCATTGCGGAATTGTGTAATGGTAGCACCTACGACTCTGACTCGTATTGTCTAGGTTCGAGTCCTAGTTCCGCAGCCACACGGACAACAGAAAAACCCGCTCAATTAGCGGGTTTTTTGTTGTTTTGGGGGAATGGTAAGTATCGGTTTCAACAATACGCCAACACCGATTACTCTGTTTTCTCATTGATTTTCAGACGTTGGATTACCTTCACATCTTACTTCTTGCCAATTTCTTGCCTCTTGCCTAAAAAAGCGGAAAATTCTTATGGACATGCGCCTTTGAAAGCGGTATAACGTTGGTAGCAATTCCTTTACGAACAATTCGGGATCATCATATCTTAATTATGGAGGTTTAACTGCATGGTTCGAGCGGATGTAAAAGAGTTTATCAGATGCCACGGGTTATTGCATGATGTCGGTTCGGAGAGCGGCCTGTACGCCATCACCATTGACGGGTATATTGCGTATGTCGGCGCAAGCAAAGACATGGAAAAGGCATGTATCGGGCAGATCTATCGCATCCTTAACAAAACGCCTTTTTCGCGTAAGAAGTATCGTATTTTGGGCGACGCATGGATCAACAAGCACACCGTCGACTGCAAGTTGTTGGAGCGTTGCGCCGAAGCTGAAATGGATGCCAAAATGAAAGAACTTTTGAAAAAATACGACCCGCCGCTGAATACAAAAATGCCGGATGGACCAAAAGATATTAAAGGATTGACCTTGCAAAAGACGATAAACATACTGAAGAAAAAAGTGAAATAGTATAATTGACATAACACGCGATTGACGAAGACGTTCTGCTCGGAAACGAGCAAACGAAAGCGCCGACAGCCCAAAAACAAATGAACACCAAAAAACAATCAAGGAGAGCAGAAGCGCGGTAACACCGCAGCAGCTCTCCTTTTTTGATACGGGTATGTTTATGCTAAAAAACGCTATCCTGCTTCGCAGTGTTCTTGCGAAAAAAAACGATCAGGCTTCTGGCTCCGTTGCAGGGGGTGTTCCGGGTTCTGATTCTTCCGGTGGAAATTCCGGCGTCCAAAGCCCACGCGCCATATACCAGTCGATCGATTCGCGCAAAAACTCGACGCTGACGTTGAGCGTGAAGGCGATTTCATAGATATCGTCGGTGTTGCGCGATGCGGTGCGGATTGCGTCGGGTGAGAGCAAGCGGTCGTGTGCCCACTTACGCGCCTTTGCCTCGGCGCGCCAGTCGTCCGCGGCGTTGTAATGCAGCCGTCGGTCAGAGCCGGTGTAGTGGTGGCCGAGCTCTTCCGCCAGCCAGCAGGCGCGCTCCGCCTGCGTGCCATCTTGACGGATGATGATGTATTCGCCTGTCTCTGTTTTGATATACGCGGCAGACATGCCTGGCACGGGAATCTCGCGCTCGAGCACGTCTATTCCACGTTCGCCTGCTTCTACGGTGAGCTCTTCGATTCGATCCATTTCCCGTTACTCTCCTCTCCTGCACACAGGCGATAATCCGGTTTGCCGGAAAAACGCATGTGCTCAAAATCGATGTTACTGATTTACCTGCGCGGTGCATTGCGCCTATTTCATAAACTTATCGGCTAAAAATTCGATATATTCCTCATAACGCTCGCGGCCTTCCGGGGTGAGCTTGGTTACGTCAAAATGCCCGGCAGATGCGAAAATGCGCGTGCCGCGCTCATCGATCTCGTCATCTGCCAGATAGTCAAGGGACACGTTGAAAAACCGCGCCAGCGTGAGCAAGGTGGAACGCTTTGCGTTCTGCGCACCCTTTTCATAGAGGCTGACGATGGTGGTATACGGCAGGCCGGACTGCACGGAGAGCTGGGACTTATTGAGAGCACGCTCTTCCAACAGCACGTCTAGCTTTTCAGTCAGAGTCAAAACGATCACCTCACCTCGATTATAGTGTAGCTGCTACGATGTGTAAATAAAAAGATTACGACGCGGCGTAGATCGGCCGAATAATCGTGATGCGGCGAGATTTCAAAAGATGGAAACGCACATAAAAGAGCCGCATGTTTATCACATACGGCTCTTCTCATTTGGTGTAAATGCGCGCGATGCGAATTTCTTTGAGTCTACTCCGGCTTCGGTTGAGGATTTTTTTCGAAACTGTTTTGA
>Ga0302293_10000757_pt1 | contig 16631 bp, 9 predicted proteins | sample III_Fen_N2_2_FD_198758 | JGI IMG/M metagenome (GOLD analysis project Ga0302293, IMG submission 198758) | Peat permafrost microbial communities from Stordalen Mire near Abisko, Sweden - III_Fen_N2_2 | ecosystem: Environmental > Terrestrial > Soil > Wetlands > Permafrost | place: Sweden: Abisko...
AGAGAAAACGTCAAAGAGTTCGGAACTTCCGTTGAAATACATATTGCTGAGCATTACTTCAGGAACGGCAGACGGTTTTTTGGCAGGGTCTATTGGTGTTTCAAGATTGGCAAATACAATGTCTGATGAAAAGAAAAATTCACCGACTTCATCCCACAACTGTGAACAAGTTTGTTTATTGATGCAGGTATAAGGCATGAGATCTCCGCCTGCACTGAGAGTGATTGTTGTTTCGGGAATGAAGTCTTCAGGTATTTTTGGTTGTAACGGAAGTTTGAATTGCTCGGCGATTCCGGAGTTTTCTTCGGCTTCAACAATGGCTTTGTAATAGTATTTGTAGCCCAGGTACAAGCGTTCGTTGGTCGACATTTTCAACGGATCTTCATGATGACCTTTGAGCGGATAAACGTACTTTTTGCCGAAGATGGAACGAACACGAAAACCGAACCGCACCAGTCGTGTGAGTAGTTTCCCTTTTAAGGAAATAGCACGAACGGGGTTATAGGTGTTGTAATCGATCATGTTTGTTTTCCCAAATTTCAGTGACTAAGTTACCGTTTTCGGATAAATGAGATTGTATCCAAAGTCCCGTAGGGACTAAATCTCTTAGAAATGAAGATTTATAGTTGGTTTTCACCCCTTAGGGGTGAGACATCAATCGTTTTATTATATTACGCTTCGTCTTTGGACGATCGATATTCAAGAGTTGTAGGGGCTTGTTATGATATTTCACCCCTATGGGGTGATGGGGTTTTAGTTGATTCCGAATGTTACCATATTTCGTCCCTCCGGGACTTTATATACGATACAATAATCTGGTTTAGCACAAAAAATGGTTACCTTTCGTAGACGATTACATTAAAGAGAAAACAATTCGAATGACTGATCAGGAAATCATCTCATCCATACGCAAAGGCGAGCGCGAACAAGCGATTCGGTTTTTGTATCAGGAGTTTCCTAAAATAAAAGCATTGATACTAAAAAGTGGCCTTAATGAAGTGGTTGCAAAAGAAGTATTCAATGACAGTTTGTTACTCTTGATCGAAAAATTACAGGATCCGAATTTTGAATTAACATCGAAGCTGACAACCTATTTATATGGGATCAATCGCTTCATGGTGAAAAATGAAATGCGCAGGCAAAACAAAACGGCTTACGAATTAGAGTGGAGTGATACCCTTATAATTTCGGATGCCGATTTGGGCTACGACGTTGAAAAAGAAGAGCGGTTGAGTCAATTAGACAAAATTTTAGCTCAGGTTTCCGAAAAATGTCGTCAGATATTTGAATTATTTTATTTCCGAAAACAATCCATGGAACATATTTCCAAGACCTTGAATTATTCAAGTGTCAACTCAGCGAAAACGCAAAAATACAAGTGCATTGAGCAGGCGTATCAATTGGCGAAAAAGAATGTTTCTCACCCTGAATCACTCTTACCATGAGATCATCTTTAGAACAATTCGAACGCGTTTCCGATTATGTTTCGGGGAAATTGACCGAGTCGCAACAAAGTTTGTTTGAACTCGAGATGAGCAATGATCCGTTTTTACAAGAACAGGTCGCTTTCCAGAAAGACATGGTACGCGTGGTGGAACGAAGAGCATTGCGCAGTGAAATCGGCGCGGTTGCAAGTACTTATGCAGTGGGAGGAATGAGTTTACTAAGTAAGTTGCTGCTCGGAACCGGCAGTGCTTTAGTGATTGGCGTGTTGAGTTATTTCATCTTTATGCATCCGAAAACCGAGCAAAAACCGCAAGTAGCTTCAGTTGAAAGATCTAAATCTGAAGAACATTCTCCGGTACAAAACGAACAAGTTAGTAATGAGGGAGATAGTCAGGAAACAACTCCAACAACTCATGTAATGACCGTAGATGAATTCATTGCATTTATGAGAAAACAAGAGCAAGATCCATCTTTCCAAAATTTATACGGATCTTTTATGACCCCACCGTTACTCGGTTATAAGAAGGATTCTTTAGTTTCCGATAACTCCGGCTTTGTTTCCATACCGTCCGATTCGCTGATCAAGGAATCTATTCCAACGATCGAGCAAAAACGTGCCTATATTGGATCTTGGCGCACTAGTCCGATGTCGCGTGCGAAAGCAAGTAAGATTCCCGGATTAAGAAAACAGATCAAATCGCGCAAAAAAGCGGCAACCGTTTATGTAACCGATGAAGAAGGAAACATTTTACACAATGCGAAGATGACGTTCTCTTATTTCGGAGAGCAACGCACGGTGCTGATCGACGGCGTCTATGGGTTTGACTTGTACAGTGACATCAAAACTACAGTGGTCATTGAGCTGGAAAACGGTGATAAAGCGTTGATTGAAAATGTTGATTTTAAACCGCGATACAGTACTTACATCGAGATCGAAGGTTATACTACCGCGAAAAAAGGGAAACAGGAAGCAGCTTCTGAACCGGGAATTAAACGCATTGACTAAGAGCCGATTTAAATCTTTCCTTTTTCAGAAAGAAGGATGGCGATAGGTCGGGTTTTGGCAAACTGAGAGAAAATGATGATCATGATTACCGTGATCGGTACACTTAGGAACATGCCTGTAATTCCCCATAATGTTCCCCAAAGCGCTAAAGCAATGATGGCAACGAGCGGGCTGATATTCAATGAATTCCCCATGATTCTTGGCTCTAAGATATTGCCGACGATAAACTGAACACTTCCCAGTGAAATCAATGTAGCGATGCAAGGGCTAAACGATCCGAATTGCACCAAACAAAAGGCGGCGGGCAACAACACGCTGATCAGTAAGCCGATGAGCGGAATGAAGTTGAGCAGGAATACCAGAAAAGCCCAAAAAATGGGTGTGTCAACGCCGATAATCAGTAAAACAATGAAACTGATGACGGCCGAAATGAGATTGACCAACGTTTTTAATCCGATGTAATTGGCCACCGATTTCTCGATTTTTTCGATGATAACCAACACCCGTAAATATTGTTGATTCTTGGGAAACAATCCGCGCAGCTTGGTGGGGAAATTGCTTTCTTCCAAGAAAATAAAGACTACATACATTAACACGACTACCGTATTCTCGACCATTCCACGGAGTGATGAGAAGATCGATGAAAACAATGTTCCGAAGTTGAAATTACCTGCATATTCCTGCAGTAACTTCATCGTGTCGATGTTAAACAGTTTATTGATGTCGTTGGTGACAATCGTTACGTTGGCTCCGTAGGTTTCGTATGATTTGGCCAAGATTTCAATATTCACCGCCAATAATCGACCGATAAAGGTAAAGGTGACAAAGATCAATCCCGACATAATAATATTAGTAACCCATCCCGGAAACCACCGATGGATAAACGGAATTTGGTTGAGTTTCGATTTGATTTTACGCACCAATAGCCAAATCAACAAGGCAAAAATAAAGGGAATGATGAGTTGCTGCCCCAGAATCAGTGCTACCACCGACAAGGAAAGGACAATCATGAGAGCTGCTGCGTTCCGGATATTCATTGGTTCGAAGATAGGGAAAAATGAGTTTTTTTGAGTTTTTTAAGTTTTTTAAGTTTTTTGAGTTCTTGAGTTTCTAAGTTTAGGTAAGCAACTCACCAACTCACCAACTCACCAACTCACCAACTCACCAACTCACCAACTCACCAACTCACCAACTCACCAACTCACCAACTCACCAACTCACCAACTCCTTCTCCATCTCAAAATGCTGCAGCACATCAAACAATTTATACGAAGGTCCCAACAAGGTATAACCCAACTTTTCGTAGAACGGTAATGCATAATCGCGGGCATGAAGCATCAACTTGGTATAACCGCGTTCGGCACCACATTTTTCAACCGCATCCATGATTTGTTTTCCGAATCCCTTTCCTTGAATGTTGGTTTCCACTGCCACAAAACGCATCTGACAAACGGTTTCATCTACACGATCCAGCCGAGCAATGGCCAAGATGGATTCGCCTTCGAATAAGGCAAAATGAATTCCGGCTTCATCGCCGTCATTGCGTTCCGAACCACGTTCTTTCCCCAGCGGTTCACGCAAAACACGGTAGCGCAGGTCGTAATAAGTTTCCCATTCGGTAGGAGTGTGTGGTGTTCTAATTTCCATAACGTTTAAAGGCAATAGAGGTAACGCGTTTCGTTGTTTTTCCGGCTATTTGTTCCATTCTCACCAGCGATTGCGCCATTGGGTCAGTAAAAACTTCATCCAACGAACGAATGATTCCGAAAGGAATGTGTTGTTGCTGCATAGCGAGATTTAAACTTTCGGACGTATGTTGAGCGATGGCCGTTTGAAGGATTTCAAATAAGAAAGTTCTGTTTTTTACGCGATGTGCATTCACGGAAAAACGGTCATCGGCAATGAGTTCGGTTAATCCTAGAAAGCTACACAATCCTTCAAAATGACGATTACTACCAATGGCAAAGGTCACTTGTTTTTGATCGGCTGTAGTAAACAATTCGCCATAAGGAGCAATGTTGGGGTGCAAACTTCCGATACGTTGCGGTACATGAGCTTCCATGAGGTAATTGGATGCTTGATTGACCAACGAAGAAACAGCTGCGTCATACAACGAAACCGAAACGACTTGACCTTTTCCGGTTGTCTGGCGTTCAAGTAAGGCTACCAACAATCCTTCTTTGAGTTGGTGAGCTGCCAAAACATCAATAAACGCAACGGGCATTTTTACAGGACCTGATTCCGGCGTACCGTTCATTGACATCAAGCCCGATTCTGCTTGCAGAATAAGATCATAAGCCACACGATCGCTGTCGTCGCCAAACCCGGATATTTTTCCAATAAGGATGCTTGAATTTAAAGCGAAGATTTCTTCATTCGTCAACCCGAATTTACGGTCATCGCCTTTTTTGAAATTCAGGAGTAAAATATCAGCGGTTTCAATCAACTTACGAATTGCTGAGGAGCCTTCGGGCGAAGAAAGATCGATTTTTTGGTAATGCTTGTGGTAATTGACGGCTGAAAAATAAGCGGAAATGGGGTCTTGATCGTTTTCCGTTGGTAGTTTCCACGAGCGGGTTACGTCGGGTAGCGAAGGGTGTTCTATTTTAGTGACTTCAGCCCCTAGTTCGGCAAAAAACATTCCCACCGCCGGACCGGCCAAAACGGTTGCCAATTCAATTACTTTCAGCGATTCAAACATGTATCAAATGTACTAAATGCTTGTGAGTTGAAGCGTTGATCGGGTTGGAAGTTTTTCAGTTGATGAGTTCTTTCGTTTTTAAGAACTCCCAAGGGATACTGATCCCAATAGTTACTTAGTAACTTCTTCAATTTTTACTTTCGCCACTCCGTTTCTTACGAAGTTCAATTGTTTGGCACCGGCTAAACTCAAATCAAGAATATGCGGCGATTTCCCCATGCGATCGGTTACTTTTACAATAACCACCGAATCATTCGCTAAGTTGGTAACACGCAAAAGTGTTCCGAATTTGAGCGTTTTATGAGCGGCTGTGAGACTGTCTTTGTGGTAAATTGCTCCGGAAGAAGTTCTGCGACCGTGAAATTTATTGGCATAATAACTCACGTTTCCGGTTTTGGTATAACCGTTTGGAACTACCGTTACAGTATCAACTGACTTAAAATTGATGTGCATCAAGTGTTGTTCAGCATGTGCGAAAAACGAAGTGTGTACCGTTTTGTCTGCCGTTTTAGCCGTATTCGCCATCTGAGAAAACTGTTCTGCAACAGTAAAACTGAGTAGGGCTGCTATCGTGAAAATCAAAAAAATAGTCTTCATAATTTTTTGTTGAGGGGGCAAATATACGCCCAAAAAACCGGTCTTCGGGTTCATTTACAATTCGTTAACAAAATTGTGGTTACAAAAAAAGCCTTTCAACCGAGCAAAATGTCAGCTAAAAAGCTTCTGAAATGAAGGCGGTAATTACTTGTGAACCACGAGTTTTTGACTCTGAATTCCGCGTTTGATTGCAGGAACCATTTTACCGATTTTGCTGCTTAAAAAGCACTGGAATAAAAAACCTCTCAACCAAAGAATCAGCTGAGAGGTTTTGAGTTAAACAATTGATCGTTATTTGCGGATCACCAATTTTTGTGTTTGAATTCCTTGAGCTGTTTCAATCACTACCTGATACATTCCGTTAGCTAAAGTAGCTACTGAAACTTCGTTGTTGATTACCGAATTCGCATCAACTACTTGTTTTCCGGCCATGTCAAAAATACGAGCCGCTACAACCGTTGCGCCATTGAAACGAATAGCAGTTGTTGCAGGATTCGGGTACATGGAAATAGCTTCGGTAGTCAATTCGCTTGTTGCCAATACTGAATTGATGTTGTAAGTAGTGTTGGTAACGATTGCCGGATTGAAATCGAAGTAGATGTAAGCTGTGTTTTCAATTTCGCTACCTAAAGGCAAACCTGCGTTTTCGCGGATGCTGTATACCACATAACCTTTACTTCCTTCTTCGTCTTGTGAAGCAGGAACCAAGTTGATTTCGTTGAACGAGAAGGTTACAATGCGTGTAGCCTGATCAACAGAAGTTGCAATTCCGTGTTTAGAACCCAATACAGTGAAGGTAGATAAATCCAAATCAGCATCAATCGTATCGCGAATCACTACATCTAACGCAGCCAAGTTTCCTTCGTTTTGGAAGTTGATCACATACTGCAATGTTTCAGTTGTGTTTGCATCAATGTGCATTTGTTTGTTCACCAACTTGTTGTTCGGGTCGTATGAGTTAAGGACAGTCGTAAACAATGTATCCATGTTGTTAGACAAATCCGTATCGTTTGGAGCAGTTACATTTAAATAGAATTCCAATGGCGTTCCTGCAAGCACATTACCCGGAAAGGTGAAAGGAATGATCATGTAATTACAAGCGCTCAACCCTAACACATCAAACGTAAGGATGTTTCCGTTTACCGTTGCATTGGTTAGACCTGCCGTATTTGGTGTAAGAATAGCCGGGAATTCCAATGAAACTTGTGCATCTGTGGTGTTATTACACGCGTAGTTGCAAAGGTTCAACGCTACGTTACCTGTTTGTAAAGGAGCAACGAAGGCCCACGCATACGAATAACTGATCGATGCGTCAGGATCTGCTGCAGCTACAGAGCAATCTACTTCCATGCTGATTTGTCCGGGATTAGCCAAACCATTTGCTGAGAATCCTGTAATGGTAAAATCGGCAGAAACCTGAACCAAACCATTATTAGCAAGCCATGTGTCATTCAAACTTACGGTGTAAGGTGCGTTGGCAACATTTAAACCGGTGTATCCCCAAAATGCATTCGGGTTAGCGCTTTGTGAAATAGTAGTTGTAACGCCATTTACATCTGTAAAGTCATATTGCGCGTCAGCATAAGACATTGATGGAGATTGTTGGTAAGTACTAATGTACATGTACCCACAATTGGAAGGATCGTATGCTGTAATTGGGACCGATTGACCGGCATCAACATTGGCTCCCGCAGTAGTACTGTACACATTTACAAGAGCGGTGTAATTTCCACCTACGGCATAACCGTGTTGAAACGTGAAGTTAAATGAATCTCCACCAGTTCCTGCAAACGTTCCGGTATTGGTTGAACCGTCGCCCCAATCAACAGTAACAATTCCTCCTGTTTCGTCATTAGCACCGGTAGAAATAGAAACATACATGAGTTCCATGCATCCGGCTAACGAATCGTTGTAATTGTACGCCGTATATGCATTTGCTTGCGCAAAAGCCGTATTTCCAGCGATTGCCGCCGCGAAAAGTAATAAAGTAGATAGTATTTTCATAACTGTTTTTTTATAGAGACCACGGTTGTTTTGAAAAGGTTGCCCGATAGATGAATTATAAATTGAAAAGAATTATAAATTATTAAGAATTGAAGATGAAGTCCTATCTGACGTTCCAACAATCGTTGTCGCTACCGAAAGGCTCCTTTATAATTTTGAATTCATAATTCATAATTAGTAATATTGCGCCATGCAAAAAAATGATTTCGTTCAGTCCAATTCCGGACTTCAGCCAAAGGCTATTCTTCAAACCATTCAGTTATTGGAATCTGGGGCTACCGTTCCGTTTATTGCACGTTACCGGAAAGAACAAACCGGTGGCTTGGATGAGGTAGAGATTGCATTGATTCGCGATTTGGCGAAGAAACACGATGAATTGATCAGTCGCCAGCAGACCATTTTGTCGGCTATTGAAGAACAAGGAAAACTAACACCCGAGCTGAAAACGAAAATCGAAACGTGTTTTGAATCGAACGCACTCGAAGATTTATACTTGCCTTACAAACAAAAGCGTTTGACTAAAGGCGAAAAAGCCCGCAAATTGGGCTTGGAACCACTGGCGCGCATGATTATGTCGCAACGTGGTGGCGATCCGGAACAAATGGCCGAACGCTTTTTGAAAGGCGACGTGGTGGATGAAGAAATGGCCATTCAAGGCGCCTGTGATATCATTGCCGAATGGATCAACGAAAATGCAGTTGCCCGAGCGCGGATGCGAACAACGTTTCAGCGCAAAGCAATTTTGCAATCGAAATTGGTGAAAGGAAAAGAAGAAGAAGGTGCCAAGTACCGCGATTATTTCGAGTTCTCTGAACCACTTTACCGCACGGCTTCACACCGTTTTCTTGCTTTGTACCGGGCAGAACGCGAAGGAATTCTTTCGTTGAAAGCGCAACCCGAAAAAGAAGCCGCCATTGAACAATTGGAACGCTTTTTTGTGAAAGGCGATGACGCTTGCGCCGATTTGGTAGCCGATACCTGCAAAGATGCCTACACGCGTTTGATGTGTCCGTCGCTGGAAAACGAAGTATTGAATGAAGCCAAAGAAAAGGCCGATAAAGAAGCAATCAAGGTGTTTTCAACCAACTTACGACAATTGTTGCTGGCACCGCCTGTAGGTTCCAAACGTATTTTGGCCATCGACCCAGGATTTAGAACCGGTTGTAAAGTGGTGTGTTTGGACGAATCGGGATCGTTACTCACCAACGCCACTATTTACCCACATCCGCCTCAAAACGAATCGGATAAAGCCATGGCGAAGATTTCGCAGTTGGTGCAAGCCTATAAAATAGAAGCCATTGCTATTGGCGACGGAACAGCCGGTCGTGAAACCGAAGCTTTTATCAAACGCGTGCGTTTCGATCGCGATTTGGATGTGTATGTGGTGCGCGAAGATGGTGCTTCCATTTATTCGGCCAGCCCGATTGCGCGCAAAGAATTTCCGGATTACGATGTTACGGTGCGCGGTTCGGTTTCCATTGGTCGACGTTTAATGGATCCGTTGGCGGAGTTGGTGAAAATCGATCCGAAATCGGTTGGAGTAGGGCAGTACCAGCACGAAGTAAACCAAAATCAGCTCAAAGACGCGCTTGATGACGTAATTGTATCGTGCGTAAATGCCGTTGGAGTTGATTTGAATACGGCTTCTCCTTATTTGTTGAGCTATGTTTCCGGTTTAGGTCCGGCGTTGGCAGAAAACATTGTGGCTTACAGAAGTGAAAATGGTGGCTTCAGTTCGCGCGAAGAATTGAAAAAAGTAAAACGTCTGGGTGACAAAGCTTACGAACAAGCCGCAGGATTTTTGCGTGTACGTAATGGTGAAAATCCGTTGGACAATTCAGCAGTTCACCCTGAAAGCTACAAAGTGGTGAATTCCATTGCTAAAAAAGCCGGTTTAAAACTCACCGAACTCATAGGAAATGAAACGACTTTGAAAACCGTCAACAAAACCGAGTTTCCGGAAATTGACAGTTATACCTTTGATGATATCATTCGCGAGCTCAAAAAACCGGGACGCGATCCGCGCAAGCAAGCCAAGGTATTGGAATTCGACAGTCGCATTCGCACCATGGATGATTTGCGCGTAGGAATGAGTTTGACGGGAATTGTGACCAACGTCACCAATTTTGGGGCATTTGTGAACATCGGTATCAAGGAAAACGGGTTGATTCATAAATCGAACTTAGCGGATGTGTATGTGGAAGATCCATCGCAATTCATTTCCTTGCACGAACACGTTGATGTACAGGTGGTAGAGATCGATATTCCAAGAAAACGCGTCGGATTAAAACGTTTAGTGTAATCATTTCGCGATTTTTGCGTTATAGTGCTTACTTGTGAAAACATTCAACCTATGCGCATACTCTTTTTCGTTTCTTGTTGGCTACTAGCAATTCCTTCCGTTTTTGCCCAACACCCCGATTCGGTGCAGGTAAACGGTGAGTGGTTTTTTGTGTATCCGCTCAAAGCAAAACTAGTGCCCAGTGCTGACTATTTGCGGGTTGCGGGATTGACCGCTACCGAATTTGAACAATACCGCGATTGGGTACAGGCAAACGATCCGCGGTTGAAGTTGGAAAAAGATTCTTTGATCAAAGCACTCCGTCAATCGATCACAGACGATAAGATCCTGACTTTTGACCAATATGTAGAAGAAACAGACGATTTTTATCAGAAGGTAGTACACATCCATCGTTGTTTTATCAAAACCACCAGAAAGTACAGTATCCGAAGAACTCTCCGTGATGCCATTATTTCGTTTCACGGTAATAACACGAAATATTTCAGCATTCGCAGAAAGGTGAATGTATATGATTTGCGGCGCACACTTTTAAAATTACCGGCATCTCAGCACCATGCGACCGACTATTCTGATTATTCGATTCCGCCAAGCGAAAAAAACCTACCCGATGGCAAGTACATTCTTTATTTCGATGATTTCTTCTCGATTGACCATTGGACAAAATGGCAACAGAATCCGCAACGGATAGCTGCTGTTTTTTCATTGAAAAACAATTTACCTGAGGGAACCTATCGTTTGTCTTCTTATGAAGGTGAAATGTTGGCTGATGGTCGGTTCGAAAACGGATTGCGCACCGGAGCCTGGTCGATCAACAAAAAGTGGGACGTATCCATTAATTACAAAGAAGGGTGGTGCTTTAATCGAAAATACAGAGCGAGTTACTACATCCGAAAAGATAGTATGTCGTTTCACTATGCGAATGATCTTTTATCGGGAGAATGCAGTTCATATTATAGTTCTTATGGTAAAGCCTATGAAAAAAGCTGGTTGGGTTATTATGAAAACGGCATCCCGAACGGTCAATGGGAGTACGAAACAATGTTCAGCGGGTCTAACTTTAAAGGAATCATTCGGGCTGTTCAGGAAGCAGACTACCGGACATACGCGAAGAATTGGGCAGAACTATCAACCCCTGCTTCCGATTCGATTTATACGTTTCCTAAATTCGCGGGTTCATACAATTACAGAGACTTATGGAACCTTAAAAAGGCAAAATGTATAGAGAACACAGGAATGCAATCTATCCCAATGGCGCAAGGGAATCCGTTGACACAGTTCATTCAATCGCAGGAACTCATTGGAAAAGAGATTGCGTATTTGCCGTTTGATGACCGGTGCGAATTGTGGTCGGATAATGCTAAGAGTGTTCGTATCGCACGCTTTTACCGGAACAAAACACAGAAAGTCATCGTTGGTTCGCGATACTTTAACAATGGAACCTTATTTGATACATGCGGATTTGATGAACAGGGACAATTGATCTATAGGCAGTTTGACGGTACCGGAAAACTATACCGGACATCTTTTCTTGATGAAAAAGGCAATTTTGTGAAAACCGTTTTTACAACACCAAAACAACAATTAAGCATAGATGGTTATGCCGTTAAGGAAAGTTATTCCAAAGGCTATTATTGGGAAGGTGACACGGTGGTTGCTTCCAGAAGGGTGTTTAAATTGGAGTGGAACGAGCAACGGCAATTGACATTCGAAAATGTGTACGATCAAGTACAAGAGCAATTTGTTGAACGATCTTTCGATGAAAACACAGGAGCGCTCTTATCAACCAAGCTCATTCCGTATACACAAGAAGCATTGGTAGCGCTAGATTCCGGTTTAACGATGGATAAGAACTGGCATTTCTCTAAAACCTATAACCTGCGCAGACGTTACTTTAAAATTGATTCGTTTAAAAAAGAAATCGTTTGGGGAGAACTAACTTTTGTAGAAGAAAACAACCAAGGTCTTAGTCGGGTTGCGCTTCTGGTAAATGGTCTGCCTTTTACAGGTGAAGTGGAAGTGAATATACGGCAAAGCAAAATTGATAGCTATCAACTCAAACACGATAAATTGGTCATTAATATTCACGATCGATCTACCTACAGACGACGATTTCAGCTAAACTTCTCCCGAAGGGTCAAGTCCAGATTAAACAGCATTACCTATGTTGGACTGAGTCAATGTCTTCCGATTTTCTTCCAACTAAAGTTAAATGAAAAGGATAATTATTCTGAATCCAAAGAAGGTAAATCGGATTGGGCATACAGCAAAGGGAGTTTGCAAAACGGAATTCCCACCGGCGATTGGACCTTTATTGACACGAAAAAAACAGTAAAGGCAGAACTGACCTATTCCGGAGAATCTTCAACCGGTTGGTTGTTTCAAACGAATCATCAATCCGCCGACGATAAAGAAGAAACGGAAGAATACAAAACAGATCCGCTAAAAGAGCATTATGTACCTTCCTGCAAAAAGGATGTGTGGTATGTATATCAGAAAACACCGATTGCCAATCGTCATGAAGAAGGAACAAGTATTACGTATAACCACAAAGGCGATACACTGGCGATGGCACGGTACAAAAACGGAAAATTGCACGGAGATCAGCTCTATCTCTATTCTGATGATTACTCTGATCAAGTGCGAAAGTTTCTAATCGGCACGTTTAATGATGGAAAACCAACGGGTAAGGAAGTATTGGTGGAAAAAAGATACAATACAGCTGTTGGCGGAGGGAAATTGAAGATTGATACCTTAGCCGTGGTCAATTACATCGATGGAAAGCGGGAAGGAAACGCCAGGTACAAAATCAATTATTATACGTATTCTATCAGTTTCGCCAATGATTTACCCGATTCGGAATTGATCAAAAAGAACTCGAAAAAGGAAACGACCCAACGTTTTACATTCAATAACGGGTATGTTGATCAAATGCAGCATTTCAAAGAAAATACGCTGTCTTATGAGTATAATATTCCAGATGCAGATTCATTGACACTGGATCTGTATGATCTTTACACCATTGATAAGATTTCAAAAAAGAAGGACTTTCTTGATTTGGAATCAATCTATTTTATAGATAAAATTATTAAACCCGAGGAAGTGCCGAAAGAATCCATCTTCACCAAATTCTACCCCAATGGCACCATTGCACGCAGCGGAAATCTGATCAATGAAAAGAAAGTTGGTCGCTGGGTTTACGCAAGTGATGACCAAAGCGTTCGTTACTCCATTGATTACGCCGATTCGATCTACGTTCAAAACAACGATACCTTTTCTATCATTGGAGTACAAACTTCATTGAACATCGACGGAAAAGCAATGACACAATTGTTGCTGGAAGAAACCGATTTTTACAAATGCACCAGCGATGAATATTATTCCATCCGCGAATACATCATTCCTTCGGGGCAAATGGGGAACGGAATCACCTCTTTCTATTACGATAACGGTGTAACGATGAGCAGAGGCCAACTAATGAATGGTCTGCCCGATGGTCTATGGCAATTTTACAACCAACAAGGTGGGCTTACCCGAATGGGCGTTTACCAAAACGGTAAAAAAATCGGTCGTTGGCTCGAAGGTGATCTCACTACCAAAGCCTACCTTGGCGATATTTGCCTGGATGAATCAAATCCGGATTTGGATGTCATTATCAGTCAACTGGAACGCGGTAAGAAAATAACCGTAACCATATACAGAAATGGGAAATCCGTTTCGAAACAAACCTATGAGTCTTCTAATTAGAACGCTATGAAACAACGAAGTTTACTCCTTTTCATTCACCTCATTGCCCTAACGACTTTTGCCCAGCGCCCCGATTCGGTGCAAGTAAACGGTGAATGGTTTTTCGTGTATCCGTTGCAGGAGAAATTACAACCGAGCAACATTCTCTTGGATAAACTGGATCTTTCTGAGGTACAATTTGAATTGTTCAAAGACTGGAAATTGACCGGCGATCCGCGCTTGAAATTGTCAAAACATAAGATGATCGATTCGCTAAACGCCGAATTGATTCGCACCAAAATTATCGTTTCCAAAGCTCAAAACAGTTACCGGTGGCGTAATGACACAAAAGCACCCAAGTTAGTTCGGGCATTTTTAGTACGAAAAAAACATTGGTACAGGAACAACTCGGAGTTACTTGTTGATCGGGAAATAGATCAAAATTACGACCTCGTTCCTGCAGTTCAGAATTTGCCTAATGGCAAGTATATTCAGTATTTCGAACCAATGCTGAGTTACCATGAGTGGAAAAGAACGAAGGTGCTTCCCACCAAAGTGGCAGCTGTGTTTGAATTGAAAAACAACTTACTCGAAAATGAATTTACGCGTTTCAACTACCGAGGTGATACCATCCGTCATGGTTATTTTACCGACGGACTAAAGGAAAAACAATGGAAATTGTATGATCGGGGCACATATTTAAGTCACGGTTTGCATGGGTTTGCGAAGAGAAACACACTTTTTTTATACAAGTCGTGGATAAAGGTAGAATTGAAAAAAGGCATCCTTGATGGGCCGTATTGGAACGACGATTACGACAGTCATAAACCTACAGGATACTTTAAAAACGGATACGCCGACAGCATTTGGATCGGTAAACCCTATTATTCCTGGGGAAGCACTGTAGTCTTTGATTATAATTCCGTGTTGGATAGCAATTACATTCAGCAACTTTCAGTAGCCATAACACCCCGTTTCGGCACGGGTAGAAAATCCACGAAGGAATTCGACTTCAACGAGAATAAAAACGGTTACCATACTACTTCGTATTTCGACTGTCAGGAAGATCGGTATCAACAAGGCGTTCCAGCTATTCCATTAACCGATTTTGCCGATTTATTTGAACACCCCACAAAAAGTGGTTTGTCGCGCTTACGAACGGCGAATCAAAATGGTACAGGTAATTATCGCAATACCGGACATGTTAATTTTCATGGCACAAAAGAAATGTTTAATGGAAAGCAATTGACAGAAAGATATACCTATTTACCGGAATTGGGCACCATCGTTTTTGCGCGTTTTTTCAAAAGTGGAGCTGTATTTGATACGCTGGGGTTTGATCCAAGGGATAGTGTTTTTGTTCATAATGTATTCGATGCCAACGGAAAAATCTATCAAACAACCACGTATAATACTTCCGGTGAGCAGATCCAACACACCAACTACTATCAGGAAAAGGAACGGAAAATCAAGTATGAAACACCAGTGCTTATCGAAGGATTTGCAACTGTAAGGGACGATCATTCAGGTAAGAAGTTTCGTTATTGGCAAGGTGATTTTTTCATTGATGGTAAGCACTATACCGACATTGAATGGTACGCGAAAACAAAAAAACGAAGTTCGGAAACGTATATTGATACGAGTGATCTTTCAATTCATGATGTGATTTACAATAATGAAGCAGAAGCTGTGGTGGAACACGTTCATTTTTTAGTCACACTTGATTCGCTTGGCGATCAAAATCCCGTTCAATATGGCACACGTGACATCGTGAATTCAGGAAATGTGAAGTTAACGCAGGAAAAAGTGCGTGATGTGAAATCACAGGTTGTTTTAACCTGCTCCGATCAACCTTATTCAGGAAAGATGGACATTCATTTTTCTAATGGTAAGCTAAATCTGGAAGATCAGGTTATCGATGGATTACAATTGACCATTCCATGGGATGAGACTGCGAAAAGCCTACATAAGCAATTCGTTGAACATTATAAAAGTGAAGATTATTATCTGTCATCAATGAACGATGGTTGGAATTACTCCCGAAGAGATGAGGATTACGGAAACCTGTTCTCTCATCTAATGGCTGAACTCTTTCACGATCAATTCGGTTTGTATGTGATTGCGCGTATGGAAGGCGATTTTCAAAACGGTCAACCTTCGGGCAATTGGAATTACTACGACAAAAAAGGAACGGTGATTTTTACCCTCAATTTTGTGAACGGTTTACCAAACGGCGAAGCAGTTAAGTTTACAGATTATAGAAAACCGAGTCATTACGATCGCAAATACGATCAGGATGAGCCCTATTATTCGTTCTTGTATTCGAAAGACGCTCCCAAAACTTATCGCGTACAAACGTATCGTTTTGTGAATGGAAAGTTAGACGGTCCACATGTTGTGTATACCGCAATGGGTGATACGATGAAACTTACAGAGTACAGGCTGGGTGAGCTTCATGGTAGAATCTGGGAACGATCCGAAGACAATGTGTCTTTAAAAGAATACCGGAATGGTAAACCTCACGGCGTAGCCTTAACGGGAAATTTAGAATTCAACGACAAAAAGGAATTGGTAATGGATACCATTAGTTGGGCGCATTATGAAAATGGTCTTTTAAACGGCGATTGTTACTTTGAGTTCTATGAAAACGATGATGAGGACGAAGATTACGGAGGTGGTGATCGAATTCAGGTATCGCATTACAGATCTTATCAGGTCCAAAAAAACGTAAGATGTCATTTTCAACAGGGGTTGCTGCAAGGGAACTATCTACAATGGAAACAATCCGGTGAAACGGAATTTACTATTTCACTCAACAAAGGTTTGGTGGATACAATAACCTTCTTCGAGAA
>Ga0302293_10000763_pt1 | contig 16553 bp, 16 predicted proteins | sample III_Fen_N2_2_FD_198758 | JGI IMG/M metagenome (GOLD analysis project Ga0302293, IMG submission 198758) | Peat permafrost microbial communities from Stordalen Mire near Abisko, Sweden - III_Fen_N2_2 | ecosystem: Environmental > Terrestrial > Soil > Wetlands > Permafrost | place: Sweden: Abisko...
TCTGGCATGGGCGACCCGGTCGACTGCATATAACTAATGGGTTGATTTCCCCGAATGCCGCACTGTATGCGTCATCAACACATCCACGATTGCCGCAATCACACCACCCGTCAGGATGAGTGCTTGGTATTGCGAGAGGAAGTCGTGTAGTACTTGCCCTGCTCCGTCGATAACAAGTGCGTCGTTGAGCCAATGAAATGACAGCATCGTCGCGACCAACGCAAAGATGAGCGAACCAATGAGTCGCTCGTGTTTATGATGTGCGGCGGGACCGCCAAGGAATAGTACGAAAGCAGGCGCGAGCGTCACCGTCAGCGCCACGATACTCGAAAGCGGTGGACGCACTGTTATGATACCCGTGCTGGCAACAAGTGGTGTCAACGTCTCAGTCCATAAGCTGGCAAGCAAGCTACCCGCAAGGAGTGCGAGTACGAGTACACCAAAGCGTCGCTTGACGATGAAGCTGAGGGCGAACAGTAGTCCAGCCATGGCGACAAACACGAGTATATAACTCATGTTTACATCATAGCATATGCCGGACTACGAGAGATTACGCGCCGATGCGGTCTTTTCGTGGACGACGCTTGGCGTTTTGTTCGATGTATTCGATAATCTTTTCGGCAACATTACGTCGTGTGATAAGTTCTGGAGTTTTGATACTAGCGCTCGAATTGACTTCAAGGACAAGCGGACCACGCGCGCTGCGCATCATATCGACGCCACAGATTGGGAGGCCCATCGCACGAGCAGCTTTGACGGCCGTCTTGCGTTCTTCGTCGGTCAATTTCACAGGAACGCCTTCACCGCCTTGATGAGTATTGCTACGGAAGTCACCATCGAGACTCTGGCGTTTGACGCTTGCGACCACGCGGCCACCAACGACAAGTGCGCGGATGTCGGTACCGGCGGATTCTTTGACGAACTCTTGCACTAGGAAGTTCACGCCCTCGACATAAAATGCCTGCATTACAGCCTTAGCTGCCTTTGGCGTCTCGGCGAGCACGACACCATTGCCATGCGTACCACGCGCGACCTTGATGATGAGTGGCGCACCACCGGCTAGCTCGACAATGTCTTCGAAGCTCGCTGACTCACGAGCAAACACTGTCTTAGGAATATCAACACCAGCTTTCGCCATCACTTGGTAGGCACGCAGTTTGTCGCGAGAGCGATTAATCGCAAGACTACTCGCGGTCGTAAACGAACCTTGTGCCTCAAACTGACGCACAATTGCCGTACCGTACTTCGTGTAACTCTGCGCGATACGAGGGATGATGGCATCGAAATGATCGAGACTTTCACCTTTATAGCGTACGACAGGCGTGTTACTTGCGATTGAAGTATAGCAATCCTTGTATTTAATCACTCGTACTTCGTGACCGCGCTTCTTTGCCTCTTCTTTGAGGCGCTTGGTCGTGTAGTTAGCGGGACCGTTGGAAAGAATGGCTATTTTCATATCTTGTTCTCACTGATTATTTTTGCTTGGAGTACTGCTGAGCGGCGCTGCTCTGCTTCGAGGAGTGGTGAGCCCTTCGCAACATCGACGATAAACTTGTGATTCAATGCGCTGCGCCCAATCAATACTGGATAGACCTGCGAACTGCGATTGGCGAGGGTGAACGTCGCACGGATACGGCGCTTGCGCATAATGATAGATAATTTCACCTTGAACCGTATCTGCTGATGCCCCATCGAGCTCGCGACGACGACTTTATCGTAGTGGAAGAAGTGTTTCATCACACCTTCTGGACTCGTCTCACTCGGAAATATCACCTCGAGGCCGCTCTTTGTCTCTTTGCACGATAGCATACCTACCGAAGAAGTGCGCGCACCGGTGTCGATACGTGCATGGAGGGTGAGATCATCAAGCTCAGGAAACTTGACCTTTTCTACACGACCGATAATGGTTTTTTCGAGCTGGGTCATAATCGTTCTATTATAGCATAAAAGGTACTGAAAAGTCAAGAGGCCAGAAGGGTCTCAAACAGATTCGCGTACACATCAAGCTTCTCCTCTCGGAATGCGCCAGTTGCGACTTGTGGGCTCGCGTTTACCTCGAGGATAAGCACCTCGCCAGTTTCGCTATTAGTGACGATATCCACCCCTGCTATTTCGCGATGGAATGTCGCTGCAGCTTCGCAGGATATCGCACGAATCTGCTCGTCTAGCTCCTCGATAGGCACGAGGTAAGCGGATGCTCCCTTGGACGTATTGTTGAGGTGAGATGTATTGTCAGCGCGCTGTCGCTTAATGATGCGCTTCACTTCACTATTCGCAATCAAGACGCGGAGATCATGGTCGTTTGGTACGAACTGCTGTGCGACGAAGTCACACTCGTGGCGCGACGCCGTCTCGATAAGTTCTTCAGCGCTCGACACGAGATAGTTCGCATCGCCACCCTTGCCGTCAATTGCCTTAAATATGCAAGGAAATCCGAATCGCTGCTCGATGAGCTGCGTACCCTCGTTCCACGATTGACGCTCGACAAACACCGTCGGAATGATAGGTAGGTGGCGAAGCGATAGTCTCGCATACTGGGTCAGCTTACTAAATGATACGCACTCGTCAATTTCATGACAAATATACTTCACCTGCTCTTGCTGGAGATAACTGGCAATCGCAGAGGCCATCTCGCTGTATCGATAAAATGATTTGAAGTACACGAGGTCGTAATCGCGTAGCTCTTCGCCCGATGATATTCGCGTGACAGTAATCTTGTCTCGAGTGATATAGAGTGCGATATCGCGATAATGACACGTCTGGACGTCGACATCCTGAAGCCGTGCGGCTATCTCATGCACGAATATCTGATTTGCTCCTTGGGTATACTCTGACTCAGCAGACGAAATGACTAATACTTTCTTCATACTACTACTCTATCATCTGCCTCAGTTTTCGTTCGAGAATATCGCAAAATTGTGTGACAGGAAATTGCTCGGCGCCACCACTAAGGAGCCCAAATCGATGCAACGCAACCATATCGGGAAGATCAAATGCACCTTCGGCGAAAATCATCGCTCGCTGTTCCTCTGACATCCTCTCGGCAGCCGTCACAAATGCAGCCGTCTGTGCATAGTTAAGTGGTTGTGAGTTAAATCCACCGTAGCGGCGACATAGCCTCATCACCCTGCTTTCGGCAACTTCCACACATGATTCGATCGTCTCGTCTGGATTTGCCGCCCGGTAGCTCTCATAGAAAGCTCGAATCGCCTCCTTCTCGCCGCCGCCGGCTTCTATCACTTCAAGCGCACGCATATAATGGGGGCTGTCTGGGCGTTCAACGCCGAAGAACTCACGCTGGACAAGGTGCTCAGAGTAGACACCGCCCGCTTCCCTCAATACAACACTTGCTCGACCCTTCAACTTGCGCGCAATCCTAAGGGACCCCTTATTATTGCGAAGATTATCGAGTTGATAGATATGGGTAATCTCGTGTGCGGCGCCCGGTATCACACCGACTGGTGCTGTCGCCTTTGTCAGGGAACGCTTGAACTTAGCCGGGATTTCAAATATACCCTGCGGATCCTCGGCACCCATCGATTTACTCTTTTGGATAATCTCGACCTGCCATTTGCCGTCAGCTGCGCGATGCGTGCGTCCCTCGTCTTGATTGTAGGTCTCTTCAGGCTCACTACTAAGCAGACCGAGTTCACTTAATACGTCCTTACATAGCGCCTTCATACCGCTCGCATCAAGGATGATCTTGGACAACTTCTCGTACTCTTCGGGAGTAAACCTGCCACCTTCGACGCGTCCCGCTTCATGCAGGTCGGGTGACTCGCCACTGAAGAGGTCACGTAGTTCTTGGTTGATTGCTGTCGGCTGCCCGTCGTCGTATGAAGTGCCATTTCGCAATCGGTCGAGTGCCATAATGTAGTAGCGACGCACGTCAGGCTTGGCCCGAGCAAACGTCTCGCCAGCTGGCCAGATCTCACGAAGCTCACGCATTGCAACTTCATCCTTGGCCGCATACGCTTGGTCCCATGCCCACAGCACGTCAGGATACAGTTCTGCCAGTTTGCCGTTGATAATCTTAGTATACTGATCGGCAATCTCACGCTTTGCTGCGATCTCACGCTCATCCTCGTGCTGATGCTGGAGATCACCGCGCACTTTCAGGCAAAATGTACGATACTCTGCATAAGCCTGCACCGAGTTACGGATAACCGAGGTATCATCGAATACCATACAACGCGTGAAATCAGGAGTTACTTCACCGGTCTTAATTTCATCGGTAACCCGTTCAATAGCCCACTCTAGTGAGGCTTTCGAGAGTTCTTTCATTGTAGCTCGACTCGTCGATGCCGCAGCACCACGTATGACATCGAGAATCTGTACAGGCGTTTCTATCCCCATCAAATCAATACCAGATCCGAGCGCGAGCGTTCTTCCCTCTTCAGTCAAGAAGTACTCAGCGGTTATCTCGTGACGCGCCGGGAGATATTCTGACTCATCATTCACCGCCTCGAGTGATCGTTCTTCCCGTACACGAACAAACTCACCTGCACGCGTAATATATCGACCTTCGATGAGGCCATCTTCAAACGCGACAACGCGTTCAAGCTCGATGTCATTAAGCGGAGTCTCGGGAGCGCTCGTTAACACAGCGAGGTATTCATCGATACGCTCACCTGATCGTGACGGATAGAGCCGCCTCTCGTGCTGTGGGACTTCGCTCATGTGTGTATTTCTATTATCTAATAATATTATAGCATGAGCAAGATAAGGACTATGAGAAGAAAGGTCGCTTCTTGGCTTCTTCAAACTCTTCGAGAAGCTCACGCTGGCGTTTGCTTAGCTTAGTCGGGATATCAACCACGACGCTCACGATGTGTGCGCCACGCGCATCAGAGCGCAAGTGCGGGACACCATGTCCGGTGAGCTTGAAGTCGGTGCCACTCTGCGTACCAGCCGGTACTTTCATCGTGACGATACCGTCGACTGTCTCGACATCGATTTCAGTACCGAGTGCTGCATCTACCATCGGGACGTGCTCTTCAGACAAGATTAGGTCACCCTCACGCGTAAACTTCTTGTGCGCTTTGACGCGGATATGGACGAAGAGATCACCCTTGCCACCTCCGCCAATCGCTTCACCATGCTCGCGAAGACGAATCGTCGCGCCATCATCGATGCCCGCAGGAATCTTGACGGTGATACGCTGTTCTCGGCGCTCAGTACCACTACCACGGCAACGTGAACACACGACTTCAGGTACTTTGCCCTTACCGCGGCACGTCTCACATGTGACCGCCTGCTGGATTTGGCCAAACATCGTATTCATGAGGCGAATCTGCTGACCCGCGCCCTTACAAGTTTCACACGTTTTAAGACTATGACCCGGCTCGACGGTAGTACCTTTACAGTGCGTGCATTCGTCATCAAGCGTCATGATAAGTTCTTCGTCCTTGCCAAATACCGCTTCTTCGAATGTCAGCGTAATGCGCGTCTCAACATCGCGTCCACGAGTCGGACCATAGGTCTGCTGCGCACCACCACCAAAGAATTGGCTGAATATGTCGCCAAAACCACCGCCAAAATCGAAGTTGACGTCTTGGCCATTGAACCCACCAAAGCCGCCAGCTTGACCACCGCCGCCAGATGCACCACCGACACCCGCATGACCAAACTGATCATAGCGCTGTCGTTTTTGCTTATCCTTCAATACCTCGTAGGCTTCATTGATTTCTTTGAACTTGTCTTCATTACCGCCCTCTTTGTCGGGGTGATGTTGAACCGCAGCCTTACGAAAGGCTTTCTTTATCTCGTCATCGCTGGCTGTCTTATTGACGCCGAGTACTTCGTAATAATCGCGTTTTGTCATCTGTTACTAGTATAAGACATTAGCACTCGTAATACAAGAGTGCCAGCATTGGTTAGTCTCAACTAGTACTTGAATACTTCGATGATACATTGTGTTCTCGAGCTATCGCGTGCGGTATAATCGGCATTCATAAGCGTAAGATTGTCATAACCAGGGTTGGGTGAGAGCACGCCCGGTAGTCCGCATTTACTTGTCGGACCAATTGTATAGTACAATACCGCACGATTATCACTGTAATAGTTTCCGTGATACCACATCAGGCCCGTAGGGCTATCCGATCCATATTCTCCAAGCAGTGGCGTGGCGATACCCGAGTAACTCGCGAGCGACTGATTGAATGACGCATCATATGGCGCATTCGCCATCCACCCACCCGCGCTCGGACACACACCGCCGCTAATCACTGATGATGGCGCGATACATGAGGTTGCCGTGGAACGTCCCGCCTGAGTGGCCCATAGTTTGAGCGCAGCAATGTATGCGCTCGCTTGTGCGATGATTCTCGTCGATTTCGAACGCTCTTGAGCGGTGTTATAGGATATGAGCGTCACTGATGCAAGAATCGCAATCACGGTAATGACGATAATCAGCTCGACAATCGTGAAGCCGCTACGCGTTTCTTGTGAATGCCCCCTAAACATAATCATAATTAGTTATCAGTTAACCACTTTACCTACCGCAGGTCAAGCCATGTCACAGCCCCAGCACTACGTCAGCGCGATAGGAAATGAGGTCAAGTACGTCAGACTCAAACCGTATTTGCCAAGCTGGCGTACATGCTTTGGATCTGGCTGAGCGATGTCGATGAGCTTCAGGGTGTCGTTTAGATTACTGGACGCATCGGCAATCTTCACCGCACGCGCTCTTGGGTGCGGCGCGTACGCACACCGTATCAACGAAAGTGCATGCTTGTGTGATACATAGCCAGATTGTCGAAGTGTGACATAATCCCGGCGCTGTTCGGAGGTAAGCTGTGCAAACAAGTCGTCGTAAAACTCTGGGTCATCTCGTTTCGTAAGATAGTCGAGCGGAATCAGCACCTCATCACCAAATCCTTCGGCTCTAAGATCAGCAAATGTGAGTGAAGTATCTTCGACGGTATCATGCAGTAACCCCGCAATCCCCGTCGTTTCGCTGTGCCCTTGCCCAAGGAGTATCTCCTCGACAGCGAGGGGGTGCACTTTGTACGGCTCACCACCCATTCGCACCTGTCCTTGATGCGCCTCTTCCATGAGTTGTGCCGCTCGTTCTCGATTTGGTGACATATATTATCCTCTCTATCTGCGGAGGGTTCAAAAAATCGGCCCCTCGCAAACAACCTTAATTAGTTATTTGCGAAGCAACCGCAATTGACGAAATCTCGAAAGATTTCCGCTGAACCTACTTCGTACTCTCGTTATAGCGCCTTTACTTTTTGTTGTCAACTAAAAGTGTTCACGAATATGCGCGAAGCTATAGTCCCACGTCGCATTGGTCTTCTTGTGAGGATTGAAGATATTGAGCGGATCATACAATTGTTTGATCTCTTTCATGTAACCAAGCACGCTTGGACTATACATCTCTGAAAGCCACGGCCCGCGGATCATGCCATCATTGTGCTCGCCACTCACGCTACCGCCGTACTTAATGACGAGTGTGTTCACTTCCTTCATGGCGGGCGCGAACTTCGCTCGCTCGGCTGGATCCTCAATCTTCATGAGAGGAATCACATGGAAATTGCCGTCGCCAAGGTGACCCGCGATAGTCGCCAGTAATTTGTACTTTTTGATAATATCGCGAAGTTGCGGCAAGAACTCAGTCAAGCGAGCTGGCGGTACCACGAGATCGTCAATGAATGGTGCGGTATGCTTGTCTTTCACTTTGCTCCGAAGCAAATTGAAGCTTTCACGTCGCATGAGCCAAAACTTGCGCGCCTGCGCCTCGGTATCATCTTCTTCCATATAACTAAACTTGAAGTGCGCGAGGTTCGTGCGAGCCGCGTGTATCTTCTGCTTCACTTCTGCTTCACTATTACCAGTGAACTCAATGAGTACTATCAGTTTCGGAACTCCACGAATCAGCGCGAGGCCGTCTGGGATGAGCTGCAAGCACATCATCAGCCAGGTAAGAAAGCCGAGTCGCGTGATGAAGGCAAAGATAAACTTGAAACTGAGCCACAGAGTGTTATCGTCGAAACATTCAAATGTCGCTGGCTTCTCTTGGAGCACAGCCGTGATGACTTCTCCGAGATTGTCGATTGACTTCAGGTAGCAGACAAGTGTACCAGAATGGCTTGGCTTCTGGACCAGCCCGAGCGTCGCTTTGGTCATGATGCCGAGCGTTCCCTGCCCACCAACGAAGAGCTTTGTCAGATCGAAGATTCCCGCTTCACGGTCCCATACATTCCATAGATGGTAGCCGGTCGAGTCCTTACTCACCTTCGGCGCAGCTGATCTGATCTCATCGTAATGTTGGTCGAGCAGCTCGAACGTATCGCGGTAGAGCCGACCTTCAAACGTATCTTCATCCATCTTGGCATTGAGTTCATCGCGCGATAGTGGGCCGATGGTATAGGAATGCCCATCGCTCAACACGACATCCATCGACCTCACGTAGCGATCTGTTTTGCCGAACTCAAGCGACTTCTCGCCACCACTGTTATTGTTGACGATACCGCCGATACCCGCCAGCTCACGGCTCGCAGGATAGCTCGGCATAATTGCACCGAACTTCAGTGTCTCAGCTTCAAAATCACGGTATTTCGCGCCAGGTTGTGCGGTCGCCTTCTCGGCAGAGACCTCGGATATCTCAGTCATATAGCGGCTCGAGTCGACGATGATAGAGTCGTTAATCGCCGCACCCGACATGTCAGTACCCTGTGAGCGAGCGGTCAAACTCAGTACAGGAAATGCCTCTTTGTGTTCGTTAACGAATGTAATGAGTGCCTCGATATCTGCACTCGATTTTGGGAAGACAATAGCTTGGGGCTTAAGCTCGAAGAGGCTGGCGTCATGACTATACTTCGCGCGAGTTTCCTCGCTCGTATCAACGTCACCTTGTATGACTTTCTTTAGCTCACCCTCTAAATCCATATCTTATTATGGTACTAGGTCGCTCACACAAGCACAAGCTTATTCGCGGTGATGTGCGCGGTCGGTCTCGTCAGCAATCTCGTGGCCGAGAATCTCTTCGATCAGATCTTCAATCGTCACGATACCGACAATGACATCGTCTTTTTCAACTGGCACAAGGTGTGATTTCAAACTAATAAACCGGCGAAACATCGTATCGAGTGCGGTTCGACTCCCGACGATACGCGTGTGGTGCAGCTTGAATGATGTGACGGGCACAGGATTATCGTCAAAATCGATGTCGACCATATCTTTCATGAGTAATACCCCGTAGCAATCGCGTCGATCTCGACTCAAGATTGGAATACGGCTATATCCGTGCGCGGTGATATCATCGACTGTCTTCGCATCAAGCGTCGCATCAATTGGCAACCAGTAGACTTGCTTGATTGGTTGCATAATCTCCCCTACGGTCTTCTCGCTCAGCTGCAATGCACTCTTAATAATCTCCATCTCATCTTCATCGAGCTCACTCGATTCTGACGTCTGGTGTTCACCGATGATGAGGCCGAGCTCCTGGCGCGAGTGAAGGTGTCCGGGCTCTTCACTGATAAGTTTATCGAGGACCAGCTGAATAGGTTTCGACAGGGGATATGTCACCCACGTCACGAGCGTGATGAGTGGCACAAAAAATGATGTGAAGCGGAGGGCGGATTTCACAAATATCGCTTGCGGGAGGACTTCACCAAATATAACCATGAGGACTGTCGTCGCAATACCCGCAATCCATCCGTTGAAATGGTGTTCAAGCAACAATGAACTTGCTGAGACCACCGCAACATTTGCAAATAGGATGGCCGCAAGCGAAAGATGTGAGTTCTGGCGCAGAGGTAACACGCGCTTTGCCATGACATTACCGAGGCGCGCTTTGCGCTTCAAATCGGTCACCGAAAGTGACATCAGGCTGATATTGAGGCCTGAAAATATGGCAGCGAACAAGATAAGAATCGTTATCTGAATAAAGACGTGAATGTATTCCATTTGATTAGCTATATTATAGCAGATTTACACACAGCTCATGTAAGCGCTAGCGTAATATCCCTCGTCACGCTATACTGACGGTAATGGTCTATTTCTTTCGTATCGTCGGTCGTATCCTCGGCACGCTGCGCGCCGAGTACCGTCAACTCGCCAATCGCTATTTCGGCCACGTCGAACGGTTCGATGGTAACGCACGTGATATTTGCCGACAGGTCGTTGAGAAACTATGGGAAGGGGACTTCTACCGCACGAGTCTCGGACACTTCGATTTCTTCTGGATGCGTGACTTCGGGACAGTTGCCGAATCGCTCGTCCGTGTTGGCCAACAAGACAAAGTACATCACACGATTCACTGGGCGTTGCAGCATTATCGTCGATCAGGTATTGTCACACTTTGCATCGACAAGGCAGGGAATACGTTTAACGCTCCCGACGTCAAAAGTATTGATGCCCTCCCCTGGCTTCTCCATAGCATCGAGGTGAGTGGCTACCCCCTCAACGGTGCTGAAAAGATATTCCTTAATCGTGAATTACGCCGCTATCGTAAAACCTTCCTCGACCATGATTCAGGGCACGTGAAGTCCATGCGCTTCGCTGAGATGCGCGATGCTGTCGTCTACGACCGTAGCGCCTACGCGGTTACACTCGTCGCACGGCTCGCCCGCTGTGCCGAAAAACTCGAACTCGACTTCCCTTTCCATGCGGACCGGTATCGCCAAGAATTGCTCAATCATTATTGGAACGGCCGCTATTTCAATGCCGATTGGAACAACAAAGCGTTTAGTGCCGAATGTGCGCTATTCCCATTTTTCATGGGTATCGTCGACGATGAAGCACGATTCGAAAAGACAATTCACTATATTAAACAGCATAAACTTGACCGACCCTACCCACTCAAATATACCGACGAGCCGGGCTCATTTCATTATCGTTTCTGGATGACGTGGCCGTTCATGTCAAATTACGCTGGTACGTCAGTCTGGAGTTGGCATGGGGTTTTCTACTTACATATTCTGAAGCACTACAAACGACCCGAGTATGCGGAAACGCGCGCCAGCTTCGCGCGTATGATTGAGCGTCATGGCACCTGGCCAGAGATGCTCAACCCTGATGGCTCGTGGTATAACGCGCTTATTTACAAAGGAGACCCGGGTATGGTCTGGGCGGCGCTCTATCTAGAGCTCCCACCGCACATATAGGGTTACACCCCTGTTAGTGCCCTTTCCGTGCTATACTTTCGTTATGCATATTGCCATCATGACCGACCTGTACCTACCGATGTCGGGCGGCACTGAAATCTCAATCGATAACCAACGCCGTGCGCTTGAAGCGGCTGGTCATACAGTGACCATCTTCACCGCAGCGCATCCAGACGTCATACACCCCGAGCATATCGTCGTAATCCCAAGTGTTCATTTCACCACCGCCCAACAAGAAACCGTCCGTTTTTCTCGACCCATGGCGACTTCGTTTGTCGTCGAGCAACTCAAAAAACGTCACGTCGATATCGTGCACGTACAAACTGATTTCGGCGTCGGTATCGCTGGTGTCTATGCGGCGCGTAAACTTGGTTTGCCACTCGTTTATACCCTGCATACACTGCTATGGAAGCAAGTCCAGACGCGCAATCGTAGCGCCAAGCTTGCCGTTCATGTATTCGAGAAACCAATGCAGTGGCGTCTGAAACCAGGCAAAAACTTCTTGCTCGCACGGATTCCGGGCGAGCCACTCTATGCCTACAAAACCCGTCGTCATAGCTGCTTGATGGCCAGTAAGGCCGACGTCGTCGTATCACCATCGGCGCATATGGCACGTAAGTTCCGCGAATGGCTACCGAATCTGCACGTCGTCGTGTCACCCAACTTCATCACGATAGCTCCTCGCCAGACACCGCTACCGCCGGTACCAACGTTTCTCTGGATGGGGCGTATGATGCCCGAGAAGCGCGTGCTCGATTTGTGTAAGGGTGTCGATCTCGTCCATGAATATACAACCAAACCATTTCACGTTGTCATTGTCGGCAATGGCTACCATCTTGATGATGTAACTGAGTGGGCGGCGGATAAGCCATTCGTCACGTTAGCCGGATCGGTTGCAAATAACGCAGTCGACGACTACATCGATCACTCAAGCGCACTCGTCATGACATCACATGGCTTCGACAATCAACCGATGGTCATCGCTGAGTCAATCGTCGGTGGACGTGGTATCATTTCAGTTGACCCAGACCTACTACTCGACATCGATCCCGATGCGGGCGCCTATCCTATCGATTCGTCACCCGAAGGACTCGCTCAGCAGCTTGCCGAACTTATTGATCATCCAGAAACTCTGCAAGAAATGTCGGACGCTGCTGCTCGTTGTGCGCCGACCTTCAGCGCCGATGCAGGCCGTCGCCGTATCGAGGCTGCCTACGAAGAAGCATTGCGCATGCATCGCCCAAGTTCTACAATAGAGATGTAGTAGGTCAGCGGGAACGTTCGCGTTCCGTCCAATGCGGTTGCTACAAGTACTAACAATTTTAGTTAGGGCTTGTGGTGATCGTTTTTTCGTTTTTCGCCATTTGTCCGGAAAGGTAACTCACATGAGTGAGCGTATTATCATTAACCGAGGCGACAACAAAGTCATCGTCCAAGAGTGGTGGGAATGGGATCCTGGGTTTGATCATCCCGATGGATTCTCAATCCACACATCGATAGAAGCGCTGACACAATTCGTCCGTGCACATGCTGTATATAAGCCCGAGTATGGCTTCTATCCAACGTATGACAATACCACCCGACACATTGAAGATGGGTGGTATCAAAAGCTCGTCGATGCCGAGGCAACTGGAGACCCGAGACAGCAAGGGCTATTCTTCGACCGTCACGATGAGATTGCTGAGCCCTAGACTTCTATTCGTCTATGATGATTTCGATGGGATAATGGTCTGACGCGTGGTCGGTCAGCTTGTTTTTGACGACTCGATAATCACTGACGAGCGCGGCGAGTCTTGGTGTCGCAAATGCATAGTCGAGGCGGAGCTGCGCCGCATGAGCTGCGTCTGTATTGGCGGGCGTCGGAACGGTATTCTGCCATGAGTATCGCGCGCCTATGTCGACGAGTCCGGCGTCCGTAAGACGTTTTATCACATCGAAGCGTAGTGCGGCTTCGCCAAACTTTTTGAGGCCTTGCGCATTGAAGCGAGCCAGCAAGTCTTGCTCGTCATAGCCATCAGATTCCGCGAGACTATTGAAGTCGCCCGTGATAAGCGCGTATGATTCCAAGTCTATTTGCCGTAAGACATTCTCAACTTCTGGTAGCCTGTTATCTTCATGCTGAGGATTTAGATGCACATTCCACATATGGAGAGTAGAGCCACGAAATGGCAATTCAGTGTGTATGGCGCTGTGCCAAAATCCTTCTGTGAGTACTTCGCTATCGAGCGGTGCGCGTGATGCAAGCGTCCCGAGCTTAAATCGCGTATTGCTATCACCAAATACTGAGGTCTCAAAATTGGCTCTTTTTGCGAGAAGCTGGAAGGGCGATGGACTCCCCTCACCCCATTCATTTATCTCTTGTAGCTGAAGTATGTCAGGTTTAAGACCATCGATAGCACCCAATAAGATGTCGCGCGTATCTTGCGCGCCCTCGTAGCAGTTATAGCTGACTACTTTCATAATTACATTATACCATACAGTGTGATAAAAAGCAAGAGACCCCCGAGTAGGTCTCTTGCTGATTGTGTGTCACGGCGAACTATTTCTCGTCGACGACTTCGCCTTCGACTGGTTCGTCTTTGTCTTTCTTGGACTTCTTCTTGCCGTCATCTGCTTCAGTTTCAGCTTCCGACTTCGCCTCTTCGGCTGTCTGCTGGTACATCTTAGCACCGATTGGCATAATCGCGTCGTTGAGCGTCTTGACGGCTGCTTCGAGCTCATCCTTGTCGGTTGATTCCTTATGCTTCTCAGCTTCTTCTACGGCCGTCTCGATTACCTTCTTGTCTTCATCGGAAATCTTATCCTTGAACTCGTCAGGCATCTTCTTTGCTTGGTAGATGGTATTCTCAAGCTGGTTTTTCGCATCGACAGCTTCGCGCTTCTTCTTATCTTCGTCGGCGTGGAGCTCGGCTTCTTTTTGAGCTTTCTCGATATCGTCCTTGCTCATGTTGCCAGAATTCTGGATGGTGATCGATTGCTCTTTGCCGGTACCCTTATCTTTTGCGGTGACATTCAAGATGCCGTTTGCGTCGAGATTAAAGGTAACTTCGATTTGTGGCACGCCGCGAGGTGCGGGTGCGATACCATCGAGGACGAATCGCCCGAGGCTCTTGTTGTCGGTCGCGAATTCACGCTCACCTTGCAAGACGTGAATCTCAACTTGTGGCTGATTGTCGCTGGCCGTGCTAAATGTCTCTGATTTACTGGTAGGGATTGTCGTATTGCGCTCGATAAGCTTGGTGCTGACACTGCCCATCGTCTCGATACCGAGGCTAAGTGGAGTCACGTCAAGCAGAAGCACGTCTTTGACATCACCTGCGAGCACGCCACCTTGGATAGCAGCACCGACTGCGACGACTTCGTCTGGGTTGACACCTTGCATTGGGTCTTTGCCGAAGAGCTTCTTGACGCGCTCGACAACTGCCGGCATGCGGGTCATACCACCGACAAGCACGACTTCATCGATGTCGGTCTTTGAAAGCTTCGCATCCTTGAGGGCTTTTTCGACAGGACCATCGAGGCGATCGAGGAGCTCAGATACGAGGCTCTCGAGTTTCGCACGGGTGAGCTTGTGCTCAAAGTGCTTTGGACCATCAGCGTCGGCAGTAATGAATGGCACGTTGACTTCATACTCAGTAGTCGTCGAAAGCTCTTTCTTCGCCTTCTCGGCTTCGTCCTTGAGGCGCTGCATAGCAGCGTTATCCTTGCGGAGATCAATACCGTCGGTTTTCTTGAACTCGGCGATGAAATGATTGACGATGGTATTGTCGAAGTCTTCACCACCAAGGTGTGTATCGCCGTTGGTTGACTTCACTTCGAAGACGCCGTCACCAAGCTCGAGGATTGATACGTCAAACGTACCACCACCGAGGTCGAAGACAACGATTTTCTCTTCTTTTGACTTCTCTAGTCCGTAGGCAAGTGCGGCTGCAGTTGGTTCGTTGATAATGCGCTTCACTTCGAGGCCAGCAATCTTACCGGCATCTTTGGTAGCCTGACGCTGCGAGTCATCGAAGTACGCAGGAACGGTAATAACCGCTTCGGTGACTTTTTCGCCGAGGAATGCTTCTGCATCTGCTTTGATCTTCGAGAGAATCATCGCGCTGACTTCTTCTGGGGTATATTCTTTGCCGTCGAGTTCGACTGCGACACCATTGGCGTGCTTGACGATCTTGTAGGGCATAATGTCGAGGTCTTTTTGAACTTCTACATCATCCCACTTGCGGCCGATAAGACGCTTCACACCGTAAATAGTGTTCTTTGGGTTGGTGACGCGCTGTCGTTGAGCCACTTGGCCGACCAGACGTTCACCTGATTTATTGATCGCCACGACACTTGGCGTCGTACGATTGCCTTCGGCATTTGTAATAACCTCTGGCTTACCCGCCACGAGATAGGCAAATGCACTGTTTGTAGTTCCGAGGTCGATACCGATAATCTTTCCCATATTCTATTCCTTTCGTTATGCTATTAGATTTGGATGTAATCCTAGCACTCATTAGATAGGAGTGCTAACATTCCTATTGTAGCGCTCGTTGGCACTCATGTCAATAGAGTGCCAACATATTTTGCCCATATCGCTCATCCTTGCGTATATAGCCTTTTCATACTACTATTGGTCGTATCCCAACGTCTCCCATTCGGGGGAGTCGCACCTTTGCTACTAAGGAGGTCGCATGTTTGTGAACTGCCCTACGCCGACCCCTGCACCAAAGGTGTGGTGGAAACGGTATGGCGTCTTGCCAAACGGGGTGACATTTCTCCGCATACTCGGCTGTTTTGTGCCGATGTGGATGATATTCAACCCTCAGAGCTACATCTTCCTATCGATCATACTCCCCTGGTGGGCTGCAGCGCTGCTCGTCCTGTTCATCGTCGGTAGCACCGACTTCGTCGATGGCTGGCTGGCTCGCGTCACGGATTCGATTACGAGCCTCGGTGAAAAGTTGGATCCCATTGCTGATAAGCTGCTGGTCATCCCGACATTCTTCGCGATCTGTGCGAGCGGGCTTATCCTGCAGCCATGGGGGTGGATCATCTTCGCGCTGACGGTCATCCCAGAAGTCGCGCTTGTCAGCCTCAACATCTACCTGATGGTTCGCGGCATTCACGCACGCATCCCTTCTATCTGGGCTGGCAAGATAAAGATGAATGTCCAGTGCCTCGGACTGGTGCTCGCACTACTGCCTGTTGTGGGTGTGTGGTGGCAAGCAATCGTCATCGGATGCTTCATGATTGGTATCGGTTTCTCCTACGTCGCAGCAACTCGGTACATCCAAACGGGTGTTACCATCATCAAAGCCGCACAGTGATCTGTGCGGCTCTTTCATGTCTACATATAACTATCGTTTACTGACGCGTGACTTTTACCATCGCATGGCGAATTGGTGCGCCGTCGAGCAGATAGCCAGACTGGAGCTCTTCAGCGATAACCTCTTG
>Ga0302293_10000765_pt1 | contig 16506 bp, 11 predicted proteins | sample III_Fen_N2_2_FD_198758 | JGI IMG/M metagenome (GOLD analysis project Ga0302293, IMG submission 198758) | Peat permafrost microbial communities from Stordalen Mire near Abisko, Sweden - III_Fen_N2_2 | ecosystem: Environmental > Terrestrial > Soil > Wetlands > Permafrost | place: Sweden: Abisko...
AAGGAATGTAGCCATGATAGAGGCACAGAAGCTGTTACAATCGTCTGAAAGAGGATTTAGTTTAGCCGCAAAATGTTGTCACGAAAACCTATTAGTTCAAAAACCAACTGCAATATTAATTTTCCACAATCGCCAAGCAAAAACAACATAATGACCAATACATCTACACAAACCAACAATAACGTTTCTATTAGAACAATTTAACCGATTGAACGTTTCTTTATACTAAATTAATAGTCTTAATTCGAGCTTATTTCATTGTGAAAACAACATTAAATATGTCTATCCGTTTACTACTACTTTTTCTAATCGCTCTTAGTTCACTTCAATCGTTTGCGCAGATTCAAGTTTGTTTGGGGACTGATGCCGTTATTTGTCAAGGACAAACTGTTCAAATCACAAATTGCGCGAATGCAGGTGGACCTTTCGGCCCCGCAAGTGCCTTACCTTATACACAAGCCACTATTCCATACGCTCCAGATCCGTTAACGAATGGAACTTCAGTTGCATTAACTGATGATGGACAATCTGGTTTGTTGCCCATTGGTTTTTCGTTTTGTTATTTTGGGAATACGTATACAAACTTTGTAATTGGCGCCAATAACTTTATAACCTTTACTTCCGGGGGAAGTGGCACTTGGGTTACAACAACAGTTCCAAATGCTGGAGCTGTTCCTAAAAACGCCATTATGGGTCCTTGGCAAGACATTAACCCCGGAGCTGGAGGAACCGTAAAATACGCAGTATATGGAACGGCACCGTTTAGAAGACTTTCTGTTTCGTGGAACAATATTCCGATGTTTTCATGTTCAGGTCAGCTTTATTCTAGTCAGATCACCATTTATGAAACCTCCAACAACATTGAAACCCATATTCAAAATAAATCAATCTGTGCAGGCTGGAATAGTGGAAATGCGGTTCATGCGCTTCACAATATCAACGGAACGGTAGCTGTTGTTGTTCCGGGAAGGAATAACACTCAATGGGCGGCCACTAACAATTCCATTCGCTTTTCACCTGGTACCCCAACTCTGGAGTGGACAAATACACTTGGACAAACTTTTCCTTATAATGGAGGAGTTCTCAATGTAAATCCTGTGCCAGCAGGTGTTACCGGATATTGGTTAAGACGCACTTGTGGCGGAACTGGAGCAATATCAGATACTACTTGGCTTAGTCAATCGAATGTAAATGCGACCGGCAGTTCAACCACCGATATTTGTTCCGGTTCAGTAGGAACGGCAACGGCCACTCCAACAGCGGGAACAGGTCCGTTTCAATACCTTTGGTCACCGTCCGGACAAACCACCCAAACGGCTACCAATCTCACCGCCGGTACTTACCAAGTAATTGTGACGGATGTTTACGGTTGTACAAAAACGCTTTCTGTGGTTGTTCCGAATTCAACGGCTACTTATTCCGGTAGCACAACCCCTGTTAGTTGTCAGGGCGGAAACAATGGAACGGCTACCGCTACCATGACTCCAGCTATTGGTACACTTTCCTATAATTGGTATGATGCAGGTGGTCAAACAACACAAATAGCGACTGGCCTAAGCGCAGGTACTTATCATTGTCAAATAACCTCAAACCTCGGTTGCGTTGGTACCGTAACCGTCACGGTGACAGAATTGCCAGCTCTTACCGTACAATTGGTCTCTCAACAAGACATCAGTTGCAACGGAGCAAACGACGGTAGTGCTTCGGTAAGTGTATCCGGCGGGACTCCGCAGTATTCCTATTTGTGGACAAATTCAGCATCCAACGGATCTTCTGCTACAGACTTATCTCCAGGTTCACATACGATAACAGTTACAGATATCAATAATTGTTCGGCTTATATCAACCTGTTAATTAATGAACCATCTGCTTTATCCATTATTGCTTCTACACCAGTTTCTTGTGTTGGAGGTAACAATGGAACGGCAACCGCTCAAATGACTTCTTTATTGGGAACTGTATCTTACAATTGGTATGACGCTGGTGGACAAACTACTGCAACCGCAACCGGATTGAGTGTCGGAACTTACCATTGTGAAGCAACTTCTACAGTTGGGTGTATTGATACGGTAGCAGTTACCATTACTCAAATACCAACACTTTCAGCAACGCTTTTCCAACAAGATGTGGCATGCAACGGCGGAAATAACGGTTACATGGCAGTTACCGTTTCAGGAGGAACACCTCAGTACACCTATTCATGGAATAATTCCTCCTCTACCGGACCTTCTGCGAATGACTTGTCGGTAGGTCAGCAAACGGTTACCATCACGGATGCGAACAATTGTGTTCTTTCTATGAGTGCTACGCTGGCAGAACCGACTGCTCTTTCAATCGTTTCAATTACCCCAGTTACCTGTCAAGGAGGCAGCAATGGTGCGGCAACAGTTTCTATGACTTCACTTCTTGGAACAGTTTCTTACAATTGGTATGATGCTGGCGGTCAAACAACAGCAAGCGTATCCGGATTAAGTGCAGGAACCTATCATTGCGAGGCAACTTCTACTGTAGGTTGCAGCGATACAATTGTTGTCATTATTCCGGAATTACCTCCAATGGTCATCCAATTAACACAACAAAACGTCAGTTGTAATAGCGGTAACAATGGTTCTATTACAGCAACAGTAAACGGGGGTGCACCAAACCTTAGTTATTCTTGGAGCAATAATCCATCGTTGAGCAATGTAGCTGCGAACTTAGTTGCGGGCACTTATGTGTTAACCGTCACTGACAATAACAATTGCGTTGCTACAGCTTCTGCTACGATAACAGAACCATCGCCTTTGACAATTACCTCAATAACACCGAATCAAACGATCTGTCCCGGAAACGCAACAACCTTGTCTGCAAGTGCCTCAGGAGGAAGTTCTGCCTACACATTTACTTGGAGTGAAAACGGAACCGTTATTGGCACCGGATCAAGTTTTTCGGTAACTCCTGTTGCTACGAACACCACTTATTGTGTTGTACTTTCAGAAGCTTGCGGTTCACCAACTGCTAATAATTGTTTGGTAATTACCTTCCCACAACCAATTGTTCCTTCGTTTGTTTCAGACAAAACAACATCTTGTCAACCGGGAACATTTACGTTTACCAATACATCAACCAATCAAACTGACATTGCTACGGTCTTACTAGATTTCGGTGATGGAAATACCCAACTGTTAAATGGTTCGGCTAGCGCCACGCACACCTTTAATTCGGCACAGTCCTACGATCTAACGGTTACAATTACCTCCATTTATGGATGTGTTTATACAACTACAATGAATTCTATTGTTTCTGTCATTGCCAATCCGGTTGCAGATTTCAATATGTCGGCAAATCCGACCACTATTTTTGAAACTACCGTAACGATGCAAGATAAATCGACAAACGGTGTTTCTTCATGGACTTGGAGCTCTCCCGGATCAAATCCATCTTCCAGTGTGAATCAAAATCCGACGTTTCATTTTCCAGATGGGGTTGTGGCGCAATATCCAATTGTATTAGTGGTTCAAACTCCTGAAGGATGTATTGATTCGGTGGAACATATTTTGTCTGTTAACAGCGATGTGATCTTTTACGCACCCAATTCCTTTACTCCTGACGGAAATGAATTTAACCAAAACTGGTTGTTTTACGTGAGTGGAATAGACGAGTACCACTTTGAACTATTGATTTTTGACCGCTGGGGAGAAATTATTTGGGAAACACATGATGTACATTCATCTTGGGATGGCACCTATCATGGTAAGATCGTTCCTCAAGGAGCTTATAGCTGGATTGCTAGAGTGAAAGATTTGTACTCGGATTCGAAACAAGAATTTAATGGACTCATCAATGTATTGAGATAAGGCGAGTTTCGGGATTTGTTTTGAGATTTAGAGAAAATGGTTGTGCCGGTCAATAAGTCCGTTTAACTTTGGTCTTTCTGAAATTAGACTTCACAATGATTGAAATCGAACGCAAATTTTTGGTCAATGACCTGATTCATCAAGTCCTGAAAGCGCATCAACCATTGGCTATTTGTCAAGGATATATTTACGATGGCGCTGATGGCAAAACAGTTCGTGTTCGCACCAAAGGAAACAAAGGTTACCTAACCATTAAAGGTAAAAGCACCGGAATTTCAAGAGCAGAATTTGAGTATGAAATCCCCTACTCCGACGCGGTTATATTACTGGAAAAGTTCTGTGAAAAAACATTGATCAAAGACAGGTACAACATTGAAGTTGGCGGCATGACGTGGGATGTAGATCAATTTCACGGACAGTTGGAAGGTTTAATTGTAGCCGAGATAGAATTGGAAGATGAAACCCAATCATTTGAACATCCTGAATGGCTGGCGCAAGAAGTAAGCGACGATGCACGTTATTACAATGTGAACCTCATCAACGGTTCTATAACCCTTTAAATCAATTGTTTTCCTGCGAATTCGTTTCCACAACAGAATCTTCAGTTGTTCCGGCATCCGTTTTTGCGAAAACTCCCGGAAGAACGATTCGTGTAAATAAATATCCATTTAAAAAGCCACAAACAGTGTAAAACACAATCAATGAAGAAATAAACATTGCTTCGTGTCCCATTAATTTCATTTCGCCGGCCATGCTTTGAGAAATGGAATTGATTTTGTTTCCAATTTCATCCATTTGAGTGAGACCAACTCCTAACAAAATTTTTGTCAACCAATCGGAAATTTGTTCCAAGTTGGTGTTGGCACGATAAACTTGCTTTCCGTCATCCATTTTTACATCGGAAGATTTGGGAATGGCAAATAAAAACCCTAATAAGGCACCGAGTAAAAACGTAGCTCCTGCAGTCAATACAAATAAGCCAAAAGCATGTGCTGCATGACCGAAAACATGTGCTGTAGATGAATAAAAACCGATACAAATAAGTCCAAAAACAGGAACTCCCAATGATAGTGTATAGGCATTCTTCTTGGTTATTTTCATGTAATAATGGTTTTAGTTGGTGAAAGATACTGCTTTTTCGAATTAGCCTTACTGTTTTAAATTATCTTTTCAAAAAAATCCAAATAAGCTAGAAATTAAACACTTATCGTTTTCGCCAACTAATTACTGAAGGTTGATTATTGGTATTAGTCACCTAGCTTTCAACCTATTAAAAGAGGCATCAACCTTTCTTTTTAGTCAAAAGGAATACCACATCGAAATTATCTTCAATGCACCTTTTCGTTCAAAAATGGCGTGAATGCTCGAAACCGAATCAATCAGCTATCAAATCGGATTTTTGGGTGTCGAAAACCGTTCCTCCGATGCGCACTGTAAACCACGCCAAGAAAAGCTCCATTGAAGGTTTGGGCCAGTTTGAATCGTCGTCAGTCACAGCAGCGCATTCGTTGTGCATGATTTTCTTGAAATGCTGTTCGATGACCGGTTCAATTTCGAAAAAATCTTCATCAATGAGGTAAACTGTTCCTTCAATGTCGTCATCTTCGTTGAAATCGAAATCTTCGTCGTGTTCTTTTGCCCAATCGCAAAACGGCTGAAGCGGTTCAACCAAAATATATCCTCTGTTAACTGTTTTCATCTGTTTTTACAATTGGTTTTTCCACACCTTTATCGATGCGTTTCCATGTGGTTTTGCCTGTTTTGGGAATATTCACTAAATACAGCCAATTTTCCTTTTTTGGATCTTCGTTGAGTAATGCCCGAACTACTTTTTCATCTATGGCTTTATTTCCTTCTATAATCACCATTTCTTTACTTCCTACCAACCATAACGCGGCACGTTTCGGAATACGGATATTTCCGCCAACGGTATACGATTTGCATTTCGGCCCGAAACAATCGATCCAATTAAAAAAGGCGTTTTTGGTTCGTAAACTGTCTTTGAATTGATAACGCAAGAGCACCAAACTATCCTTCAAACCAATGGTCATCCATTTTTCTTGCGCATTCGGTCCGAAACGATCCGGAAACAACAAGGTATCCCACTTCATCCAGCGCGAATCAAGCATCATGGTATCAACAATAGCCAAAAACAAACTGCTTTCAGGACGTTCATTGACGAATGAAGAATCAATCTTTTTAGCGTTTTGTTGTTCTGAATACTTATCGGAAGTCGGAGCCAAATCATCATAACCGACCGTTTCTTCAGGTTGGTTGGTACAAGCGACAGCGGTGAGCAATAAAACGGAGACAATGTATTTCCACATAACCCAAAGGTACAAAAACTAGTATTGGCTCGGTAAATTCCGGATCGATTTCATCGTAAAACCGATTCCTAGCTGAATTTTCACTGCATTTCCTCGTACAACATTCAGATAATAAATCGGAGCATAGCCAACTTTTAACCGCAATTTCCAGAAAAGCTGAACGCTGTTACTTTGATAAAATTGGAGAAAGCGCCATTCTGCAATTGCACCAACTTCCCAGTTAAACGAAGCACGACCTTTGGCATACAACGAACCTTTGGGTTCATCTCTGTTGATAATGCGAAAGGTACTTAGACCTCCGTAAGGCGTAACCGTCCATTTATAGCGATTGATGCACTGGTAACCAATGGTCCAGCTCGATTGATTGATTTGTAAACGATTACTGTCAGCGAATTTAAAATCGCCAATTATGAATACCGAATCGGAATGCGCATAATTATGTAAAGCGTGGTAATTGAATTGAAAACGCTTTGATCCGAAACTAAGTCCGTAACCGAACGCTGGTAACGTTTGAAAGTAATTCGATAAGTCACCATTGATGGAAGAAACTCCACTACCTATATCAAAACCCAACTCTCCATTTCCTGATTCAAAATTCGGTAGGAAAAATCGTGGTGTTTCCAGCAACGCACTATCCATCCAGTGTCTCCAGTAACGCAGTTCTGTGGTATCAAAACCGTTCTTTGTGATGGAGCGTAATGCATCAATTTGGTCAGTTACCCGTGTATTTGATTCGGGAATTTCAATATCCGGAAAACCATCTGTGGCATTCAATCGTTCCTGCAATTTTCTAGATTCCAGTTCATAACAATCGAAAAACAACTGCGCCAAAGGTGTATAGCGAGACTTCGCCGAATCGGCAAGAAAACTTTCTGAGCGGAGCCACAGGGCATCTACCCAATAATGAACATGCATGGTTTTATTGATGCGTTCTTTCTTCAGTTTCACATCCAAATAAGCACTAAACTGGGCAGACCTTCCGATTCCTGTTGGTTTTAGCCATTCGGCATGCGCCATTGCATCGTTCGACCATTGTATCGTATCTGCTTGCTGGGCAAAGATCACTGTGCTAATGAAAGCACTAAATACCAGCAAGAAACAGCGCATGGTCACATTTTTTTGACCGTTGCCAGCACGTAGTCAATTTGTTCAGCATCGATATCAAGATGCGTCACCATCCGGATCATTCCCGGTCCGAAAGCCACTGTTTTAATTTGTTGCTCTGCGAGTCGTTGAATGAATACATCGCGCAATTCAGGTTGCTCCAATACAATCACCACAATATTTGTTTCAACCGGAATAACGGTTTTCACCCATGCACATTCCAACAAGGCTTTTTCAAGCAATTGGGCATGTTCGTGGTCAGTTTTCAAGCGATCGGTATGGTTTTGCAATGCATGCAATCCTGCAGCTGCCAGAAATCCGGCTTGTCGCATGCCACCTCCGAACACTTTTCGTACCCGGCGAGCGCGGTGAATAAAATCGGTTTTCCCTAGCAATAACGAACCAACAGGAGCTCCCAATCCTTTTGATAAACAAATGGAAATGGAGTCGAAAGCTGCTGCATAACGCTTCGGATCAATGCCATTTACAGCCAATGCATTGAATAAGCGAGCGCCATCTAAATGCAAGGGCAAATTCATCTTTTTCGCCATTACGGAAATGCGTTCTATCTCGGCAAAATCGTAGACCGCTCCCCCTCCTCTATTAGACGTATCTTCTAATGAAATCAATTGCGTTACCGGAAAATGAATATCGTCTGGCATAATCCATTGTTCAATCTCACTTGCCGTTAAGCGACCTCTATTTCCAGTCAATAAACGAACGGATGCTCCGGAGTTTTTAGCAATTCCACCACCTTCGTATTTATAAATATGGCTGTCTTCATGACAAATCACTTCACCACCGGGCTGTACATGCACGTTGATCGCAATTTGATTGGTTTGCGTTCCGGAGGCACAAAACAGCGCGGCTTCTTTCCCGAAATATTCGGCAGCAAAGCGTTGAAGTTCGTTTACGGTTGGATCTTCCTGAAACACATCATCGCCAAGTGGCGCGTGAAACATGGCATCGCGCATAGCGGAAGTTGGTTGTGTAACAGTATCGGAACGAAGATCAACGGGAAGTTTCATGTATGAAATGTTTGAACAAACTTACTAAAAAGTGAATGATGAATTAAAAGCTCCAAAACAAAAAAACCACCTTTCCGAAGAAAGATGGTCTATATCTTGAAGAAAGAACTTCTTACGTATTAACGTTTGTGGTTCGGCTCGTCAGAAACTGTCAATTTCTTACGACCTTTACGGCGACGTGCAGCCAATACTTTACGACCGTTCTTCGTTGCCATACGGCTACGGAATCCGTGTTTGTTTTTTCTCTTTCTTACGGACGGTTGAAACGTTCTTTTCATGATTCTATGTCTTTATAACGAATTTCTATTTCTCAATTGCGGAGTGCAAAGATAGCTACTTTTTCCAAATATTCAAGAACTGATGTAAAATATTCTAAAAAAATGCACCAAAAGCATCTGTGACGATTACATTTGTACCACAAATTTAGGAATATTATGTTGCGTCCAAAAAAGGTCAAGAAAGAAAAAGTACAACTCACTCGCGACAGTTATAAAAAGGCACGACGCATCTTCTCTTACCTTAAACCCTACCGTATCAGCTTTTTAATCGGCTGGATTTTCCTTGTTTTATCAACTTCTGCCGGGTTAATCTTCCCTGTTTTATTAGGTCAATTACTCGGTACCGGAAGCGGTTCAAAAACTTCGATGTCTGAAGCTGTAAAGGCCATTGATCTTTCCAATGTCAATACGGTTGCGGTTGCGTTGTTTATTTTATTCGGTGCACAATCCATTTTCAGTTATTTCCGAGTGGTCTTGTTTACCAATGTTACGGAAAATGCATTACGCGATTTACGCACCGATTTATTCAATAGATTGGTACACTTACCAATGGATTTCTACAATCGCAATACGGTAGGTGAACTCACCAGTCGTTTATCGGCCGACATTACCCAAATTCAAGAAACGTTACGCACTACAATTGCTGAGTTTTTCAGACAGATTGTAATGATTGTGGGTGGAATTCTCATCTTGAGTTTTATTTCCTGGAAACTGGCACTTATCATGCTAGCAACAGTTCCGGTGATTGCATTGATTGCCGTATTCTTCGGTCGATTCATCAAGCGTTTATCAAATGAAGCTCAAGATCAAACCGCAAAATCCAATGCCATTGCCGAAGAAGCCATGATGGGAATTGGCAATATCAAAGCATTCACCAACGAAGCATTCTTAATTGGTCGCTTCAAATCTGCCATTAATGAAATCCGTCGACTGAATATCAAAAGCGGTTTATGGCGTGGGTTGTTTATTTCGTTTATCGTTTTCTGCATGTTCGGCGCCATCGTATTCATTGTTTGGCAAGGATTATTAATGACGCAAGGTCCCAATCCGACTTTGGTACAAGGCGATTTGTATTCGTTCTTAATGATGACAATGATCATTGCGGCAAGCATCGGTTCACTTCCCGATTTTTATTCCAACATTCAAAAATCGATCGGAGCCACCGAAAAACTGATGGATCTTATTGCTGAAACGAGCGAGGAGGAATTGTTTATTGGTACTACCAAACCAGCAATCAATGGTGCTATTTCCTTTAAAAATGTATCGTTTCATTATCCGCAGCGCGCAGACATCACCGTACTCAAAAACGTTTCATTTGAAATAGGTTCCAACCAAACATTGGCTTTGGTGGGTACTTCTGGTGGCGGTAAATCGACCATCGCATCATTGATTCTCAATTATTACCAATTGGCGGGAGGAAGCATTGAATTTAATGGAAATGCGAGTTCTGAAATCGATTTAAAATACTTGAGAGAGCACATTGCCGTTGTACCACAAGATGTCATTCTATTTGCAGGAACAGTGCGTGAAAACATAGCTTTTGGTAGACCAGCCGCCAGTGAAGAAGAAATCATTGAAGCCGCTAAACAAGCAAATGCACATGAATTTATCACCGGATTTCCGGAAGCCTATGACACACAAGTTGGTGATCGTGGTATTCAGTTAAGTGGCGGACAAAAACAACGCATTGCCATTGCACGAGCAATTCTTAAAAATCCGACTATACTTATTTTGGATGAAGCCACTTCGGCACTTGATTCTGAATCGGAAAAAGTAGTACAAGATGCGTTGGATAAATTGATGAGAGGTCGTACTTCCATTGTGATTGCTCACCGTTTGAGTACGATTCGCAATGCAGATAAAATTCTGGTAATTCAAAACGGCGAAGTGGTAGAACAAGGAACACATGAGGAATTGATTGAAACAAAAAACGGTGCATACGCATCATTGGTAGAGCTTCAAGGGAATTTGGGGTAAAGTTGCCGTTCCTTTTCAAGATGTTTTTGACCTATTTTCGTATCCGTTCGTAACCGTTAGAAACACTTATCCCCTCATGAATACTGGGATTAACTGATTTCGATTAAAAACCTATTGCAAAAATCTAGTATTAGTAATCTAATCTTAACATTTCAATCTTGAATTGTTATACAGAGTGTGCGTATCTTTGCGCCAACAATTGGAATTGACATCCTTGACGCCGGTTTGATTATTGATAACCGTAGCCGAAACCAATTCCGATTGAAGGTTCGTTATTACAACTCGTCATGTGGAAATCCCGCATCGTTTTTAGCATTGTTTCATTACTTTGCTTTTCTTCTCAAGCACAACAACTTATTATCAACGAAGTATCTCAGGGCGCAAACGCTAAGGAATACGTTGAGTTTGTAGTGATCGGGACTCCTACTTGCCAAACACCGGTGCCGTGCATCGATTTGCGCGGAGTAATCATTGACGACAACAACGGCTTTTTTGCTCCAGGTGGTGGAACAGGAATTGCATCCGGAGCCATTCGTTTCGCCAACATCAGTTTCTGGAGTTGCGTTCCTCAAGGAACCTACATTGTGGTTTACAATGAAAGTGATGTAAACGGAGCTCTTCCACCTGATGATGTGAATCTCAGCGATGGAAATTGTCGCCTCATCATTCCAGCTAACTCCAATTTATTAGAAGGAACTAGTACCAGTCCGAATACGAGCGTTTCTACCTACCCTGCCGGTGGTTGGACTTTAGGTGGCGGATCATGGAATCAAGTTGCGATGAGCAATGCCAATGATTCATTTCAAATTCCGAATCTCGGCGTAAACGGAACTCCTTTACATTCAGTTAGCTGGGGAAACAACACAAGCGGAGCTATTATTTATTTCGCAGGATCTGCAGCTGGTAAAGTCTTTTCATTCACCAACAACACTTCCAACGATTGGAATCTTCAAGCTAATTGGACAAGTGGAAATGTAGGCACGGATGAAACTCCCGGAGCCGCAAACAATTCCGCCAACGATGCATGGATTGCTTCTATGAATCCGCAATGTGGCATAGCAGCCGGATTACAAGCTACGGTTTCTACTACGAATGTGAGCTGCGGCGGAAATTGCAATGGTACAGCAACAGTCTTACCTACAGGTGGAACGGCACCCTATACTTATCTTTGGTCGAACGGACAAACAACCGGAACCATTTCGTCGTTGTGCAGCGCAACCTATACTGTCACCGTAACAGATGCCGGCGGATGTACGTTTACAACTCAAGGAACGGTTCAAACCGCATCGAATAACCTTCAAGTCAACTTTACCACAACCAATGAAAGTTGTGCCGGAATGTGCGACGGTTCATCAACCGCTAGCGCAACCGGTGGATCTGCTCCTTATCAATATGCTTGGTCAAACGGGCCAATGAATGCGGTGAATCCGAATTTATGTCCGGGAACTTATAGCGTTGGAGTCATCGATCAAAACGGTTGTACAAGTAACGGATCTGTAACCATTGCAGCCGGAGCAGCAGTTGGTGATGCAACTATTCAAGCTGCCGGACCATTTACAACAAACGATCCTGCTTTTCAATTGCAAGCTGCTACTGCAGGTGGAACATGGTTAACCGCAGATTGTGCAGGTTGTCTAGGCGCAAACGGATTGTTTAATCCAGCTGTTTCAGGAGCCGGAACTTTTCAGATTTGTTATACGGTAGGAAGTGGAAATTGTCTTGCGAACGATTGCGTAAACATTACGGTAACCGATGGCTGCTCTCCGCAGACAACGCAAGAAACCCTTACTTTCTGTGCCGAAGATTCGGTATTGATTTTCGGAAACTGGGAAAACACTCCTGACACCTATTCTCAGACATTTACCGATATCAACGGTTGTGACAGTACGCACAATGTGATTCTTCTAGTGATTCCTATATTTAACAACCAAACAGTGAGTGCTCTGTGCTATGGCGATTCGGTACTCGTATTTGGTCAATGGGTAACTGAAGCCGGCGATTACACACAAGAACAACAAACTCCTGAAGGTTGTAACTACACTTTTCACCATATTGTGGTTGATGAATTGCCTCAGTATTGCGAGAATGAAGAATTTTCGCTCTTTGTACCCAATGCGTTTACACCGGATGGCGATTTTACCAATGATACTTTCCGGGTTGAATTACTTGGCGGAAAATTGGATGAAGGTTACATCTTTAACCGTTGGGGAAATGAAATCAAGCGATTCGACAATGACAACCGCGAGTGGGATGGAAAAACAACGAGCGGTGAACCGGTTCAAGATGGCGTTTATACCTACATATTGTTTTACACACCAACGAATAAAATTCGCGAAACGGTTCATGGGTTTGTGACAGTTATTCGATAATTACTCGATAGCCATAATTATTAGGGGAATCCACCGTCTCCATTGAAAAGAGTCAGTCACGGCTAACGAAGACGTAAACACGACCAACGTTAGTGCGAAAGTTGTAAGGAGGTTGACAAGTTTGTGAATTAATAAAACACTTTTACTACTTACTTAGAGGATGATGAACCATCTTAAGTAAGAAAACATATTTTTGTATCAGCTTTTAAAACCCACACATGAAATCAATTTTAATCACCTTATTCATTCTCCCGTTTGGATTATCTGCTCAGATAGGTATGGGAGGAAATAATCCGTATGCCCTTGTTGATGAAATTACGGGAACTGCAGTCACTGTTTCAAATGTAGACTATTCGTTGTGGTACGATGCCGTATCCTATTTCGGAGCCAATGTGCAAAATATGCCTTTTGAAACAGGAGTGTTAATGACAACGGGTAGTAAATACTGTGCACTGGGACCCAATGATGAATCTTACGATGGTGTAGATAATGAGTATCCGGGATTTCCTTTTTTGGATCTATTTGCAGGGGCTCCAACAAAAAACGGGGCTCTCTTAGAGTTTGATTTTGTTCCGTTGGGTGACACGTTTTACTTACCCTATATTTTTGGGTCTGATGAGTATCCAGAATATGTTGGAAGCAATTATAAAGATTTATTCGTAATAATAATCGATGGCCCAGGATATGAAAATATTAATATAGCCAGAGCTCCGGATAATAATATTGTTTCAGTTAATACGATCAATAATGGAGCGTCTAACTCTGGACCCTGCACGAATTGTAGTGTCTACCAATTCAATGGTGACGGAGCTGCGTATCCCTATTTCGATTCTGAAATGTATTTACAATACGATGGATTGACCAAACCCTTGGTTGCAAAAGCAGCGGTAGTTCCCGGACAAACATACCACCTAATAATTGCGATTGCTGATGTAACAGACGGAATTTTAGACTCGGGAGTATTCCTGAAATCAAGAGGCATGACAGCCGATGTGCCTTCATATATTCTGGAATCGTCTGTTGATGTATACCCTAATCCTGTCACGGATGAGTTTACGATCAGCCTGAAAGAAGGAAGCTTGTTGGAATCATACGAGTTGGTCGACCTTTCCGGTAAATGTCTTGACAAAGGTGAACTCGGAACGTTCACACAGGTTGATTTTTCCGAAATGGCCTCTGGAATGTATCACTTGCATTTAATTGCTAAGACAGGTTCGATTACAAAAAAGGTGGTGAAGTATTGATGATTTTTAGAACCTAAAAAAGGATGGGAATCCATTTCTCCCCATGAGTAGTGTTTCCTTCTAAAGCGCACATAATAGTCTCCCACGAATAAACCAATGAAAATAATACCTGAATTTAAAGCGAAACGTAAGTTCAGTGAAGCTAATAATGGAAACAAGTTTCCATTTTGATTAGTGAGATCAGCCGTGGCTGATCATTCGCCAAAATTGGTACACAATACGTCATTCGTTAATTCGTGGTGGAAAATATGCAGTACGTCACATTCTAAAGGGTGTGCTCTTTAATAGTAAATTACCCCTCAAAGAAGGAAGTTTATCTACTTTTGAAATCAACTTCCCATTTCCACTTTTTGATTTCTTTTCACCAGTAATCAACACTCCCTATTCCGAATCGAAATTGTGCTTATTTTGGTACTCAAAAATCGACAGACCATGAATAAGCGTTTGAGCCTACTCTACTTTACCGTTGTGCTGATTGCAGGAATCATTGTTGCCTGCTCCGGCGAAGAAGCCACTTCAAAACCGGATACCGCCGATGTAGTTGCCGAACCGGGCGAAGATACTACCTCGCGTGAACTGGGTTTCTTTGAACTTAGCGACAAACACCCTTTCAGTAATCAGGTTTTAAACGGCTATAAACTGGCGAAAAAGAAAAACAAACGCGTTCCTTATTTTGCCAATACATATCGTGGTACGTTTTTCCTGATTCAAAACAAACAGGAAGTCTATGCTTCTGAAAATAAAATTTCGACGAAACTTCGCTTCGGATTGCTCGATTCTAAAGGAAATCAATTACTTCCGCTGGAATATGAACGCATCGGAAATCCGGGATTTATCGTAGACGATTACATGGAATTGAAACAAAACGGTAAGTACGGTTTGTTCAATTACGAAAAAAACACCGTCATCAAACCCGAATACGACGCTATCTATCCGAGTAAGATTATGGAATACATCGCCATCGGTCAAAAAGGGTCTTCGTTTTATAAAATCTACCCTGACGGAACCTCCAAAGCCTTTGCCGATGATCAACCGGCGCCGAATTATGCCCGTTTGCTGAAAACCTACCGTTATAATCTGGAAAGCGAACAATTCGGAATGTGGATTTCAACCGATCCATTTGATTATATGAACGAAGAGTATTTCTTGTCATATGCTTATGCAATGATTGTTTCTCCTTCTTACCTGCAACGCCTTCAATTCATTCCGGATATTTCCTTTACAGGCGGTTTAAAATGGTCTGAATTCGGGAAAGATTCGATCGATGTAGCGGTTGTGGATACCCGAAAACGCAACGAAAACACCTACTCTATGCTCAGCTCGTTTTACACTTACGTGGCTGAAGCGCGAGGTACTGAAACGCAACGTCGTTTCCTCACAACTTTCGACACCAAAAACACAGTTAAAGCTTCAAAGGAATTGTTCAACTATGACAACTACATGTTGATGAACACGTGTTCGAATGAATTGTCGACACCGAAAGTGAAATTCCTCAATGACAGTGTGGTAGAAGTACGCAACTATGTTGAAAATGAAATAAGCGGAATTCCTTACCAATGGTATACCAAGTACGAATATTACAGTATCGCAGCAGACGGAAAAGTCAGTTCACTTGGTAATGGTTTGTTCCCGATGACAGCTGCGATTATCCTTACCAAAGAGCATTTCAAAGGCTGTTTTACTCACGGAATGAACGATGAAGAAATTGCCACTTCTGAAATTTACGACGAAGATATGGGCGGAGTACCGATCAATATTTACACAGATCATGTTTCCCTAGCCGATTTGGCTTATATGCGGAACGAAATTTACGCGCGACACGGCATGAAATTCACCGATCCTGAACTCACTGCCGTTTTCAAATCATTCAAATGGTACAAACCGAAACGCACAAGTGTCAACGGATTACTTACACCGATTGAAAAGAAAAACCTGCAGTTGATCCAGCAACTGGAAAAAGAACTGAAGTCGAATCCTGAAGCATACATACATGAAGAACAGCGCTACATGGTTATGGCCGGTTAAGCTCCTGTTTTTCCTTTTTCTCAACTCGTTCAACGTTTTTATTGCGTTGGTGGGCGTTTCGTATTTGAATCCGAATTTTGATCGTGGTTATTTGCTCGGAAAAGAGGCTTTATTCCATTCGAACTGGTTTCCTATCGGTTTGGGTGTGCATGCTGCTTCAGCTCCGATTGCGTTGTTACTGATCAGCTTACTAGTCATTTTCAGAGTTGAACGAACACCTGCAACACATCGTTTTTTAGGAAAAGTCAGTTTGATTTTGTTGCTCACCTTAGTGGTTCCTTCAGGCTGGATTTTGAGCTATTACGCCTTTGGGGGAGT
>Ga0302293_10000767_pt1 | contig 16478 bp, 13 predicted proteins | sample III_Fen_N2_2_FD_198758 | JGI IMG/M metagenome (GOLD analysis project Ga0302293, IMG submission 198758) | Peat permafrost microbial communities from Stordalen Mire near Abisko, Sweden - III_Fen_N2_2 | ecosystem: Environmental > Terrestrial > Soil > Wetlands > Permafrost | place: Sweden: Abisko...
GAGGTAAAAGCATGTCTGAATTTCGTCAAAATATTGCAACAGGTGAATGGGTAATTATTGCACCCGAACGCCGTCAGCGCCCCGATGATTATAGTCGTAGCCGCCTTTCAAGCGACGAGCAACAAGAAACTCATAGCGCAACGTGCCCATTTTGCAAAGGCAACGAAGCCATGTGCAAAGAGCCTGTGTATGAGATTGTAGAAGGCAAAGATTGGCTACTACGCGTGATCCCAAATATCTACGCAGCGGTTAGCACACAGGTAGATCCTAAACGTGTGCGCGAAGGTTTGCACCTTAAAGCCGGTGGCTATGGCATCGCTGATGTACTGATCGAAAGTCCACTGCACAATGCCGATTTATCTTCGCTTTCCATGCGACAGATCGAAGAAATCATTAAAGCATATCGCTATCGCTACAACGAAATGTCAAACGATCCATCCATCAACATCGTAAATATTTTTCGCAATCATGGAGCTAGCGCGGGGGCATCGCTTAAGCATCCGCATTCGCAAATTATTGGATGCCTTGTCGCACCTCCGCATGTCACCGATCAAATTGATTATGCCAAGCACGAATACAATACGTGGGGCACTTGCGTTTACTGTGCAATGATTGAAGATGAACTTGCACAACAACTTCGCATGGTGCAAGAGACTCAGCACTTTGTGGCTTTTTGCCCTTATGCCTCTAAGTCTCCTTACGAAATTCGCATTTTCCCCAAACGGCATTGCTCGGTATTTGGATCAATCAATGCAGAAGAAGAAGCCGATATGGCACAGATTCTTAAAGTCGTTTTGCAGCGCCTTAAGCTCTTGTTAGGCGACCCCGATTATAACTTCTACATCCGCTCTGTAACCACATGCGATGGCTTGGTGCAGTTCTATCATTGGTACTTGACCATCATTCCGCGCACAAGTCATTTCGCAGGGTTCGAACTGGGCACAGGCATCTACATCAACACATCTAGCCCAGAAATTTGCGCGGAAGAATTACGTGGTGTAAAAATTAACGAAATGCCAGCAGGCCTTTCACGTAGATTATAAACCATTAGGTTTCGTGGCCCACTAATTTTTCCGGAATGTTGTGCGTAATAGATCTGCACGATTAGTATTCCACCAAGCCATGTCGTGTTCACCTTGCGGCTCAAAGTGCAGTGAAGCTTTAGGAATTGTTTTACAGAATGTTTCGATCCAAGGCTTCGCTTGACCTGCCGCAAAGATGCCGTCAGCACCACCTTGTAAAAATTGCCATGTTCCATGCGATAACGCTGGAGTCACTTGCGACAACGCTTCCGCAGGAATAAACATTCCACCAAAGGTGCTAATCAAAATATGGTGCGCCATTTTGTGCTTGCCGTTCAGCGCATAATTCAGCACGCCAAAACCACCATCAGAAACGCCCACCATGGTAATGCGATTGGTGTCAATGTTAAAACGATGTTCCACGGAGTCTAATAAACTCTCGATGGCAGTAAGGCCATCGGGCGTGAGCCAATGATTTTGCTTGCATACCGAAGGACTCGCAACCACCACTCCAGAACCGTCAACATAGGTGAGCAAAGCTTTGCCAGCCGTGAAGCCTTTTTGACAATTGCCACTTTGCATGCCCCCATGCAGCCAAATCATCAAGCCCATTTTTTTGTTTGACTTGTTATGCTGCGACCAAATGCCACTGGCCGAGGCGCCTTGCCCTACATGGATTTGCAGGCTATCCCAATCAGCAGCAGATGAAAATGCTGCCAGCAAAAATATCAGTGCAGAAATGCGTTTCACGGTTTTCTCCGAAACCACGGCCGATAGCGAAAGTAGCCTTTGTATTGCTTGCCAAGCCAAAAAGAAATCACCGTAAAAACGAACGTGATCGCAAGACTCACTAGGCCAGCAAATGCGCGCCACATAGTCAGCTCATTACGATCTAATCCACCTTCTGTACTTTCTAACCCAACCACAACCCAAGTGTTCTTCAAAGCCCGCACAGCCTCGATTTTCAAGCCTTGATCAGGGCCAAACCATTGGTCAAAACGAGCACGATTTGCGGGATTCATCCACACCATAAAATCGGCTTTATCATCATCGTTGATTTCAAAAATCACGCGACCAAAGAATGGCGATTGCTTGGCTTTATGGGGCAAGCCAAAAAACAATTCTTCTTGCTTAAACGAGCTAGAAACAATGGGAACAACCTGTACACTCCACCAAATCGCACTCACAAAAAACAATGCGAGCAAAAGCAAACAAGCAAAGCGGTTTAAAGAAAATCGAACAATAGATTGAAACATTGAGAGCATTAATTTTACCTAGGAATCCTTACTAACAAAGCAACCACAGCTAGCAATGTAAGAATCGACAGTATATAAAACGCCTCGCTCAATTGTTCCTTGATGTGCAATACCGAATGAAGCTGCACGCGATACTGAGTGATCAAATCATCTACAACAAGCTGCGTGGAAGCATCATGCAAGGAACGAATCAAAGCCATTTGTCGTTGATTTTCTTTGAGCAAGAAAAGAATTTGAGGCAGTGCTGGATTTGGATCTACAATCTCTCCCGACCTTACAGCCCAAAGGGCATTCAGCGCAGGCATCACTTGTTCTTTCCCTTTCGAGAGCGAATCTAAAAGCAGTATTCGTACCGAATCAATTTCGTCGCGCAAAACAGCACGGTCGCGAACCAACTGCTGCGTACGAACCATTCGCAAAATTAAATGGCGATCAAATTCTTTTGCAAGTGAATCCGGGGAAAAATCACCTTGTGCAGCCATCTCCGAAAAAAATCCGTCGAGATTATTCCCTAGATCTCGAAGCAGTGCCACACTCGAAAGAACCATCACCGGATCTGGAGTCCGAAAACTGCGCACAGACTCTAACTGCCGATCTAATTTTTCGTCGAAATATTTAAACTCCGCTAACGCTTGTAAACCGTTTGAATAGTCCATAACGACTGGCATCTGAGAGCGCCAAAATAGTGTCGTTTCTAAAGCGGTCACGATCAAAATCGCAAAAACAGTTCGGTAACCAATCGGTTTAGAAAGAAGGCTGCGCAGATTTTTAATACGCGCTAGCAGCCAAGATTTTTGTTCCGTCATTTCCATGCCTTAGCAAAGTTATGAAAACAGTTGAGCTTATTCAGCAAATACTACCTTGACCTTATGAAATGGGCAAGGCTAGACCTCATCTTTTATATGTTCGGTTGGATTATATGCCTTTATGGCTGTGGATCCAAGCCAAATCAAGAGTTGATCGTAGAAACGCATGAAAATGGCAACCCCAAGGTTGTGCAAGTTCTTGATGCATCTGGCCGAATTCTGCAAGTCAAAACATTTCATTTCAACACCTATCGCGAGTCCCTTGTAGACTATAAAGATGGCAAAGCGAACGGCCTCTTGCAGCGATGGGGAAGTACGGGTGAACTCGAAGAAACGAGTCAAATGAAGCAAGGCGTACGCGAGGGTGAATCGCAAACGTGGTATCGCAAAGGGCAAATCATGTCTTCGGCAGAATATCAGAAGGGGCTGCTCAATGGCGAGCTAAAGCGCTATCACCCCAATGGAGATTTACAAGCGCAAGAATATTATCAAAAGGGAACCCCGATCGGAGAGTGGAAATCGTGGTTTGCCAATGGGAAGCTTGAATCGCAAAATAGCTGCCATGCCAATGTTGAAAAGGGTATAAAGGATCAATACCAAAATGATGGCGTGCTTTTGTCTCACCTAGAGTGCAAGGCTGGTGTGCCTAATGGAGACGCTCTGGAAAATTATGCGAGCGGAAAGACAAAGGTGCACGGCCAATATCTACAAGGCTTGCAAAATGGCCGCTGGGTCTGGTGGCGCGCTGATGGTAGCTTGTGGATGGTCAATGAATATGCACAAGGTGTGCGCCACGGAATGCATATACGCTTAAGCGACCATGGCGACACGCTCGAACGATTCACATTTCATGAAGGCTCGGGAACCGTTCTGATTCCTTGCGTGCCAGCCATTCGCAATATTTTCTGCGTAGAATCTACGTGGGTAAAAGGTAAGCTCGAAGGGCGAGTTACAAACTTTTTTGCGGACAAGCGCTTGCTGAACTTAGAGAACTGGAAAGAGGATACAATTCAGCATTCTGAAGCATGGCGCACCGATTCTGTGGGCAAGCCTTTGCGCAAATTATTAGAAGGCAACTGGCAGCATGCAAAGCGAGAAGGCATTTGGCGCACTTGGCATAGCAACGGAAAGCTAAAAGACTCGCTCACTTATTCTCGCAACGAACTTTGGGGCATGCAGTTCTACTACGACAGCACCGGGCACTTGTATATGTCCAAGAAAAAGCAAGGGCTAACTGGGCAAGTGATTGTAAAAACACTTGATCCGCGACCAGAGAAATGAAAGGCTAATCTACCACGGTAAACCATTCCGCCACAGGCATGCGCGCAGGCTGGAATTCATTGATGTGACTGCCTTTCTTAGGCACACCAAAAGGCAATCCCGCGATAAACAAAACATCATCGCTTGCAGGCAAATGCTTCTTTAAAATATCAGGGTATGCCATCACGCTAAATTGCGGGCACGATCCCAAGCCTTCTGCAGCAAGGCCTAGCATGATATTATTGAACATAAAGCCCACATCTAAAAACGTTCCGTGCGAATAAGTACTATGGCTCACGCCTACAAAGAACACCTGCTGCGCACCAAAGAATTCAAAGTTCGCGCGGTCATGTGCTAGCCGCTTATCCTTATCGTCGCGGCCAATTCCCTTGTGCTTCAAGAGCGAAATGCCACAATCGCGAGCGCGGTTTGCCCAAGCTTCAGGGAGCGGATTTGGAGAATACGAATAGCCCGCCTTGCCCGCCACACCTGCATCAAAGGCCGCCAAATAATCTTTGCGCAATGCATCGAGCGCAGCTCCTTGCACCAAATACAAACGCCAAGGCTGAGTGTTCTTAGAGCTGGGTGCATTCCCTGCAGCTTCCACGATCTTTGCAATCGTCTCGGCAGGCACAGGCGTAGTCTCAAACTCACGGATCGACCGGCGGGCTTTCATCGCTTCAAGTGCATTCAGCATAATGTTTGTCTCCATTAATTTCTTGAAAATATAGCCTCGAGCATCCATTTCTAGGGGGTGCTTTCCCTGTCCATGCATTTTGCGGAGGTGGCACCCCTCGGCCTGTATATTGCATGCGTTCAGAACCAAGCAGGGCGCGACGTCAACAGCACGCACGATGCATCGTTTTCTATGCGAGAGCTGTTGCAACAAAGGCCTGCGCAGGTCATCAACGCACCGTAGGTGAATTTTCTTGGCTCAAAGGCTAGATGTTGGTATTGCCCAAATAAAGGTTCTTCAATCCCTAAAGTATTGGCCAAGAAAATTCATGAAATATGCAGGCTCGCTTCGATGCTTGCGCATTCTCGCTTCCCCCTCGCAAACGAAAATGAAATCATGCAGACATCGCCGCAAAATTTTAATATAATTGGGGCATGAAAAAGCGTACCCTATTTACAATGATCTCTGTCGCCCTCGCTGCTGTCGCTGTCGCAATTTTTGCACGGTTACGGAGCAAGCGCAAACAAGGTTAATCAACCCCACAAGGCCTGCTCCACACGAGCAGGCTTTTCGTTTTGGATTGACCTGCATACGGTGGATGCGTTCCTTACAGGAGCACCCCATGATGTCATGTCCATTCCCACTCTCCATACGCACGCAAAATATGCGTGGCAGCGCGATTCGCGAGATGCTAAAGCAACTCGACGTGCCCGGTATGATCTCTTTTGCCGGTGGAAACCCAGCTCCCGAGAGCTTTCCTACCCAACTCTTCGCAGGCTTACAACAGCGCGTCTTTGAGCGTTATGGCCACAAAGCTTTGCAGTATTCTGCAACCGAAGGGTTTGCACCACTACGCGAAGCAATTGCTGAACGCCTACGCGCACAAGGAATCCCAGCCGATGCCAATCGGATATTAATCACCAACGGTTCGCAGGGTGCTTTGGATGCGCTCTCTAAAGTGCTGCTCGATGTGGACACTCCTCTCGGCGTGGAAAGCCCTACGTACTTGGGTGCGCTGCAATCGTTCAGCCCATATCAACCGAATTTCATCACACTTGAAACCGATGATGAAGGCGCCACACCCCAGTCCCTGCGCGCTTTGTTTAGTGAGCATCCTCATGGGATTGCATACCTTATGCCAACGTTCCAAAATCCTTCCGGGCGCATGGCAGGTCTTACGCGCCGCTGCGAACTCGCTCAAGTCATCGAAGAATATCCATGCCTCGTGATCGAAGATGAACCTTATCATTCCTTGCGCTATGAAAGCGATGAGCAAATTGCCCTTGCATCGCTATGCCCCGATCGTGTGGTATACATGGGCACGTTGAGCAAAGTGTTTGCACCCGGATTACGACTCGGTTTTTGCCTCGCGCCCGAATGGCTTTTCCCTTGGCTCGTCAAGGCAAAACAGGGCACCGACCTGCACACATCCACACTTTCACAAGCGATGGCTGCGGAATATATTCAGGGTGGATTTTTAGATGAGCAATTGCCGAAAACCATTGCAATATATCGCAGTAGGCGAAACGCCATGCTCGACGCTTTGTCACAATTTTTGCCCATGGATTTTCAATTCACGCGGCCACATGGAGGAATGTTTATTTGGGTGGAAGGACCTAAATCATTTGATGCGGAAGCCTGCTTGCAAAAGGCTTTGTTGGCGAAAGTGGCATTTGTAGTGGGCTCTGCATTTTACCCAAATCATCCAAGTCAACTTAATGCACAGATGGGTCGAAATTGCTTCCGCTTGAACTTCACCATGCCTACAGAAAGTCAAATCTTTGAAGGAATAAGAAAGTTGACTCAAGTTTTAGGCATTTGTGCCGATAGCCAATAGTAGGATTGTTACGCTCACTGCAAGGAAGCAGGTATGCGCATTGAAGGATTAATGGCCGCTTATTCGCCCGATACTCTCCGGAGTTCGAGTGGATCGCGTATTGCCAAGGATCGACAAAGCGCAAACCCAACAGCAAAGAGCAAAGACTCCGTTGAAATTTCCGAAGAGGCTCGCAAGCGCCTTGAGCGTGTAAAAAACCGCATCAATCGCGGCTTCTACGATTCGGAATCTGTCGCCGAAGATATTAGCGACAAGCTTAGCAGCGTCCTCGACGATATCACCAAATAAGCATTTCAATCACGCATGCGAGCGGAGAGTTGTAACATCTAGCTCGCACGAGTCATCGCAACGCGCATGGCCAGTGGAGTACTCAGGGGAGTATATGTGCCAGTAACGAGTAAACTCTAACTGGCATATCAAGTGGAGAATTGCGACACCTGACCCAATAGAGAGGAAGTGTTGCAACTCTCCACTATCGAACTATCGAACTTTCAACCTTCCACCACATCTTGTATCCAATCTTCCGTTCACAAGACTATTCCCCAAGCTATAGAAACTAAAGTCCATTGTGGGCACAAGAATTCCACGGGGCATCTTCATTGCGAAATTTTGCGAAAAACACAATAAATCGCAGCAAAAAAATCTGTAAATAAATTTCCAATTTTCCCCCTTCTATTGCGAAAGTGGAAAATCTATCCTTCCACCCATACCACGACATGTTGTATAAAAATCAATTGATTCAACAACATGTAGGGGAAAGAATGTGAATACCTGTTGGATACTGTAGACAAAATATTTGGGAGAAAGAATGGCCACGAAAGCACAAAAGCAATCACTCGCACCCCTAGCCCTGACCGAAAACGCGTTCAGAGTGCTCAAGGCTCGCTACCTTCGCAAAAACGACAAGGGCGAGACGATTGAAACCCCCGAAGATCTCTTTTTGCGCGTTGCAAAAGCTGTTGCTTCGGTTGAAGTCCAATACGGCAATTCCGAAGCTGTTGCAGAAGAAACCACACGGCTTTTTTACAACATCATGTCCGATGGGCGCTTTATGCCCAACAGCCCCACGCTTATGAACGCGGGTCGTGAAATGGGTATGCTTTCCGCATGCTTCGTTTTGCCACTGGAAGATTCTATCGACGATATCTTCTCAACCGTCAAGGCAACCGCCATGATCCAAAAGGCTGGCGGCGGCACGGGCTTCAGCTTCGATAAGCTCCGACCAAACGGAGACTACATCCGCTCTTCGGGTGGAACCACCTCGGGACCAATCAGTTTTTGGAAGGTGCTTTCGGAAACCACCAACGCAATTCAGCAAGGTGCGTTCCGTCGTGGCGCAAACATGGGCATGATGTCCATTACCCACCCAGACATTGTAACCTTCATCTATGCCAAGCAAGATCTTAAGGCATTCACCAACTTCAACATCTCCATCAAAGTTCCTAACGCTTGGATGGAAGCATACCGCGCGGAACCCGATGGCGCACACATTGTAACGAACCGTCGCAATGGCGCACAATTTGTTTTGCCAAAGACCGTGAAGCCAGGTAGCTACAGCATCGCCGACCTTTTGACTCGCGAAGCCTACGAAGCAATTCCCGAAGCTGAGCGCCCAGAAGTCTGGACTCGTCGTCAAGTTTTTGGTGTGATCATTGATTGCGCTTGGACCACTGGTGAACCAGGTTTGATCTTCATCGACAACATCAACAAGGTGAATCCAACTCCACACGTGGGCGAAATCGAAGCCACCAACCCTTGTGGCGAACAGCCTTTGCTGCCTTACGAGGCTTGCAACTTGGGCTCCATCAACGTTGCCTGTTTTGTGCGCGTATCCGACAAGGGCATCGTTGATTTCAACTGGGATGGCCTCCGCGAAGCAGTGCAAATTTCCACACGCTTCCTCGATAACGTGATTGAAGCGAATCGCTACCCACTCAAAGAAATCGAAGACATGTGCAAGGGCAATCGCAAGATCGGCCTAGGTCTCATGGGCTTTGCAGACGCAATGTTCAAACTCGGCATTGCTTACGATAGCGACGCTGGTCTTGAGTTTGGTGAGCAGGTGATGAAGTTCATCAACGATGAAGCGCACAGCGCATCTGAAGCTTTGGCAAAAGATCGCGGCGTGTTCCCGAACTGGAAAGGAAGCATCTGGGACACCAAGTACAATCGCCCCATGCGCAATTCCGCAACCACAACCGTTGCGCCCACTGGCACAATCTCGATCATCGCAAATTGTTCGGGTGGAATTGAGCCATTATTCAGCCTCGCGTTTATTCGCCAAGTGCTCGATGGCCAAAAGCTTGTGGAGACCAACCCATACTTCGAAGAAGTTGCCAAAGCCAAAGGCATTCACTCCAAGGAACTCTTTGAGCGCCTCGCCGAAGAGGGGTCACTAGCCCACTTGGAAGGCGTGCCCGATGAGTTGAAGCGCGTGTTTGTTTGCTCTCATGACATCGCACCCTCGTGGCATGTGCGTATGCAGGCTGCGTTCCAGCGCCATTGCGATTCTTCGATTTCAAAGACGATCAATCTTCCACACGATGCGGATCGAAACGAAGTTGAGAAGATCTACACCATGGCTTGGGACTTAAACTGCAAGGGCATCACCGTGTATCGCGATGGTTGCCGTTCTATGCAGCCCATGACCTTGAAGAAGAAAGAGGAAGCACCTGCCGAAGAAGTTCCGGCAGCATCTGTGAAGCGCACACCCGATATTTTCAAGCCTCGTCGCCCAATCAAGACTCAGAATATTTTGTCGGCCATTCGCATTCGCCAAGCAACACCGTTTGGACATATGCACGTGACCATCACTGTCGATCCCATATATCGCCGTGAACTCGAAGTCTTTGCACAACTAGGCAAGGCGGGCGATGTTGCTGCTTCTGATCTCGAAGCAATCAGCCGCTTGACTTCCTTGTACCTGCGTCTCGGTGGCGCCATTGGTGACATTATCGATCAATTAGAAGGCATTGGTTCGCACATGTCCGTGCCCACTCGTGACGGCCGTGTGATGTCTCTTGCAGACGCGCTGGGCAAGACTCTACACAAGTACATGATCGCGAAGGATCTTTACGGCATCGAAGCCATTTTGCTCGGCCAAGTAGATCTTTCCTTGATCGCACTAAAGGATGACCATGGTCATGCTACAGCCTACACAGGCGGAACACCACAACCCAAGAACGCAGACAATCAGCAGAACTTGTACAAGGTCAAGTGCCCTGAATGCAGCGGCGTGCTAAGCTTCAGCGAAGGTTGCATCAAGTGCAATTCATGCGGCTTTAGCAAGTGCTAATGCAGCGCTAGAATTATCGATGCTGAATATCAAAAATCCCGGCCACGCGGTCGGGATTTTTTTGTTGATAGTAGAGATCGATCATTAAAAAGCCTTCCAAGAACCCCAACCAGAGCCAACAAAGAAATTGCGGGTATGTGAACTTGCTGCATCGGCACCGCCTTGGGATAGCAGCCCTTGGAATAACATGCTCTGTAGGACTTGGGCTGTGGCCAATGTTGCTTACACGGATCGCGCCAGGCAAACAAAGATGATCTTGGTCTTGCGCCTCGGCATCCGTAAAATCATGATTCCCTGCATGATTAAAATCCAGCAAGCGAAAGTTTGAGTTAGTGTTTGCAAGAGACTGAACGCTATCCAAAAATTCTAGCACAGGCACTCGCAAGCCACCGTGCCTTGAATAATAGGGAGTATTGCGGAAAGCAGGGCTCATGGGCAAAACCAAAGCGGCAACATGAACACCTTTCCCTGTTGCCTCTTGAATAAAGGCTTGAATCTCATGATAGCCATCCAACCAATCTGCTTGGCCGTTTTCCCATGTCCCATCTATGTTTAGCCCCGGTTGATTTCCACCCCATACATTTCGCGGGAAGAGCCCATAATATTGCAAATTCAGCTTGATTGCTCCAACAAGGATAATCCCAAGCTGTATAACCGAAAGGAGCTTTTAAATACCAATTCACTTTTCCATCGACCGTTGAACTGAATAAATCTTCATGACCAATCGCTGTCGGCTTAAGTCTGCTACGGGTTGCCATGCTTGCTTCAATGTGTCGAGCGTTCCATTTTTTGGATTTTGAATGCGCGACAAAACGACGTAACGATTCTTCGCAAAATCATGATCGTGAAATACGCTAGGATCATTGGGCGCGTAGCGATCGCTGTAAGGCGTACACTCACCAATATCGAAGCCAACTTCATTTAGCGGAATATTGCGAGACTTAAAATAGGCCTCAACATCTGCCTTCTGAGTAAAGTACGGAACAACCGCAAGTGTTGAATCCCAGGCTATCGAAATAGGCATTGGGTATACAACAAGATGCGAGCACCATAGCACAACAATCACAGACAAGATCGCGCCCTTTGCTTTCATGGGCGAAAGTAAGTTCCAACACAAGTGAGCAACGACCAAAGCAAGCATCAGAAAACTCACCAGAAAATATCGCTGATTGAATGGATTTGTGAACGGCAAGGTTACGGGTAAAAAAGCAAAAAAGATCGTGGCACCATATACGACGGGGGTTTCTAGGCGCTTCAATTGCGTCCAAAATTGTTGCCTTCCAAGAAACAATAAACTTGCGAGTGCAATCCAAAATGCAATGCGCCCGTTATCGACCATGCGAAAACCGATCACAGCGATATTGCGAAGAAATAGAAGCGGAGTCACCACTTGGCGATGAGCAATAAAAGCAAACGCTGGATTGAAATAGAAAAACCCTGTGGCTATTTTGCGCTCCATAAACCACGCAAGCACAAGCAACGCGGCAGGCACAATTGCAAAAAGAATCGGAGTGAATTGCTTGAACGAACGCTTGCGATCCTTTGATTCCCGAAACGCAAGAAGTAGGCTTGCAGCCCATATTCCACCTGCAGTTACTGATCCACGAATGCTGACCATGCAAAGCAAGGCGAGTAGAACCGCAAAGAGGATTCTCTGCTTTTGGATAGAGGCATTGATCGCCCAGAAAGCAAAAAACACCAGCACCATATCGGGCGCGAGTTGCAGACTTTGGGCAACCCATGTAGCCTCAGAAAAAACAAGTGCTAACATCCAAGGAAACGCTTGCGATGAAACATTTCGCTGTACAAAGCGAGCGATCTGATACACGGCCCCTAGCGTAAAAATCGAGATAAACAGATGCGAACTCCAAAGACTCACTCCAAATAATTTCCAAACGAGAGCAAGGCCTATATGAGCCAAAGGAGGCTCAGCAACAAGCTCGGGGGGGTAAATCCATTGAGTCAAACCATGTTCATACAAATACATTGCAGGAGCATAAAGACCTGCAGGGCTATCGAAGGTAAATGGTATAAAAGTCATTGACCACAACCGCCACAAAGCGAATAGGATCAAGGCTACCCAGATGGGGCGGTTGGGCTTATCAAATGACGTGAGCATTGCTCGAATTTACAAATCGTAAAGGACAGATGAAGTATATTGGAACCATTCCTCGTAATGAAAAGAAGACGAATGCCACAAATAGAGACATCAAAGAAGCGAGTTAACGAAATCGACTTACTTCGCTTCATAGCAGCAATCTCCGTGGTGCTATTTCATTATTCATTTAGAGGCTATGCAGCCGATAATCTTTCCATTCTCTCGTACCCAGCATTAGCGCCGTATTCAAAGTACGGATACTTGGGTGTGAACCTATTCTTTATGATCAGCGGCTTTGTCATTTTGATGACAGCATCTAGCGGAAGCTTGAAAGATTTTTTTGTTTCTCGTTTTGTGAGACTTTATCCAACATTTTGGGTGTGCTGCACGGCAACTTTTTTGGTAACAATCGCAATTGGCGGAACTCGCTTTTCAGCTTCATTCCCGCAATATTTCATCAACATGATTTCGTTAAGAGGGTTCAGTGAATTCCCATCAATGGATGGAGCATACTGGTCGTTACTTGTGGAATTGCATTTCTATGTCTTCGTTGCTGTTGTTTTGGCAATGCGAAAAATCCAATCGGCGCAATTCCTTTTGACCGTTTGGCTTATCTCCTCGATCGCTTTGGAAGTATTTCCCATTAAATTTCTGCAGGTGCATTTGCTGGTAGATTACGCAGCATACTTTATTGGTGGAGCCACGTATTTTCTTGTGTGGAGCCAAGGCGCGTCATTTGCAAGAGTCTCGGTAATTGCAGGTTCCTTTCTTTTAGCAGCAAGCCAAGAAATCAAAGACTGCAAAGATTTTATTCAACAATATCATACATCGATCAGCTTAACATGTACGATTATAATCATTGGAATATTTTTTACTGTTTTCCTTTTACTGTCGCTTCGAGTGTTCGCGTTTAAAAGTTCTCGGCTGTTACTACTGGTCGGTTCGCTAACCTATCCACTGTACCTAATTCACCAAAATATCGGTTATATGATTTTCAATCTTGCATACCCAACCATGAACCAGCACCTACTATTGTGGGGAACCCTTGTGTTGATGTTGGGCATTGCATATGCAGTCAGTAAGCTTGTTGAACAAGCAATATCTAAACCAGCAAAATCACTAGCTCGTAGCTTGGCCTATTGGGTAGAGAAAAAACTACCAAGATTTTTTCAAGAAGAATCCTGCAAGTAGTATCAGCCCAAAGCAAGATAGCGCAAGCCCCCAGAGCATTCCGGGTGTCTCGTACACAAAAGAAATATTGCTGTGGCCTGCTGGCGCCACAACTCCCATAAACCCAATATTGACTCGTTCAATCGACACTCTTTCGCCATTAATAAAAGCATGCCAGCCCTTGCTAAAAGGAACACTAAAAAATACAACACGCTTCTGTTGAAGATCAATATTCGCGTTAAAAGAATTTGACTCTCCTCGAAAATCTTTGCACGTATCCTGCTTTCGAGATTCCATATTCTGCTTCCAAGAAATATGTCTTTGGGCATTTGGAAGTGGCGAAAGAATATCCGTGAACTTGACTGCTTGTGAACCGTCAATCACTAATGCGGCAAGCATGCGCTCTGAAAGCGTTTGCCCTAGTGAGCTATCCATTACATCAAAATATTCATAGGTAAAACCAAAAGGCAGGTGATAAGGATAGAGTCGTAATGAATCTGGATTAGGACTATCAAATTGTTGGTAGGCACCCACAGAAAGAAGCGTTCGTAATGCGGAATCATTTGCCAAAGGGCGAGCGGCAGGAGAAGTTTCAATACCAAGACCTGCACGCTCTGAAAACTCTGCGACATAGCGATTTCGCATACTGTTAAACGCACTAATCGATGGTGCGTTGATCAACGTTCCAAAGTTCTCTAACGATAGCGGATGATCTATTCGCATAGTCACGAGGCCAACAGCATGAGGTGTTGCGGGATGTTGCACTAGAATACGTTGGTAGTATGATTGACCAAGATCAGGAATATCGCCAGCAGGGTAAAGCGCATTATTGTTCCAATAAATTACAGATCCATAATTGACTAGTGCACAGCAAGCCACCAATAGTAAAGCCGTTTGCAGTGGAAAAACGCTTGTTCGTTTGTGTGCAATCAATACCCAGAATAGTGATGAAAAATTTAGCACTGTCAGCGCTATAGCCACATAGAGTAGGCTTGTAGATCCAAAAACAGAGTTTGAATAAAAGCCCAGTACAACAGACTGAAGCGGTCCAAGAGAAAGTGCTTTTGAGAGAAAGAGTACGTTGAATACACTAAATGGAACAGTCAATAGCGCAGCAGCAATGAAAATTATTTTTGCATTGACCACAGCAAGTGCAGGCAACGATTCATGTTTCTGGTCTAGCAGAAGAATTGTCGCGAGGACCATCATCAACACGAGAGCATACCACCAGCGCGTGTAGTCGGGATTCGTGCCCAAAGAGAAAATCCCTGTGAGAGGTGGTACAAATGATGCAAGCAATAACAACCAGATCAGCTTTGTTAACCAGTGCTTGCGATATAACCTAAGAAAGGTGAATGTGTAAACAAATCCAACCATCGGTAAAAATGCCGCGGTAGATTTCCAAGAATATGTTTTCGGAATGAAGGGGTGAGCTATGTGGCTTTCAATCGGCATGAGCAGCACTCGAATTCGCTCCAAATAATTGGAAGGAAATAGAGGCTTAAAGATCTGCACGAATATATTGTGATCAAGTACTCGTGGTGAATCAAGCGTTGCCATCGCTACGGGCACAAGCATAAAGCCTGCAAGAAGAATACCGGCAACGATTTCGATCGCTAAATGAAGAATTATCTTCCATTGAACCGACCGCATATACAGATAAAGAATGATGAAGATCAGTGAGCAAATAAAGAAATAGTAATTGGTCATTACATTTAAAAACGTCACTAGAGCTAGTATTCCTGGGCGTGAATTTCGAGCTGCGACTTTTTCAATTTGCCACAGTAAAAAGGGAAATAGAGCGATTACGTCGGTAAAGTGATTGAAATCCACATTGACAATTGTGAACCCCGAAAAAACATAGAGAATGGATCCAAACAGCGCATAGCGTTCATTATTGACAAATGGACGAAAGAATAAGAATGCACCTAGCCCAGCAACTGCGTGCTTAAGAATTGCAGCAATGGTTATGCCCCATAACATTGTGCTGTTTGGCAATGGCAATAGCATCCAAAAGAACGGACTACCTAATCCGTAAAATGAATATGACGATAAAAAGTCGCCGCCCAAGAAACTAGTCCAATCCCATTGATACAAGCCATGCGCCAACAACAGTCGCTTACACTGAAAAATGAATGGAATTTGCTGATTAAAAAAATCGTCTCGGGCTAAGAATACTCCGTTCTGCAAAATCGAAGGAAGGAACGCGAGTAATGCGAGCACTCCTGAAAGGAGAAACGCTTGCCAAGGAGATACTTTACTTTGAACAGACATAAACACCTTCGAAAAAAGCCACCCCAAAAGTGAGGTGGCTTACCATAGTCAAGACAACTTGCTTAGAGCGAACTCAAGTGGTAAACAATATACGCTTTACCAAATCCAATCGGCTCAGCACCTGCAGTTGGGCATGTTTGCGTTGTGCTATTGCTCATAATACGGAAGTAGTAATCGTTATTTCTCTTATCGATGCTATGGGACGAACCAACCCAGCTTTTCTTCAAGTAGTTAGAGACACCGACAGCGCTCCATGAACTAATGTTTGAATAAGAACCATCCCCAGCAATCAACCAACCTGAAGATGTTCCAACGGGCTGATACATTAGTTGAACTTCAACAGGATATCCAATTAGATCGTTACCAAAAACTACCATTGAATCCACCACAGCACCATCGGGCAAGTCAGGATTAATTGATGCCGTAAGCCCACCAATCGCAGCCCCAGCAGAGGGGCAAATCATTCCAAAGTTGTATGCCAATGGATACCAATTCGGGGATTGAAAATGGTTAATGGAGATAGACGCAATAGGAATTTCTTTGACGTATTTTTTTGTTGGAGACAGGTTGAAAGACGCGGCAGTCACAGAGCCTGTGAAGGTTCCCGAACTTGCGGATACTGTACCGCCTCCAGAAACGTTTGTCGCTGTTGTGGCAGTCGTTGCTGTGGTGGCTGTATTCGCAGTCGTTGCACTTGGAACAGAACCCGAGATCTTTGAACCATCGATAGAACCAGATATTTGGTTGGCCGTGATACTACCAGACAAGTTTGCGGCGCTGGTTG
>Ga0302293_10000774_pt1 | contig 16415 bp, 14 predicted proteins | sample III_Fen_N2_2_FD_198758 | JGI IMG/M metagenome (GOLD analysis project Ga0302293, IMG submission 198758) | Peat permafrost microbial communities from Stordalen Mire near Abisko, Sweden - III_Fen_N2_2 | ecosystem: Environmental > Terrestrial > Soil > Wetlands > Permafrost | place: Sweden: Abisko...
CTTTGTTCAGCTGACTCCCGGTCTTGGGCGCGTGGGCAATCCGCAGTGTCTGATTACGCAAATGAAGTTCCCCGTCTCTGCCTCATTCAACCCGAATTTCTATATCCCCGAAATCCCCTGCTTGCCGCTGACTGGCGGGCAGCTGCACAAGATCATTAAAAACGCAGGTCAGGCGACGGCGGACGCAAAGGCCGCAGGGCTTGACGGCGTGTATCTGCACGGACACGAAGGCTATCTGCTTGAGCAGTTGACCAACCCTGCCTTCAACCGCCGTAAGATCGGAAAATATGCCGACTGGCAGCGTTTCGGCATCGACACCGTCAAAGAAATGCGCCGCCGCGGCGGAGCGAAATACCCAATTATGTACCGCATCGATCTCTCCCTCGCGCTCAACGAAACCTATGGCGAAGAGGGCATGCAGGTCAGCGCGCTCAAGAAGTTTAAAAACGGGCGCTCCGTGGAACAAACACTCGACTACATGGTCAACCTCGTCAAAGCGGGCGTGGACATGTTTGACGTTGACCTCGGCTGTTACGATAACTGGTGGTTGCCGCATCCTCCGGCAGGCATGCCCGCGGGATGCTTCCTCGAGGTGAGCAAGCTCGTCAAAGAGCGCTTTGAGTCGCTTAAAATTCTGAGTAACGCCGGCGTTCCCGTCCCCGTCGTCGGTGTCGGCAAGCTGGGTTACCCTGACCTCGCGGAAAAAGCCTTGCGTGACGGCATGTGCGACATGGTCATGCTCGGCCGCCCGCTACTTGCCGATCCCGAATGGCCGAACAAGGCATACTCGGGCAAGGTCAGCGAGATCCGCCCGTGCATCGGCTGTCAGGAAGGCTGCATCAATGAGTTTGTAGACGGAGGACACCCGCAATGTGCGGTCAACCCCCGCGCCGGCTTTGAAGATGTCATGCCAGAAGCGATCACGCCCGCTGAGGTGAAAAAGAAGATCGCTGTCGTTGGCGCTGGCCCCGCGGGCGTGCTGTTTGCTACAATGGCTGCGCGGCGCGGACACAAGGTAGACCTTTACGAAAAGACAAGCAAAATCGGCGGCAAGATCGTGCCCGGCAGCGTACCGCGCATTAAATATGACATCCAGAACTATCTGCTTTATCTGGAAGACGAACTCAAAGCCGCGCAGAAGGCATATGACCTTACGGTGCATATGAATACAGAGGTCACGACGCTGCAGCTCAAGGCAAAGAACTATGACGTAGTGATCTACGCCATCGGAACACGGAGCGGTACCCCGAAGATTCCCGGACTGGAGAAGATCAAGCACGTAGAAGCCACCGACCTATTGGTAGATGATACTTTACTTGGCGATGCGAAGAATATCGTGATCGTCGGCGGCGGCGTGGTCGGTTGCGAAACCGCCTATTGGCTCGCGTATGAAAAGGATGACCGCAAGGTGAAGGTCGTCGAGATGCTTCCCTATTTTATGAAGGGAACCTGCACGGCAAACCGCGGGCACATCATCCATTACCTCAAGGATCAGGGCGTTGAGTTGCTCAACAGCGCGATGGTGAAGGAATTCGACGAAAAACACGTTGTAATCGAACAAAATACACATAAGAGCGTTCCAAATCCTTACAACACCTGGCAGCCGATTCTGCCGGAGAATGTCGAAAACCCGCTTGCGCCCAAGCTCGGCAACGTGCCTAAGCGCATCTCGCTGGATTGCGACCTCGTCGTACTCGCCATGGGCGGCAGACCGGACGACGCGGCATATCTCGAAGGGCAAAAGGAACTGGTTGCGCCGGAGGTACACAACATCGGCGACAGCTTTACCGCAGGTCGCGTGCTGGAAGCCTGCCGCGCCGCCTACGCGCTCTCTACGCGGATTTAACGGAGGAAATACAATGGCTATGATACTCTCGCCTGATCAACAGGCGATGCTTAACGGCGAAAAAGGCGATGTCATGGCGAAAGTCATGAAAACGCTCGTGCTTTACGGTGAAACCTTTGGCGCGGAGAAGATGGTACCCGTCACGGGCGGCTGCGGGCATCTGGTCACGAGCTTCGGTCTTTCCGTGATGAAGCCCGTCTATGCGCTGATGGATCAACTCATCGACAGCGGTGTGCTTTCGGGTCAAAAATTCACCGCTGATCCACGCCCGCTGGATAAGAACGTTCCAAAAAGCATGTTGCAGGATCTGTTTTTTCACGTGATGTATTCCAAGCAGGCGGACTATGAAAAGCAGCTGCAAACACTCGGTTTGCTTAGCGAGGACTCATTCACCTGCGCGTGCTATCTCGATCAGGTTGGCAACAAGCCAAAGGAAGGCGACGTGCTCAGCTGGGCGGAGAGCAGCGCGGTGGTCTACGCAAACAGTGTGCTTGGCGCGCGCAGCAACCGCAACAGCGGCATCCTCGAGCTCTTCGGCAGCATCGCGGGCTGTGTCCCCTACTTTGGTCTGCTGACCGACGCGGGACGCAAGGCGACCTGGATCGTCGAAGTCAAGACGACGAAGAAGCCGAAAGCGCAGATCCTCGGAAGCGCGATCGGCATGAAGGTCATGGAAGAAGTTCCGTTCGTTCGGGGTTTGTCCGATTTCATCGGCACAGAGCTCAACGATGACGCAACCGCCTACCTCAAGGATTTCGGCGCGGCAACCGCCAGCAATGGCGCGGTGGGGCTCTATCACATTGAGCACCTCACGCCGGAAGCAAAAGAGCTGGGAGAATCGCTCATCGCGACAAATGCGAAGACGTATGTCATCGACGATGCAGAGCTGGAACGCGTGAAAAGCAGCTACCCGGTCATGTGGAAAAATCCGGACGCTGAACCGAAGCTTTGTTTCGTCGGCTGCCCGCATCTTTCGCTCAAGCAATTGCATGACTGGACAACGGCGCTTTCCGATGCGCTAGTGAAGTCAGGGCGCACGAAGGTCGCTGTGCCGACGGTGTTCACCTCGCCCGTTACCGTGCAACGCGAGTTTGAGAAGACGGCGGACTATCAAAAGCTCACCGGCATGGGAGTTATTCTATCGTACATCTGCCCACTGATGTACATGAATAACCCGCTCTGCGGCAAGATGCCCGTGGTGACCAACAGCAACAAACTGCGTACCTACACCACCGCGCGCTATCACACCGATGCGGAGATTCTCAATATCCTCTCGAAAGGGGGCAACTGATATGTCGAAAACATTTCAGGGTCGCGTTGTCGTTCCCGGCAGTGCAACGGCGCAGGCACTCGTTTCAAAACAGGGCTTTAACACGCTGGCAAGCTTTCAAAAAGCACTGATGTTCAAGGACAAGAACGCGAAGTGTTCTGACCAGAACAATCCGGAGCTCTACGAAAAACCGATGCACGGAGCGGCGCTTTGTCTGCCGCAGACAATCGGCTCCACCACGGGCGGAATGGTGCTCTTCTGCGCCGCCGCGCTTGGTCAACAGCCTGCCTGCCTGCTCTTTAGCAAACCCATCGACTCTCTTGCCGCAGCGGGCGCTATCCTCGCGGATGTCTGGACGGATGTTTCCATGCCGGTTGTCGACAATCTCGGTGAGGAGTTCCTCTCTTATGTGACCACGGGTGTCAGCGTCGAGGTCAAAGCGGACGGCACAGTTATCGTCGGCTAAATCGATCGAGCAAAGCAAAAGGGAGCGGGAAACCGCTCCTTTGTCACGTTGTCCTGAATGTAATCATCCAACGATAGAATGAAAAGCAGTTTTTCTCAAACGAGGTCGCTCCATACGGCTTTTGTTCGCGAGACTACAAATGTAGCGATCCCAAACACAATTGAAATGGTTGATTCAAAACGAGTGAGTATGTATAATAAAATACGTGTTTTAACGGTGCGAAAGTAATCATTACGGTAAAGGACAACCATGTACGAAAAATACTCGGGTTTACCCGATACAACCAAATCTACACACAAAAACGGTAGCCGCCCGGCTGACCGCGCTGACAGCCGTCCCGCAAGAGCCGCGAACGGTCAAATGGAGTATTACCAAGCGCCGAACCGTAGCGCTTCGCAATCAACCGCTAAACGCGCAAATGCGCGCAAAGCCAAGGAACGCAAGCGCAAGATGATGCTCGGTGGAATGAGCCTCGCGTTTCTTGCGCTCATCGTTGTCGCCGTGCTTATATTGGTTAAAAGCTGCTCCGAACCCGCTAAGGTCGATCTGGCAACCGGAACCTTCCACATCGGCGTCGCCATCAACGGCATGGACGTTTCCGGCAAGACCATAGACGAAGTGCGCCCGCAGTTGGAAGCCAACGAAACCACGTTCCTTGAGCGCATCGCAATCACGCTCTCCAGTGCGGAATTGAACGCGGTCATCACCGGCGCGGACATGAACGCCACCACGAACCTCAACGAAGTCATTGAGCAGGCGCTCGCCGGTGGCGCGAACCAGAGCTACTCCACCACGGTCAGTATCGACGAAGCGGCGCTTTCCAACCGCATCGACGCGATCAACCAAACCTCCAGCAAGCCGCCTGTGGACGCAACCGTGACCATGGACTTCTCCAGCAGCGGCAAACCCGCACCGCAATATATCGATGGTACACCGGGCTTCGGTCTGGATGTCGCCTCTACCATAGAGTTGGTCAAGCAGGCGATCGCTGCGGGTCAATATCAAACCACGCTAGCACCCACGCTCACGAATATTGAACCTTCCATCACGCTTGCTGAAGTGCAGGCAAACTTCTCGCCAATCGGCAAATTTACCACGACGTATGCCTTCAAGGGTACGGCGGAGGATACGCAGGAACAACGTGAACTCATTCCCAATCGCGCGTTCAACGTGGAAAAATCTGCTGACGCGATCAATGCGCAAGTCATCAAGCCCGGCGAGACGTGGAGCTATAATGACGTTGTCGGTGATCGCACGGAGGCAAACGGCTGGAAGTTAGCCAACGGAATCTTTGGCGGCGACACGGTCAATAAGCAATATGGCGGTGGTGTTTGCCAAACAAGCACAACTTTATATAACGCGCTCCTGCAAGCGTACCCGAATATCGAAATTGTTGATCGATCGCACCACTCATTCCCATCCACTTATGTCGAGATCGGGCTTGACGCAACGGTCGATACCAATCACATCGATTTTAAGTTTAAGAATATTTCGGAACACCCGCTCTATATCTACGCCTATTGCACCGAAAACAAGATGTACAGGAGCCGCAAGCGGGATCTGACGGTAGTGATTTACGGGCAGGCATTGCCGGAAGGGCACGAATATAAGACCCGCTCGGTTGTTGTTTCCGAAGAGTCGGCGGGACCGGATGAGATCACCGAAACGAAAAAACTATTCATCGGAGAAGAGACTATTCTTGCTCCGGCACGTTCTAAAATCACGGTGGATGTCTTCATCGACCACTATGTTAACGGCGAAAAAGTGGAAGAGATCTATCGTCAGCCCGGTCCGGATGTTTACCCCGGCAACCCGCTGAGAAAGCAGGTTGGCATCATGCCCACTCCCTCACCGATACCATCGCCGACACCAGTGGCAACGCCGACACCTACGGCTTGACCAGTAAACGTTTCGGTTTGCAAGACTTTAAGGCAATAAAGAGAGTACGAATTTCTCCGTGCTCTCTTTTGTTTGTTATGGTGTTTGTTCTGATTCTTGTCGATTAAACTAGTCGTTTTCTAGCGGAAATGTGATGCTCCAATTTCCATCCACACGCGTTTTGGCGGAGTAGAAATCGCCATAAAGCGTGTACTTCGCTAACCTATCTTGCGATATATCAAAAACATAATCAATATAATCCGCCCGCCTATCCATATCTGGATCGCCTGTGTTGTACCCGCTGCGATAAATTGGGTTGCCGAGGATCAATGTTCCGTTCTCATTCTTTAGGTACAACGCCGCATGATCGTCGAATTGATTACGCCCCGGCGTGTAGAGTTGAATGTGTAGCTTTCCATCAATATATCCAACACCCGTTATTGTGAATCCTTCCAGAATATTGAACATTTTTTCTCCCGGCATCAAGACAGTCGCGCCATTCTGATCCGACTGTTCTGTTTTCACCGAGTCGGATATCGCGCTCCAATCCATTTGTACTGGAACATCCAGTTCTTCCAGCTTGCCACTCAGCAGCGTTTGGAACGAAATTGTAATCTTTTTCCCACGAATGGTGTCATTCGGGTTCATGCTACTTGTCTGAATCAAAAACGTAGCAGTTTTTGTCGCCTCATCGTAACCAATCTGATTGCAGGTGCCAACGCTGTCAAATCCCGTGCGAATGTCGTAGGAGTCGTAAAAATCGACGGTTGCGTCCAACCGATCCTCTTTCAAATCGCGCACCGAAACTAAAACTTCCGCCTTCGCGCCGTGCACATACGCGCTTTCGACTCTTATCTCAATTCCCTTGTCGACAGCGCTTTTCTGAACAGGTTTGAAAAACTGCGCCGTTTCGGGCAACACTCGATACAGCAAATCATTCACGACGGGAATTTCTGCCGCAAGCGCAGGAGTAATCGTCATCAGGCACACGGCAAAAACTGCAAACGCAATTCCTGCTCGCTGAGCAAAACTTCGCGTGTTTTTTCGAAGAGAAATACCCAACTCACTTTGCACTTTGTTGCGTATGCTTCTTAAGTGTTTACGGTTAAACCCATCGTTTATTCGTTGCATGTTTCCCCTCCATTCAATTGTTCCCGAAGTTTCTGTTTGGCACGAAATATTCTATTTTCGACTTGCCGAATCGAAAGATCAAGCGCAATTGAGATCTCCTTTGGTTTCTGTCGGTAGTAGAAACGTCGTAAGATGATTTCACGGTCAGGTTCACCCAGCGCGTGAATTGCCGCGATCAATTCGCGCTGTAAAACCGTGTCTAGTGTCTGGTCAAACAGGCCAGCCCCGCACGATGCCAACTGCTCGTCCAGCCCAACTTCACTTTTCCGTTCGATCATTCGATAGCGGTCGATTGCACGGCTTTTGACCGCTACGCAAAGCCATGTTTTGATGCTGCCGCGCGTTTCGTCGAGCGTTCCGCTCGTTTTCCATAACTGAATAAACGCATCCGCGACACACTCTTCCATGTCCTCTAATGTACCGACATGACACAGAATTGCTCGCGCTATGCTCCAAAGCAGTCTCGAATAAGACTGAATCGCCGCATCAAGCGGACGCTCATCCCCCGCTCTCATCCCGGTTAGCATCAGCTTATCTGTCAAACGTGGATCACCTCCGGTGTTTTCAAATCATTCTAGCTATAGTACGAAGCAATAGAAGAAATTTCTCATCCAACAATTTATTATAATCGAAATAGCTTAAATATTCGAAACAACCTAAATAATCAAAACAACTGAAACAATCAAAACAACTTAAATAGTCGAAACAACATATAAACAGAGAGCACGGATTTCTCCGTGCTCTCAGTGTATCGCTAGACTTAGTACATGCCGCCCATGTCAGGGCCGGGCGCCGCGGCGGGTGCCGGAGGCGTCGGGATATCGGTGACAAGGCTCTCGGTGGTGAGCACCATTGCCGCAACGGAAGCTGCGTTCTGCAGCGCGCTGCGGGTGACCTTCGTCGGGTCGATGATGCCTTCATCCGCGAGAATGGCGTAGGTGTCGGTTGCGGCATTGTAGCCGTAGCCGGGCTTGTTCTCGCGGCGGATATTCTCCACCACGACTGCGCCGTCCACACCTGCGTTGATCGCGATCTGGCGAACCGGTTCTTCCAGAGCGCGCAGCACGATGTTCACGCCGGTCTTGTAGTCGCCGGTCGAATTCTCGGCAAGCTTCTTGACAAGGTCTGCCACGTTCAGCAGCGCAACGCCGCCGCCGGGAACGATGCCCTCTTCCACAGCCGCGCGGGTTGCGGAGAGCGCGTCCTCAATGCGGAGTTTGAACTCCTTCATCTCGATTTCGGTGGCCGCGCCAACTGCGATGACGGCGACGCCGCCCGAGAGTTTGGCGAGACGCTCCTGGAGCTTCTCTTTGTCATAATCGGAAGTGGTTTCGGCGATCTGCGCTTTGATCGCGGCGACGCGCGCCTTGATCTCATCAGCATTGCCTGCGCCTTCGACGATGATCGTGTTATCCTTGTCCACCTTGACCTGACGGGCGGTGCCGAGCTGCGTCAGCTGGGTTTCCTTGAGGTCGAGACCGATTTCGGAGGTGATCACTTCGCCGCCGGTGAGAACCGCGATATCCTGCAGCATGGCCTTTCTGCGATCACCAAAGCCCGGGGCTTTGACGGCGATGCAGTTAAACGTGCCGCGCAGTTTGTTGAGAACCAACGTGGTGAGCGCTTCGCCTTCGACATCTTCTGCGATGATCATCAGCGAACGGCTCTGCTGGGCAATCAGCTGAAGAATCGGGAGAATCTCCTGAATGTTGCCGATCTTTTTGTCGGTGATGAGGATGTAGGGATTATCCAGAATGCCTTCCATCTTCTCGGTATCGGTGACCATGTACGCGGAAGCGTAGCCACGATCAAACTGCATACCTTCGACGATGGTAAGCTCGGTCTTCATGGTTTTGCTCTCTTCAACGGTGATGACGCCGTCGTTGCCGACCTTCTCCATCGCGTCCGAGATGAGCTTGCCAACGTTTTCGTCGCCAGCGGAGATCGAGGCGACCTGCGCGATGGCGTTCTTGCTGCCGACGGGCTTGCTCAAATTTTTGAGGCCTTCGACCGCAACGATAACGGCTCCTTCGATGCCATGGCGAACGACCATGGGGTTCGCGCCAGCGGCAACGTTCTTCATGCCTTCGCGAACGATTGCCTGCGCAAGCAGGGTCGCCGTGGTTGTACCATCGCCTGCAACGTCGTTGGTCTTGGTGGCGACTTCCTTGACAAGTTGTGCGCCCATATTTTCAAATGGGTCGTCCAGCTCGATCTCTTTGGCGATGGTTACGCCATCGTTGGTGATCAAGGGAGCTCCGTATTTTTTATCCAGCACGACGTTGCGGCCCTTGGGCCCGAGGGTAATTTTTACGGTATTGGCCAGTTTGTCCAAACCGGTCTGAAGCGCTCTACGCGCATCTTCGCTATACTTAAGCTGCTTTGCCATCGTTCATTTCCTCCTAATTATTCCACAATCGCGAGAATGTCGCTCTGTCGAACGATCATGTACTCTTTGTCGTCCAGCTTGACTTCGGTGCCCGCATACTTGGAGCAGATCACCTTGTCGCCCGCTTTGACGTACATAACGACTTCTTTGCCGTCTACCACGCCGCCGGGGCCAACCGAGATCACTTCCGCCATCTGCGGTTTTTCTTTTGCTGCGGTCGGCAACACGATGCCGCCCTTGACAACCTCTTCGTTCTCGATGCTGATGACAACAACGCGATCGGCTAAAGGTTTCAGTTTCATATGAGTTTCGCCTCCTACGCTTTTGAATTACTTTTCATTTTGTTAGCACTCTTTTTTGTCGAGTGCTAATCACGAAAATTATTATATCACGAATGTTCGATGCGTCAACTTTGAAAATGCAACGAAAATGTGAAAATCTCCCATAAATTGCTAAGTAAATCATATATAAAATCTCAAATTACATATTGACTAAGCATTCAGCTTGTAATACCATTCATTTGAGTGAACAAATTTAAAATTACTATTAATCATAACTTTCTATTTGAATTTTGGAGGTATTATGGATCAGCGATATTATCAACTTATAGAAGAACGCCCGGAGTTATTTTCGAATAAAATTGGAGATTCTACAGTAAAAATTATCATTGATCCAAACGACATTAGAGATTTTGAAATCGAAAACAATGTTGTTTTAGGTGTTATTTATCAAGATCAATACATCATCCTTCTAAAAGATCTCGTCACGCATCCGAATGGTAAACGCGGCACGTACATTCGGATTATTTCTGCAACAAGAAACTCCGGTGTTGTAATTCTTCCAATTCTTGATGATTGTATTATATTTTTAAAACATTTTCGTCATTCTACTAGGTCGTACCACTATGAAATACCGAGAGGGTTTGGCTCGGACGATCTTAGTGTTGAGGAAAATGCAGCAAAAGAACTGTTTGAAGAAACCGGTTATTCGATTCGTGAGTTGCGTTTTTTGGGTCGTGTACACCCCGATACCGGTTTACTATCAACACAAGCAAACGTATATGCTGCTTATGTTGACGTGAATGCGCAATCTGCAACCGATGAAGAGGAAGCAGTTTGTTCAATTGAGTTAATCAAAATGGAGGCTGTAAAGCAAATGGTTGCTAGCGGCGAGATAACTGATGGATATTCCTTAAGTGCACTTGCTTTGTATTGGGCGAACAAAGAATATAATCATTAGGAGAATTATAATGTCGAAGAAACCGACAAATACCCTTGATTCTTTTCGGATTGTTGATCGATTTGCCTTAAATCGGCAAATGCTTCTTAAAAAAACAACACGCTCTTCCGATACAATTTGGCAGCATATGAGGGTCGAATATTTTGAAAGTTTACTAGACAAAAGTAAATTGTGCTTCAAACCTATCAGCTCATACAATTATGAACTTGAACGAAATCCTTTGACTTATGTTTATAATATTAGTGAAATGTTTTCTAGCGAACCTCTACGCCTACAAGTGGCGTTCGATAAACTAAACACAAACTCCTATCTTTCATGTTGGTACAGAAACGCTCATATTGTAACTGGAATTTATAACAGATTTACATCAAGCGCGAATGGAAAGCATGATCCGCGAGGCGGTGTTGCTATAAGAGTCAGCGTATCTAAACTATCAAAATATTTAAACAGCATATCCTTGCCAAACTATAATCTTATTTTCAACCTTGGTCTTGTATATTACATTCCTCTAGCATCAATTGAAAAACATGTTATCCCAAACTTTAAACGAGAGCTAAAGAAAAATCATAGTATTAGTAGCTATATTCCTTATTATTTTAAAAAAACAAATTACGGAGACGAAAATGAATTCCGGATTATGTTACAGGTTTTAGAGGTAAGCAACCCTGGTAAGAAAGTTGTTATCGATAAAAACCCTAATCAAGATCCATATTTTTTACCAATTGATATCGCTGAATTAATTGAAGGATTTGCCATTCCATATAGTTATTATCCAATCGATGCAATAAATAGTAATGTGTTGACATTACTTGACGCCAAGGGGTTAACCGCAATCGAAGAAGACTTAAATATGGATGGCTATGTATTTTATCGCATAGAAAGGAAGAAATAATATGTATCGTTGGTTTAGTGGAAAATACGATACCGTTAAGCAAAAACAAGTATCTATTGAACACGATATAAACAGAAGTCCCACAAGAGATGATATGTTTCGCATGTATACTGCATCTCTAAGACTTGAAATGCTTTTCTATGGTATGGTTGTTGTTACAGATTCACAGTGGTACGATGGAAGATATTTTGCCCGTCTTTCTGAGCATGATGAGGATTTCTTTTACTTTAAGAAATTGACGATAAATTATGGTACTCCACTTTTTCAAATTAGAAGAGACATTAATTTTTTTAATCGCATATTCGCAAAGGCTTTTGAATTTAGTTCTCTCCCAGACGACGATCCCCGCTCTACATCATTAGTCTCTTCTGTTAAAGAATTTGGTGCGAGAAACTCAAATGAAATCGAGTTGCTAGGTGGCTCTTTCCCAAAGTATTTTGAACTCTTAAGAGATTCAATAGATAATCAATTCAGGCCGAAAATTGATGTTTTTGAAGAACATATTAGTCATTTGAATATTATACCACCCACTTTGTTGTCAAATTGGAGCGTTGACAGAACGAAGCCATCTATGGTTTGGCGAGTTTTCAATGGGACTCTTAAAGATCCCCCCCATGAAGCTGTTATTGCTTATATTGAAAAAACATATCTAAATCATTGGTCCGATGATACAACTGGAGGAATTAAAATTGGCTTGGACATTAATTCACAAAAAATCAAGGCCCAAATACTATCTTTAGCCCCTAATAGAACATTAATTAAAGGACTAGTTGACGATAGCAATAGTAAAAATAAAAATTCAATATACGACGAACTCTTTGATTACATAACATTTCTTTTTAATACTGCATTTGCATTACAACACGAATGTGATTTGTGCGATGTGGCAGATATTAGTGTTTTGCTGGCCTCAGACAAAGAAGTTAATATTAAAACAATGGACCTCCCTATTGAGTTTTATTACTGCATTAGTAACTTGTCATGGAGAGAATTTGAATATTTCATGAATATTCCAAAAATTAAGCAGCATAGGAAATCATGGTTAAAACTATATAAGTTAAGCCAACTGACAAATTCTTCAACGGATAGAAAACGAGCCTTTGATGAACTTAACAAACTAATATTATATATTCAGACTTTAGTCGGCAAAACAGAAGTAGAGCCTTATCAAGATGAATTTTCTTTTAACGTCGAAACTGGAAATATCCTAGTTGGGGGTGGTAGTAGTTTAAAAGAAACTTCTGACAATGAAAGTTGTTACTTGTTAGTTATCCCAGGTGTTGATGAGATTATGCGTTGCCGTTTTTCCGAATCTCAAGAAGCAGCTGATTTTCACCTCGGTACAATTGGTGCAAAATCAAATTCTATCGTTATAGCAAAAAATATATAGATTTCTATCATATTGATCTTCAGCATATTGTGAGCTAAACCGCAATATTTTCTACTTGCATTATCCCCCATGATATGCTAAACTGACTTCTGTTCGAAAGAAATGTTAGACTGAAATAGGGGGTGAATTGTTTTGGCAAATATCAAATCCGCAATGAAGCGTGTTAAAATCACCGAGAAGCAGACGATCAACAACCGCGCGGCAAAGTCTGAAATGAAGACGACTATCCGTCGCTTTGATGAAGCACTGCAAGCCGGGGATGCTGTCGTAACCGAAAAAACGTATTTGACGGCTGTCAGCACGGTTGATCATGCCGCCGCAAAAGGCCTGATCCACAAAAATGCTGCCGCCCGCAAAAAGGCGCAGATGGCTAAGAAGCGCGCAACGGCGCTGTAACCCCAGTTCGGTTTTCAAATTTGGGTGTACCTCAACGGTATGCCCTTTTTTCTTGCTTTACAGTATGAAAGCGAATAGAATATATTTAAATTCTGTTTCAATTTCATCAATATTTGCAATACGAAAGGTGAACCGTGCATGGACGCATATGTTTCCAGGTTGAAAAGTGAAGAACTCGACGACGTGTTTCAAGCGATTCTTTCCCTGCATGATTTGCCAGAATGCTATCAATTTTTTGAAGATATGTGTACCATCAACGAATTACAGGCGATGTCGCAGCGCTGGCAGGTTGCGCGCCAGCTCGACGCGGGCGTGACATATCAGGATATTGCGCACCGGTTTAACGCCTCCAGCGCAACCATCAGCCGCGTCAACCGCTGCCTCGAATACGGCGCGGGCGGCTATCGACTGATTCTTGATCGAATGAAAAAGCCGGAGTAACGTCTTAAGCTTCGCGTGATTCTGGTCGATGCAGTAGAGTTAAACGATATTGGAGAAAAAATTTTAAATGGCAATGGATGGCATCGCGCTTGGCGCGGTGATCAATGAACTTCAGCCACTCATCGGCGGCAAGATCGATAAAGTGCAGCAGCCCGAAAAGGACTTGCTGCTCTTTGTTGTGCGCGCAAATAATGGAAATCAACGTTTGCTAGCCAGCATCCATGCGGAAAACGGACGCATTCAGCTCACCAGCCGCAGTTTTGATAATCCCATGAATGCTCCTGCGTTTTGTATGCTGCTACGCCGTCGCCTGATTGGAGGCCGCATCAGCTCTATTCGTCAACTCGGCGCAGATCGCGTCTGCGAAATCATCATCCTCGCGCGAAACGAGCTGTTTGATGAGGTCGCTCTGCGGTTGATCATAGAGCTCACCGGAAAGCATGCAAACCTGCTTTTACTCACCCCCGACGGCGCGATCGTTGACTGCCTGCGCCGTGTCTCTGCCGGAGACGATGCCACGCGCATCCTTTTGCCAGGTTTCCCTTACGAAACCATCACCGCGCAAAACAAACTCGATCCGTTTTCCGTTCAGGCGGAAGCGTTTGCTCCGATTTTTTCAGCTCCTGATCCGGCGCGTGCGATCACTGCGGCATTCGACGGCGTATCCAAGCAGAGTGCAGCCGCGCTGATTTCCGCCGCGCCTTCGCCTGATGCGCTATTTTCGCTTCTTGGCGCGATGAAAAGCGGCAGTTATGCGCCATGCGTTGCGTTTAACGCGGAAGGCGAACCCGTTGCCGCATTACCATTTTTACCCTCCGGTCTTTATGCGCGGGTAGAGCGGCAAAACACCATGAGCGAAGCGCTGGATCGTTATTATGCCGACCGCGACCAGATCGTACGCATTCGCCGCCACGGGGCCGCTCTACGGCACACGGTATCCACCGCGCTTAGCCGCGCACAGAATAAATACACCGCGTTTTGGGAAACGATTCACCAGAGCGAGGCGCACGACACCGCGCGCATCAACGGCGAACTCATACTCGCCAACTTGCATTTGGCGAAACCAGGACAGCGCGAGCTGATCGTGGACGACTATTTCGTCGATCCGCCGGCGAAGCGCATCATCCCCCTCGACCCCGCCTTCAACGCGCAGGACAACGCCAAGCGCTATTTCAAGCTCTATCGCAAAGGAAAACTCGGCAAAGCTTATGCCGAAGGGCAAATTGAGGGACTCGCGAGCGAGATCGTCTATCTAGAGGGGCAACTCGAAAACATCGACAAATGCGACACGCTCTACGAGCTGAACGAAATTAAAGAAGAGTTGATTCGGGAGCGTTACCTTCGCCCGGAAAAAGCGCAAGCCGCGAAACCCGCCAATAAGTCCTCCGCGCCGATGCGTTTTGTCTCCAGCGATGGAATCACGATTTACGTCGGCAAAAACAACCGCCAGAACGATGCGCTGACGCTCCAAACCGCTCGCTCGGAGAATATCTGGCTGCACGCAAAGAACATGCCCGGTTCGCATGTGATCATCGACTTTGAAAGCGAGCCGCCGGAAACGACGCTGCGCGAGGCGGCAAACCTCGCGGCTTATTATTCGCAGGCGCGCGCATCCACCGCAGTACCCGTTGACTATACGCCACGAAAATTTGTGAAGAAGCCCTCCGGCGCGCGCCCCGGCATGGTGATCTATTCCACCAACCATACGATTTACGTAACCCCGGATGCGGCGCTGATGCAGCATCTGCGCGAAAATACGGAGCGTAAATAACATTACGGCACTTGTGCAACACCCCCATTGTCTTTGTGAACAGTCTGTGGAAAATCCGGCGGTATCGTTTCGGTTGATTGCGTTCGGTTTTCTGTTCGCGTATAATTGTGTCATCGATTCAAGTGCGTCGTTTTCCATCGATTCACGCGTATCGTTTTTCAAGAAGTAACAGAAAGGGAGTACGCGATTTTGTCACGCATTACTCAATTCATTCAAAACCCGCTGCAGTTTCTTTATATTCTGCCGGCGATCATCATTGGCCTCACCGTTCACGAGTGGGCGCACGCTTACGCTGCTTACCGTCTGGGCGACCCGACGGCGCGCAACCTTGGGCGCATGACGCTCAACCCCATTGCGCACATCGACCCGATCGGTTTTCTGATGCTGCTGCTCCTCGGGTTTGGCTGGGCGAGACCTGTCCCGATCAATCCGCGTAACTTTAAGAATTACAAACGGGATGATATCATCGTTTCCCTCGCGGGAATCACAACCAATATCATCATTGCGTTTTTCTTCTCGTTCATCTATGTGGCAGGCATTCTCAAGTGGGGTCTTGGCACCAATACAGCGTTCACGAGCATTATCGGCTCTATCATTTCAATTAATTTGGCGCTTGCAATCTTTAACCTGATCCCGATTTCCCCGCTTGATGGATCGCATGTGCTTGAGGCGTTGTTGGTTCGCAAGTTTCCGCAATTTTTTATGTTCATGCGGCAATACGGACAGTTTATTCTGCTCGCATTGTTGATCTTTGGGGCATTTTCCACCGTGCTTGGGTATCTCATCAATGGCATTTCCAGCGGCTTTTTTACCGTTGCCGCGTGGTTTGTCAATCTGTTTTAAGGCTAACCTGCGCATGTTCGCGTAAACATGGCGCAAGATCAACGAACAAGGAATTTGCATGCCGTATACCGTACAACTCCAACAGTTTGAAGGGCCGCTCGACCTGCTGCTGCATTTGATTGAAGATGCCGAACTAGATGTCAAAGACATCTTCGTCTCCGAGATCACCGCGCAGTATCTTTCCTATATGGAACAACTGGATGAGTTGGATATGGATACCGCAAGCGAGTTTCTGACTATGGCGGCGACGCTTTTATACATCAAGAGCCGCCAGCTCCTACCCCGTCCGCCGAGAGAGGACGAAGCGGAAGAAGACCCGGAGACACTACTCATCCGCCAACTGCGCGACTACAAGGCGTTTAAAGAAGCCAGCGAAAAGCTCAAGTCGCTCTTTGAGAGTGCAAAAGATAGCTGCACCCGCCTCCCGGAAGATATCCCTCTTCCGCCCAAAGAGGTCACGCTT
>Ga0302293_10000775_pt1 | contig 16408 bp, 12 predicted proteins | sample III_Fen_N2_2_FD_198758 | JGI IMG/M metagenome (GOLD analysis project Ga0302293, IMG submission 198758) | Peat permafrost microbial communities from Stordalen Mire near Abisko, Sweden - III_Fen_N2_2 | ecosystem: Environmental > Terrestrial > Soil > Wetlands > Permafrost | place: Sweden: Abisko...
AGGACTTTCAAAGGCCGTGGCGTGCGTAAGCGGAAATGTATGGATTACTTACGAGATGCTTATTCTTACGATATGCTTATTTGCGAATTCCGCGCTCGTCGATATTGCGGAGTGCGTCGAGAATGATGCTTGTAGTATTCGCATCTGCGGTGATATTACCCTTTTCGGGAAGCTGCGTTTCGTCTACGCGGAAAAACACGTCGTCGCCCCAACCTAAAACGCGCTCAATGGCATCGGGGCCACCCAGCTTGCCAAGCTGCGCGCAGAACAAATGCCCTTCGCGGAATGCAATGAACCCACCCTCGTTGTCGTTATTCACAAAAACGGTTGCGGTGTAGCGACTCTTTTCAAAGGATTGCGCAAGATCAATCAAAGGCAACACATGCCCATGTCCCATCAAGCTTGTTTTAAGGATGCTTGCATAAGCCAGATTTTTATTGCGCAGTCGATCTGCCATAATCTTGTAGAGCAAAATAAGAATGCCTGGATTGTCGGAAACAAACTTCACAAAATCAGGCTTTGACATATGCAGCACGGTGCAATTTGTCACTGCAATCACAGTGTTGCTGACAGGTTGATCGGTAATCAAGCTCATCTCACCAAAACAAGAGCCCTTTTCAAGAGAGGCAACTTCTGTGTACTGGCCTTTGTAGACCTCACCGCAAACCTGCGCCTTACCCGATTGCATCACATAGAATTCAGCGCCCTCGGCGTTGCCTTCGAGGATTACTTGGCCGTCGTCATATTCTTGAATGCGGGATTTGAGTATGAAAAAGTCGGCAGCCTCACGCGGGATCTGCGATAAAAAAGGCTTCTCTATTTCAAAGGGAGCCTTAATCCAATTGCCGAGGCTTTTTTCGATGCTCATGGTTCAAAGAAATGTACAAAAACGGAACGAAATTGCGAATTCAAACGTCAAAGGACAGAAGGCTAAAGAAAAGTGGAATTATCGCGATAACTCCACCTTCCATGAATTGAATGGCTCTGCCACAGAATTTGATGTACTCGAAAACCAACAGGGAGTAGTATGCGGTCGTTATTGATGCTTGCGACATTCGTTTTGTGTGCATGCAAAGCGCCTATGACAACGCGCCCCGAAAGCTCAAGCCCCAAGGCATTGCTTGAATGTATTGATGTGGGTCAAGGGAACGCATGCCTTTGGCGCACAGGAAGTCACGCAGTACTATTCGATGCCGGCCCAGATTCTATGGGCATCTTAGACTCATTGAAAGTTCGCGGCATCGATTCATTGGACTGGCTTTTACTTTCACATGGGCATCGCGATCATGTCGGCGGTGCGTGGGAACTGTTGGGGCATATAAAAATTGGGTGCATTCATGTGGGGCTAGATACTACACACCCATGGGGTACCGATTCGGTGCGAACTTTGGCAAAACGTTATGGAATAAGGGTTGACACGCTTGTGCGCGGCGACACGCTTCCCGATCTTTCCCCATGGCATGTTCGTGTAATATGGCCGCCACGCTTACGGGAAACTGGCGATAACGGCGCAAGCCTTGTTGTGCATGTTCGTGATGATGTGCAAAGTTTCTTGTATACAGGGGATATTGGATTTGCGCAAGAGAGCGAAATTTTGCAACTCGAACCCGACTTGCACACAAGCATTTTGCAAGTGCCGCATCATGGTTCTGCAACCTCGTCAAGCCTTGCTTTTGTAGGGCAGCTGAACCCAAGCTTGGCTTTCATTCTCGTGGGTATCCATAATGAATATGGTCACCCAACCCTCGAAGCTTTGCAACGTCTCACCGCAGTCTTAGGTGATAGCTCGCGCATTTGGCGTACCGATCAACGCGGCACTTTGCGCGTAGTGTTTACTTATGATTTTGGGATTGGGGAATGAGTTGAAAATTGAAAGTTGAGAATTGAGAGAGGAACAGCCGAGACTCGCACGGAGACACGAAGGGGAAATGAAAATTGAATGAGTTTGCGCGTGGACCAACCCAACTCCCCCAGAACTTTCACCTTTCAATTCTCAATTCTCAATTTCACCGATCTTTTAGCTACACTCTGGAACTTTCTAAATTCGCCCCATGCAACAACGAATATATTTTTGGGCGCAAGGTTCTTGCCCCGCTGAAGATTTTGAAATCGCAAGCTACGAACTGTTCGAAGCCGGCGTACAAACCCTCGAAGAGCTTGAATCCGCACTGCCCGAAGGTGGTGTGATGCCCGATGACCCTATTGCGCTGAGGCTTACGCAAGGTAAGAATATTGGCGTGCCACTTGCCGTCGTGCATTTCCGTTTTTTCACCGACGACAAAGAGATGCGCGATCGCATCGCAAATGAGTTTCCACAATTTGCGTGGACCATGGGTGAAGAAGCTGCGAAGGATTGGGATCTCTGGTGGCGCGAGCGTCAGCATCCTGTGCATGTGAGCCCGCGCTTGTGGGTGCGCCCACCTTGGGTTCCCTTCGAAGCACCCGCTGCAGATCATATCGTTTTATGTCTCGAAGCAAAGTCCGCATTCGGAACGGGTGAGCACGAAAGCACGGCACTTACTGCCACCTTAATGGAAGACCTTGACCTGCAAGACAAACGCATTCTAGATATTGGCACGGGCACGGGAATTCTCTCGATGTTTGCGCTCAAGCGCGGAGCTCGTGGCGCCATCTTTACAGAAATTGACCCGCTGGCAATTCCATGCTTGGTCGAAAATTTTGCCGTCAATGATTGCCCCAAAGCCAGCGGCTACCTCGGTGGACTCGAATGCATTCGCGGTGAAAATTTGTTTGACGTTGTTGTCTGCAATATGATTCGCAGCGAGGTGTGGCCTTTGCGTGCAGACATTCTTCGCCTGCTTGCCCCCGGTGGTTTCTTTGTGCTTTCAGGCCAGTTGTATGCCGAAAAGTATTACGTAACCGAGTGGTTTGCACAGTGCGGCCTAGAACAAACTGCAGAGATCATTAAAAACGAATGGTGGTCTGTTTCCGCTCGTTTACATACAAAGTAACGGCAGCTATTTTCCCGGCCAAGGCGTGTAACCATAGGTTGTGCGCAGCTGTTCAATGTCGTGTATCACAGACTTGCCGTTACTAAAATTTCCGGAATCACTCTGCGCCGTGAATTCCCTGTCGCCGTACGCCGCTGCACTATCGAACGGTACGCTATTTACCGACCATGCTTGCGTTGTTTCCAAGAAGCTGCTCACGGTAGTGTTATTCCAAGTGTGCCAACCCACAAAGGCGTGCGAGGGAATGACTACTACCAAAGGCTCAATCCCAAGCGCTTCTAAGGCTGATGCAAAAAGGAATGCTCCTTCAATACAGTTCGCAGATTTATCGTGCATAACATCGCTCGGATATTTGATGCGTTGTCCACCCGTTGGTGAAAAAGGTGTGTTCACATAAAGAATTTTGCGGGCTTGTAGGGCTTGATAAATTACGGCCACCTGTGAACGCACCGAAGCGTCTTGTGTCATGCCAGAGTAAGTCTGGTAGCCTACCAGCGAACTTCTAGGATGCAATGCAGCAGCATCGCGCAAAAGCGCTGTAATGGAATCCGAGGCTGGAGTGACCCACTCAGGATCTTCAGCAATAGCAACGCGTGTATTCCCATAAGTCATAGAGTTGGTGTACACCTGTGGGCTTGCTACGGTTGTGTTGACTGTTTCTTCATCGAGGGTTATGTCTTTTCCATTGCGCGTTACCTTGAGCCAATAATGCAGAGTGCTTGGAGTTGCATCGGTAATCGCATTTAGCGCCATGTAGTTCAATGCAGGAATCACAGAAAGGATGATGGTATCGTGCGGATAGAGATAGCGAGTGGTGCGAGCCATGGACGAAAATCCATCGATCTGACCTTCCAAGGATACTTGATAATACTCTGTGCCCATGTTCGTGATTTTGAGGCTGACAAGCCCCTGTTGCATCGAGTCAGCATAGATCACTGGGCCATATGGAATCAGGGCTGGATACAGATTAGAATTTGCTTGTAACGAAAGAATCCATACATAGTCACCCGCACGCTCTGAGTACAAATCAGCGTACACGGCAGCGTACAAACTATCGTAAAGCTTTATGCGCAAAGAATCGCGCAACACCGAATCGCGCAGGGCAAGAAGGCTATCTTGCTTCGCTTTTAACGAGGCATACGTTTTGGCAAAAACCGAGGCGTAAAGCCTGTCGTATACGGAGTCCGAAACCGCTTTGCCTTGCAGGGAATCTTGCATCCACCGTGAAACGCTATCCTTCAATACTTGCCGCAGACTGTCGGAAAGATTCTTCCCAATGCTATCTACAGCAGCCTGAGCAAGACTGTCAGTACTCGTCGCGCTTACTCCGGACTTGTCCGAAGAGCACGCAGCAAAAAGCAAGCTAAGCAGCAGCGACACAAGGACGAAACGAATTTTGCTCATGAGACCCTCGATCAATTTCAGGTGAGTCTGATTGTAGCAAAAAATTTGCTATCAAAGCGTAAGGGGACTTATAGCAGAGGCTAATATTTGGGAATTATCCCGATAATTCCACCTTCCATATATTGACGGGATCAGCCGCAGAATTTGATGTACTCGACAACAGGTGTACATTTTGTGACAGTCGGTGCTAGTGCAAAGTGCAAAGTGTAAAATGTAAAGTGATGCAGCCGGTAGCCACCTTGTGGGTGGCTTTTTGCCGAGAATACTGCTGTCGGAATCTCTGTCCCCCCATCCCCCCGCACCTTTAACTTTACACTTTACACTTGTTTCGGACAGACAACTAGGGATGGGAAGGTGAAGTTACGTGATAATTTTGAATTCATACGGTTCAAAGTCAAGTTTGATACATGGGTGGAGTTAAATCGATAATTCCCAAATATTTTGCCAAAAGCATTCCCCGCCATCAGAACGTAGAAGTTACCTGCGGTGCAGGTGCCGCCAGGTACACTTGGTTCTGATGCGTTGTATTCCCTCCGACAAACCACCCTTTTAGACGGATGATCGTTCTATAGATGTCTAGACGCGCTTTACTATTTTATGTACCCTTGGATGTTGGATTTTCCGACCCCAAAACGAAAGGAGCCGGTATGGCTGAAAGCGCAGAAATTTCTTTTCAAGGCAAGTCTTGGCAGTTTCCCGTGGTTACTGGAACTGAAAATGAAAAAGCTATCGACATCTCTAATCTGCGTTCGAAAACGGGTTTGATCACACTCGATAATGGATATCAGAACACAGGTGCAACCTCGTCTTCGATCACTTATATCGATGGTGAAAAGGGAATCCTGCGCTATCGTGGATACCCTATCGAAGAGCTTGCGGCCAAAGCAACCTTTCCCGAAACCGCGTACCTATTGATCAACGGTGAGCTTCCTACCGAAGAGCAGTTGAAGTTTTTCCGCAAGCAGCTCACTGAAAATGCTCTTATTCATGAAGACATGCTGCACTTCTTTGTGGGCATGCCTCCGACCGCTCATCCCATGGGAATCCTGTCTTCCATGGTAAACGCGCTCGCGCTTTTCTATCCCAACTTCTACACAGAAGAAGCGGATTCCGCCAACTTTGACTTGATGGCTGCTCGCCTCATTTCGAAGGTGCGCACGATTGCCGCGTTCTCTTACAAGAAGTCCATTGGTGAACATTTTGTGTATCCCGACGCGCACAAATCGTATTGTGCAAACTTCTTGAACATGATGTTCCACAGTCACGCGAAGCCTTACGAAGAAGACTCGCTCTATGCAGATGCGCTGAACGCTTTGCTCATTGTGCATGCTGATCACGAGCAGAATTGTTCGACCTCAACCGTTCGCTTAGTGGGTTCCTCGAAGGCCAATATGTATGCTAGCGTTTGCGCTGGTGTCTGCGCCCTTTGGGGTCCTTTACATGGTGGAGCAAACCAAAAGGCCATCGAAACTTTGATGGATATTCATGCGTCGGGTATGCCCGTGCATCGCATCATGGAACGAGCAAAAAACAAGGACGATGCGTTCAAACTTTCTGGCTTTGGCCATCGCATCTATAAGTCCTACGACCCACGCGCCAAAGTGCTCAAGGACTTGGTGGAACGCGTTTTTGCAACGCGCAACCTCAAGGATCCATTGCTTGATATCGCTTTCGAGCTAGAGCAGCGCGCCCTCAAGGACGATTACTTCTTGGAACGCAAACTATATCCGAATGTGGATTTCTATTCGGGCATTCTCTACCGTGCCATGGGCATTCCTGTGAACATGTTCACGGTGATGTTTGCAATCGGCCGTTTGCCCGGCTGGATTGCACACTGGAAGGAAATGCACGAAGACGAAAAGAATTTCAAGATCGGTCGCCCACGCCAGGTTTATCAAGGCAGCACGATTCGCCACTTTGTGCCCATGACCGAACGCTGCTTAGGCGCAACGGGAAAATAAGCAGTCGCATTCATGCCCAACGAAGATCCTCTATTAATAGGGGGTCTTTTTTTTGCTTGCGCACGCCACGGCTCTTTAAGGATCCTTAGGCTAAACCGTTCACCAACTCACGCGAGAAGAAGTGTAAAGAGTAAAGTGGAAAGTGCGGTGGGACGGAGGGACTCGATTGCATACTTTACGTTTTATACTTTGCACTTTACTCTATGGATACCTTTCTATCGATGCCAAATTTGCGGCCGCATCGCTTTCCACTTCCATCATATTTCTAAATTCAACAGGTTCTTTTAACACCCCGGAGCCCGTATGCTGAATAAGTTCGCAAAGTTCGCAGGAATCAAAGGTCCACTCGTTACCATCGTTATGGATGGTTATGGTTTGCCAAAATCCGATGCTGGTAGCGCCATTGCTGCCGCTCGCAAGCCTACGCTCGACAAGCTTTTCGCCAACTATTCCCATGTAAGCCTACGTGCGCATGGCACAGCAGTCGGCATGCCCAGTGATGAAGATATGGGAAATTCCGAAGTTGGTCATAACGCCATTGGTGCAGGGCAAGTCTACTCACAAGGCGCGTCCTTGGTGTCGAATGCTATTGCTGATAAAGCCATTTTCGCACGTGATGCATGGAAAGAAATCGTTGCAGGCGCAAAAGCTGGCCGTGGTGTAATTCATTTTATTGGTCTCTTTTCTGATGGCAATGTGCATAGCCATATCGACCACTTGCGCGCCTTGATTTTACAAGCAAAGAGCGAAGGCATAAAGACTGTGCGCGTGCATGCTCTGATCGATGGCCGCGACGTTCCAGAGACTAGCGCTTTGGAGTATGTAGAGCCTTTTGAAAAATTCATGACAGAAACTAGCGATAATAACTTTGATGTTCAGATTGCAAGCGGTGGTGGCCGCATGAATATCACCATGGATCGCTACGATGCCAATTGGAAGATGGTGGAAAAGGGTTGGGCAACGCATGTGCATGGCGAAGGTGATCAGTTCTGCTGTGCCTCGAAGGCCATTAAAGAATTGCGCACAAAGTTCCCTGGAACCATCGACCAAGATCTACCACCCTTCGTGATTGCGAAAGATGGTAAACCCGTGGGAACCATTGAAGATGGTGACTCCGTGGTGTTCTTCAATTTCCGTGGCGACCGCGCTATTGAAATCACCCGCGCTTTTGAAGAAAAGAATTTTGACAAATTCGACCGCAAGCGCAACCCTAAGGTGACCTACGCTGGCATGTTGCAATATGATGGTGACTTAAAACTTCCGAACCGCTTTCTTGTGGCTCCTCCTGCCATCAAAGACACCAGTGGAGAGTGGTTCTCGAAGGCTGGCATTCATCAGTTTGCTTGCTCTGAAACACAAAAGTTTGGACATGTTACTTACTTCTGGAATGGCAATCGCAGCAGCAAATTCGAGGGCGAAACCTACCTCGAAGTTCCAAGCGATGTGGTGCCTTTCGAGCAACGTCCATGGATGAAATCAGCAGAGATTGCAGATGCTTTAATCGATGCGCTCAAGAGTGGTAAGTACAAGACTTTGCGCGTAAATTTTGCTAACGGCGACATGGTTGGTCACACCGGAAATTTCCGAGCAGCCACAATCGCGGTAGAGGCCGTGGATCTAGCCCTCGCACGTATTTTGCCAGTGATCGATGCGCTGGGTGGAATTGCTTTGATTACAGCGGACCATGGCAATGCCGATGAAATGTATGAGCTCGACAAAAAGACCAAGTTGCCTGCAACCCATAAGGATGGCAGCTTCAAAGCCAAGACCGCACACACATTGAATCCAGTGCCATTAATCCTTTATGATAACGTGACTGGTGGCAAGCTTTCTTTGAAGCAAACTCCAACCGCAGGTCTTTCCAACATTGCTGCGACAACCGCTAATCTGCTTGGATTTGAAAAGCATGAAAAGTGGGATGAGTCGCTTTTGGAAGTCAAGTAAGCGAAGCTTTGTTGTACAACGAAAGCCCACTCTTCGGAGCGGGCTTTTTTATTGTGCTGGACTATTCAAATAATCATCCAAACAGTCGTCCTTAGCGCTTTCATGCTTGGGTCATCCTCGCTTGGCGAGGATCTAGGGTAAATAGCAGCACATTCAACTGGCGGAACGAATCATCACGAGAAGCATTTTGAAGCGTTCTACAGCTTTGAGTGCGTGTGGGTGATTCGCCGGCATCACAATCAAATCGCCCGCGCAAAGGCGATGAGCTTCGCCATCAATGAAAATGTCTGTCTCGCCTTCTAGAACTTGTACAAGAGCATCAAAAGGAGCCGTGTGCTCACTAAGACCTTCGCCCTTATCAAAAGCAAATGTGGTCACAGAACCGGTCTGCTTGCGCATGACTTCGCGGCTTACTACAGAGCCGTCGCGGTATTCAGCGAAATCAACAATTTTCACAATGGGTTGTGGCATAAAAACTCCTTTTTTCTAAGGATACGCTCACCGAGCTAATGATTCCAAGGCTTGCGCGATCTATGACTTTGATGAGGGTATAGGAAACTACAAGTTGCGGATGTTTTTTGTCCTATTTGCCAGAACTATATTTCGGATATGCGCAGACAAGAGCTTTCCATTGAGAATCCTGAAGAAATAAATGCAGTGCTCAACGCTTGTACGTGGGGCACGCTTTCGCTACAGACCGATGATGAATGGCCATATTCGGTGCCTATGAATTTCGCCTTGAGTCAAGGGAAAATTGGCTTACACTGTGCGTTACAAGGCAAACGTATCGAGCTGCTAAATTCGCACATGCAAGTGCAGTTCACCGTGGTGCGCGAGTATTCGTTTTTGCCTTCGTACGCGTTGGGTGGAGAGCTTGCGTGCCCTGCGACGCAATTATTTCAATCGGTGATGCTGTGGGGTAATGTGCACAGGGTAGAAGACTTACCGCGCAAGGCCGAAATTTTACAAGCGCTAATGGATAAGATGCAGCCCGAAGGGCAACATAAACGCATGGACTCAAATTCATCAGATTATGCATCATCGCTACGAAGCGTTGGTGTGCTTGAGATTGAGCCTATACGTATAAGTGGGAAATTTAAGTTTGGACAAAATCTTAACGCAGAAAAAGTAGATCTCTTGATTGCGTTTCTCGAAAAGAGAAGCTTCGCACAAGATTTGGAAACGGTTTCCTTAATCCGCAAGTATCGCCCAGCGTAGCTTGGCTGATTTTGAACGCGGGTTCGAGCCTTGTTCTTCGGGGCTTGGGCGAATTGGGTCGGGCGCTACCGCCTTGTATATTCCTTCGCGCTGAAATTTTTGGAACGATTTTTTGACGCGACGATCTTCACCACTATGAAACGAAAGAATCGCCACGCGTCCACCAGGGGCAAGGCATGTGGGCAACTGTTCTAAAAATTGATCGAGCACCACAAACTCATCATTGACCGCAATGCGAATCGCTTGAAAGGTGCGCTGACACGTTTTGCGAATCTCATCTTTGTTGTTGGATTCAGGAATTGCTGCGAGTACAGATGCAATCAACTCTCGCAGGTCTTTCGTGGTTTCAAGCCCTTTGCGTTCACCCGTTTCATAGCTCGCAACAATAGCTTTGGCTATTGCTGTTGCATGCGGCTCATCGGCATTCTCAATGAGCAATGTTTCCAATTTGGTAAAAGAAAGACCGCGCAAAAATTCTGCTGCAGGCTTACTGCGGCCTGGGTTTAAACGCAAGTCAAGAGGGCCATCGAGTTTAAAAGTGAATCCTCGTTCAGGATTGTCAATCTGCATCGAAGACACGCCAAGATCTGCAAGCACAAATTGAAAAGGAGAATCGAACTCGTGGCAGATTTTTTGCAGACCAGCGAAGTTCATGCGGCGAACAATCAGCGCAGACTCATCAAAGCCTAAAGCTCGCAAACGCGCTTCTGTTTTTGGAAGTTCAATTGGATCTACATCAAGTCCTATAAGCTTTCCGCCTGGGGTGATGCGCGCTAAAATCTCGCGGCTATGGCCACCAAAGCCAAGCGTGGCATCGAGTCCAAACATGCCTGGTTTGAGCTTAAGAATATTCAGAATCTCTTGCACGCAAATAGAGCGATGCGTACCTGCGGGGGTTTGCCCGCGATCCATTACCTTTTGCAATTCTTCTTTATTGCTTTCTGCGCTAAGCTCTTTATACTTCTCTGCAAAGTTGCGTGGATGCGTGCCTGTATAGCGAACGCGGCGCTTGTGAGGCTCTGGAGGAGTAGGCAATTCTGATTCTGTCATGCTGCAAAGGTAGATAGAGAAGCGGAGGATACAAAATTTGCAATGTTCAGAGCGGCACGAGATGGTCGCCAAGCGGCCATGACACGGGTGAGTCTTCCAATCCAGAATTATTCGGGGATTGTAGGCGTTAATAGTGTCACATTCGAGTTCGAACTGTTGTTTGCGATCTCGATGCGATTGCGGCCTGTGCGCTTTGCTTGCGCAAGTGCACTTTCTGCCGCTTGTAGCAACGCTTGGCGAGTACGACCATGCTCGGGGAAGCTTGCTATGCCTGCGGAAATGGTAGGAACATCAACAAAGCGAAACCATTTTTCTGTCATGGCTAAAGCCTCGGTAATATTTAAACCTGGGAGGGCAATAACAAACTCCTCGCCCCCAAAACGGCAAGCAATATCTTCACCGCGTGAGTTTGTTAGTAATACATTGGCAATCTTTCGCAAACAAGCATCGCCAGCGAGAGCTCCAAAGTCTTCATTGAATTTTTTGAAGTTATCGATATCGATAATCACCAATGAAAGCGCAAGATTATCGCGACGTGCTCGTGACAGCTCTCGTTCTAATGATTCCTCAAGAAAACGGCGGCTATAGAGGCGTGTCAAGGAATCGCGCGTGGCCAAGGAATGCAACTGCTTGTTGGACATCCGCAGCTCTTGTAGCATTCGATGGTTTTCTGATATATCGTGGAGTAATAAAAACCAGCTTCCCACTTCGCGATGTTCATTGAGCATGGGGGTATAGGATACTTCTACCCAAATCGTATCTTCTTTCTTGCCGAGTTGAAGCTGCGTGCTGCCGCTTTTATTCTGTGTGAGCGCGGCGTTGAGGGTTGCCCAAGGCTGAGGAAGAGCTGCGAAGGGTTGCCCTATTTGGATGGTTGAGTTTAATAGTTTGCGAGCCGAAGGGTTCACATCTAAAATGCAAAGATGTTGATCTAAAACCAGAAGGCCATCGGGCATGCGCTCAATGACAGCTTCGCGGGCAACAGGAACAATATTCAGTAGGTTCGCACGCAAAATTCCCCAAGTGATCAACGCTCCGCTGATTGCAAGAATGGGCGATGTTGGGTCTAAATTTTTTACCGGCGTTAGATCTGCGAGGTAGAGTACATCAGAAAGAAAAGGAAGGCTCACGGCCACAAGAACAATTTTAATATGGGAGCGAAATTGTAATGGAAAGCGAAAATATGCGCGAATCAGTTGATAAAATCCGATACAAAGGCAGATATACGAAAAACCAACCAACAGAATCCAAAAAGCTGGGCCACCTTGAATCATTGCAATGTTTGGCATGCCGGGCTGTAATTCAAAGCTTTTCCAAATGAGCCCATGCCATGAATTGGTAAATGCAAGAATGATTGTGCAAGCTGGGATTGTGAACACGGGCAACAGTCGTTTCCATGAAGTCCATGCGGAAAAACCAGCGAAGTCAAATGCAAAAATCATGAACAATGGAGCAACAGTTGCGGAGCCGAGATATTGAATTTGATCAATAAATATTTTGAGTTGAAGATCGGTTTGAAATAACTCTAGTCCAAAAGTAAAAGACCAAATTGCGGTTGCAAGCATCATACAGCACATGGGTATAGCACCATGAGCCAATCTACGCTGCCATGATAACACGGAAACCGACAGCGCAAGAAATGTGCTTAGAAAACAAATTGAAGCAGGAAGATAAATTTCTGTGAACATCACATCCATATTCGTATTGTACCCATTTTTTTTGGTCAGAATTGTTTTTGCATAATGATCGCTGGATGCGAAAGATATTCGACACTTTCAATTTCCGTGTAACCTAAGTTCGCGTAAAAATGATTGCGATTAGGAGTCCATAAAAAAAGCGTTGAAAAACCTGCTTTGGAGGCCTCTTTTTCGACAGCCTGAACCAATTGTGCTCCGATCCCACACCCGCGTAAATCAGGGCGCACCCATACGCCCGCAAGCCAAGGGGACATGTCGTTTTGATTTTCCATATCTTGGTCTTTAAGTCGAGCCGAGGCTACTGGTGCACCGTGTAAAACCCCTACATAAGTGGCTCCAATGCCTTCGCGTTGAATCATTCCTCGCAGCCTCGTTTCCCATTCACCGACTGTTAAAGTAGGATAGTAATGCCCCCATTCCGTGTAGAACATTTTGCTCAACCAAGGAATCCATTCGGGGTGATCTGCAAGCAGTTCTATTTTCACCTTAGGGCGATATACGTATGCAAAAACAACTTGGGAAGAAATTTCCTGCGCATTCACTTCTACGGAGATGCGTTGGTATTCATCACCTTCATATGTATCGAGATTGTGCCAAATTTGGGGGTTATGAATGGGGCGAATTTTTCCTGAAACAATGCCGCAAGCAGAGTTGTTTTGATACAAAGGTGCAATACCCAAAAAGTCTGTTCCCTGCACCTCAAAACGACGCCATCCCTTTAAAATAGCGGACTGAGCTTCGCATGACTTTTGGGCGGTAATCCTTTCCCAAAGAGCGTCTCCCAGTAAAGTTCCATAGCAGAATAGCGAATCCATCCCGAAAATTTACTCCCTCGCAATCGAAAAGAGTGCAAACCTCTATAATTCTGGTGCATAAACCGAGGATTCTCGTTGATTTTCATAACTTTGGCGCATGGCAAGATTATTGATGATAGGACTGTTTCTGCTTTGTACAGCTTGCAATCATAGTTCTGCAGATAATGCTGCGAAAGGTAAGGATGACAAGGGCGGAAAAGATGGGAAGGGTGGGAAGAGGGCTGGATTTGTAGCCACAATCGTCCAGAAAAATTCCTTACAGTCGCAACTGCACGGCATAGGCACCCTTCAGGCTTCTGAACAGATCGATATCAAGAGCGAAATCGCGGGTCGAGTCAAGAGCATTTCTTTTAAGGAAGGCCAAAACATTCGCAAGGGCGACCTGCTGGTGAAAATCGACGATGCAGAACTCGTTGCACAAAAAGCAAAAGCTCAATCTCATTTTGACTTGCTCAAGTCCACCCAAATGCGGCGCAAGCAACAGCTTGACTTGCAGGCGATTACTCAACAAGATTACGAACAAAGCGTCGCTGATTTAGCTGGAGCCGATGCCGATGTTAAGTTGCTCGATGCTCAACTCGCAAAGACAGAAATTCGCGCGCCTTTCGCAGGGGTTTTAGGACTGCGGCGCATTGGCGAAGGTCAAGTCATCTCTGCTGGTCAAGCGATTACGAATCTTGTACAAACGTCGCCGCTCAAGGCTGAACTTTCGATTCCTGGTGAACAAGCTGTGTTTGCAAAACCAGGGCAGACCTTGAAGATTCATACTGTGAATGGCGAAGAACATGTTGCACGCATTTATGCCACCGATGGTTCTATCGATGAAGCCTCGCGCAGCCTTGTAGTGCGAGCCTATGTAGAAGGTAAGGGCGGCGGGCTTGTTCCCGGTTCTGCAATCGATTATGAAATTTCGATCCCAGAGGTTGAAGGCATTTTGGTTCCGCCCGAATCCATTGCAGGCGATGCGCAAGGAACGATCGTGTACTTAGCCAAAGGCGGAAAGGCAGTGCCTGCGCGAGTAAAGCTCGGTCGTAGAACAGTTGATCGCGTGCAAATCCTTGAGGGAGTAAGCCCCGGCGATACTCTCCTTTGCGTGGGTGCAACCTCTATTCGCCCTAATATGCCTGTGGACATAGCGGAAATCCGATGAGCCTCGCTTCTACCAGTATTCATAGGCCTGTACTCACATGGGTGTTGTCTGCATTCATTCTTTTGTTTGGTCTTATTGGCTTAAGCCAAATCGGTGTGCGCGAATACCCGGCCATTGATCCGCCAACCATCAGTGTGCAAGCAAACTACACGGGTGCCAATGCGGGTGTGGTTGAAAATGAAGTCACGCAACCTCTAGAAACCTCGCTGAACGGCATCGATGGAATTCGCAGCATAACCTCGCAGAGCAAGGAAGGCCAAGCGAATATTACCGTTGAATTTAACCTCGGTGTGAACTTAGAACAAGCTGCCAATGATGTGCGTGACCGCGTTTCGCGTGCACAAAAAAATCTACCTGCAACCCTTGATCCACCTACAGTCGCAAAGGCTGATGCCAATGCAACCGCAATTTTAGTACTCACATTGCAAAGCGATAAACGCGATTTACTCGACCTTTCTTACCAAGCGAGTAAAATTCAAGAGCGCTTGCAGACCATTGCGGGAGTAAGTTCTGTAGCCATTTATGGCGAGCGTCGCTATGCGATGCGCATACGAGTAAATCCCAACAAACTCTATGCATACAAACTCACACTATCAGATCTTCAAAGTGCGTTGAATGCCGAAAATGTGGATTTGCCTGCGGGCTCTTTAGAAGGCGCATCGACCATGCTTTCCTTGCGTGCAGAAACAGGACTTCGTACCACCGAAGAATTCCAAAACATGATTCTGCGAACCGATGGCACCAAGGTTATTCGTCTTAAAGATGTTGCTGAAGTTGTGTTGTCTGCAGAAAATGAGCGGAACATTTTGCGCATCAATGGTAAGCCGCAAGTGGGCTTAGCGATCCTTCCGCAGCCTGGTGCGAACCAAATTGAAATTGTGGATGAAGTCAACAAACGCATTGTGCGCTTGTCAAAGGAGCTTCCACCCGATCTGAAAATAGCCTCGGCAATTGATAACACGCGCTTTGTGCGATCGGCATTACGCGAAGTGCAGAGTACCATTATCATTGCGTTCTTGTTGGTGGTGGGCGTGATTTTTCTCTTTTTACGCGATTGGCGCACTACGCTGGTTCCCGTGATTACCATTCCGATTTCTTTAGTTGGCGTATTCTCCATCATGTGGTTTATGGATTTCTCCATCAATGTGTTGACCATGCTGGGAGTCGTTCTCGCCATTGGTATTGTGGTCGATGATGCAATTGTGGTACTGGAAAATATTTATGCAAAAATTGAGTCGGGAATGCCTCCGCGCGAGGCTGCTATCAAGGGCATTGAAGAAATCTTTTTCGCGGTGATTTCCACAACTCTTGTGCTTGTCGCTGTATTTACTCCGTTATTATTCTTGTCCGGTTTTACGGGGCGACTTTTCCGCGAATTTGGTTTTGTGGTTGCAGGCTCAGTTCTCATCTCAGGCTTTGTTGCGCTTACCTTGGCTGGCATGTTAGCAAGCCGGTTGCTCAAACATCATACGCAGCAGAATTGGTTCTATCGCAAGACCGAACCCTTCTTTGTTGGCTTGTCCAACTTTTACGAAGTGCATTTGGAACACTTCTTGAAGCGACCTTGGATTGCGATCCCCGTAATTATGGTCGCGTTCGGTATTGCAGCATTATCCTACGTACATGTTCCCGAAGAACTAGCACCCATGGAAGACCGCTCAAATATTACTGTTAATCTTACTGGCCCTGAAGGAGCAACATACGCTTGGATGGATGCGCGCGTAAAGCAAGCCTCCGACATTACCATGCGCTTAGCACCCGAGGCAAAAGTGGTCATGGGTCGCACCGCACAAGGCCAAGGCGCATATAACACGGGAGCTGTTCGCATCTTGCTCGTTCCCCCCGAAGAGCGCCAACGCACACAAGCAGAAATTGCGCAGAAGCTCGCAGGTGCTATCTCGAAAGTAGATGGACTTAAGGTGACTGTGATCCAAGATCAAACCATCAATGTGGGTGGAAAGGGTGGCTTGCCAATTCAGGTTGTGATTGAATCCACAGATTTAGATACCCTGCATAAATCCTTACCATCATTGCTTTCCGAGATTCAACAAGATTCCACATTCTCTATGTATGATGTGGACTTAAAATTCACAAAGCCGCAGTTGAATGTTGGGATTGATCGCAATCGTTTGCGCGACTTAGGTGTGACTCCTTATGATGTGGGCGTGGCTTTACAGCTGGCATTTGGTGAAGGCCG
>Ga0302293_10000777_pt1 | contig 16397 bp, 10 predicted proteins | sample III_Fen_N2_2_FD_198758 | JGI IMG/M metagenome (GOLD analysis project Ga0302293, IMG submission 198758) | Peat permafrost microbial communities from Stordalen Mire near Abisko, Sweden - III_Fen_N2_2 | ecosystem: Environmental > Terrestrial > Soil > Wetlands > Permafrost | place: Sweden: Abisko...
CTTATGCAAAATCAGTTAAAATAAACAACTTCGGAATATAAATCAGCAATTCCTGCACAAGAAAGTTATAAATTTGCAACCTTAAATACTGAGATTAATTAAATTGCTTAAACTATGAATCTGGACAAAATTTTCGGATTTCTTGTTCCAAAAGACCGCAAGTTCTTTCCTTTGTTTAATGAAGCAGCAGATAATATGGTGGTCGCTTCAGAATTGCTGATCAAACTGATGGGTGAAAATGACCTTATTCAGCGCGAGGTATACATCAAGCTGATAAAAGAAGCTGAGCACAAGGGCGATGACATTACCCATAAGCTTCTTATTGAGTTGAATGGTACATTTATTACTCCGTTTGATCGTGAAGATATCCATCAGCTCATTTCTACAATGGACGATGTAGTTGACTATATTCATACAGCTTCTACAAGGGTTCATTTTTATAAACTTCCAACATTCCCGCACGAGTTTGTTAAAATAGCTGATTACATTCACGCTGCCAATAAAGAGATACAGATGGTACTTCGCAGCGTACGAAATGCATCCGATTTTCTTAAGTTTACCGACGCTTGCGGACGGATCAGTGAATATGAAAGCGAAGTTGATTACCTGTACCAGGAATTTCTTTCAAATCTGTTCGAGCTCGAAACCAACGCGATCGACCTGATTAAGAAGCGGGATATTCTGGCTTCCCTCGAAAAGGCAATTGACAAATGTGATGACGTTGCAAATGTCTTTTCATCAATCATCGTAAAAATATCATAAATAAAATCGGTCATTGGTTTTTCGAAACCGGTGACCGATTTTAATATGCTCAATATTAATTAACACTTATGGAATTTACCATTTTAATTGCCATTATCGTACTGGCTTTTATTTTCGATTTTATAAATGGCTTTCACGATGCTGCAAATTCTATTGCTACGGTTGTATCAACCAAGGTATTAACACCGTTGCAAGCTGTCATCTGGGCTGCATTTTTCAACTTTGCTGCCTATGCAATATTTGAGTTGAAAATTGCCGATACAATTGCTAAAGTTGTCGATACAAATGTGATTAATCTTCAGGTGATTTTAGCCGGTATTATCGCTGCAATTATCTGGAACCTGATTACATGGTATCTTGGAATTCCTTCCAGTTCGTCACACACACTCGTGGGGGGATTTGCAGGTGCTGCAATTGCTTATGCCGGCTGGGGTGTTGTTCATACTGAAGTAATTCTGAAAATTGCGGCTTTTATTTTCCTCGCTCCAATTCTTGGTATGTTCCTCTCCTATTTAATATCGATCGCACTTTTGTGGCTTTTTAGAAATTTCAACCCTTTCAGATTGAAACGGTGGTTTAAGATCGGTCAGCTGTTTTCATCCGCTATGTTCAGCCTTGGTCATGGTGGTAACGATGCTCAGAAAGTAATGGGAATTATTGCCGCTTCTTTGCTTGTCTATTTTAAAGCCGCCGATCCTGCATCCATACCTGAATGGGCTCATATTACATTTAACGCCGCGGGGAAAATGCACACGATTCCTCTTTGGATTGTATTTGGTTGTTATACCGCAATTTCTGCAGGAACGATGCTGGGCGGTTGGCGAATCATCCGGACAATGGGAGGAAAGATTACAAAACTTACTCCTTTTGAAGGTGTTGCGGCCGAAAGTGCCGGCGCTATGCTACTGTTTGGAACCGAGGCATTTGGAATTCCTGTCAGTACCACGCATACAATTACCGGAGCGATTATGGGTGTCGGATTAACTAAACGGGTCAGCGCTGTTCGGTGGGGAGTTACCGTTAATTTACTATATGCCTGGATATTGACCATTCCCGTTTCGATGGTTTTGGCAGCAACAATTTACTGGATCTTTAAATTGCTAAACTTCGGTTAAGGCAATTATCAGGATATCAAAAAGAGGTGAAGTATTATTCGGCCGTTTAAATATCCGAATAATATTTCACCTCTTCTTTATTTAAAGACCCCGAAGGTTTCCAAAACCTTCGAGGTCTGAATTTCTATTTCAACTCCAGTATCATTGATGTCTTTGCAGGCAGGACAATGTTTTTCAAATCATTCACCACATTTCCCGACATGACTTCATTTGCAGATGTGTATCCTTTGAGTGATTCTGCAAACCGGCTTGTGTTAAGCGTCTTCTGTTCAGAATTCAGGTTCAGGATCACCATTACCGTTTCTTTTTCATTGTACCTGAAATAGACATAGAAATTATCCATCGGATAATAATGTTTCATCATTCCATTATGAATCAATTCTTTTCCCTTTCTCCAGTTCACTAATTTCTTCATGAACTGCTGAACATCAAGCTGAGCAGCTGTTAGTCCGGCTCCTTTGAAACCATTGATTTGATCGCCTTGCCATCCGCCCGGAAAATCTTTCCGCATTGCACCATCACCATCACGTTTGAATCCGGTCATCAATATTTCACCACCGAAGTATACCTGGGGTATACCACGTGTAGTCATCAGGAAAGTCATCGTCGTTTTGTATTTGGAGATGTCTTCGGAGATAGCTGAGAAAAACCGCTCTGTATCATGATTTTCGGCAAAGATGACAAGATTATCGGCTTTCGGATAGAGGTAATCGAGCGCCAATGTTTCGTAAAGGTGGTTTAACCCTGAATTATCAGTCATCGATTGTACAATGGCATTCTGCGTGGGGAAATCCATTAGGCTTGGCAAGTAGGATACATATCCGTTTGGATTGATCTTCCCTCTTTGCCAGAACGCAACCGCCGCCGGGTTGGTGTTCCATTCTTCACCTACAATATTGAAATTCGGATATTCGTCCATTACTTTACAGGTCCAGTTAGCCATCATCTGTCTGTCGGGGTAAGGATAAGTATCCATCCGTATACCGTCAAGTCCGACATATTCAATCCACCAGATTGAATTCTGAATTAAATAATTTGCTACATATGGATTCCGCTGGTTAAGATCGGGCATTGAAGGTACAAACCAGCCGTCAGTAAACTCCTTTGCATCAATTTCAGCGCCATAAGGGTCCTGTACTGTTGATTTCTTGTGATTTGTGATCTTAAAGTCAGGGTATTCGTTGATCCAGTCTTTCATAGGCATGTCTTTCATCCACCAATGGCTCGAACCACAATGGTTAAAAATCATATCCATCACCATCTTAATGCCTCTTTTCTTGGCCTCTGAACTTAGCTGCTGATAGTCAGCATTAGTGCCGAACCTGCTGTCAACTTTATAAAAATCGGTTGTTGAATATCCATGGTAAGAGACCTGAGGCATGTTGTTTTCGAGTACCGGGTTAACCCAGAGCGCTGTATAACCGTTGTCTTTGATGTAATCGAGATGGTCCTGAATCCCTTTCAGGTCTCCTCCATGACGTCCGTCAGGATTCGTGCGGTTTGCCTTTTCAAGCTCATCGGGCATCGAGTCATTCGAAGGATCTCCGTTTGCAAACCTGTCGGGCATAATCAGGTACATTACATCTGAGGTATTGAAGCCAACCCGCTGAGATGAATTCTTTTCGCGGGCTTTTAGCTCATATGTTGATGCAACAATTGTTTTGTCGTTTTGCTTAAAGGCGATTTCAAATTTTCCGGGTTGCACATTCGGTGACAAGCGCAGATCAAGAAAAAGGTAATTCGGATTCTCAACCGAAGATGTTGATACCAACTCCACTCCATCATACTTAATTTCTGGCCTGGTTTCCGATATCCGTTCGCCATAAACCATCAATTGAAGTGATGGGTTTTTGAATCCTGTCCACCAGAAAGGCGGCTCAACCCTGTTGAGAGTCGGTTTTTTGCCGGCTCCAAAATTTGGAAGCACGGTAACCACTAGAATAGCGAACAGGACGATTGTTTTGATAGTCAATTGTTTAATTCTCATTGCGATCGTGTTTAAGTTGTACTTCTGCTTTTTTGTTTCCGCCAATAAATTGTTCCTGATCATAAAGCATCAGCGTCAGTTCCTGATCAGAGAGGTTTTCGATGCGGACGATCATTTTATTGACTGTAATTTCCAGTATAGAGTTTCTGAAGTTAATTCGGAAAGAGTAGGCATTCCACTTATCAGGAATAAAAGGTGCAAAAGAAAGTCTCCCGTTTCTGACTCTCATTCCTCCAAACCCTTTCACAAAAGCCATCCAAGTTCCCCCCATCGAAGTAATGTGACATCCATCGGCGGTGTCGTTGTTGTAATCGTCGAGATCGAGCCGGGCTGTCCGGAGATATAGCTTATAGGCTTGTTCTTCGTATCCGATGGCGCTGGCAAGAATGGTATGAATACAAGGCGATAAAGAGGATTCATGAACGGTGAGCGGTTCATAAAAATCGAAGTGCCTTTTAATGGTTGCTTTGTCGAAGTTCTCTTCAAAAAGAAATATACTTTGAAGTGTATCGGCTTGCTTAATATAAGGTGAACGCAATATCCGGTCCCACGACCAATTCTGGTTAATGGGCCGTTCGGCTTCCGGAATCTGAGCAGTTTTTTTCAGATCCTTATCAAGGAATCCGTCCTGCTGCAGAAAGATATTCCGATTGACATCGAAAGGAAGGTACATTTTTTGAATGATATCGCTCCAAACCGTTGTTTCTTCCTCTTCATTGAATTTCCATTTTTCCTTTAACTGATTATACTGCTGAAGGTGTTTCTCTTTGAGATATCCGATTACTTCGATAGTATAACCAAGCGTCCATTGCGCGATGCGGTTAGTGTGGTAGTTATTGCTGACATTGTTTTCGTATTCATTGGGTCCGGTAACTCCCAATATCATAAATTTCTGCTTTTCGTCCGACCAGTTCACCCTTTGTGCCCAGAAACGCGAAATGGCAAGTAATACCTCGAACCCATAGGGAGCCAGGTAATCCCAATCGTCTGTATAGCGGATATAATCGAAAATGGCAAATGCGATGGCTCCGTTGCGATGGATCTCTTCGAAAGTAATTTCCCACTCATTGTGGCACTCTTCACCGTTCATTGTAACCATCGGGTAGAGTGCCGCACCTTTGTTAAACCCAAGGATAACTCCGTTTTCAATCGCTTTTAGCAGATGTTTATGTCTGTAGATTAGTAAATTGCGGGCAACCCGAACGGGTGCGGTTGCAAGGTAAAAAGGGAGGCAGAAAGCTTCCGTATCCCAGTAAGTGGAGCCACCATACTTTTCGCCTGTAAATCCTTTCGGACCAATATTTAAACGTTCATCCTCACCGGTATAGGTTTGCTGAAGCTGGAAAATATTGAACCTGATCCCTTGCTGTGCAGCTAAATCTCCTTCAATAATAATATCGCTGGTTTTCCATTTTTCGAGCCATGCTTTTGAATGCTCCTGTAATAACTGATCGAAACCTTTACTGAAGGCGGCATTCAGATGCTTAATTGCGGTCATCATCAATTTCTCCTTGGGGAAGTTTTCGGAAGAGACAGTGACACCGAATTTCTCAATTGTGACAGATTCCCCTTCCTCGATGGAGACTGGAATGATATTCGAGATGAATTTTGTCCGGTTTTCGACATCTGCCGAATAGGAAATTATTTCTCCGTTTCGCAGCAGGTTGATTTTCATCCCGCTGCAAACATGAAAAAGTGTTTTTCGTACCTCTGCCGTGATATAGCCTTCGCCAGGCTTAACATTCACCTCCACCTCGTCCCAGAATTTTTCGTCATAATTGGCATCCTCGTTACGGATATCAAAATCAAGAGTTGGAGTCAGAACGATTTTATCGGAAAAGTTAAGCGCTGTGACCGTGTATCTGATAGCTCCAATTTCTGAATCAACGATGCTTAAAAAACGTTTGGAGACGACCTTTACCTGTTTACCTGAAGATAATTCAGCGGTAAATTCACGGTAAAGATACCCTTCACGCATATTCAGTTCCCGTTTGAAATCCAGAACGATGGCAGTATTTAAATCGAGTGTTTCATTCCCGATTTTTACATCTATTCCAATCCAGTTTGCAGCATTGAGAACTTTTGCAAAATAGAGCGGATAGCCGTTTTTCCACCATCCGACACGCGTTTTATCGGGATAATATACCCCTGCAACATAATTTCCCTGAAGTGTTTCGCCGCTGTATTTCTCTTCGAAATTGGCACGATGGCCAATTCGTCCGTTCCCCAGGCTCATAAGGCTCTCGGTGATCTTATTGAATTCGGGATGAAATTGATCTTCAATAATTTTCCACCCGTTATGTATGATATATTCCTTCATTCTTCTCTCTTTTTTAACTGTTAATAAAACCACTTGAGTGCCATGATCCCGAATGCACGAAGCACTCCGTTTACTCACATCTTAACCTCACTGCCTAAACACAAGACCCTGGATAACTGGTGTCGTTATCGCGAACCGCATTCATAAACGTATCAGTGACGCACGCCGTGCGTCACTATGAATACCATGATCGTAATTGTTTCACATTCATCGTTTCAAATCCCGGAATGACATACTCGGCATTTTTAAGATTGTCGGGCTGACCAATGCCTATTATATGCATCCCTCCGTTCCGTGCGGCATCGATTCCTGCCTGGGCATCTTCAAACACAAGACAATTCTGAGGATCAATATTTAATTCGGCAGCACCTTTTAAAAATACTTCAGGGTCCGGCTTGGCTCTGGAGACTTTATTCCCATCGATCACTGCATCAAATTTTTGTGCAATGCTGATCTTGTCAAGAATTGACATTGCGTTTTTACTTGCCGAGCCCAGCGCCGTATAAATCCCAACATTGCGCAATTCATCCAGAAACCTGATGACTCCCGGGAGTATCTCATCGGGGGTCATTTTCTGAATGTATGAAATGTATAAACTGTTTTTTGTCGCAGCCAATTCCTCCTTTTTTAGGCGGTCAGCTTTGATTTTGCCAATTTTGAGCAAAATGTCAAGTGATTCCATGCGACTAACCCCTTTAAGCCTTTCATTTTCATGTTCCGAAAAATCAAAACCGAGGTCGTCAGCTATTTTCTTCCAGGCCAGGTAATGGTACCTGGCTGTATCGACAACAACTCCGTCAAGATCGAATATGCAGGCTTTAATCTTCATCCTTTAATTTTTTTTTATGAAAGGTTCCTGCTACCAGCGGGAACGCTTACTAAGAATTTGGTGTTATTTTAAAAATTACTCTTTTGCCGCAACGATGTATTCTTTCACGAAGACAACTGAGATTCCTGCAATAACCATTGAGATTCCTGCCACACCCAGCATATAAATTGCCTGGCCTCCCACAAGACTTAATACAACACTGCCCAATAATCCGGCGGCGATCTGTGGAATTGTAATTGTAGCATTAAAAATTCCCATGTAAACCCCCATTTTATCGGCGGGGAGTGCAGCAGAAAGAATAGCGTACGGCATCGCTAATATGGCAGCCCATGCAATTCCTACTCCTAGCATTGAGAAGATGAGTCCGTATTGGTTCTGGATAAAAACCATGGAGATAAGGCCTGCTCCTCCAACCATTAACGATAACATATAGATCGTCTTGCGGCCAAGGCGATTCGCCAGACGTGCCATAATGAGCGAAAAGAGCGCACCGAATAAACTATATCCTGCAAATATGACACCAACCCAGTTCCCGGCTTCGTTATACCCGGCAGATATTGAGTCGCCGGCCACTGTCTTCCATACATTCTGCGCAACACCGGGGGTCGTATAAACCCACATCATGAAAAGGGCAAACCAGGAGAAAAACTGAACAATTGCCAATCGCCACATTGTAACCGGAATCTCCCTGAGCAAATCTATAAAGGAGGTTTTCTTCGTTTGAACCTCTTTCGTCTGATTGTATTGGCGATACTCTTCGGGCGGATATTCCTTTGTTTTAAAGCTGGTCCAAAAAACCGAAAGCAGCAGAGCGCCGCCTCCCAGATAAAAAGCCCAGATAACAGTAGGTGCAACTTTTTCGCCTGCAGCCGGGATATTCGATACTCCGATCCATGTTAAGATGAATGGGAGCAAGGAACCGACAACAGCTCCGGCATTGATCAGAAAACTTTGCACGGAATAACCCTGGTTCCTTTGTTCCTCCGAAACCATGTCGCCCACCAGGGCCCTGAAAGGTTGCATTGTGATATTAAATGAGGTGTCCATAAATAATAGCATAAACGCTCCGAAGAACAGGGGGGGCAGGATATAAGCGAAGAATTCCGAGTTTGGCATAAAAAACATAGCCATAGCCGAAATAATGGCTCCCATTAGAATAAATGGTATCCGGCGGCCAAGCCGCGTCCAGGTATTATCGCTGAAAAGACCGATGATAGGTTGCACAATCAATCCGGCAAGCGGAGCGGCAAGCCAGAAATAACTCAAATGTTCGACCTCTGCACCTAAAGCAGATAATATCCGGCTTGTATTACCATTTTGCAGCGAATAACCTATCTGGACTCCCATAAAGCCAAAACTCATGTTCCAGATAGACCAAAAAGAGAGATGCGGTTTTTTTGCCATAACATTAAATTGTTGTTTACAAATCAGAAACTGGGTTAATAAATTTACGAACAGATCAAAACAGGTACTGAAACCTTCCGGCCTGTCTTTCCCAAATGCGATAGAAATCATTTGGAAATTCCAAACTGCCACGGAAAAAATAAATTATTGTCAGATTGAAATGTTCATCCAACTAAGAATTCTGCAGGTAATAGTACCAAAATATAAAAAACAAGAAAAAAGGTAACCCTGAACAGGGATACGACTCATGGAGGGAAAGACAATTGATATTCGGAGGCAAATATAATTCAGGGAATTATTAAAAGCAATAGCTAAACGCTTTTAAATCAAAATAATAGTTGGCTTTATACTAAAATCCTTTATGCAAACGTTTGCGACTCCATTCAAAAAATCAGATTTTTCTGGTTGATTCGCGTATTACAAGGTTTGTATCGATGTAAAACGTTTCACCCTTACCTGTTCTTTCTGCTTCAATCCGCTCTAAAAGGACTGTTGCGGCTTTTACACCCATCTCATAGCCATGTTGATCGACGGAGCTTAGGGTGGGAGTTGTGATATCTGAATAGCTTCCGGCTGAAAATCCCATGATGGCGACCTTCTCAGGAATTGCAATTCCCATTTTCTGAAGCGTTTTCATTACTCCAACAGCGGTAAGGTCATTTACTGTGAATATTCCGTCAGGAGGCGTCGGAAGCTGAATTAACTTGCGGGTTGCAACAACTGCCATATCAAAGGAGTCAGCAATTATAACGTAATCCTCAAGAAAGGGCATGTCATGATCTTTTAATGCGTCTTTGTATCCTTCGAGACGGTATTTCCCTATTCCCAATGAAAACGGTGCTGCAAGGTGGGCAATTCGCTTGCATCCCGACTCGATCAGATGGGTTACAGCATTATATGCGGCTTTCTTGTCATCAATTATGACACAGTCAGAATCGAAACCGTCAGGAACGCGGTCAAAGAACACCATCGGAATTCCACTCTCTTCAATCATTTGTAAATGGGCAAAGTCCGCCGTTTCTTTGGAAATGGAGATCAATGCACCTTCAACACGGTTGGAGAGTAATGCCTGGGCATTGATGATCTCCCTTTCATATTTTTCATTCGACTGGCAGATCATAACATTGTAGCCCGATTCATAGGCAACATCTTCAATCCCGCTGATTACTGACGAAAAAAAGTAATGTACGAGTTCCGGAATAATCACCCCGATTGTATTGGTCTTGCTGTTTTTAAGTGATAAGGCAACCGCATTGGGTTTATAGCGAAGCTTTTTTGCGAGTTCGTTAACAGCATCCTTGGTATTCCTGCTGATATCGGGATGATCTTTTAACGCCCGTGAAACAGTAGATGCTGAAATACCAAGCGCTTTTGCAATATCTTTTATTGTGATCTGACTGCTCATTAATCTGTTTGGTTCATTGGTTAAATGACTTTACTAAATTAACCAATATTTCCGGAATACAATAAATTTAAAAATCAGTGTTGGTGGCAAAATATTTTGTCCAATCCTCAGTTATTTCAAAACATGTTGTATAACATCTTGGCGCAATCGTTTGCGTAACAAAATTTGAATACGACAATATCAATTAAACGTTAAATGTTTGTTAAAAATATATAATTTTGTCGCAAGCGAATGAAAAAGGGAGAGGATTCGTGAAGGCAAACCAACTGATATTATAAAAAATCTAATTACACGTTCTTATAATTTTATTCACTTATCTTAAAGTTAATGTATCTATGAAACAAAAAAATCTGATTTTTCTGCCTAAGGGAAATTGGACCAGGATGTTTTTTTCTATGGTTCTACTTATGGTATTGACAACCGGGATGGCTTTTGCACAGCAGAAGACAATCACCGGAAAAGTAACAGACAGGAGCGGGTCGCCTATACCCGGGGCCTCTATTGTTGTGAAAGGTACCGCCACTGGTACTGTTACCGATGGTGAAGGGAAGTATAATCTGAAAGCACCTTCCAATGCAGAAATTCTGGAATTTTCATTTATTGGCATGAAACCCGCAACTGAATCGATCAATAACAGGGCGGTTATTAATGTTGTGCTTGAAGATGCCGTTACAGCAGTAGCCGAGGTCGTTGCAATCGGTTATGGTACGCAGACAAAACGTGAAATTTCTGGTTCTGTTACAAATGTTTCAGCCAAGGACTTCAATAAAGGGGTTATGACGAATGCCGCAGATTTGTTGCAGGGTAAAGTCGCTGGTTTGAACATCAACAGAGGTAGCGGTGACGTAGCAGATGGTGGAAAAAATTCTATCCGGTTAAGAGGAACATCCTCATTAACAGGAAGCAGTTCTCCTTTTGTTGTAATTGACGGTGTTCCCGGAGGCGATTTGAATACTGTTGCACCACAGGACATTGAGTCGATCAGTATCTTAAAGGATGCCTCTTCAGCTGCCATTTATGGTTCGCGTTCTGCATCGGGTGTTATCCTGATTACGACCAAAAAAGGGATGAAAGGTAATACAAAGGTTAATTATGAAGGTTATGTGGGGATTGACGATGTAACCAATAAACCTAAATTGTTGAATGGAGCAGAATGGAGAAAATATGCCAAAGACAACAATAAAGAAATAACAGGAATGGATCTGGGCGCAGACACCGATTGGTTTGGCGAGATTATGAGAACTGGCGTAACCCAGAATCATAGTTTGTCATTTTCGGGTGGCGGCGAGGATCATAATTATATGGCGTCTGCCTCATACATGGATGTTCAGGGTGTTGTTAAAGGCAATAGCATGAACCGCTTTAACTTTCGCTTCTCTTTCAATCAATTTGCATTGAACAACAAATTGCAGATATCATTTACGGGAAATGCGGTAATGGGTGATAACAGTCCAACTGAAACTCAGAATTTTATTCTGGCCTATAATACGATACCGGTAGTTCCTGTAAAACTTGCGAATGGAGATTGGTATGAAAATACCGATTTTGACCAGGGTAACCCTGTTCATAATATTGCATTGAATAAACGGGACAATAAAGAGAATAAATTTTATGCTAATGTCAAGGCTGATCTTGAAATTGTAAAAGGGTTGAATTTTACAGCAAGCGGCTTTCGCGAACGCAACACAAACGATTGGGGATTGTATAATAATTCCACTACCGAGCGGGGACGCAATGCAATTGGTTATGCACAAAGACAAAGTAATTTATGGGATAAAAGTTTGTTTGAAACAACGCTTCGTTACAAAGCAAGCTTTAACGAAGTACACAACATTACTGCACTTGCAGGATATTCATGGGAACAAAATGACTGGAGGTATTTTGGAGCACAGAATCAACAGTTTGGTACAGATTTATTGGGTTACGATAACCTGCAGGCAGGTGAAAACTTAAAACCTGCTGACGTTTATTCTCAAAGGAATATGTCGAGACTGATTTCTTCATTTGCAAGATTTACATATAATTACAATGAGAAGTATATTTTGTCTGCCACAGTCCGTCGTGATGGTTCCTCAAAATTTGGAGCTAATCATAAATGGGGTACTTTCCCGTCATTCTCTGGTGCATGGAACATATCGAAGGAAGATTTCATGAGTAACATGGGCAAAATCAATGACCTTAAATTAAGGGTTGGTTATGGAATTACCGGTAACCAGGATCTGATTGATCCCTATACTTCACTCAATTTATATGGCCAGTCAGGAAAATATTATAATGATGGTAGTTGGTATACCGCATATGGTGTAACACAAAACCCCAATCCGGACCTGAAATGGGAGAAAACAGCCATGTTAAATGTCGGTTTGGATTTCTCACTCTTTGGTAGCCGCGTAAACGGAACTATTGAATGGTACAATAAGGAAACTTCTGACCTTCTTTATAAGTACAAGGTTCCGGTACCTCCGTATCAATACAATGAGCTTTTAGCAAATGTTGGCGGGATGTCGAATAAAGGGCTGGAATTATTACTGAATATTGTTCCTGTTAGAACAACCGATTTCCAATGGACAATCGGACTGACCGCGGCTAACAATAAAAATGAAGTGACACGCATGTCGAACGATCAGTTTAAGACGGACAGGATTTTATTGGGAACAGCGTTTATTCGTGGCGGATCGAACACGACAACACATGTACTTGAAGTTGGACACGATGTGGGAACTTTCTATGGATATGAGTGTACTGGTTTGGATGCCAATGGAAAGTACATCTTTACAGACATCAATAAAGACGGAAAGATTGATGATAAAGATTTTACTTACATCGGATCTCCACAGCCGAAACTGACTTTCAGTGTCAACAACTCGTTTACCTATAAAAAATGGGATTTGTCAGTCTTCTTTAGAGGTGTATCCGGAAATAAAGTCTTGAATTATAGCAGGATGTCGTTTGCTACTACGCAATGGCTGATGGGTGGAAATGTATTAAAAGAAGCCCTGACTTCAGGTTTAACCGATTCACCGATCTACAGTAGTTACTACATCGAAGATGGTTCTTATATTCGTTGTGAATATGTAAACCTTGGATACACTTTCAAAGCAGAAAGTATCAAATGGATCAAGAACCTTAGGGTGTATGTGACTGGTCAAAATCTGTTTAAGATCACCAAATACAAAGGATTGGATCCTGAAGTTGACATGACCGGTTTAACACCGGGTGTTGAAGGACGTGATTACTACCCAAAATCAAGAACATTAATGGTGGGTGTTAATATTGGTTTCTAAATTTTAAATAGAAAAAGAGATGAAAAAGACAAGTATATTCATATTATTGCTAATGATAGGACTGACGGTTACACCATGGCTGCAATCGTGTACAGACCTCAACGAAATCGTCTACGATAAAGTACCAACCGATAAATTCGGGAGTACTCCAAAAGAAGTTGCTGCCCTGGTAGCTCCTGTATATAATACGTTTCAGGCTGCACGTAGCTGGAATTTCAGGCATCTGGCCGACGAGAGTGCCGATATGTGTGTTGTTCCGACACGCAAAGGTGGTGACTGGTGGGATGGTGGACAACACATGTACACTAAACAGCACACATGGACGAACAACAATACGCCTTTAATCACGGGTGCTTATAGTGATATCTTTTCAAGTATCACTACCTGCAACAAGGTATTGCAGATGGTTCAGGGTATGGCAAATATTCCTAATAAAGAGCAAACAATAGCTGAAATAAGGGCGGTACGTGCTTTCTGGTATTATTATTACGTCGATTATTTTGGACAAGGTCCATTGGTAACCGATTTTTCTGTCACCGCGTTACCGACTTCAAAAACACGCCTCGAACTTTTCAACTTTGTTATTACCGAACTGGATGCAGTTAAAGACTTGCTTCGGAGTGATGTAACATCAAGTTCTTATGGTAAAATGACGAAAGGCGCTGCTTACACGGTTCTTGCAAAAATGTACCTCAACGCAGGGGTTTGGACAGGTACTCCTCAATGGCAGAAATGTATTGATGCATGTAATGTAGTGATTGGTCTGCCATATGTTTTGGAACCTGACTGGAAGGTAACTTTCCAGGTTCATAATGAGTCTTCCAAGGAGATTATTATGCCTGCCGTTTACAGTTCAGCATTGGGAGGTAACCAAATTCCATTTATGACTTTACATTATCTGGATGCTGTAGCCCTTGGATTGAGTATCGGTCCATGGAACGGAATCTGCGCTGATCCGAATTATGTAAAAGAATATGATCCTGCAGATAAACGTCTCGCATGGAGTTTCCTGACCGGGCCGATGCTCGATCCTGCAACAGGAAAAGTGCTTATCACAGCACACGGCCGTCCGCTGATTCATACGGTTGATGTTACAATGTATGAAGCAACTACGAACTGGGGCTGGTGCAACCAGGAAGATGGCGCCCGTATCTGGAAATGGGAAATCCCCAAAGGTTTGTCAAGCGATCTTGAAAATGACTATGCGATTTTCAGACTTGCAGACGTTTATTTGATGAAAGCTGAGTGTTTAACCCGTCTGAACGGTGCAAATGCTGAAGCTACAACATTGGTAAATGCAATTCGCAAACGCGCCTTCAGCCCTGAAAAACCAATTGCATTGGCAACATTGGAGGATATTCGCAAGGAACGTCGCTTTGAAATGGCATGGGAACAAATCAGCCGTCAGGATAATATTCGTTTTAATAAATTTTTGGATGCTGATCTGGGATGGAGAGGTGTTAGCGATCCAAAACATTTGCTATTCCCAATACCGAAAGATGCAACAGATGTTAATCCAGGCTTAACTCAAAACCCGGGATATTAATCGTTTGAAATTTTAATTGTAAGTTTACTCCGGAAAGACTGAATTTCAGGTTACGCATTGCGAAACCAGGGATTCCGGACTTTCCGGAGTTCACTTTAATACAAATATCATGAAAAAGGCATTTTCATTCATCTTTTTTTCCTGCTGTATCCTGTTCTCTGTGATTTTCCAAACTGAGGCGATAACCCGTGTTTCGAAAACCAGGGATCAAATTTCAGGAGTTAGCGGAAGTTCCTTGCAAAAGGGAGATACCAGCCAGTGGCGGCAGTTATTTAATGGAAAAGATCTGTCAGGATGGAAGCATGTTGGACCTGGATCCCAGTATGTTGAAGATGGTTTTATCAAGTCGCACGGCGGTATGGGTTTACTCTACTGGACCGGTGAAAAATTTGGAAATTGCACGATTAAGGTCGTTTTTAGAATGCGCGATAACAACAGCAACTCAGGCGTTTTTATCCGGATACCTATTGAACCTTATGAAGAGTGGATGCCGGTCTTTTATGGCTATGAGGTTCAGATTGACAATAAACCGGAACTCTCAAAGGAAGATGATTACCATTACACCGGTATGTTGTATTCTCTGACTAAACCGCTGGCGAAAACAGGTAAGCCGGGTCCGGAATGGAATACAATGGAAATCACTTTGGACGGTTTAAGAACCATCGTTGTTTTGAATGGCGTAAAAGTGACTGATTTTAAGGAAGGCGATCCGGTACCCGCCCGCAAATTTGATTTTGAACCTTTTCATGGACCACGTCCTGAATATGGATATATGGGTGTGCAAAATCATGGAGACAAAGATGTTGTATTCTTCAAAGAGGTTTCTGTTAAACCGCTTAAAAAGGCTGCAAAGTAGGTTATAACTGATTATTATTAATTGTTTTAACTGGTTTGAGATGAAAAAGATAAATCAACAGGCAAAAGATTCGGGCGAAATTACGCGACGCAATTTTGTAAAATCTGCAACTTCGGGAGCAGCGGCATTTACAATTCTTCCAAGCTTTACAGTTGGAGGATTGGGTCATGTTACTCCAAGCGATCAGCTGCATATAGCAGCAATAGGTTGTGGTGGTGAAGGTGAAAATGATATTCATCATTATGCCACGGCGCCTAAAAAGAATGCGGTGATTTCTTGTCTCTGCGATGTTGATGACAGGCAGGCGGCTCCGCGAAGAAAGCAATTTCCGAAAGCTGTGTTTTACCACGACTGGCGCGAAATGTTTGATAAGGAGAGTAAGAATTTCGATGCAGTCTCTGTTGCCATCCCCGATCATAACCATGCGATTGTCGGGCTGAGCGCCATGCAGCTGAACAAACATTTATATCTTCAAAAACCGTTGTCACATGATATTTACGAGGCACGTATTCTTACACAGGCCGCAGCAAAATACAAGGTTGTGACCCAGATGGGCGATCAGGGTGCTTCGTGCGATGGGATGCGGACTTTACGTGAATGGATTGAAGCTGATTTACTTGGCGACGTTGAAAAAGTATATTGCTGGACCGACAGGCCTGTCTGGCCGCAGGGAATCGCGTGGCCCAATGCTCGTCCTGCCGTACCCAAGGAACTCAAATGGGATCTTTGGTTAGGTACTGCTCAGGAAACCAATTACATTGAAAATATGGTTCCATTTAACTGGCGTGGTTGGTGGCGGTTTGGAACCGGTGCCCTGGGTGATATGGGATGTCACATTATGGGCCCTCCTTTTAAATTGCTTAATCTCGGATATGCGACAGAAGTATCC